>Ga0075421_100013159_pt1 | contig 10307 bp, 7 predicted proteins | sample SoiMetdeltSBSDD5_FD_75292 | JGI IMG/M metagenome (GOLD analysis project Ga0075421, IMG submission 75292) | Bulk soil microbial communities from a Populus tree surrounding site in Tennessee, USA - Soil MetaG P. deltoides SBSDD5 | ecosystem: Environmental > Terrestrial > Soil > Tree plantation... | reverse complement strand
CTTCCCATGGCTTCAAGCATTTCCGAAATCTCGTGCATGTCGGCCCGGATGGTCACGCGCCACGCTTCCAGCGCCTCGACACGCGCCGCGATATGACCGGCTCGGAAAAACAACGCAATGACCGCAAACAAGACCGTGACTGACACGCCGAGAATGGCTGGGCCGTAATTCATCATCGCACCCCTTCGAATCGTTCGTCGAACGCGCGCCGTTCCTTGCGTGGGGTCGACTTCCGCAGCCGTTCACGGAGTGTTTCACCTCCCCCTCGTTCGAATTGTTCTCGACGTTTCTCCCGGCTCCGTTCCCGCTGCTCGATTTCGCGTTCGTTCCGCTCCTGCATTTCACGATTTATGGTTCGACGTTCAGCCGCCTGCCGCGTCGATGTCATGCCGAGCAAATTCTCGAGCGCCTCGAGGCCGCTATGTTCCTGGACGTTGCCACTCGGGGTCAGATGGCGATGAGGCCCTGTGCCGACGCGCCCAAATTCCTGCGCTTCACTGGCGACCTTCCGCACGTAACCAGGAATGCTCATGCCGGGTATATCGTCTTTGATGCTGTGGTCGGCCGGCGCGCCGATGCTCGGGCCCGCGACGTGGCGCGCGGCATCGACAACGGCCCGGCCGACGCCAAGCCCAGGTATCAACCGTGGAATCATCAGGTCGATACCACTCACACCAATCGCCGTCGACAAACCAGTCGCGCCGGCCATCAGCATCAAGAGCTTGACGCTCCGTTGGTCAGGGTTGCGCAGGGAATCGAGCATGAGCTCGGCCCACATAGTCGGATACTTCGTGTAGGCGCTGAAGGCGCCCACGTCTCGCATGAACGGGTTCTGCCCCATCGCGCCAGGGAGCGTCTGGGTTTCGGCGACCACATCCATCGCCCATTGATGCACCGCGTCTTCGGTCGCATCGAACTTGCCGGCCGACGTTTCGACACCACCCTTGTCCTGGGCATATTTTTTGGCGGCCGCGTAGACGACGCGCCGATTCTGGATGTCACCCGAACGAAGCGGCGATTGCAGCAGCTTATCCGCGGCGTTCACCTTCTCCCATGTCTTCGCGCTCACGCCTTCCGGGGCATCGGTCGGATGCTCGAGCTTCAAGAAATCCGTGGCGGCCTTGCCGGCTGGGCTCTTCACGTATTTCTGAGCGTTCGACAGGTAGTTATAAGGCACCCGTCGCAGCGCGTAATACTTCTGGGTCCGGTTCACGAGTCCCACACCGATGTTGGCGCCAAGCTGCAGCCGATACATATGGCGCGTGAGCTGGTTGAGCGCCTTCTCGCTGATGTCCCCACCTACGCGCTTCACGAAGCGGTTGATGGCTGGCGGCTTTTCCTTCAGCACGTCGACGAGCTTTTCGATGTATTCCGCACGGCGATGCTGGCCGGCCGAGTGGAACGCGCGCGCATCTTTTTGAAGGTCCGTGAGCACGTCACCAATGTAAACCTTGCGCGCGACTGAGCGTTCCGCCGCCGTCTGCGGAATCGTCTCGTTGAACAGCTTCTTCCCGAATTCATCGCGCCCCTGGAACAGCCGGTCGAGCGCATCGAGTTCCTTTTGCGCCTTCATAAACTGCTCTGGCACCGTCCGCATGGGCGAGCCAAAGGATTGTTCAAGCGGATTGATGTCGCGCGCTAGGTTCGACGGACGCATGACCGGCTTCACGCCGCGGGCATCATTCAGACCACCCGCCGTCCGGCTGACCATCTGCTGTAGGAATTTGGTCGTCTCGCGTGCCAGGTTCTTCGACAGCCCAGCACCAATCAGCGCCCCGATGGCCGCGCCTTGCAGCGGGTCATCGTTGCCGAAATAACCGATGCCGGCGCCCATCGCCGCGCGCGCCGCCGGCGAACCCAACAGGATTTTCGCCGCCGCTTTCATTGCCTTCGGATTCGCAAGGAGCTGGGCACCAGGGAAAATCCCGCCGGCGAGGTATTCGCCCGTCTCTTTGTCGAACTTCGGGAGCTGTCCCTCCTTGGCTGTCCCCGCGCGCAACTGCTTTTCATTGACGCGCTCCGCCTGGCCCATCGTTTCCTTCACCCACTTGGCGAAGTTTTCAGGCGTCGGGTCATCCAGCCAGGATTTCATATGCTGCGCGCGCTGACTGACTTGGCGCGGCGATTCGCCACGTTCACGGGGTGAGAGCCCGGCGGCCCGGTCTGGTGGAGCGGCTGATGGCGTGCCGACAGCCTCTTGGGCTGTGCGTTGGATTTTCGCCGGCGTCTCCATGGGGCGCGCTCCGGGCTCTACCCGCGTCTGCTCGAGGCGGCCGCGGCGCTGCTGACCCCTCGCTTGTCTCGTTTCCTCGAACGTCCGCATAGACGGAAGTTGCGTGCGTTCCGGCAAAGGCTTAACCGTGGCTTGGGCTGGTGCGGTCGTGGGTGCAGCCGGTTCCGGGTTCGGAATACGCTCACGGCCCACTCGCATCGCCTCATCAACATCCATCGCGGAAACTTGCTCAGGGGTGTATTTGAGCTGTTTCTCCAAAAACGACCTGACGTTCGACGGGAGCTCTTTATCAACATCGCCAATCAGCTTCTCAAGGTCGAGCATTCCGGGTTGCACCGCCGGCCGACTGGCCGACTCCGCCGTCAGCGCATAGGGCACATCAAATTCCGGCGTGGTCACTTCGGCATCGCGCACCCGGCCGGCTTCAGGAAGTCTCGGTTGCATCTCGCCGGTATCTAGGATGTCCGCCAGCTCGTCGACCCCACCACGCGGGGGTCGGCCGCCGCGGTCATCAAGAGCCCGGAACCCCTCTGACCCTTCCACCCCGTAAGTCTCACCCTGGCGCGGCGTGTAGTCGACGGCATCTGGCCCAATCAGCGGTCGCTTGTTTCCGGCGCGGTCATAGACCACGAACTTTTCACCACGCGACGACATGCCACGTTGCCGACTCAAGGCTTCAGCACTGGCGGCACTCTCGCCGCTCGCATTCACGACGCCGCCGGCCTCGTCGAGTAGCTCGATGGTAGGTTCCGCGCGTGGCGGCGTGATGGGCTCGAGTTTGCCCGTCTCCACGTTGAACGCCTGCGTCGGCTCGGGGATAGCCGGATTGAATTCGTTCGGAAGACTGCCCTCTCTCGGCTGAAGAATGTTCCCGTAATTGCCGGTCCCGCCCGCCGCGATTTGTGGGTCGAAATTGGGCGAAGTAATGTCGTCGAACGGGGCGACCGGCTCGTCGCCAAGCTTCCGAGCGAGCTCGTCCCACCAGGTCGAACCGGGCCTGATGCCCATTCGTTCAGGTGTAATGGCCAGCTTGCCGCCACGACCCTCACGCAGCGCAATTCCAGCATTCTTGATTTCTTCCAACAGCGCGTCCGGCCCATCGATATGCTTGAATCGCGGGTCTTGATTGAGCTGCATGGCGGCATCGTCGGCAGTGATGCCGGTCGCGTCATTGAACACCCCACGACCGAACCGCTTGGCGATGTCATCGAATTCGCGGAGCGTGCTGATTTCGCCCGTCTCTCCGCCCCGCCGGCGCGTAATACCGCCAAGCTTCGCTACTTCGCGTAGGAGTGTTTCCGGGTTACCGCCAGAAGATTCGACTTCGGCGTCGATTTCTTTGAGCACCTGGGCGCGTTCGTCGAGCAACCCATAGAGCTCTTTCGGGTCACCCGTGTAGCCGCGTTTGATGGCATCCTGAACCAGCGAGTCGAAGAGGTCTTGACGCGCAAGCTCGGGTGTGGTCTTCGTCCGGTTGACGAACGCCTCACGCTTGGCGAGCAACCGCTCTCCCAGCGCATCCAGGTCGCCAGTGTAACCAGCAAGCGCCTGTTTCTGGACCTGCCGTGCTACAAGCTCTCGGTCTTTTGTGGATAGCCCGCGGCGTTGAGTGCTGCCCTCACCGACTCGGCGCGGCTCCATCCGGCTCGGCGCAGCAATAGGACGTTCTGGAAGATTACCGCTCGGCTGGACCCCCGTTTCAGGCTCACGGTAGAGTCCGTTTCCGACCGTGGGACGGTCGGGGCCGTATTTGGCGTCGAGGAACCGCTCGAGCTCGGCGATGCCGCGCTGTTCACCTTCGGAGAGCTCGCGGCGCTTGGGGCCTCCGACATCTCCACGCGCAGGCGGGAGAACCTCGGGTCCAGGCGGCGCTGGGATGGCTTCGTCATATCCAACACGGCTCAGGCTCTCCATGCCAGGCCGGCGCAATCCGCCAGCTTCGAGCACACCAGGAAATGCCGGCTGAGCCGGTTCCATCGTCGCGCCTTCTTGGCTGAGAAGCAAGTCCTCAATTTCAGCCAGGCGTGGGCTTGGACGCTGCCCTTCGGTGAGTGCGCGTGTGAACTCGTCGACATCCAGCGGGCGGTTGCTGTCGTAGATGCCAGGCCGTTCGACAAGCGGCCGGCCAGCGACGGTATCGCCACGGGCCTCAAATATGGCTTGGTCAGGGGTAGGCTGCCCTGCGTTCCACAGGTCCGTCGTGCCCTCTCCGCCCTGATAGAACCGCGCCCCTGCTTTGAGCTGCGGCTGGACGACATCCACATCAATCGTCGGCCCGTATAAGCGTCGACGCAACGGCGGTGCTTCCGGCGGGAGCACTTCCCCCTGTAATACGCGCATGGAGGGCCGGCGCCCGCGAAACATCGGTTCTGCGCCGAGTAGCGCCATGCCCGCCATACCAGCTTCGAGTGCGGCGCCTTCGTAGTCGCCCTGTTCCAAATCTTCTTGCAGCTCCGGGATGGCCATACCAGCTTGGAACCCAGACCCTAGACCCTGCACGCCAGCCATGATGCCGCGCGCGGGCAGAGCCGCCGTGGCGATGTTGAAGGGCGTAGCCATGTTGGCGGCCGCCTCGCCAACGCCGCCGGCGAACCCACGGAGCGCCGCGATGGAAGGGCGGTCCTCAGCGCGATTCTGCCGGTTCAGAAGCTCCGTGTTACGACGGGTGTAATCAACCGCGGCGCTGAAGGGGCTGAAGAGGGCGTCAACACCAGTATCAAACGCCTCTTTTGTGCGCCGCTGGAATTTCTGAAAGGGCGTGCGTTCCGGCTCGAGCGGACCTTTCTGCTGCAGCCACGACGTGACGGGGTTCGAATCGAACGACGTGCCACGAAGGGCCTTCATGCTCTCCGGTTCCGGGAGAGCGGGTTCTGGAACGGTGTAATCCTCTTCCTCGTCGCCAATGTTGCGGAACCCTTCGGGAACCTGCAACATCGGGCGCGAGCGGCGGCTCAGCCAGCTCGAGACATAATCATTACCGAACGGCATACCCGGCCTGCCTGAGCATGTCCTCGGCTTCCGCGGCGGTCGCGAATCCGTTGTCGAGCATGAATTCCTCAAGGCGCGCGCGCGGGAAGGTCTGCAGCGAAGCGTCAGCCGCCGGCGGGCCAAACTTGGTCGCGTTCTCTACGTCGCCCTGCGTGGCAAACGCGGTCCCGATTCTCGACCGCCCGGTCATGGCATCACGCATCAAGCCGCCACGCTGCCGCAAGCTCTCCTGGCCGATGCGCCCTTCGTTGCGGAGCATTTCCCGGTCCAGGTCGGCCTGGCCACGGATGATGGCTGGGTCGGCGTAACGCTGCCGAAGTGCCGCCATGCTTGCGCGCTCCTGGTCTTCGCGCATGGCGCGGCGCTGAGGCCCAAAATACGAATCGTAAGCGGTCTGGTCGGAGACGCCTTGCTCAGCCGCGGACCGGCGTTGGCGCGCACCGCTGAAAAGGTCTTGGTCCATCGCGTTCTGACGTTGGCGCGCACCGTAGATACCCGTGCCCACCGACTCGAGCGCCGCAGCCGACGCCGCGGCCCGCCGGTTTTCGTTCCCGGGGTCCATTGTGGCCAGATAGTCGTTCATGGCCACGCTTGACGGCTGCTGGCCGACACCCCCCGCGCCGGCCAGCGCCGTCATGGATGGCAACCGACCGCCAGCGCCCCCCAGGATAGGTCCGTCCCCTTGATTTGTGACCCTGCGGACATTCGATTTGTTCAGGCCCTCGAAGTAGGCGCGTTCCGTGGGGTCATTGATGTCTTCCCAGGGCTCATACGGCACCTCGGCTTCTTCGGCACGTTTGCGACCGCGGGCATCACGGTCCATGTTGATGATGGCCGAACCCCATTTTCCAAGCATCTACGTCCTCCCAGACCGCGCCAGGGCCTTCATTGAGCTCCGGCGTTTCATGCGCTCGAGTTCCTCTTCGGAATTCGGGTCAGGCGTGCCAGCGATTTCATAGCCGCCGGTCTGCATTGGCCGAACAGGCGGCATCTTCCGACCAAACGTAACCTTCGCGCTGAACCCCTCATTGATGTCGCGATTTCGGTCGCGGGGACTCATCAGTAAATCCTTCCCATGGTGGCCAGCGCGTTCATGGAATTTCGCATCGGATTCGTGCCCAGCCGAGGATTCAACGCACTCAGCCCGCCAAACTTGAAGTTCCCAGCGGGGCCGCCTCCACCACTCCCGCTGCCGAGGGCGGCCGACGTGGGCCCGCTCGCATCCCCAGCCCCTCCAGGCATGTCAGCGCGCGAGCCCATGTCGCCACCGCCAGAGCCCCCAGGTGCAGGAGGCGGCGAGGGAGTCAATCCTCCACCACCACCCGTAGGGTCCTGTTCGATGTCGTTTGGGTCGGTCGCCCCTGGTCTGACACGCCAACCCTTCGGGAGTCCATATTCGGTCTGCGTGACGCCGGGCATCTTATAGCCGAGCCCGCGGAGCCCCTTGGCGTCGTAAGTTTGTCCAACGACCGGCTGTGTGGGCATACCCTTAGTAGAGAATGCCGTTGGCCCTCAAACGAGCCAGCGCCTCGAGTGACGGGATGCGATTGTTCTGCAAACTCACGTCCTGGCCACGAGCGGTAAGCACGCGCCCGGCGTTCTCGCCTGCGACCTGGTTGCGACCGGCCGCGTTCATGGTTGCCGCGTCGACAGAGAACCCACGTTCCACGTCAGCGACCTGGTTCTGGCGGTCAAAGTCTCGAATGGCCGCCTCGCGGTCGAATTCTCCGAGCTCGCCCATGCCGGCGACGGCGATGTCACCCATCAAATCCGCTTCCATGCCAGCGCCCTGAATGCCACGCTCCGCCATCACGTCACGCAGTGAATTCATACTCGCGCGCGTGGTCTGGCCAACCCGGTCTTTGGCGCGCGCGAAGCCGGCCGTATCCGCCATACTGCCATCAGCCCCTATCGGACGACGGGGCAAGGCCAGCGGCGAATAGGCGACTGGACCAGGCGGCGGCGGGATGGTCCCGGCGAGCCGCGTCACGTCGGTATCGAGAATTTGGCCGCCTGCACGGCCGCGGCCCCCGCCACCCACACCAGAACTACCGGTCCCGACGCTGCCGGTCCCGCCGGTCGGCCCGCCGTAGGTAATCCGGCCAATGTTGTCGACGGTCCAACTCGCGCCAGTCTGAGTGCCAACATCGGAGGCGGTGTGTGCGGAGGCGGTCTGCTTCTGCTCGTTATCGTAACGCGCGCGGTCAGCGTCCCGCTGTCGCGCGGCTGCGGCTTCAGCCGGGCTCATCCATTTCCCGTTGTATTGGGTCATGGGCTGGCCAAGGCCGGCATTCGGTCCGCCACCAGGGAAATAGGAGCCAGGCGAAGGACCTGGGAGTGACCCCGCTGTGCGCCGTGTGGGCGATGGCGGTGGAGAGGGAAGCGTAAATCCAGTGGCCATAAAATGTCCCCTACGTTGCGGTTAGCGGCGCTTCGTTGTCAATGCTGAGGAACGTTCCCGCTCGTCTTTTCGTCGTTCTTGCGCGAGGTCGCTTCCAATTTTGCTGTAAGCGCGCGCTTCATCCGCTGTCCATCGGTGGGCTGTGCCGAGCTCGTGGTTTTTCCGGGCCGCCTTCGCCGCGTTGTCACCGCACGCGAATCCACGCTTCACGTTCCGACGCCGTTCGTCGTTGGTCTGCTGGTCTTGGTTGAATCGGCGCTCAAATTCCGCGTCGTCAAACTCAGACATATGCCTACTCCTTTGGGGCCTCGGGCCGGCTGCTGACCCAATCAAACGCTTCCGCGGCGTCCTCGCTTTCCATGAGACTCCATGGAACCTTCGGGAAAAAATCCTTTAGCGTGTCTACGTCCTGCTGTTGAAGCGAGAAGCTCTGCGCACCGGGTTTCAGATTGCGTGACACGTAATTGGCTTTGGCGTCTGATTCGGCGTCCTCACCAGCCACCGACGCAAACGCACGCTTCAGGCGACCACGGGACCGGAGCGTTTCCATGTTACCCGCCGGGCGACCATGCTGGTTTTCTACCATCGTGCCAACCTGGGCGGCTGTCACGATGATTTTGAACCGTGTTTTGTCCTGCTCACTGTCCCCGTCGAATTCGAATAGTCGTTTCATGCGTTGATGCTCCTTGTCGGCCCTGCGGAGCCGTTTCGCTACCTGCCCATTCATTTTTCGATTACGGGGCAGTGGTGTTGTGTGTCCAAGTAGTCGTAGAACCATCCATCGGAATGGAAATGTAAGTGATAGTGCCTGCATTGTTGTAGGCAATAACGAACTTGTTGCTCTTCATATAAACAGCCATGCTATCGGTAGCATCTAGCACAGATGTTCCGGGGTCTGTGTCCGCCTCGTCTGAAACAAACCAACCAGCAGATTTCATAACAAAACGGGTCAAACCGCCGTGTAGAAATTCAATATCCCCAGCATCGGCTTCAAGAAGAACGCCGGATGCCGATGAATTGCTGTTAAAAACGAACTTGTCTTGGTATCGAGTTATGGAGCTAGAGGGAGCCCAATGTCGCAACGTTCCCCCAGCACCGCCGTTGCCAAGAATAGACAGACCAACATACGCATTGGCCCCGTCAGTTGTGTTTTCTACAGTGATGTCGGTGCCCGCATTTTGATTGTGCAATACGTGAAGGCGAGTGCTAGGCGAGGCTGTTCCTATACCGAAAGACCCCGCACTGGTAATTCGCGCAACTTCCGCAGCAGTGGTCGAGCCAATAGGCGTCGTGACAAAGCGCATGTGTGCGCCCTGATTCGTTGATGTGAAATTCTCCGCCGCGATAATGTCAACGCTACCAGCGTTGCCCCCGAAGTTCGTGCCATCGTGTCCACGAGCCTGAAAACCAAGAATCTGGTCGTTCGTCTGAAGGGCGGCACCATTGCGAGACTTCCGACCGATAAATACGGAGCCTGTCGAATCGTTCGAGGTCTGGTCGGCAAAGATAAACTTGAGGTCCCCTGTTACATGAAGAATAGAGTTGGCTATGGGGGTAGCAGTGCCAAGACCAAGACGATTATTTGTATCATCCCAGAAGAAGTTGGCATTGTCCTGCGAGTAGACACCACTTGCCCCGGCAAAGATGACCGAGCCGAGGGTAAAAGCGGTCGTCGTGCCCGAACCTCCGTTCGCAACCGGAAGCGTCCCCGTAACGCCATTCGCCAGGTTCACCTGCGCCCATGCCGGGTTGTTTGATGCTCCCGTGTTTGATAGATACCTGGTCGCGTTCGTGTCCTTGGCCAGCTTCGCCAACGTATTTGCGGCCGATGAGTAGATGGTGTCGCCCTGAGTGAATGTGCTCAGCCCTGTTCCGCCGCTCGTTGCCGCCAGCGGTGTCGTCAAGGACAGCACGCCGGCCGAGCTCAGGACCATCTGACCCGGGATGACCCCGTTCGTGTGGAAGGTAATTGAGCCGCTCGCGTTGGCGTTGAAGACTTCGAGGTTATTTCGTCGTCCGACCGTTGCGAACGTTGAACCGATATGCTGCACTGTCGAGGCAAGCGTAGAGATTTCGTAGAAGCGCAGGCTGGCGAACTGGTCTGCACCGCCCATGCGCGCCCCGATGATAGGCGCGCTGGCCCGCACATCGAGCGCATCAGCAGGAGACGCCACGCCGACACCGAGCCGGTTGTTGGCCACGTCGAAGAACAGGCCGGAATTGTCCTCCCCAAGCACGTTTGTCGCAGTGGCCACAACGACAGACCCGGCGGTCCACGTCGCTTTATTCGTTCCGCCGTTGGCTATCGGCAGAATGCCAGACACACCGTTGGTCAGCTCCACCTGGGCCCACGCCGGCGCATTTGAGGCCCCCGTATTTGAGAGATAACGTGTGGCTGAGGCGTTCTTGGCGAGCGCGGCGATGTTGTCGGCAGACAGCGCATAGAGAATCGAGCCCTGCGAGGCTGCGTTGGGCAGAATCAACGTCGACCATTCCGCTGTCGTTCCATCCGTCCGCAGGAACGCCCCCGCGGCCGTGCTGATTGGCAGCTCGGAGACAACTCCGTCTTCGTCGCCAATGAGAATCGAGCCTGTTTCGATATCTTCGATTTGCTCGAGGGTGATGTCCAGCGCCCCGTTATTTACGTCGCTGAAGAGCGACTCGAACATGGCATCGATGAGCTCT
>Ga0075421_100013157_pt1 | contig 10307 bp, 3 predicted proteins | sample SoiMetdeltSBSDD5_FD_75292 | JGI IMG/M metagenome (GOLD analysis project Ga0075421, IMG submission 75292) | Bulk soil microbial communities from a Populus tree surrounding site in Tennessee, USA - Soil MetaG P. deltoides SBSDD5 | ecosystem: Environmental > Terrestrial > Soil > Tree plantation... | reverse complement strand
GGCTGATGCAGGGCGTCGCCGACGGGGGGATGCTGGCCGTGCAGGCGACCGAGGAGGAGATGCGGTCCTACCTGACGGCCGCGCAGCCGGAGGCGTGCCTGGCGGCGGTCAACGGCGTGTCATCGGTGGTGGTTTCCGGCGGGATCCAGGGCCTGTCGGCCGTGGCCGACCACTGGCAGGCGTTGGGCCGACCGACGCGCCGGCTACGCGTGAACCGCGCATTCCACAGTGCGGCGATGGACCCGGTGATGGAGGAGTTCGCCAGGATAGCCTCGGGCTTGTCCTGGCGGGCGCCGACACTGCCGTTGGTGTCGAACGTGACCGGCGAGCTGATGACCGACCAGCAAGCGTGCTCGCCCAACTACTGGGCGGCGCATATCCGCCAGCCGGTCCGCTTCGCGGCCGGGATCCAATGCTTGGTCGACGCGGGCGTCGAGACGTTCGTGGAGATGGGTCCCGACGAGGTGCTCACCCCGTTGGTGACGGCGTGCCTGCCTCCGGCGTCGGGTGGGTTGGTCGTGCCTTTGGTGCGCAAGGGGGAGCCCGAGTCGGTCACCATGTTGCGAGGGCTGGCTCACCTGCACACCCGTGGAGTGACCGTGCGCTTCGACCGGGTGATCGGCGCGCAGCAGGGGCCCGCCGTCGAGCTGCCGACATACCCATTCCAGCGTCAACGGTACTGGCTGCCAACCGGGCCGGCGGCGGGCGAACCGGCCGGGCTGGGCCTTCGCGGCATGGATCATCCGCTGCTGGGCGCGGCGGTTGACCTGGCCGACGGAGGCGGTCTGGTGTTCACCGGCCGCCTGAACCCAGGCGAGCAGCCCTGGCTGAGCGAGCACGTCCTTGCGGGTTCGCGGCTGGCCCCCGGAGCGGTGCTTGTCGAGCTGGCGGCCTGGGTCGGTCGCCGGGTCGACTGTCCGACCGTCAGCGAGGTCGTCCTCGAAGCTCCGGTACCGGCGCGTGAACACGATCCGGTGGCGATCCAGGTCAAGGTCGAGCCCTCCGATGCCGCCGGCGAGCGCACCCTCACGATCCACACTCGGAGCACCGGCCAACCGTGGATCCGCCACGCCCGCGCGACGCTCAGCCCGAGCCCGCCGGCCGATCCTTCAGGCGAGTTCTCGACAGGTGACGACGGTCTATTGTGGCCGCCGGCGGGAGCGGTGACCGTGCCGACCGACGGGTTCTACATGCGGCTGGCCACTCTTGGCTACCAGTACGGCCCGGCGTTTCAAGGACTACAGCAGGCATGGCGGGTCGGCGACGACCTGTTCGCGCACATCGCGGTGTCTGAGCCCGCCGCGGCCGAGGTAACAACTGGGTTCACCATCCACCCCGCCATGCTCGACGCGCTGTTACATCCGCTGCTGGTCACGGTGCTGGACGGTGACGATCCCGATCGGGCCGGGTCGGTGTGGGTGCCGTACGCGTGGGCCGGAGTGGTAGTGCACGCGATCGGCGCGGACTCCCTGCGGGTACGGCTGCGTCGCGTGGGTGCCGAGTCGGTCAGCGTCACCGCGGTCGATCCGGCTGGGCAGCCGGTGGTGACAGCGGGGTCGGTGACGCTGCGACGGATTCCGGTTGCCGCGTTGCCCGCGGCCGACCCTGACGGTGGCGGCAGGCCCGGCAGCAATGGCCTGTTCCGGCCGGACTGGACGAGCTTTGATACCCAGCCGGTACAACCCCCGCCGAGTCCTATGAGGTGGGTCACGCTGGGTCCCGATGGGCTCGGCCTTCGGCCGGTGCTGACCGGGGCAGGGATGAGAGTCGACGGATGCCCGGATGTGGCCGGGTTGACCGCTGAGGTCGCCGGACAAACCGGATCCGGGCTCGTCCTCTACGCATCGACGGACCTAGGGCAGGACGGTTCGAGCGACCGTGCGGGCGCCGACGTGCCAGAGGCTGTCCACGAGGCACTGGTCGGAGCGTTAGCGGTGGTGCAGGAGTGGCTGGGCCGGGAGGACCTGCCCGGGTGGCGCATGGTGGTGGTGACTCGCGGCGCGGTGGCCGCCGGTGTCCACGAGGGAGTGCGGGACATCGTTCACGCGCCGGTATGGGGGCTGATTCGTTCGGCCCAGGCCGAGCATCCCGGCCGGTTCATGCTGGTCGACATCGACGACCCGGCGACCGCGGGACCAACGCTGGCCGCCATGGTGCTGACGGCGGCCGCGGCCGGCGAATCGCAGTTGGCCATCCGCGACGGCAAGGCATTCCGGCCGCGCCTGCATCCCGTCCTCACCGACCCCGAGCCGGCCGGTCGCGCCGGTTCCGACGGACTGGGACTGGGCCCCGCCGGGACGGTACTCATCACGGGTGGGACCGGTGCGCTGGGCTCGGCGCTGGCCCGGCATCTGGTCTCGGTCCACGGAGTGCGGCATGTCGTGCTCGCCTCGCGCCAGGGCACACAGGCGCCCGGCGCCAACGACCTCGACGCTGAACTACGTCGACAGGGAGCCGAGGTGTCCATTGTGGCCTGTGACGTGGCTGACCGGTCGGCGCTAGCTGAGCTGCTGGCCCAGATACCGGATGGTCATCCTCTGACCGGGATCGTCCACACCGCAGGCGTGGTCGACGATGCCACCCTGACAATGCTGACGGATGCCCGGCTGCGATACGTGACCCGCCCGAAGGTCGATGCGGCCTGGCATCTGCACGAGCTGACCTCGGGTCACGATCTGTCGATGTTCGTCCTGTTCTCCTCCGCGGCCGCGGTGTTCGGCCCGCCCGGTCAGGGCAACTATGCCGCGGCGAACACGTTCCTGCAGGCGCTGGCCGAGCACCGGGTCGCCCGCGGCCTGCCCGGTATGGCCCTGGCATGGGGACCGTGGCAGCACGCGACCGGGATGGCCGGTGGTCTCAGCCGGGCCGACACGGCTCGCCTAGCCCGCGCCGGCGTCACCGCCCTGTCCACATCCGACGCTCTGGCAATGTTCGACCGGGCGGTCCGGTCCGAAGCCGCGCAACTGGTTCTGATGCGCGCGGACGATCGGGTCCTAGCGAGTTGGCTCCCGGGGCCCGGCCTGGCCCCGCGACCGTCCGCAGCTCGTGCCGCCGGGCCGCCACCTCCGCCGCTCGCCGCTCGCCTCAATGGGTTGTCCCGTGCCCAGGTCGACCAGTTGCTGCTGGAACTGCTTCGGACAGAGGTCGCCACGGTGTTGGGTCATGCTGAGCCGACGGCAGTCGATCCCGACGTGGCGTTTCGTGACCTCGGGTTCGACTCGTTGACGGCGATCGAGCTTCGCAACCGCCTGACGACCGCCACCGGTGTGGCCCTACCCATCTCCGTGATCTACGACCACCCGACGCTCGTGGCGCTGGCCCGGTACATCAGGGAGAACCTCGCGTCGGAGTCGAGCACGGCGGCCTCGCGCGCGCTCGCGGAGATAAACCGACTGGACATTGCGCTGTCGGCCGTGGAGCCCGACGACCACGAGGCTCGGACGAAGGTGGCGAGCCGACTGCGAACGCTGATGGCGAAGTGGGACACCGTGTCGGCCGACCGGTCCGTCGACGACCAGGTTCAGGCCGCCGCCGACGAAGAGCTCTACGCGCTTCTCGACGATGAGCTGGGGACCCGGTGACCAGCGGAGCAGCCTCTGGCCACCGAAGCGCCGTGGTCATCGGTGCCGGAATCGCCGGCCTGTGCGCGGCCCGATCGCTCGCGGGCCACGTGGAACGGGTTGTCCTCGTCGAGCGGGACCGTCTCCCCGATGGGCCGGTCACGCGCAGCGGGGTACCCCAGGCTCACCACATCCATGCCCTCACCACGGGCGGGCAGCGCGCACTCGAACGTCTCTTCCCGGGTTTCCAGGAGCAGCTGATCCGGCGAGGCGGCTACCCGCTCGCGGTACCCACCGACGTGCTGCTCCTGACGCCGACCGGTTGGCAACGACGGTTTCCGGCGACCCACACGCTCCTGTGCGCGAGCCGGGAGCTCATCGAGTGGACCATCCGCCAGCACATGTCCGGCTGTCCGGGACTGACCATCCTTGACGGCCACGAGGTGTTCGGCCTACGGCTCCGCTCACACGGGACCTCGATCGCCGGCGTCGAACTGCAAGCCAGACGTGAGTCCGGCCCGCCGCACTACCTCAGCGCGGACATCGTCGTCGACGCCAGCGGTCGCGGATCCCGCATGCCCGCCTGGCTCAGCGCGCACGGCTTCGGCCGGCCGGCGGAGACGTGCATCGACGCCGGCGCGGGGTACGCGAGCCGGCGCTACCTCGTCCCGGACGGCGCCGACCGCGACTGGAAAGCGCTGATGCTCTTGCCGAAGCCGCCAGACTTCACCCGCGCCGGCGTGCTCTCACCGATCGAGGACCGCCAGTGGATCGTCACCCTTGTCGGACTTGGCGCGGACGGGCCACCCGTTGACGACGCCGGGTTCCTGGCCTTCGCCCGCGGTATTCGCAGTCCGCTTCTGTTCGAGGCTATCGATGGCGCCGTGCCGAACTCGCCGATCCACGGCGCCCGACACACCAGCAACCGTCGTCGGCACTACGAGCGGATGACTCGGTGGCCGCGCGGACTGCTGGTCGTGGGCGACGCGGTGTGCTGCCTGAACCCCGTCTACGGGCAAGGCATGAGCATCGCGGCATTGACCGCGGTGGCCATCGACGACATGCTGCGCGCCGCGGCGGGCCGACGTGACTCGGATGTTCACCAGGGGATCGACCATTCAGCCCAGCGCACCCTGGCGAGCTACACCCGGGATGCCTGGACCGTCGCAACCGGAGCCGATCTGCGCTTCGCGACCACGACCGGGGCCAGGCCGGGCATTCGGCATCGCCTTTTCCATCGCTACCTGGACCGGGTGTCCCACGTGGCAAACCACGATCGACACGTTTTCCGAGCACTGCGGGATATCGCCTACCTGGTCCGGCCGCCCGCCACCGTCCTGCGTCCGAGTGTCGTGGCCCGCGTCCTGTACGGCCGGCGTGAGACGCAGATCGACACGCCACCGACGAACGCGCGGTCGAGCGAGACAACAACTGGTCGATAGGGCGTAAGCAACAGGAGGTCCGATGTTCAAACTCATCAGGTGGATCGACGGCTCCTTGTTCAAGTTGGTCACTTGGATCAGCGGTTCGTTGTTCATCGTGTACGCGGTCGTCATCTGGGTCTGGATGTCGGATCTGCTCGGGCTTGCCTTCACGGCGCGCGACGGTCTGACCAGCGTGCGAGCGATGTACTGCGGGTTGACCGCCGCCCTCGGTCTGCAGATCTTGGTGTTCGGACTATTTCGGCTCTACTCGATTGCCGCGTCGGTGGCGGTCGTGGCGCTCACCGGGCTCGCCCTGGTGCGGCTGCACGGCATGATCCTGTTCGACGCGTTCACCTTCCGCCAGGTGATCGGCTGGATACCGGAGATGATCGGCTTTGTGGTCCTCGTTGTCAGGTGGCGTCGGTTTCTAGCCGAGATCCGCGAGATCGCGCAGACCCTTCGGCAGGCCAAGACCTCGACGCGGTCGCCGGCAGAACTCGTGGGTTGACCTTGTGGCCGCGGCATGGGTGCGCGCGGACGGATGCGACGATCCGGTTGCGATCATCGGCATGTCGTGCCGCCTTCCGATGGTGGCCGATCCGGCCGCATTCTGGCGGTTGTTGTGCCGTCAACGGAGCGCCGTGGCGGCGGCGCGCTGGGGCGGCTACCTTCGCGACCTCGACCGGTTCGATGCGGACTTCTTCGGCATCTCGATGGAGGAGGCGGCGGCCACCGATCCCCACCAGCGCCTCGCCGTCGAACTCTGTTGGGAGGCGCTCGAGGCCGCCGGGATCGTGCCACGGCAGGTGAACGACGGCGAAACGGGCGTCTACATCGGAGTCGTCCGCAGCGACGATGCCCTCTCGGACCGGCCGGGCGTTCCACCTCCCGCTCGCGGCGCGGCCGCGAGGAGCACCGTGGCCCACTGGGTGTCGAACCTGCTGGGCGCACGCGGGCCGAGCATGACCGTCGACGCGGCGCAGGCATCGTCGCTGGTAGCCGTGCACCTGGCCAGCGAGAGCATACGACGCGGCGAATCCACCATCGCCCTGGCCGGCGGGGTCCACCTCAACCTGTCCAGCCAACGCATCGCCGACCTGGCCGCGCAGGGGTACCTCTCTCCGGATGGACGCTGCCGCGTCCTCGATGCTCACGCCAACGGCTACGTCCTCGGCGAAGGCGGCGGTTTCGTCGTCCTCAAGCGACTGTCCCGCGCCGTCACGGACGACGAGCAGATATTCGGCGTGATCCTGGGCAGCGCCGTCAATCACGACGGCCACGCGAGCACGTCGGCCAGAGAGGACGTGCTGCGATCGGCCCATCAGCGGGCCCGGATCAGACCATCCGACGTGGCGTACGTCGAACTCGACGGCGCCGGTATCCTCACCGGCGACCTCCTCGAAGCGACGGCGCTCGGTACCGTGATCGGGGCCGCGAGACCTACAGGCTCGCCGCTGGCCGTGGGCTCCGCCAAGACCAACGTGGGACACCTCGGTGGAGCAGCCGGCGTGATCGGACTCATCAAGACAACGCTGTGCGTCACGCATCGGTCGATCCCGGCTAGCCTCAACTTCGATACGCCCCATCCGCAGGTGCCGTTCCAGGCCCTGAACATCCAAGTGCAGAAGGCGTTGGAACGGTGGGGCGACGACTCGCGACCGATGATCGCTGGCGTGAACTCCTTCAGCTTCAGCGGAACGAACTGTCATGTCGTCGTGTCAGAGCCACCGTCGCCCGCCGGACCGTTGGCCGCCCGTGCGGCCGACCCGCCGACCGTAACTTTGGTGGTTTCGGGGCGCTGCGAGGCCTCGTTACGGGCACAGGCGGAACGGCTCAGAGGGCACCTGCTCCATCACCCCGACCTCGAGCTCGAGGACGTGGCCTACTCGTTGGCCACGGCCCGGACCAGGTTCGCGCACGCGGCCGTGGTGGCCGGTGAGCGCCGTGACGAACTCCTGGACGGGTTGACGGCGCTTGTCCTGCGCAAGGCCGCGCCGAACGTTCGACGCAGCATGCGTACCGACGGGAAGATCGCGTGGCTGTTCGGTGGCCGAGGGATGCCGGGTGCCGGCCGTGAGCTGTATGAAAGGCTCGGCGACTACCGGCGGACACTGCATGCGGTGTGCGACGGCTTCGAACCGCGTCTCGGCAGAGCTGTGCGCGACTGGGTCCTCGCGAACGGCGCGACCGTGGCCGATGATGCCATCGAACAGGCGGCGCTGTTCACGCTTGAGTTGAGCCTCTGCCAGCTCCTGTGGCATTGGGGGCTGCGGCCCGACCTCGTCGCCGGCCAGTCGTTCGGTGAACTGGTCGCCGCGCACGCGGCCGGGGTGCTGTCCGTCGAGGATGCGTGTGCGCTGGCATCGACCCGGTGCGAGCTTAACCGGCATGATCGACGTGCGTCCATGCTCGTCCTGTTCGCACCCGAGCACGAAGTGCGGCCGCTGCTAGCCGACCTAACTAGCAACGTGGATATCGTCGCCGTGACCGGAGCCGAGTCGGTCGTGGTATCCGGCGACTCGCGAGACACGGGACGGGTCGCCAACGCCCTGCGGGCCCGGGGCTACCAAACCAGGCGGCTGCGATCAGAACAGGTTCTCCATCCGGTGGGGCGCGGCGAGGTCGGCGGCCTGTTCGAGTCCGCCGTTGCAAAAACCTCTTTCGCCCCACCACGAATCCCGGTCGTCTCGAGTCTGACCGGTGACATTGCCGTGGCCGCCGAGATCTGCTCGCACGAGTACTGGCGGCGACAGGTCCAGGCACCGACCAGACTCTTCCAAGCCGTCCGCTGCCTGGAACGCCAAGGCGTGACAACGTTTGTCGACCTTACGAGCGGAGGCACGCTGTCCACCATCGGTCGGGACTGTCTCATCGAGCCTGACAAGGTAGAGCTCGTGCCCGCCCTCCGCGTCGGGCGACGCGCCGACCTGGCTGTGGCTACGGCCGTGGCGCTCCTGCACGCACGCGGTGCGGAGGTCGACTGGCCGGCGTTGTTCCCAGTCCGGCGACCTCGACGGGTCGAACTGCCAACCTACCCGTTCCAACGGCGGCGGTTGGCGCCCGGCCCGCCGGAATCGAGGATGTCGCCGGCCGCACCAAATGTTGCGGCCAGCAACGACAGGTCGGCCGACGCCGGCCGCTCGTCGCCGACGTCGACCGTCGGCCACCTGGTGGGAGCGGACGTCGCCACGACCCGCGTGACCGGTCCGCCCTTGCTGTGCGTGCTGACGGGCCACGACGAGCAGGACCTGCGTGCGGCGGCGGGACGCCTGGGGCGGCTGGTACGCGAGGACGAAGGCGTGCCGACGCTGACCGTGCCACGGTCGCTGGTGACGCCGCGGGAGGAGCTGCCCCGACGCGCCGTGGTGATCGGGGACGGACGGGAGGACTTGCTAGAGGGGTTGGACGCCGTGGCGGCGGGCCGTCGGGCTCGCGGCGTAGTTCGGGGAGTCGCCCGTCGGGTGTCGCCGCCAGTGGCGTTCGTGTTCGCGGGCCAGGGCGGGCAGTGGGTGGGCATGGGTCAGGAGCTGCTGGACTCATCGGCGGTCTTCGCTCACGCGATAGCGGCCTGCGAACGGGCGTTGGCCCCGCATGTGGACTGGTCGCTGGACGACGTGCTGCGAAAGGCGGCCGACGCACCCTCGCTCGACCGGGTCGACGTGCTCCCACCGGTGCTGTGGGCGATCATGGTGGCGGTGGCCGAGCTGTGGCGAAGTCACGGTGTGTCGCCGCGCGCCGTGGTGGGTCATTCCCAGGGCGAGGTCGCCGCGGCCGCGGTGGCCGGCGTGCTCTCGCTGTCCGACGCCGCGATGGTGGTGGCGTCGGGCAGCCAGGCGGTCGCGGCCGTGTCGGGTCGCGGCGGCATGGCATCGGTGGCCCTGCCGCCGGAGGTGGTCGCCCGCCGACTCGAACGGTGGGGGCCTCGGCTGTCGATCGCCGCAGTCAACGGCCCGTCGTCGGTGGTGGTCTCGGGCGAGCTCGGCGCGCTGTCCCAGTGGATGGCCGAATGCGACGCCGAACGGATCGCCACGATGCGGCTCGGCGCCGGCTACGCGGCCCACTCTGCCGACATGGACCAGATCGGTTCACGGTTGATGCAGCGGTGGGCCAGCGTGACTCCACGGTCCGGACAGATACCGTTTTACTCCGCGGTGAGCGGCGGGCCGGTGGACGGCACGTCGCAGGACGCCGCGTACTGGTACGCGAACCTTCGCCAACCGGTGCTGTTCGAACCCGCGATGCGAGCGCTACTCGACGACGGCCACCGTGCGTTCATTGAGATCAGTGCTCATCCCACGCTCACCGTCAGTATCGAACAGATCCTCGACTACACCAGCACCGACGCCGTGGTGATCGGTTCATTGTGGCGCGGTGACGGTGGACTGCGCCGCTGGTACACAAGCCTCGCCCACGCATATACCCAAGGAGTGGCGGTGCGGTGGAGCAGTGACATCGACGGGCCGGCGAACCACCTTTCCCCGGAGGCGCAGTTCGACGTTGTCGCGAACCGGGTCGCCGTCGCCTCGAACCCACCGCCCCAGCTCGCCGATCCCCTCGGTGGAGCGTCCACAGTCGACCAGGACGCGACCATGCTGGACCTCGTGCACGCCGAGGTGGCCGCCCTCCTCGACGACCCAGCGGACCCGGCTGTGGTCGGTGCGGTCACCTTTGCTGAGCTCGGGTTCGACTCAGCGACCGCGGTGGAACTCCGCAACCGGCTGGCCGACATTACTGGACTCCCCCTGCCCGTCACGCTGATCTTCGATCTTCCGACACCAGCGGCGCTAGCCGAGTACCTGGACAGACAACTCGCACCGCAGATGACGTCGTCGGCGCGGCTGCTCGAGGACCTAGCCGAACTCGACCGAACGCTCGCCACCGTCGACTCGGACGACGCACGCTACCCCGAGATCGGTGCTCGCCTTCAGACGCTCTACCTGAGGTGGGCGGCGAGAAGTAACGGGAGCCCGACCGGAGCTGCCGAGCACGACATCAGCAGAGCAACGGTCGACGAAATATTCACCTACATCGACAAGGAACTCGGACTATCGTGACCCAACCCGGCCGCTAAGGCGCAGCAGTCATGGAGCAGGATCCCAGCGCATGGGTGCCGCCCAGCACAGCGCCGGCGACCACTCGTCCCGCGCCTTGCGGGCGGCCGCCTGCGACGGGAACCCGCCGGACCCGCCGTGCGGGAGGTGTTGGTGCCCGACCGGGGATGCGGCTTCCGTGCTCGATGAAGCTGGCAAGCTCGCTTCGCAGCTTCTTGGCGTTCTTCGACGACAGGTCGATTTCGTACAGCCGACCGTCGAGACCGAAGCGA
>Ga0075421_100013156_pt1 | contig 10307 bp, 11 predicted proteins | sample SoiMetdeltSBSDD5_FD_75292 | JGI IMG/M metagenome (GOLD analysis project Ga0075421, IMG submission 75292) | Bulk soil microbial communities from a Populus tree surrounding site in Tennessee, USA - Soil MetaG P. deltoides SBSDD5 | ecosystem: Environmental > Terrestrial > Soil > Tree plantation... | reverse complement strand
TGAACCCTTCACAAACCGACCCTTAGTAGTTCGTTGGGGCGGGTCGCAGGGGGCGTATTCTAGTTTAAGACCCCGACAGGTCCAACATTTCCAAAAACTTAAAGTAATAAGGCACTTGACGGCGATTCAGACCATGTACATGCCGCCGTTGACGTGCAATGTCTCGCCGGTGATGTAGCCCGCCTGTGGCGACGCAAGAAACGCGACTGCTGCAGCGATGTCCTCGACAGCACCGAGCCGGCCGAGCGCGATTTGCGCGGTCAACGCCGCCCGCTGTTCGGCCGGAAGCTTCGCCGTCATGTCGGTTGCGATGAAACCCGGCGCCACGACGTTCACGGTGATGCCGCGCGAGCCCACTTCTCGCGCCAACGACTTGGTGAAGCCGATGATGCCGGCCTTCGCCGCGGCATAGTTGGTTTGCCCGGCGTTGCCCATCACGCCGACGACCGACGCGATGCTGATGATCCGTCCGCGTCGCGCCTTCATCATTCCACGCAGCACGCCTTTCGAGAGGCGGAACACCGAGCCGAGGTTGGTCGCGACGATGTCGTTCCACTCCTCTTCTTTCATCCGCAGCAACAGGTTGTCACGTGTAATTCCTGCATTGTTCACCAGCACCGTCGGCGCGCCTTCGTGTGCTTCGATGTCCTTGAGCGCGGCGTCGATCGACTGCACATCCGCGACGTTCAACACGATGCCGCGTACCTTGCCGGCCTCGGCGAGCTGCTGAGTGATTCCTTGCGCGCCCGCTTCGCTCGTCGCCGTGCCGACGACAGTGGCACCGCGACGCGCGAGCTCGATCGCGATGGCGCGGCCGATGCCGCGCGACGCGCCGGTCACGAGCGCGATTTCCTGTGCCAGCGTCTGCTCGCTCATGCATTGCTCCTGCAGGCCTGCAGCGCCTGCTGCAGCGATTCGGCATCTTCGATCGAGAGCATCGCGATGTCCTTGTTGCGCTCGATCTTGCGGTTCAAACCCGTGAGCACGCCCTTCGGTCCGCATTCGACGATCACGCGTGCTCCGTCGGCGAGCATCGCGCGAATGGTTTCGGTCCAGCGCACCGGCTTCACCAGCTGCTCCACGAGCGCTTGGCGAATGCTCGCTTCGTCGCCGTGCTTGCGAACGTCGACGGTGTAGATGTCGCGCACTTCAGGCGACCCGAACTTCACTTGCTGCAGCCTTGCGGCGAACCGTTCCGCGGCCGGCTTCATCAGCGGCGTGTGCGACGGCACGCTCACCGGCAACTTGATCGCGCGCTTTGCGCCCTTCGCCTTCGCGGCTTCGATCGCGCGATCGACCCCAGCGGCGGTGCCTGCGATCACCACTTGTCCCGGCGAGTTGAAGTTCGCTCCCTGTACGACTTCGCCTTGCGCCGCTTCGCGACAGGCCGCTTCGACGTCGGCATCCTCGAGTCCGAGGATCGCAGCCATCGCGCCCTGCCCTGCTGGCACTGCTGCCTGCATCGCCTGCCCGCGAAACTGCACGAGCCCGACCGCCGTCCGAAAATCGAGCGCACCGGAGCAGACGAGCGCCGAATACTCGCCGAGACTGTGCCCCGACATCGCGGCGGGTAACCCGCCGCCGTGCTTGCGCCAGACGCGCCAGGTCGCCACGCCGGCTGCAAGCATCGCGGGCTGCGTGCGTTCGGTCTTGCCCAACTCTTCTTCCGGACCGCCCTGGCACAGCTTCCAAAGGTCGTAGCCGAGTACCTCGGAAGCTTCGGCGAAGGTCTCCTGAACGAGCGGCTCGGCAGCGGCGAGCGGCGCGAGCATGCCCACGGACTGCGAGCCCTGGCCGGGGAAAACGAAAGCAAAAGACATGGCAGTTAGCGGTTGGCGGCTGGCGGTTGGTGCGGAAAAGGCGCGCGATTATGCAGGTAGAGGCCGGCGCCGGCCAGCGCGCCGCCGATTGCGCCGTAGAGATGGGCGTCGACGACAACCGGCATGTCGCCGGAAAGCGGCAATGCGCCGTGCAGCTGCTCCCAGGCCAACTTGCCGACCAGCACGAGCGTCAGGGCCAGCGCCAAGGGGCGCGATTCATGCTGCCACCAGCCGATTGCACCAGCTGCGAGCGCGCCGTGCAGGACGCCTGACAGGCCGACGTACCACTGCAGCTGTGGCTCCAACAATACAAACCCGAGGTCGATGACCACGATGCTGCTGGCCAGGATCAGCAGCCAGGCGCGCAAGGAGTATTCGCGCGGAAATAGCGCCGCGATCAGGCCCAAACCGACTGCATTCAGCAACAGGTGCCGGCCGGAGCCATGGACCAGGTGGCCCGTCAGCAGTCGCAAGTACTGGCCGTGCAGGACCGCCGTACGCTCGTAACGGAGCAACTCGCGGCCGGAATCTCCGGTAAACCACAGCAGAACCAGCACCGCGCCCAGCAGTCCAACGAGCCAGGCTCCTTGGATCGATGACACGGCTGTCGGGGCCCGGAAACGCCCGGGGACGGCGTCACTCATGCTTTCAGCCTGCTTTGTTATGATCCGCGCGCGCCGGCCTAGACCCAACGGCAGTTTCCTGCGTTTTCACTTCTCATCGCCTCACGTAACGGAATCGACTATGACAGATATGAACTCCCGGATGCGCCGGCGCCCTGACCGCGGCTTCACCCTGATCGAGATCATGGTGGTGGTCGTGATCCTGGGGATCCTGGCCGCGCTGGTCGCGCCAAACGTCATGCGACGTATCGACGACGCCCAGATCACCAAGGTCAAGCAGGACATGCGCGCGTTCGAGACGGCGCTCAGCCTCTACAAGATGGACAACTACAAGTACCCGTCCACCGACCAGGGCTTGCAGGCGCTGATCACGCAACCGAACGATCCGACGGTGCGTAACTGGAAACAGGGCGGCTACCTCGGCAGCGGCGGCCTCACCAAGGATCCGTGGCAGAACGAGTACAAGTACGTCTATCCGGGCCAGCACGGCGAGTACGACATCTACACCCTCGGGGCCGACGGCCAGGAAGGCGGCGAAGGCGTGAACGCGGACCGGGGCAACTGGCAGACGGAGTGATCTTGCGTCGCGCCCGCGGCTTCACGCTCCTCGAGCTCCTGGTCGTCATCGTGATCATCGGCGTGATGGTCTCGATGGCGACGCTGTCGATCGGCCTGCTCGGGGCCGATCGCGAGGTCGAGGAAGAGACGCGGCGCTTCTGGGCGGTGGTACGTCAGGCGCGCGAGGAAGCGGAGCTGCAGGCCATCGACGTGGCGGTCTTCGTTGGTACGACCGACTACGAATTCCTGCGCTTCGACACGCGGCGCAACGAATGGCAACCGGTCGTCGACGACAACCTGTATGCGCAGCGCAAGCTCCCCGAGGGACTGCGCTTCCGCTTGTGGATGGAAAACCGCGAGATCGTGCTCAAGCCGGGCCTGCCGGATCGCTCCAAGAAAGATGAGAGCCAGAAGTGGCCCCCGCAGCTCACAGTGCTGTCGAGCGGCGACGTCGTGCCGTTCGAGCTGCAGATCGAGCGTGATGGTGCGCCGGCCTTGTGGCGCATGACATCGCAGGCCGACGGCGACCTGCGCGTCGAGCAGCGCAAAGACGTGCGCGACTGGGTGACGGTCGTGCAGACCAAGCCGCCGCCTGAAGACGACAAGAGCAAGGAGCGTATTTCGTATGCGCGCCAATGAACGAATTGCGCAGCAAGGCTTCACGCTCATCGAGGTGATCGTCGCGCTGGTGATCATTGCGCTCGGGATGCTCGGCGTCATCCAGGCAGTCAGCCAAACGGCGGGTAACAGCGGCTACCTGCGCGACAAGACCATCGCGCACTGGGTCGGCATGAACCGCCTCACCGAGATCCGCTTGCAGAAGTCCGCGCCCGCCATCGACAAGACCTCCGACGAGGTCGAGATGGCAGGCCGGCGCTGGAAGTGGACGATGAACGTCACGCAGACGCCGGTGGAGACGATCCGACGCATCGACATCAGCGTGCGGCCCTCCGAGGCCAAAGAAGGCGCCTCGCTCGCGTCGGTCACGGGGTTTTACGGCACGGCCGTCGCGCCTCCCGGCTCTGCATTGATCGCGTGGCAAGGCACGGACGGCGGCGCCCCACAACGCAAGGGCGACGAAGACGACGAGCAGCAACAGCCGCCGCAGAATCAGCCGTCAGAAGAAGAGGAAGCGCCGGAACCCGAACCGACCGACACGGATCCGAGCGATCCGACGCAGCAATGAGCAGGGTGCCCGAAAACCTGCGCGTGCACGGCTTCACCTTGCTCGAAGTGCTGGTGGCAGTGGTCATCTTCGGCATCATCAGCGTGCTCGCCTACGGCGGCTACAACCAGCTCATGCAGCAGAGTGACATCGTCGAGCGCAGTGCATCGCGCACGCGTGCGGTGCAAGCGACCGTGCAGCGCATGTCCGAAGACTTCGAGATGCTCGAGCCGCGACCGGTTCGCGAGCCACTCGGCGAAACGCTCGAGCCTGCGTTGCGCGCCGGCGGCACGCGGGTCGATACGCTCCTCGACCTGACTCGGTCCGGCTGGACGAATCCGGCCGGCCTGACGCGCCCGACGTTGCAGCGAGTCGCCTATCGCCTCACGGACAACAAGCTCGAGCGCGCCTATTGGAATGCGCTCGATCGCACGATGACTACGGAGCCGACCAGCGCCGTGCTGCTCGACAAGGTGAAAGCAGCGACCTTCCGCTTCATGGACCAGAATCAGACCTGGCACGATCAGTGGCCGCCGCTCGGCTACTCCGGTCCGGATGCGGCGCGACTGCGCCCCATCGCCGTCGAGATCACGCTCGATCTGGAAGACTGGGGCAAGCTCGTGCGCCTCGTGGAGGTGTCGGGATGAACCGTCGCCGGCCCACGTACCACCGGCAACGCGGAGTCGCGTTGATCATGGCAGTCCTCATCGTCGCGCTCGCGACGATGCTCGCCGCCAGCGTGTCCTTCAAGGGCTATCTCGATCAACGTCGCAGCGCGAACACCTTCGCGATGGATCAGAGCCTGGAAGTCGCGCTCGGCGGCGAAGCGTGGGCCTCGGACTCGCTGCGCCGTGACAAGCAGCAGAACTCGAAGACCGACGACTTCACCGAGGAGTGGGCCACGCCGATTCCGCCGATTCCGATCGAAGGCGGCGAGTTCGAAGGCCAGCTCGAAGACATGCAGGGCCGTTTCAATCTCAACAGCCTGGTCACGGTTCAGGGCGGCAAGTTCGTGCTCGACGAGAATGCGCAGCACCGCTTCGAGCGGTTGCTGGAGCTGCTGGAGCTCGAGCCGAAGTGGGCGTTGATCATCGCCGACTGGATCGACACCGACGTGCAGCCGAACTTCCCCGATGGCGCAGAAGACCCGACCTACACCGGCCTCACTCCGCCCTACCGCACCGCCAACATGCCGCTCACGCGCGCCAGCGAGCTGCTCGCGATCGCCGGCTTCGGGCTGGACCGCTATCGCAAGCTCGAGCCGTTCGTGACGGCGCTGCCGATCGGCACCACCATCAATCTCTGCACGGCATCGCCGGAGCTGCTCGACGCACTAGTCGCCGGACGGCGTCAGTTCACGCTGGCGCGCGACAACACTGCGGAAACTCGCAAACAGCGCTGCTTCCCGAACAAGCAGGATTATGAGAGCGGCCTGTCGGCCAAGGAGAAGGAAGAGCTGGTGCAGGGCAAAGTCATCGATCAGACGAGCTCGTACTTCCGCTCCACGATCTGGGTCACTATTGGCACTACCCAGTACACGCTGTACAGTCTCTTGTATCGCAGCGGCAACAACGGTCTTGTGCGCCCCATACTAAGAAGCCACGGAACGCCCTGATGCCGGAATTCCTAGTCGTACGCCTGCACTCTACCGCCGCCGAAAACATCGGCGCGGCCGCCGAGTGGATCGTCATGGACGGCAGCGGCGCGCGACGCGGCAACGTGGCGTCGGGTCCGCTCGATCTGACTCCCGCCGCAGCCACCGGTCGCAAAGTCATCGTGCTGGTCCCCGGCACCGACGCGCTGCTCGCCGAGCCCGTACTGCCCGTAAAGAGCGGCGCCAAGCTCGCGCAAGTCGTGCCCTTCGCACTCGAAGAGCATCTTGCTGCCGACGTCGAGGATCTGCACTTCGCAGTCGGCAAGCGCGACACGCGCCCCGGCACACCGGTCACCGTCGTCTCGCACTCGCGGATGCAGGCGTGGCAGGCACTGCTCACTGATGCGGGACTGCATGCCGATGCGATCTATCCGGAAACAGCGGCACTACCCGAGACGCCGAACGCGATCACGCTCTTGATCGACAGCGCACGCGTGTACGTGCGTCGTGCCGACACGCCGGGCGCCGTGCTCGATGTCGACCCGTTGATCGAAGGGTTGCAGCTCGCGCTCGCCTCTGGCGAAGAAGCGCGCGAGCACGTGACCATTTACGTCTCGGAGGACGACTACGAGCGCGAACGCGAGTTGCTCGAAGGCTTGCGCGAGTTCACGGCAAGTCTGCAATTGAAGCTGTTGCCGGACGGGCCCCTGCCCTTGCTCGCAGCGACCATCGTGCATGGCGCTGGTGTGAACCTGCTGCAGGGTCGCTACCAGACGAAGCGCAAGCTGCACCTGTCGTTTGCGCCGTGGCGCTACGCGGCGGTGCTGGCGGGCATATTCCTCGTCGCGCACCTGGGCTTGAAGTCGTGGCAGTACTTCCACTATCGCAGCCAGGAGGCGCGTCTCAACCAGGAGATCGGTGAAGTTTTCCAGCAGCTCATGCCAGGCGCTCCCGTGCCCGATGCCTCTGCGGCCCGACGCATGATCGAAGCGCGACTGAACCAGCTGCGCGGCACTGGCGGCTCCGTGAGTGGGATGATGACGACGCTGGCGGCGCTCGGCGAAGCGATGGGTCAGGTGCCTGACACGAACGTCGAATCGATCGCCTTTACCAACAACACGACTCATCTGCGCGTGCTCGCGCCTTCCGTCGACGCGCTCGACCGCATCCGGCGAGTCGCGAGCGAGCACGGCCTGGAAGCGACGATCGAATCGGAGACCCCGCGCGACTCCAAGCGCGAGGGCCGGCTGCAGTTCAAGAGCCCAGGACCTTGACCATGCAGAAGCTCAGGGACTGGTTCTACTCTCTTCAGCCGCGCGAGCGAGTGCTCGTCCTCAGCGGTGCTGTAGTGGTCCTGCTGCTCGCGATTTACTTCCTCGCCCTCGCGCCGTTCTATGGCGCGGTCAACAGCCGCGCAGAGCGCGTTGCGAAGAAGCAAGGCGATCTCGCCTGGATGCGCAGCGTCGGCGGCGAAATCCTCGCGCTGAGCCAGAGTGCACCGTCGGCTGCGTCACTGCAGACCAATGAGTCGCTCGTGGTGCTCATCGACCGCTCGGCGCGCGAATGCGGCCTCGGCTCAGCGCTCACCGGCCAGACGCCGACCGGCGAGAACGGCATCCGCGTGCGCCTCGAGCAGGCGGAGTTCGACAAGCTGGTCGTGTGCCTCGGCAGCCTGCAGCAATCGCACTCGGTGACGATCGAATCGGCCAACATCGACCGCACCGCCAAGCCCGGCTTCGTGAATGCCAGCCTGGTCCTGACGCGCCCGCCGGGCGGATAAGCCGCATGAAGAAACTCTGGGCGCTCGGCATCGGTGCGTTCCTGATCCTTGCCTTGGTCACGCTGCCCGCCAGCGTGGTGCTCTCGTTCGTTCATCCAGCCAATGTCACGCTGAGTGGCATCTCGGGCACGATCTGGAAAGGTCGCGCCCAAGCAGTGCGCAGCGGCACAGTGCACGTGGGCAGCGTGGACTGGGGCCTCGACTTCCTCTCGCTGTTCACTGGCAAGCTGGGCGCAGACGTGAAGGTGACGCGGACGGACGGCTTCGCACAGGGACACATCGCCGCCGGCACAGGTGGCCGCATTACGCTGCGCGCATTCAACGCATCGCTCCCGGTCGGCGCACTACCACCGAACGTCGTGCGCGGCGGCTGGACCGGCACGGTGAATCTGAAGCTCGCCGAGCTGGCGCTCGACCAATCGTGGCCGGTTGCACTGAACGGCACCATCGAAGTCACGGACCTCGTCGGCCCCGCAAACCGTCCGGCGGCACTTGGCAGTTACCGAGTCGTCTTTCCCGAGGGCGCTGCAGGCGGCGACACATTGACCGGCGCGCTCACGGACCTCGGCGGTCCGCTTGCTGTGAACGGCACCGTGCAGCTCAAGAAGGACCGCAGCTATCTCGTCGGCGGGATGATCGCGACGCGACCGAACGCACCGAGTGATATGGCACGCACGCTGGAGATCCTCGGCGCGCCGGATGCGCAAGGCCGGCGCGAGTTCAGCATCGAAGGAACGATGTGAGTCAGGCCGAAGCCTGACCCACACCACTTCCACGCGACCTAGAAGTCCGCGTTGAACACGACGCCGATCGTGCGGGGTCTCACAATCGACGCCTGGCCCTGCGTGCCCGTCGTGGTCGCGCGCTGGAAGGCGTACTCGTCGAACAGGTTGGTCGCGTACAGCGACAGCTTGTAGCGTCCCCACGCCACGCCGGTTCGCAGATCCGCCGTCACGTAATCGTCGGTCGTGAAGTTCCGGTTCGCGGGTGCGATCACCACGCCGCCGTCACCGACGCCGCCCTTGAACGACGTGTTGCGCGAGTCCTGGTACGCGATGCCGCCACCGACGAACGCGTCGAGCGAGCCGAGCATGAAGTCGTAGTTGCCCGACAGCGAGAACGTCCACTCCGGAATGCCGGGCAGCTGCTCGCCCTCCAGGCCGCCGATCGCCGGATCGTCCTCGTCGAGCTCGCTCTGCGAATACGCGAACGAGGCCGCGACGTTAAGCGCATTCGTCGGCTGGTACGTGAGCGTCCCCTCGAGACCCGTCGCCGTGACGTCGCTGTCCGCGTTGCCGCCGACGTTGACGCCGTTGAAGCTGCGGAACACCTGCAGGTCTTTCCACTTGATCAGATACACGGCGACGTCGTAGCCGAACGCGCTCTCTGCGAAGTTGCCCTTGGCGCCGAGCTCGTAGCTCCACAGCGTATCGGCTTTGACGAAAGGCACTGACAGGATATCGCCGGTCGCCGGGTTGATCAGCGGCAGGTTCGCGGACGCCGGTCGATAACCATTCGCCGCGCGGAAGTACAGCGACATATCGTCGTTCGGACGATAGCGCGCGTTGAACAGATACGTCTGCACGTCATCCGAGACTGTCTGCTCGGGCAGGTTCGGTCCGGCAAGCAGGCCGGTGCCGCTGAACAGCACGCCCATGTCGTTGCTGCTCAAGCGCACGCCGACGGTCGCGTCGAACTGCGGCGTGAAGTAGTAGGTCAGGTTGCCGAACGCCGCCTTCTCCTCGTAGTTCGACGGGAACTGTTGCGTGACGAGATTGAAGCCGCTCGGCACGGCGACCGCGCCCTGGAAGTTCGAGCTCTCCTCCTTCGTGTAGTACAGGCCCACGAGCCATTCGAGGTGCTCGTTGTTCGCCGAGGTCAGGCGGAACTCGTGCGCCCAACGGTCGGTGGAGATCTGCGAGTCGAGCGGCACCGAGTTCGTGCCCGGCGGTGCGCCGACCTGCGCGTCGACCAGCGGGCCGAAGAACCGCGTCAGATCGACGATCGCGACCTGCGAGAACTCCTGGTAGCTGCTCGCCAGCGTCGCCGTGCCCCAGCCGCCTTGGTACTCGATCGTGGCCGAGGACAGCTCGAATTCGATCTCGGTCGGCTCCTCGCCGGCAGTGTTCTGCTTGTACTTGCCGAACACCGGCTGGCCGGTGGTGATGTTGAACGGCACCGAGTTCTGGCCGGTGAACTCGGAGCGCTGGTCCAGGTAGTTCAGCTTGATCTTCCACGGCTCGGACGGACGGAACAGCAGCGTGGCCTGGCCGCCGCGCAGCTGCGCGTCGTTCACGTCCTTGTCCGGGCGCACTGCCTGGTCGATGAAGCCGTCGTTGTCCTGGTAGAACCCGCTGACACCGAGCGCGAGCTTGTCGTTCACGATCGGTACGTCGATGCCCGCCTTGTACAGCTGGTTGAAGCCGCCTTGCGAGGTATCGGACAAGTCGGTCGAGAAGCGGCCGCCGAAGTCGGTCAGCGACGGCTCCTTGGTGATGTAGCGGACCGAGCCGCCCATCGACGCCGCGCCGAACAGCGTGCCTTGCGGGCCTTTGATCACCTCGATGCGCTCGACGTCGCCCAGCAGCGCGTCGAGTGCGAAGTTCGCACCTTCCGCAAACGCTGTGACCGAGCCGTACGGGATGTCGTCGAGATAGATGCCGACGGAAGGCGTCGAGAAGATGTTCGCGACGCCGCGCATCGTGATCGAGCCCTGCCCGGGCGCGCCGTCGTCGTTGAAGTTCACGCCGGGCACGTACTTGAGCAC
>Ga0075421_100013155_pt1 | contig 10307 bp, 7 predicted proteins | sample SoiMetdeltSBSDD5_FD_75292 | JGI IMG/M metagenome (GOLD analysis project Ga0075421, IMG submission 75292) | Bulk soil microbial communities from a Populus tree surrounding site in Tennessee, USA - Soil MetaG P. deltoides SBSDD5 | ecosystem: Environmental > Terrestrial > Soil > Tree plantation... | reverse complement strand
GGCATCCGCATCCAGGAGGCGGTCCTGCCGATGGAGGCCGCCGTGGTCGACGTGAAGGCCTTCCGCGGCAAGCTCTGGGTGTGCGTCAAGGCAAAGACTCAGACGGCGGCGGCGGCTGCCCGGCCGTGACGATGACCATGAAGAAGCGCTGGCTGGCGGCGTCGGCGGCCATGGGGGCGGCCATCGCGCTGGCGTCGGTGGCGGTGGTGGGCGTCCTGCGCCGCGTACCGAGCGAGTCGGCACGCCTGCGCGAGCTGCGGGCTCTCCATGAGAGCCTGCAGACGCAGCTCGAAAGCCATCTGCGCTCGGAGCGGCTCCTGGAGGAAGACTTCGACTCCGGCCAGCTCACCGTCGCCATCCGCACGCCGTACCTCGGCGGGATCATCCGCGAGGTGTCGCGGCGCTATCTCGACCGCGTCCAGCTCGACCTCGCGCCGGACATCCGCGTGCGCGAGAGCGGCGAGGTGAAGACGAAGATGCTGGGCGGCAGCCTGACCCTCGGCGAGTGGGCGATCGACCTGCGCATCGCGCGGCTCGTGGGCGTTCTCGGCGCGGACACGCCGGACCTCAGCGTCGCCGAGCAGAACAAGGTGCGGGTGGCGATGCCGGTGCGCCTGATGTCGGCCCGCGGCGAAGGCACCCTGCATTTCCGCTGGGACTCGCGCGGCATGGCCAACCTGGCCTGCCGCGACTTCGAGGTCGAAGAGCGGCTCCAGGCCACGGCGTTCCCCGACATCTATCGCGTGAGCGGCGCCTTCGTCCTCTCCGAAGACCGCGGCCTCGTCATCGCTAAGCCGGAGTTCCCGGCGGAGAAGTACCGCGTGCGCCTCGATCTCACGCCGGAGTCCTGGGCGAAGGTGGAAGCGGCGGTCCGGTCGCAGGACACGTTCGACAAGTGCGGCATGGCCATCGATCCCGCCGACGTCCTGCCGAAGCTGCAGAAGCTGGCCAGCGCCGGCTTCGACTTCAAGCTGCCGCGCTCGATCTTCCGCTCCGTCGAGATGCCGGCCCAGTTCCGCTCACGCGTCGAGGTCCAGGGCACGCAGGTCGATGTGGCCGTCGATCCCAAGGTCATGCGCCTCACGAAGGAGTACCTCTGGTACTCGGCGTCTCTCAAGGCGCGGATCATGGGGACGTCGGCGACGCCGGCCCCGCGCGCGCGACCCCGGCCCCGACGATGAGGCTGCCGGCCCGCGCCGACCTCGATGCCGTCCTGCTCGACGCGGGCGGGGTCCTCGTCGATCCCGACTGGGAGCGCGTCGCCCGCATCCTCGCCCGCCACGGCATCGAGACGACGGCGGAGAAGCTGACGGCGGCGGAGCCGAAGGCGAAATGGTGGCTCGACAAGCCCGAGAACATCGCCGGGGTCGACGACAACAAGCGCGCGCTCCTCTACTACGACCTCGTCCTCGCCGGCACCGGGCGCGGCGAAACGACGGTCGACCCCGCCGTCTGGGCGGACGTTCGGGCCGAACACGCGCGTTCCAACCTGTGGCAGCGCGTCCTGCCGGGGGTGCCGGAGGCGCTCGCCCGTTTGCGCGCGGCCGGCCTGCGCCTGGCCGTGGTCTCGAACGCGAACGGCACCGCCCCGCGCCTGCTGCAGCAGGTCGGGCTCGCGCCGTACTTCGACACCATCCTCGACTCCGCCCTCGAGGGTGTCGAGAAGCCCGACCCCGAGATCTTCCGCCGCGCGCTCGCGAGGGTCACCGCCGCCCCCGAACGCGCGCTCCATGTCGGCGACCTGTACCATGTCGACGTGCAAGGGGCCCGTGCCGCCGGCGTCGCCGCCGCCTTGATCGATGCTGCCGGGCTGTACGCGGACGCCGATTGCCCGCGTTTCACGTCGCTGGCCGCGCTCGTCGAGGCGCTGGGGTAGCGCGAGGAGAACGAGGTGGAGCTTCCGACGGACCGGCAGTCAGGCGCCCTTCCTCCCAGCCTCTTCTTGCCATCGATCGAGGCGCTTCTGGGCGTAGCCGGCGATGATGGAGTTCTCCGATCGCGCCAAGTCCCAAAGTCGCTCCTTCGCCTCCGGTGTGCCAATGTCTGCGAGCGCCCAGGTGCACTTGCGTGCCAACCCAAAGAATTCGTCGTAATCGAGAGCCTGCGCCGTCGTCAGCGCCGGGGAGACGCGCTGACCGTCTCTCCCCGGACCTCGAGCGGTATGACGAGGGGCCGTGTCGCCTTCCGTTTGACCTTGACCATCACCGGCATCACGTTTTCGGTGGCGCCGTCCGGACTCGGCTCTGCAAGCAGCTTCCGGACGAAGACGTAGTGCATCCCCTCGCCGGCGGTGGGAAGGTCGAAGCGCCCTTCCGCGTCGGTGATCGTGGAGGTAAGCACCTTCTTCCAGCGCTTGTCACGTTCTTCGACGATCGCCCCGCCGACGGGCGTGTTTTCCCATCCCGTTACCACCGTTCCGCGCAGGGCGGCGGCGACGAACGGCTTGGTGATCCCATTCGGCTCCGAAGCACCCGCCAGGGTGACGGGGAGCAAGAGGGCGGAGACGAGTGCGCTCGATGTCCACATGGTCGAGTGCCATGATCGCCACTTCGGCGGCCGCGTCAAGGAGGGGGGGCGCGGCCGTCCGGCCCGACCTCCAGCTCTGGTACGGCGTTCAGCTCTTGCCCTTCGGATACTCGGGCATCAGCGGGTCATCCTCCCGCATCTTCTGCCAACAGTCGGGGCAGACGCCGTGGCTGAACTTCGCCGTGGAGTGCTCCTGCACGTACGCCTCGATCTGCCGCCAGTAGCCCGTGTCCTCGCGGATCCGGCGGCACGACGCGCAGATCGGCAGGAGCCCGCTCAGGACCTGGACGCGAGCCATCTCCTCCTCGACGCGCCTCGTCAGCTCGCGGGCGCGTTCGTGCAGGTTGTGGGTGCGCACGCGGTGGATGGTCAGCAACAGGCCGGCGAAGGCCGCCACCATCAGCCCGCGGAACCACCAGGTCTTCCAGAAAGGCGGCGCCACGAAAAGTTGGAGCGACGCGCCGGTCTCGTTCCACACGCCGTCGCTGTTCGAGGCCCGGATGCGCAGCGTGTAGTGGCCGGGATCCAGGTTCGTAAAGGTCACCTCGTGCCGGGGGCCCAGGGCTGTCCATTCCGGACGGAAGCCCTCGAGCGTGTATGAATACGCATTGGCGCGGGGCACGGTGAAGTCGAGAGCGGCGAATTCGAGCGACAGCAGGTTCTGCCAATAGGCCAGCCGCAGCTCGGTGGCGGTCGAGCCCAGGGTGGCCGGCTGGCCGAAGAGACGCAGCGAGGTGAAGGCCACGGGCGGAACATACGTGTCCGTCTTCACCGCCGCCGGATCGAAGAAGTACAGGCCGTCGGCGCTGCCGAAGAGCAGACGCCCGTCGTGCGTGCGGCCGCAGCTGCCGAGGTTGAACGACAGGCTGCGCAGGCCGTTCGACAGGCCGAAGCTCTTCACTTCCTTCCGCTCGGGGTTGAACCTCGCCAGCCCCTTGTTCGTCCCCAGCCACAGGTCGCCGCCCGGATCATCGCAGATGGAGTAGACAGCGGCGGCGGGGAGGCCGTCCGCGGCGCGGAAGGCGGTAAACCGCCGAGTGGCGGTATCGAAGAGGTTCATGCCGCCCCCGAGGGTGCCGACCCACATCCTCCCTTTCGCGTCGCGGCGCAGCGTCACCACCGCGTTGTTGCTGAGACTCTGCGGGTTCTTCGGGTCGTGCCGGAAGTGCGTGAACGCCGCGCTGCCGCTCGCGAGGAGGTCGAGCCCGCCCAGGGTCGCCACCCAGACGTCCCCGTTCTCCTCCACGAGCACGTCGCGGACGGCGCTGTCGCTCAGGCCGCCTTCGTTCGCGGCGTCGTGGACGTGGTGCGTGAAACGGCCGGTGGCGGGGTCGAACCGGTCGAGGCCGCCGTTGGTCCCGAGCCACAAGGCGCCGTCGGGATGCTCCGCGATGGCCCACACGTAATCGTTGCCCAGTGACAACGCGTCCCCGGCCCGATGCGCGTATCGCTTGACGACGCCGACCGCCGGGTCGAAGAGATCCAGCCCGCCGCCGTGCGAGCCGAGCCAGATGCGACCCTGCCGGTCCTGGTGGAGGGAGGTGATCGTGTCGTTGCTGAGGCTGTGGGGACTCTTCGGCGTGCTGCGGAAGTGGCGGAAGGTACCCTCCTCGCGATCGAAGCGATTGAGGCCTCCTTCGCTCGTGCCCACCCAGATGGCGCCGCCCTTGTCCTCGATCACGGCGTTGACGGCCGCTCCCTCGCTCATGCTGTCCGCGGCCAGCGGGTCGTGGGTGAAGAAGGCGAACGCCTGGAAGCGCCGTTGCAGCATGCTGAGCCCGCCCTTGTACGTGCCCACCCAGAGGTTCGCCTGCGTGTCCTCGTAGATCGTCCGCACGACGTTCTTGCCGAGGGTCGAGGTGTCGCGGGGCACGCTCTTGAACGCGACGAAGGCATCGGCCGCCGGGTCGTATTGAAGGAGGCCGGAGCCGTCGCTGCCCGCCCAGACCATCCCCTCGCGATCGACGAAGACGCTCGTGATCCAGTCGTTGGGGATATGGCCGCCCTGGCGCTGGTAGCGGCGGAAGCGCTGCGTGCTCGGGTCGAGCAGGCTCATGCCGCCGCCGTACGTCGCCACCCAGACGCGGCCTTGGCGGTCTCCCGCGATGTCCCAGACCCAGTCGTGGCCGAGGCTGGCGGGATCGTCGGAGCGCCTGTAGCTCACAAACGTGCCTCGCTCGGGGTCGAAGAGGTTCAACCCCTCCGTGGTCCCCACCCAGATCCGGCCGGCCCCGTCCTCGTGAAGCCGTTGTACCTGGTTGTGGCTGAGGCTCGTCGCGTCGCCGTCCTTGTGGCGATACGTGGCCACGAACGCCCCCGTCGCCGGATCGACGCGATTGACGCCGCCGCCCAGGGTGCCGACCCACAGCTGGCCCCGCCGATCTTCCAGGATCGTGGTGACTGTGTTCTGGTCGAACCCGCTCGCCGTCTTGCTGGGAAGGCGGAAATTGCGGAACGTCTCCGTGGCGCGATCGAAGAGGCTCAGCCCCTCGATCGTCCCCACCCAGAGCCGGTGCGCCCGATCCTCGTAGATCTGCGAGATCCAGTTGCTGGGGAGTGAAGCGGGATCCTTGGGATCGTTCTTGTAGACCTTGAACGAGTAGCCGTCGTAGCGATTGAGACCCTCCTCGGTGCCGATCCAGAGGAACCGTTGGTGGTCCTGCACCACGCAGAACACGGTGTCCTGCGACAGCCCCTGCTCGCTGGAGAGGCGAACGAAGCGTGCGTCACGGGGGCGCAGAAGGCCGGCCGCGACCGGGCCGGCCAAGGCCAGGCACAAGACGGCGGTGAGCGCGCTCGCCCGCGGCGACTTTATCGACATATCAGGAATGCCGAGAGTCTAGCCTGAGTTGAGTGCCATCGGCATCCAAATTGTCAGTTCGTTCCGTCTCCTTCTATGACAAATGAGCGGTCTCAGCAGCCGACGTTTCCGGCCCCGCGCGTCGATCCGAGGATGCCCAGGATCCGATCGAACTGCTGGATGCGGCTCTGGACCTGGGCGGGGTTGCCGCCGTTGCACTCGATCGAGCCGTTGATGGAGCGGATGGCCTCGCCGAAGCCGGCGCCGTTGACGATGGCGTTGTGCCCGGTCATGGTCCCCGCGCCCGTCTGCGTGTTCCAGAACCAGAAGGCCGTCTTCCACATCGTGGTGGAGTTCGACGACACCTGGCCCGGGTTCGTGAAGAGCGACGATCCCATGCCCAGCGCCTGGCCGGCCGCGCAGTAGTTGTAGTGCCAGCTCAACTGGATGGCGCCTCGGCCGAAGTACGACAGGCCGTTCCCCGAGCAGTACCCGCACGCAGTGGGCGTGCTGTCGCAGTAGACGCCCTGGGCGATCTCCTCGGCGTAGACGCCGCCGCCCGTCTCGTGGTGGTAGTTGGCGAGGGCGGCCGCGCACTCGCGGCGCTTCATGGCTGTGTCGCCGGTGCCGCAGAAGCCCGGATAGGCGCTGCCCGCGGCCACGAACCCCGAGTGCGTGTAGATCGCGTGCCGCGGCGCATTCGGCGGGAAGATCTGATCCCACTGCGCGCTGCTCACGATCGAGCCGAGGCCGCCCGGGGCGGGCGTGGCTGTGGGGGCCGGGGTGGGTGTGGGACCGCCGCCACCGATGCTCACGAACTGGAAGCGCTGGTTCGTCGTGTTGGCGTCGGGGTGCTGCTGGACGGCCGAGACGTTGGCCGTGCCCATGGCCTGGACGAGCTTGCCGCTGTTACGGTTCTTGATCTCGTAGTAGCCCCCGCCGGCGTCGACCAGCTGCCATTCGTCGTTGGTGGACGACCCCCCGTAGCTGTACTGGAAGATGTTGGCGCCGGTGGCCGTGGAGGCGCTCGCGACCACCATGTCCTTCCCGGAGTGGCGGGCGGTGAGCCGGTAGTACCCGCTGCCGATGCTGGTCACCAGCCACTCGTCGTTCGTACTACCACCGCTGGTGTAGTCATAGACGATGACGCTCGCGCTGTTCGCGGTGGACGCTCCCGTGACGTTCAGGCACCGGCCGCTCTGCTGCCCCATCACGCGGTAGTAGCCGCTGAACGCGGCAAAAGCAGTGCTGGTGGAACCGATCGCGACGGTGAGGACGGCAGCCAGGAACCCAGGCTTCATATATTTTCTCCTCTCCCCCGAGACGCACTGGAGGCGGACTGTCTGGAACTTGCGCAACGGAGTGGTCGATGGCAATAGATCCAACGGCCAATTCGAGCGCGGCCGGGGCAGGATGCATTTCGGCCCAGAGTGGGCCGATCGTCCGGTCACCGGGTCAAGGGAACTGGGCCTGGACTTCGGCGTCCGTCGTCCGCAGCGGGGCCGAGGCGGACCGGGCGGACAGGCCGGCCGCTCTGATGCTCGCGCTCGTCACGAGCGGCTCGACGTGGAGCGGCGCGACCGACGTGGGCACGTCGCGGTCCAGCCCCGGGAGCCGCCCGTCGGCCTCGACCTGAATGACCCAGGCATCGTAACGCTGCCAGAGCTCACCACGGTCGCGGTAACTCGCGCTGTCGCCGACCACGAGCAGCCGCTGGCCAACCACCTCCCCCACATCGGCGCCGCGATCGATCGAGTGCGGTTCGCCGTAGCGCTTGGACCATTGGAGCTCTCCCCCCGGCCCGAAGCGCGCGAGCCAGACGTCCTCCATGGTGTCGAGGCCCGCACGGATGGAGCCGGTCAGTGCGAAGCCGCCGTCGGCGAGCGCGGCCAGGCCGCGCGGGGACATCCCACCGTCGTTCGTGCCGAGGCGGAGTTGTCCCAGGGGTTCGCCCTCCCGGTCGAGGTGCAAGACCCACACCTCGCGGGTGGGGCTTGCCTCGCTGGTGCTCGCGAGCAGCAGGCTCCCGTCGGAATGCTCACGCAGCACCGGCCAGCGGTCCCACGACTCGGCGCGGCCGTACGACTTCTGCCAGAGGAGGCGGCCCGTCCCGTCGAGCTTCAGCAGCCAGACGTCCGACCAGGTCCGCTCGCCGTACGGCCGCTCGTACTCCCCGGCCGCGAAGTAGGTCCCGTCCCGCGCGGCGACGAGCGAGCCGCAGCTCTCGTCGAGGAAGCCGCCGCGCCCGTAGCTCCCGTCCCACTCGAGCCGGCCGTCGGCGGCGAGCTTGGCCACGAAGCAGTCGAAGCCCTCGCGGAGGTCCTGTACGATCGTCCCGCTGACGAGCACGCCGCCGTCGTGCGTGGCCGCCAGCGCGTCGGGGAAGACGTTGATGCCGTTATCGAGCGCGCGCGCCCACACCACGTCGCCCGCGCAGTCGAGACGGACGACGAGTCGTCCCCAGGGGGCGAGGACGAACACGCCGCCGTCGCGGGTGGGGGCGACGGCCCGGGCTTCCGCGGACAGGAGCCCGTGGATCTTCTTCTGCCAGCGGACGTCGCCGCCGGGCGTGAGTTTCAGGACCCAGGGCCCTCCGAACGACTCCGCCTCCGCGGCGATCACGAGGTCGCCGTTGCTGGTCACCGCGACAGCCTGGGCGTAGTCGGCCTCCGGGCCACCGTAGGTGCGGGCCCAGGGGCCCGTGGCCGGGGCTGAAGAGGGGGCGCAGGTCGATCCTGCGGAGCAAGCGGCCAGCGGCAGCGCGGCCGACATGGCGAGACCGAAGGCGTGAGCGCGAAGCATGCGCCCTACTATCCGCCGCCGCCGAGCCGGTCGTCTCAAGCGAACTCCAAGGAATTCGCAAAGGCCGACCGCCTCCCCCGAACGCGCGCTTCATGTCGGCGACCTGTACCATGTCGACGTGCCGCGCTCGTCGAGGCGCTGGAGTAGCGCGAGGAGAACGAGGTGGAGCTTCCGACGGACTGGATCCTGGACGGCCTGCCGGTGGGCGTCTGGGTGGGGGCGGTGCCCGACGGGCGCCTGGCGTACCGCAACCGCCGCTTCGCCGAGATCCTCGGCATGGACGCCGTCTCCGAGAGCCGCATCGGTGACGTGCCCGCGACGTATCGCGTCTTCGATCGGGCCGGCCACGTCTACCCCGTCGAACGCCTGCCGTTCTCGCAGGTCCTGGCCACCGGCCAACCCGTCGTCGTCGACGACATGGTGATCGAGAGGCCGGACGGCACGCGCACCGACCTGCGCGCCTCGGGAACGCCGGTGCGCAACCCCGCCGGCGAGATCACCCACATCATCGTGGCCTTCGTCGACATCTCCCGCGAGGCCCGCGCCGAGCACGAGCGGGAGACGATCGAAGCCCGCCTGCGCTTCGCCGTCGATCACGCGCCCATCGTCATCTGGGCCATCGATACCGACGGTGTCGTCACGTTGTCCGAAGGGGCGGGGCTGGCCGCGCTCGGGGTGCGCTCGGGCGAGCTCGTCGGCCAGTCGCTCTTCGAGCTGTACAAGGACCACCCGGAGATCCCCGGCTACATCCGGCGCGGGTTGGCCGGCGAGGCGCTCGTGTACACCGTGCAGGTGGGCGACGCCTTCTACGACACGTGGCTCACGCCCCTGCGCGAGGCGTCCGGTGTGATGACAGGGGTACTCGGCCTTTCGAACGACGTGTCGGAGGTCCGCCGCCTGCAGGCCAAGGTCGTGCAGGATGACCGCGTGCACGCGATGGGGACGCTGGCCGCCAGCGTGGCCCACGAGATCAACAACCCGCTGACGTACGTGCTGGGCGGCCTCTCCGGCCTGGAGCGGGGCCTGCAGCGGCTGCGCGAGCTGCCCGGCGCCGACGACCTCGTGCGCGCCGCCGCCCTTCGCCTCGTCGAGGAGCTCGCGCCGGTGCGCCGCGGCGTGGAGCGCATCGCCACCGTGACGCGCGACCTCAAGACGTTCAGCCGGCCGGACGACACGCGCCTCGAGCCCGTCGACCTGCGCGGGGTAGTGGAGGCCGCGCTCAAGCTCGCCCGCAAGGAGATCGAGGCGCGGGCGCGCCTGCACCTCGCCCTCGACGACGTACCGCCCGTGCGCGGAAACGAGGCGCGGCTCGTGCAAGTGGTGGTGAACCTGGTGATGAACGCCGCCCAGTCGCTGAAGGGCGATCCGACGCGCGACGAGGTGTTCCTCACCACGCGCCGAGAGGCGGACGTCGTGTTCCTGGAGGTGGCCGACAGCGGCGCGGGGGTCGCTCCCACCGATCGAGAGCGGATCTTCGAGCCGTTCGTGACCACCAAGCCGATCGGCGAGGGTACCGGCCTCGGCCTCTTCGTGTGCCGCAACGTCGTGCGCGGTCTCGGCGGCGACGTGACCGTTCACGATCGGCCCGGCGGCGGCGCGCTCTTCCGCGTGACGTTGCCGGCGGCGACGGACGCGTCACCGGAGACGGGCGCGGCCGTCGTCTCCCGCGTCAGCACCGGCCGCGTGATCGTCGTCGACGACGATCCCCTCGTGTGCGCGACCCTCGTGGGCCAGCTCGAGGAGGGCGGCTTCCACACCCGGGGGATCACCGACCCTCGCGCGGCGGTGGCCGCGCTGCTGGCCGGCGAGCCGTTCGATATCGCCTATTGCGACCTGATGATGGAAGGCGTCACCGGGATGGACATCGCCGCCGAGCTCGAGGCGCGGGCGCCCGACCGCGCGCGGCGGCTCGTCTTCATGACCGGCGGCGCCTTCGTGCCGCGCGCCGCCGCCTTCATGACCGCACACCCCGGGCGCTGCGTGGAGAAGCCGTTCGACGTCGTCGCGGAGACCCGCCGAAGGCTCTAGGCCCGCCGGCCCTCGCGCACCACGACGCGCCCGTCCTTCACCACCTGGCCGATCGCGGGGACACCGACGCGCATGAGATCGAGCAGGCGCGGCGAGCGCAGCACGATGAAGTCGGCGCGTTTGCCGACCTCGAGACTGCCGATGTCGTCCT
>Ga0075421_100013154_pt1 | contig 10307 bp, 9 predicted proteins | sample SoiMetdeltSBSDD5_FD_75292 | JGI IMG/M metagenome (GOLD analysis project Ga0075421, IMG submission 75292) | Bulk soil microbial communities from a Populus tree surrounding site in Tennessee, USA - Soil MetaG P. deltoides SBSDD5 | ecosystem: Environmental > Terrestrial > Soil > Tree plantation... | reverse complement strand
CGAGGGCAAGACCTGGAATCACCCCGTGCTCGCCGGCGACGTACTGCTGGTGCGGAACGGTGAAGAGATGGCCGCGTTCCGGCTGTCGATGCGCGGGAGCAGCTCACAGAGCCGCTAGCCGGAGGAACGGCGCGTCTGCGCCGCTGACGGCTGGCTCCTTCAGCGCGCCAGCTTTGGCGATGAACCGCTCGTCATCCTCGTCAACGTCGCCGCCTGGCCTTCGCTGTCCTCGACTTTGCAGCCGCTTTACGTTTCGCCGTAGCGGCAGCCTGAGCGGTCGTCATCGTTACCTTTGGTCTTTTCAGAAAGCCGACCACTCGGTTGGAAGATCCCTCTGCGCCGTAAAGCATTACGGATACAAGTTCCCATCCCAGCTCACCGGGCCCGATCAGCTCGTTCAGGAGCCAGCCGTGTGACTTGGCATTCACGACGGTATAGTCCCACTTCATTGGTCACCTCACTTTCCGCTCAAATCTTGAATCAACGAGCGAGGGGGGAACGTGTCGTGTTGAACGGACAGACCTCGAAACCACGGCCCCCGTGACGCGCGCAGTCTCGCTAAACAGTTTATTTGCAACGTGTTACGGTGATTTCCACAGAACATTCGCAGCTGTAAGTCGTTGCAAACAGGGTGTTACCGTGTGGCTCGAGACGTGGCAGGCCGCGCTGGCCGCGAATGTCACACGCGCGCGTCAACTGTTGCGAGAAATCCTCGCGGGGCCGCTGACATTGACGCCAGGGACGCGATCGTATCGGTTTGAGGGGGAGTTCCTACTTGGCGGCGTCCTCACCGGCAGCAGCCTGATCGGCGCCGCCGGCGGGACGTAGACCACCATTTTTTGGCGCGCCCGGCCGGAATTGAACCGGCGGCCCCCCGCTTAGGAGGCGGGTGCTCTATCCGCTGAGCTACGGGCGCGGCTTGGTGAGAACTCTCAGTGCAGCGTGGTTTTATCCGATTCTACCTCGCCGTCTTAGGACGCGGCTGGGTCGAACTAGCGCGATACTCCAACGATCTGATGCACCATCCGGTCGACAGGCGACGAGCGCGCCGCCACACGTCAGAGCCTCGCGAAGTTGTTCCCTAAACCTGCGGCTCCAGTTAGCGGTCGCGAGCGGGATGCACCCCCCAAACGAAGGATCCGCCGCCACGTCGAACAGATCGTCCATAATCTTCCGAAGGCATTGCGACGAGATTCCCTACAGGGCGCGACTGGAGATTCGGCGGCAACATCACTGCCTCGCCACGGCCACACGCCTGCGCCGACCGGCAGCGCCACGGCGACCATCATCTGGACACTACCGTTGAGCAAGTCGACGATGCAAAACGGTACAGCGCTGCGGGATCTCGCCTACCCGATTTCTGAACGTGCTACTCGCGTCCTGTGTTCGCGCGAGCGCGGCATCGTACGCAGCCAGCGCGGCCTCGGGCCGATCCCGGGCACACTCGTAGACCGCAAGCTCAACGTAGGCCCCGAGGTAGTTCGGCTTTGACTCGATGACACGGCCCACCGACGCAACGGCCTCTTCGAAATATCGCTCGCCCTCAGCACGACGTCCGGCACTGACAGCTCGGCGCCCGGCCAAGTACTGTGAATAACTGAGTAAGTCTCTGATGTACCAGTTATTCGGATCGAACGTGAGGGCCTCGTCGTAGAGCGCGATGGCTTGTGGGTAGCGTCCAGCGTGATAGGCATTAATCGCGTCTCGGACGAAAGGGGTGGCCTCGCGGGCTCGTTCTAGCTCTTGGCGCAACGTCTCAAGCGTTTGTTGTTGCTTTGCCTGCTCCTCGCGGACGTCGGCCAGACTCCTTCGAGCAAGCGCAAGGTTGGCCGTTTGTTCGGCAGTCTGAGCCATGATGGAGTTGAGGCGCCGCGCCGCGATCGCAAGGAACCCAAACACGAGAACGGACACCATTAACTGCGCCGCAAGCAGCAGCCAGGCACCGCGAACGAACGCGCGGAGGGGCTGAGATTCGCTTGTCTTCCCATTCATAGACAACTCACCGCAAGCGCGTCGGCCGCGAGCGCCACGCACGCAACACGCGGCGAACGGCAAGCAGCATCGGCGCGGCCGCAAGAATGGTCAGCAGTTGGACGATGAATTGCGCCGCACGCAATGCCTGCAGGTCGCCCTCGAGAATGGCCCGGTAGGCTCCGTCGAGAGCGACCGCAAAAACAATGGTTAGGACCAGCATCGAAGTCGTCATTTTGACGACCGGTCCTGCTGAATACGGCACAGCGAACCGAGGAGTATTCCGCAGCAAGCCCGCCGTACCGTCCGTCGGCGAGGTTTGCTGCAGGCGGGCTTCGATTCGACGCCAGGCCTCCGCTTCGTCATCGTCCGGGGTCATGTCAACGTACTGCACACTCGACAGGAACGCGGGCCAAGACCACTTCTCGATTCGCACCGGCAGCAGCTTGCGATGACCGAAGGCATGCATGATTTCGCCTTCAACATACGGCGACTCCGCAGCGGCTCGACTCCATGCAAGCAGGACGTTCCTGGCGGATTCTAGCTCGCGGCTCACGCTCTTGATCGGTGACTCACCGGGCAGAAGCCGTTGCATCCACCAAACGTCGAATCCGCTCCCAATGAGGCGGGCATAGATCCGCTCGACGCGCTTCACATCATTGCTGGCATAGGAAATAAATACATCCGACATAGGTGTTCAGCCGCGAAGCGTATCTTAAGAGCTTTGCTCAGGAGCCACAGCCTCGGACGTCCGTTGGGACTCGACCAAAGTATCAATACGACCAGCGGCGTTGCCGCAGCGCCGATCGGAAGTGAAATCCCTTTCGCACAGCTTGCTACCGTCTCGCGGATCGACCGTCGTCAATCGCTCATGCCGGCTCGTACGCTTGTATGGCATCGTGCAGGATTCGCCACTGCTTGAGCCCCGTTCGCTCCGCGAGGTCACGCAACCGCTCGACCGTCTCGATGGGTACTCGTACCGTCAACGCGATCAGACCGTCTATCGTTCAGATTTCTCGTCGCTGCGTCGGTCCCGTGAAAGTCACGACTTGTACCACGGGCTGCTAAACGTGCGCACCAGTGGACTGTACTCGGTGAAATACTACCAATGCGATGCGCCGGATTGCGATAGCTCCAGCGGACCGGTTTCGCCGTCTTGTTGTAATGCCGGATGTAGCGACGAATCTTGCGCGCGAGGTCTGCCACGGACGTGAACACGCCGCGTGCGAGCACGTCGCGCTCGATCTTCGCAAACCAGAGCTCGACTTGGTTGAGCCACGACGAGTACGTCGGCGTGAAATGGAGATGGACGTTCGGATGATCGAGCAGGAACGTGCGGACCGCCTGGGTCTTATGCGTGGAGAGGTTGTCGGCGATCACATGGATCTCGCGTCTCTTCGGGTGGCCGCTGACGATCTCGTCGAGGAAGTCGACAAACGCCGCGCTGGTGTGGCGGGGCACCGTCTGCCCGACCACCGCGCCGGATTTCGTGTCGAGCGCCGCCAAGAGCGAGAGCGTGCCGTGGCGGTAGTACTCGAAGCCGTGCCGCTCGGCGCGTCCGGGCGAGAGCGGCAGCACCGGATCCAACCGATCCAGCGCCTGGATGGCCGTCTTCTCATCCACAGCGAAGACGGCGGCGTGATCCGGTGGATTGACGTAGAGGCCGATGATGTCGGCCGCTTTGCGTTCGAAGTCGGGATCATCCGACTGCATGTAACGCTCGAACCGATGCGGCTGAAGACCGGCGCGGTGCCAGGCCTTCGCCACCAAGTTGTGATGGATCTGCAGCAGACGCCCGAGTTTGCGCGTACTCCAGTGCGTGCTGCCGTCCGGCGGCGGCTGCCGGGTCTTCTCCAACACGCGCGCTTCCATGGCCGGCGTCAGCACCGTGGGCGACTGCCCGCGATATCGCGGCCGCAAGCCGTCGAGGCGTGCCGCGATGAACCGACGACGCCATCGGTTGATGTAGTCGCGAAAGCACGGGACCGTGGCTTCGATGGTCGAGTACGAGTCACCATTCGCCAGCATCAGGGACGCGCGCGCGGCGCGCATCCTCCGAGCGAATTTTGAGACCGCGCACGCGTCGTTCCAGCTCAACCCGTTCATCGCACGTTAGCGTCAGCGCCATATGGCGCGACAGGGTACCAGTACTGCTTCATTGAGTGGCCACTAGCCTGCCAAACGAAATCGTCCTCTGGGAAACAGCCGATGGCGTGCGCTGCCTTTCGGCACGGCGCGAGGATGGCCCTCCGTTCGAAATCACCATCGTTCACCGCAAGAACGTTGTCACGCGGATGGCATTCGAGCGCGACGAGGACGCCGCCGACTTCGCGATTGCTGCGATGCACGAAGGCGACAACTTCTTGCGGCGTCGCGCAGGATTCACATGGCGGACGCCATGCTGACGTCGACTCGGTTTTTTAGTCGCCGCGGGCGCTGACTACCGAGTGCAATGGTGATGACTCCCGTGTCGCAAGCCTGTGGTACTGAAATTGCGACACGGCTGAGCATGAACGAACGCCGCGCCGCGCCAGACCGGCGACACAAACCCCTTAGTGGTCGGCGCAGCTCTGATCCGACGGCGGCGGATCGCATCTCAGCGCACGAAACCCGCCAAGAATTGAGCCGAGTCAAAACTGTGCTCCAGAAACTCGTCGATGCGGTGCAGATGTTGACCGCCACGCTTCGAAAGCCATAGATAGCGACCGCACTGTCCGTCGTCACTACTTGGCCACTGTTGTCGCCGTCCTGTCCGCTCAACAACCGCGCCTGCTGCGCGTCGGCGTGATCAACGTCGAACGCATCGAAGTATCGAATGAACGGCTGCTCTTCCTCGATGTCTGCGCGTTCAAAACCGTCTACAGGTTCCGTGGGTCTCATACTGTCCGCTCCTCCAAGTAACGCCGGTCGCGTGGGGCCGGGAGCGCATGGGGGGCGGCCGGCGACGTCCCGGCGCATGGCGACCGGGGGATGATCGGCGACCTGCCGATCCGCTAGAACGCCTTTCATTTCCGCGTAGTTCCCTTTCATTCCGGCGTCGTTCGCAGTGTCCGGCCCTGAAGCTTGCAAAGGACCGGAACTCGCCGAAGTCGTCCTGACGGCGGTCCTCTGCTCCAGCGGCGCCTGTCAAATCCGGCGCTGTCGGTTTGAATCCGAGCGGGAAATGGCCGACAATAAGAGGTTCAGGCCACCATGAAGAGAACCGAACGGCATCATCTCAAAGAAAACGAACTGCGCACCTTTGCCAGGCACGCGGCCGAAGCGGTCGAGGCACGCGGGCGCGAGTCGACGATTGTCCTCGCGGTCGTCGTCGTCATCGCGGCGCTCGCCCTCGCGTACTTCGGCTGGCGCGGCCGCGTGAACGCCAAGGCGGACACACTCCTCGCCGAGGCGATGACGGTTGCGGAAGCGCGCATCGGTCCGCCGCCAGCGCCGGGGACGGCAGGCGGCCTGTACTTCCCGACCGAGCGCGAGCGCTCGCAAGCCGCGCTCACCAAGTTCAAGACCGCCGCGGACGCGTACCCGTCGACCAGCGCCGGCATCTTCGCGCGCTATCAGGAGGCCGCGACGACGCTGGCGCTCGGCAACTCGATGCAGGCGACCGCGGTCTTTCAGCAGGTGATCGACAAGGCCGGCGACGGCTTCTACGGTCAGATGGCGCGCCTCGGCCACGCCGAAGCGATGGCGCGCGCCGGCCAGTACGATCAGGCGATCAACACCTTCAAGGAGATGTCGCAGCGGAAGGACGGCCCGCTGCCGGTCGACGGCATCCTCATGCAGCTGGGGAAGACCTACCTGGAAGCGGGGAAGCGCGGCGACGCGCAGCAGACGTTCAACCGGCTGATCGAGGAGTACCCGCAGTCGCCGTTCACGAGCGACGCGCGGCGGGAGCTCGAGACGCTGAAGAAAACCTAGAGCGCGCGGTGGTCCCTGACCGCCCTGCGTTGCCAACCCACCCGACTTAATCCGAGCCGCGTTTGTTACACACCTCGGAACCAAACCGGTACGACAGAATCTTGTAGATTAGCTTCGCGCAGAGGAAGTTCGGCGCGACGTGCCCGGGCATCGGCGACAGCTCGACGACATCGCACCCCACCACCGTGCGCCGTTGCATGACGCGGCGCAGCAGCTTCAACGCCTCGTACCACGACAGTCCGCCCGGCTCCGGCGTACCGGTGGCCGGCATGATCGCCGGATCGAGCCCGTCGACGTCGATCGTGATGTAGACGTGCTCGGTCAGCGAGTCGATCACGCGCTCGATCCAGTCGGCGTCGTCGCGCATGTTGAAGTCGTAGAAGATCGCGGTCGAGAGGGTCGGCACGGCCGCCGCTTCCTCGGGCGACAGGCTGCGGATGCCGACCTGCGTCGTCCGCGCGAACTCGAGGGTGCGGCGCATCGCGCAGGCGTGGTTGTGCGGCGTTCCCATGAAGCTCTCGCGCAGGTCGGCGTGCGCGTCGATCTGCAGCACCGACAGCCCCGGGTACTTCGCGGCCACGGCGCCGACCACGGCCGGCGTGATCGAGTGTTCACCGCCGAGGATCAGCGGGAACTTGTCGCGCCTGACCAGCTCCGAGGCGACGCGCCGAATCTCGCCGACGACCTCCTCCATCGACGCGAACGGAAACTCCATCTCCGGCAGCGTGAAGATGCCGATGCTGTGGACGTCGGTCTGCGTTTCCTCGTCCCACAGCTCCATGTGCGAGGAGGCGACGAGGATCTCGTGCGGGCCGTTCCGCGTTCCCGGGACGTAGGACGTGGTCCGGTCGAGCGGGATTGGCAGGATGACGACTCGGGCGTGCTCGAAATCGGTGGTCGTCGGCGTCGTGCCGCCGTACTCGCCAATGGTGAGTTGCTCGTATTCAAACGGCAGGCGCATTCACTTCCTCGAAGCGTTCGGAGGGGACCGGCTGGCCGTCGACCGTCATGGTGCGGCCGGCCAGGGTGAACTGGGGCCGGCGGCGGCCGGCGAGGAGCGACGACGAGGTCGTCGCCAGCGCGCTCGCCAGCAGCGGCAGCGCGATCGTCGCATCGCACTGTACCGAAACTTTCGCCGAGTCGGTCGCGACCTTGCCCCAGCTCTGCGCCTCTTCCAGGCTCGAGCCCGACGCGCCGCCGAAGTGCGGCACGTCGGTGACGATCTGGAGCGCGTAGCGGTGGCCGCCGACCTTGTCGCTGTAGAACTCCGCCTGGACGCTGGCCTGGTTGATGAAATTTTTCGGCGTGCCGCCGCCCAGGACGATCGACGCCGTCCGCGGCCGCCGGATCACGAGGTTCGCCGACTCGACGATGTCGCCGATGATGTCGACGTAGCCAGCGCCCGGCTTCTTCTGCCGCGCCTGGGACAGCCCCATGCCGATCGAGGAGTCGGCAATCGCCGGGCAGAAGATCGGCACGTTCGCGCGATAGGCGCTTGTCAGGATCCCTTCGAGCCCGGTGGTCTTCCAGAGGTGGCCGCCGAGAAGGTAGAGAAACTCCCGGGTGGTGTAGTTGCGCGTCTCGAGCGTGCAGGCGAAGTCGGCGATCCACTCGTCGTTCGAACAGAACTCCTCCTCGCTGGCGTAGGTGTCGTAGACGCGGTCGATCCGGTCGTCGGCCAGCGCCGCATCGTCGGCGTGCGCCGAGCCGACGTAGTGATGCTGGCCGCGCGTCTCGTGCAGATCGTGGTACAGGTTGGCGCCGGTCGATACCAGGCAGTCGACGTAGCGGTGCAGGATGAGGTGCGAGACGACGAGGCGCAGCCCGCCGGCCGAGAGGGCGCCGGCCATGCCGAGGAAAATCGTCACGTCGTCCTGCAGCATCCTGTGCCAGATGTGATGCGCCGTGGCGAGGTTGCGGCCCTGAAACGAAATCCGCTCCATGCGGGCGATCACTTGCTCCGCACTGAGCCCCGCCTCGACGACGAAAGGCTCGATCGGCGTCTGCAGGAAACGGGATTTCTTCTTCATGCGCGCTCAATTAAATCACACCTGCCCGTATAGTTAATGCCCGGATGAGCCGCAGCGGACGCGTCATCTCGGCGTGGCAACTCTCGGTCCTCGTCTTCCTCGCGATCGTCGCGCGGCTGATCGTGCCGTTCTCGTCGGACGACAACCGCGTGCTCGTACCGTCCATTGGGTATCTCGACGCGACGCAGCAGACGCTTCTCGTCGCCAGCATCATCGACCGGCTGTCCAGCGACCCACGCCACGTCTACGACACGGCGATTCTTTATCCCGATCGCACACAGCTTCGGTCCACTGAGCCATTTCTGGGGTTCGCGCTCATCGGACTGCCGTTCAGGGCCGTGCTCCGTCTGAGCGATGCCGACGTCTTCGAGATGCTGCGCTGGACGATGGTGTTTGCGTCGTTGGCGTACGCGTACTGGCTATTCCAGGCGGCCGGCCTCGACATCGCGACCTCGGTCGCAGGGGCGGCCGTCTGCCTCTGCCAGCCGAGTCTGCTGACGCGGATCTCGTCGCTGCAGATTCTAAGCATCCCGCTGCTGCTGCCGGTGCTGTACCACGGGTTGATGGTGTGGACCGGGCGCCGGCCGCGTGCCGGCCACGGCCTTGCGCTCTTCGTGTGGCTCGCGCTCTATCCACTGTTGGGGATGATCAACGCGACCATCGGCCTCATTTCTGCGCTGTGCCTCCTGCCGCTGCTGCTGCGGATGTGTGTGGAACTGAGGCGACAGCAGCGTTTGCGCCCTCTGATAGTGCCCGTCATGACCGCGGTGGTTCTCGATGTATTCGTCCTTGCGCGGTGGCTGCTCGACCGTGAGGACATGAGGGTGTACGGAACCGGTGCATTTCTGGCGATCAAGACCTGGAGGCCGACGGTCGTGCCCCTTCGAGCCGAGCATTTGCCGGCGTTCATCGACGGGTCGGTCGGGATCGGGCTCGCGGCCGCCTTGACGATCGCGGGCGCGATGGGCATCAGCCGCCGGGGATTGATCGGTGCACGAGAGGCAACGCAGGAGCCGGTAGCGGCGATTCGCACGCTCTGGGTGATTCCGCTGATGGCGCAGGCTATGGCTCTCGCCGCCTCGTACGGCCTGAACCGGCACGATGTCAGGTGGCTCGGCGTGCTCTTCGACCTTGGATGCGCGACGGTATTTATCGCGTATTGGCGAGATCTGCTGCGGATGCGTTCGGCCGACGGCTCGAACGAGATCGCCGGGCTCCTGGCAACGATCGGCGGCGGCCTCGGCGTGCTGTTGTGCCTGATGTCGTTCGGTCCGATCTACCCCGGTAACCGTCATCCGCTGGCGAGCGGGCTCACCAACGTGCTCCTCGAAATCATTCCGCCGATGAAATCGATCCGCGAATTCGATCGCCTCTGGACATTCGGCGTCCTGTTCCTGTCGATCTACGCGGTCGTCGCGATTGGCCAGGGACTGCCCGCGCGCGGCCGTTTCGTTCGCTGGATTACGGCCGCCCTGCTGATCGCCGTGGCTCTTGGCGCCGTGGCGCGCCGTCCACTCGTTCCTTCGCCCACGATCGAGGCGCCGATGGGATTCGTCGCGTCGGTGGCGCAATCGCACGGCAAGGGCGCGATCTACGTCCATCCGTACATGCACTGGAACTCGCCGTCCGGCGTGACGATGATCGCGATCGCCAGGGAACTGAAGCGGCCGATCGTCAACGGCTATCTGGGCATCATCCTGCCCTGGTTCGTCTATGCCAGCGATGTCCTGGGCCGCTATCCGGATCCCGAGGCGCTCTGGCTCCTTCGGAAGTGGAAGGTCGAAACCGTGGTCAGCCTGCTTGGTGGAGTACCCCTCGAGAACCTGACCTCACCCGTCCCACCGTCGCTCATTGCCATCACGGAGCTGCCAGCGGCACCCGACGTCCTGCATCCGTCGGAGCGCCACCCCGCGACCGCCGGTTCGCATGAGCGAATCGACGTGCCCTGGATGCCGCGCGGCCGGGACGGAGTCCAGGTGGTCGGCGTGAAGACGCCGGCCGGATTCTCCGTCGCGCAGGTCGAGGTCCAGTTCCAGTCGACGGCGGTGGCGAGGGTGCCGGCGAGCATCGACATCTTCGGAACCGACGCGGCATCACGCGTCCGGCTCAACGATGGGCAGTCAGGGCAGTGGCTCGAATCGCTGGCCGCCGACGCGCTGGTCCGCCGCAAGGCCCCGGTGGCGGCGATCAGGCTCGTTCATCAGGCGCAAGGTGATCTCGAGTTGGAGTGCCGCGGCTCAGCTGATCCGCCGATCGAGCGGATCGTGCTGATCGGCAATTCAAATCGGTAGGGTAGGGACGCCCTTCAGGGCATGCCGCGGCGACGGGGACGTCCACGGAACGGTCTGAAGACCGTCCCTACGACCGTCCAGTAGATGTCCTAGAACGCCC
>Ga0075421_100013152_pt1 | contig 10308 bp, 10 predicted proteins | sample SoiMetdeltSBSDD5_FD_75292 | JGI IMG/M metagenome (GOLD analysis project Ga0075421, IMG submission 75292) | Bulk soil microbial communities from a Populus tree surrounding site in Tennessee, USA - Soil MetaG P. deltoides SBSDD5 | ecosystem: Environmental > Terrestrial > Soil > Tree plantation... | reverse complement strand
GCCGCGCGCGCAGCCGACAATGCCGTGCTCCAGCAGATGATCCGCCAGGTGATCGAGGCGAACGCGACCGGACGTTTCGTCGACGGCAACGTGATGGCGGTGACGCGACCCTCCGGACGCCGCGCCTTCCCGATCATGCTCGCGTCGCTGCTCTCGACCGGGCCGGGCCACACCCTGCACGACGCGGTGGCGGTCGCCTACGTGACCGACGTCGAGGGGCAGACGCTCCAGCACAGCGACCCGCTGCGGAAGCTCTACGCGCTGACGCAGGCCGAGGTCGAGCTCGTGGAGCTCCTGTGCGACGGCTGGTCGCTCGAGGAGGCGGCGACACAGCGCGGCGTGACGATGAACACGGCGCGCAGCCAGCTGAAGCAGATCTTCTTCAAGACGGGCACGAGCCGGCAGAGCGAGCTGGTGCGCCTCGTGCTCGCGGGCGTCGCGCCGATCCGCGACCCGCGGCCAGGGCCGGCGGGGCATGGCGGCTCGCATGGAGAGGAGCGATGAGTGCGGTTCCGAGCGAGCTGCCCGAGGCCCACCCCAGCGGCACCGACGAGGTCGATGCGGCGCTACGCGCCATCTACAACTGGAGCTACGAGCCCGAGCTCGACGCGCTGCGCACCCTCTACGCCAACGCGCTGGAGCGCCAGTGGATCTCCGTGCGCGATCTCGACTGGCAACGCGGCGTCGACCGCGACGCCTTCTCCGAGACCTTCTCGCTCGGCGGCCTGCCTGTCGCGCGCACGCAGTTCTGGAAGTCGCTGCCGGCCGACACGCGCTGGGAGGTGGCGCGGCGCTCGGCCTGCTTCCTGCTCTCGAACTTCCTGCACGGCGAGCAGGGCGCGCTGATGGTCGCGGGCCAGCTCGTCTCCGCCGTGCCGCACATGGACGGCAAGTTCTACGCCGCGACGCAGACGCTCGACGAGGCCCGCCACGTCGAGGCGTTCGCGGCCTACGTGCGGCTGCTCGACGACGTGACGCCCATCTCGCCAGGCCTGAAGAAGCTGCTCGACAACGTGCTGGCGGCCGAGGACTGGCGCTTCAAGGCCGTCGGCATGCAGGTCGTCGCCGAGGGCCTCGCGCTCTACGCCTTCCGCGACATGCGCAACCAGACGCGCGAGCCGTTGCTGCAGCAGCTTCTGACCTACGTCGCGCGCGACGAGGCGCGTCACACGGGCTACGGCATCAAGTACCTGTCGGCGGTGGTGCCGCAGACGAGCGACGCCGAGCGCGCCGCGCTGGAGGACTTCGCGTTCGAGTCCGCGCGCCTGCTGATCGACTCGCGCGCGGGCCTCTCGATGCGCGACCAGGTGCTCGGCATCTGGAAGGCCGCGGGCGTCGACCCGCTGGAAGCGATGCAGAAGCTCGCCTCCGAGCGCGAGGTGGTCGCCGAGGCAATGGCGAAGAACGGCGGCCGCCTGGGTCCCGTCTCCGGCTTCGTGATCCCGACGCTCCGCGCGATCGGCCTCTACAGCGAGCGCATCCGCGGCCACTTCGCGGAGATGTTCGAAGCGAACATCTCCGCGCCGCGCGCGCGCGATCTCGCCAGCGCGGGCGCCGATCTCCCCGCTGACCTGGAAGCCTGGGTGAACGAGGGATACGAAGCGCTCTGATGGGAGCGCAGCACGGGCCCGACGCCATGGAACGCAAGCACGAGGCCGTCACGTGAAGCGCGAGGCGATCCTGGTCCTCAACGCCGGCTCCTCCAGCTTGAAGTTCGTCCTCTTCGCCCGACAGGACGCGGTGCTCGAGCCGGAGCTCCGCGGCCAGATCCAGGGCCTGCGCACGTCGCCGCGCTTCGCCGCTTTCGATCGGCAGGGGAGCAAGCTGGCCGAGAAGTCCTGGGGCGAGGGCACCGCGCTCGGACACGACGGCGCCGTGACGCATCTCGCGGAGTTCCTGCGCGCGCGCGAGCAGGATTTCGAGCTCGCGGCGGTCGGACACCGAGTGGTGCACGGGGGGCCGAAGTTCGCGCAGCCGGTGCGGATCGACCGCAAGGTCCTGGCGCTGCTCGAGACGTTCGTCCCGCTCGCACCGCTGCACCAGCCCCACAACCTGGCGCCGATCCCGCTGCTGCTGGAGCGGCGGCCCGAGCTGCCGCAAGTGGCCTGCTTCGACACCGCCTTCCATGCCACCAACCCCGACGTGGCGCGGCGCTTCGCACTCCCCGAGGAGCTGCACGAGGCCGGCGTGCGCCGCTACGGCTTCCACGGGCTGTCCTACGAGTACATCGCGTCGGTGCTGTCCCGGCACGACGCGCGCGCCGCCACGGGCCGGACGGTCGTCTGCCATCTCGGCAACGGCTCGAGCATGTGCGCCCTAGATGACGGCAAGAGCATCGCCAGCACGATGGGCTTCACGGCGGTCGACGGCCTGCCGATGGGCACGCGCTCGGGCGCGCTCGATCCCGGCGTCCTGATCTACCTGATGGACGAGCGCGGGCTGGGCGCGCGCGAGATCGAGGACCTGCTCTACAACCGGTCGGGCCTGCTCGGCGTCTCCGGCGTGTCGAGCGACATGCGCGAGCTCGCCGACTCGCAGGCCCCGCGCGCCCGGCTCGCGGTCGACCTGTTCGTGTATCGCATCGGGCGCGAGCTGGGATCGCTCGCGGCGGCGCTGGGGGGCCTCGACGCGCTGGTCTTCACGGCCGGCATCGGCGAGAACAGCGCGCTGATCCGCGAGCGCGTGTGCCGGAATGCGGCATGGCTCGGCCTGGTGCTCGACGCCGACGCCAATCGCGCGGGCGGACCGCGCATCAGCGCGCAGGACAGCCGCGTGTCCGCCTGGGTGATTCCGACCGACGAGGAGCTGATGATCGCCCGCCACACGCAGCGGCTGGTCTCGCCGCCGGCGCACGCTCGCTAGGAGAGCGGGAGAGCGGCGCGCTACGCGCCCGTCGCCGCCTGCAAGGTCGCGATGCGCTCCTCGAGCGGCGGGTGCGTCATGAACAAGCGCGAGAAGCCCTTGCCGTCCTTGATGCCGAAGGCGCGCAGGCCGTCCGGCAGCGGCTGCGAATCCGGCGTCTTCAGGCGCTCGAGCGCGCCGATCATGGCGGGGCGACCCGCGAGGTTGGCGCCGCCCGCATCCGCGCGGAACTCGCGACGGCGCGAGAACCAGCAGACGATCATGGTCGCGACGATGCCGAGCAGGAGCTGCGCGGCGATCGTCGTCACGAAGAAGCCGATGCCGTGGCCGTCGCGCTCGTTGCGCAGGATCACGCGGTCCACGACGTGGCCGATCACGCGCGACAGGAAGATCACGAAGGTATTGAGCACCCCCTGGATCAGGGCGAGCGTCACCATGTCGCCGTTGGCGACGTGGCTCACCTCGTGGCCGAGCACCGCCTCGACCTCCTGACGGTTCATGCGCTGGAGCAGGCCCGTGCTGACGGCGACGAGCGCGGCGTCGCGGCGCGCGCCCGTGGCGAACGCGTTCGGCGCGTCGGACGGGAAGATCGCCACCTGCGGCATGCCGATGCCCGCGGCCTGCGCCTGCTGCTGGACCGTGCGCACGAGCCAGCCCTCGGTTTCGTTCGCCGGCTCCTTGATGACGTGCGCGCCCGTGCCGCGGATCGCCATCCACTTGGAGAGGAGCAGCGAAATCAAGCTGCCGGTGAAGCCGATGACGGCGGAGAAGACCAGCAGAGCGCCCAGATTCAGGTCGACGCCGTTCTGCGCAAGGATGCTGTCCAGGCCGAGCAGCCGGAACACGACCGAAATGACGAGCAGGATGGCGAGGTTGGTCACGACGAACAGGAACACGCGCATCATTGGGGGCGACCTCCGAAGGGGTGGTCGGAAGCTAGGGCCTGCCGGCGAATCCGCACAAGACCGCGCAGCGCGGGGCGGGTGCGGGGCTGCGGCCCCGACGAAGTCGCCGAGCTACTGCGGGTAGGTGTCGGCGGGCGCTTCCGCGCGCGGACTGCCCTGCTCGAGCCGCGCCAGGCGCTCCGCGAGCGCGGCGATCTGCGCGTCGAGCCGGAGCGAGTCGACCGGTGCCGCATCGTTGCCCGAGCCCGCGCGCGACTCGAGCGCCGAGATGCGGGCGGTGAAGGCCTCGAGACGGCGGTCCAGCTCGTCCGTGTCGAGGTCACCGGACTCGGAGGAGACACTGCTGCGGCCTTCGAGCTCGACGAGGCGATCGCGCGTCTTCGCGAGCGCGCCTTCGAGACCGACGATGCGTTGCGAGAGCGCCGCGATCTCTCCAGGCAGCGGGCCGACGTCCTCGCGCGTGTCCGGGTCCGCGCTCGCCGCACCCGTCTCCGGCGCCGCATCGATCCAGCGCGGCGCCGCTCCGACGAGCGCGCCGAGGGCGCCCGCCATCACCAGCCAGGGGAGCGCAAAGCGGCGGAAGGTGCGGCGCAAGTAGCGCTGCTCCTCCGCACTGACGTCGAGGTGATCTCCATGGACCTCGGGCATCGCCCCCCTCATCGGCGGTGCGGCCCGCGGCCTGAACCCCGGATCGCAGCTGCCGGTGAAGAAGGCGGCATGGCTACTCGGCGGGAGGTGACTCGGGGGTGACGGGCGTCACCGTCCGGGTGACCTGCTTCGTGGAGGTCGAGCCGTCCGGGCGCGTGCGCGTGGTCGTCTTCGTGTAGCCGTTCTCGGTCTTCGCGCCCTCGACGTGCGTCGTGCCCTGCTTGCCGTTCGGACCCGTGTGGACCGTGTCGCGCGACCATTGGCCGCCGCCGCGCTGCCAGGTGGTGTCGTGCTGCGACGTGCGCGAGGTGCCGTCCTTGCCCGTGCGCGTGACGGTGCGCTCGATGTGGCCGCTCGTCGGCACGCCCTTGTGCGCGCGGGTACGGCGCTGTCCGGCGTCGGCCGCGGGCGCGACGAGCGCGAGCGCGACGAGCAGGCTGGGTGCGAAGCGAACGAGACGCGAGAGGCGCATGTGTTCTCCTGGTTTCCGGGCCGCGAGCGCGCGGCCGCAATCCCTTCAACCCGCGCGCGCCGCCGCGGTTGCGGCAGGCGCGGCTGCTAGCTTCGGACGCCATGCGCGACAGCGAGCTCATCCCCGGGCGCGCAACCCCGGAGGGCACGGAGCGCTACGCGGCGCGCTTCAGCGAGCTGCGCGGTCATTTCCGCAGACCCGACCGGCTGTGCCTCTCCTCGCTGGCGCTCGGCACGCGCAACGGCGATCCCGGCGGCGTCGACGACATGCTCTACCGCTCCGCCGTCTCGGAGCTCGTGCAGGGCGGCGTGAACGTGTTCGTCACCGCGCTCTCGGACCGCATGCACGCGAGCGAGCGCACCCTTGGCGCAGCGCTCGCGCGCGCCTTCCGCGAGGGCGTCGTGCGCCGCGACGAGGTCGTCGTCGCGACGAAGGGTGGCTACCTCACGATCGACCCGGAGCTCGTGCCGTCGGGCCACGCCGCGCGGCGTCACCTGATCTCCACCTACGTCGACACCGGGCTCGTCGATCCGGAGCGCGTGGCGCACGGCGTCCACAGCCTCGACGGCCCCTTCCTGCGTGACCAGATCGAGCGGAGCCGGCGCAACCTGCGGCTCGCGACCCTCGACCTGTATCTCCTCGAAGAGCCCGAGCTCCACCTCGGGGAGTGCAGTGCCGAGGAGTTTCGCGCGCGCATGTGCGGAGCGTTCGAGGCGCTCGAGCGCGCGGTCGCGGACGGCGCGATCGCTGCGTACGGGCTCGCCACCTGGGACGGCCTGCTGCGGCCCCACACCGAACGCGGTCACCTGGCGCTGCTCGACGTCTTCGAGTGGGCGCTCGAGGTCGGCGGCGGCGACCACCACCTGCGCGCCGTCGCGCTGCCGTACAACCTGGCGATGGCGCAGGCGCTGCGCCTCGATTCGCAGCTCGGCCCGAGCGGACACGCGCAGGCCGCGCTCGCGACCCTGCACGGCACCGGCACGGCCGTGCTCGCCAGCGCGCCGCTGGCGCGTGGGCGCGCGCTCGGCCGGCTGCCCGGCTTCGTCGCCGAGTCCTTCCCGGGCTGCCACGGCGACGCGCAGCGCTGCCTCCAGTTCGTGCGCAGCACGCCGGAGATCGCGTCGGCCGTCGTCGGCATGCGCGACCCGTCGCACGTCGAGGAGAACCTGGCGCTCGCGCGCATCGCCCCCGTGGGTCCCGAGGCGCTCGAGGCGCTGTGGAAGCGCGCCGCGGCACGAGCGCAGCGCTAGGGTTCGGCCCCCGTGACCGAGCAGGCCTCGACGCAGCAGCCGCGCGACTCCGCCGACGTCCAGGTGATCGCGCAGGATGGCCGCGAGATCCTGCTGGTCGGCACGGCGCACGTGTCGCGCGAGTCCGCCGACCTCGTGCGCGAGCTGATCCTGGACGAGCGGCCCGACCGCGTCTGCATCGAGCTCGACGCGCAGCGCTACCAGGCGTTGACCGAGCGCCGCCGCTGGGAGGAGCTCGACTTGCGCGAGGTGACGCGCAAGCGCCAGCTCGCTCCGTTGATCGCGAACCTCGTGCTGGCCGCATACCAGAAGAAGCTCGGCGGCGCGCTCGGCGTCGCGCCCGGCACCGAGCTCGTCGAGGCTGCGCGCGCGGCCGAGGAGCTCGGCATCCCCGTCGAGCTGTGTGACCGCGACGTGCGCGTGACGCTGCGGCGGGTCTGGTCGTCGCTGTCGCTGTGGGAGAAGTCGAAGCTCCTCGGCGCGCTGGCCGCCTCGCTGCTCGACCGGCCCGAGATCGACGAGGACACCTTGCGCCGCCTGCGCGACCAGGACGTGCTCTCCGAGCTGATGCGCGAGCTCGGCGAAGCGCTGCCCGGCGCGAAGGCGGCGCTGATCGACGAGCGCGACGCCTATCTCGCGGAGAAGATCCGCGAAGCGCCGGGACGCAAGCTGGTGGCGGTCGTGGGCGCAGGACACGTGAGCGGCATCCGCCGCCTGCTCGAGGAGCGGCGCGCGGTCGACCTCGCGTCCCTCACGCGCATCCCGCCCGTGCCCGCGTACGTGAAGTGGATCGGCTGGGCGGTGCCGGTGCTCGTGGTCGGTGCGCTCGCCGTGCTCGGCGTGCGCCACGGTGCCGATGCCGTCGCGCACAACGCGCTCTTCTTCGTGCTCGCGACGGGCATCCCGACCTCGATCGGTGCGGCCTGCTCGTTCGCGCACCCGGCCGTGGTGATCTCGGCGCTCGGCGTCGCGCCCTTCACGGCGCTGCACCCGCTGATCGGCGCGGGCCACGTGCTGGCGTTCCTCCAGGCCTGGCTGGTTCCACCCGTGGTGCGCGAGCTGGAGAGCGTCGCGGACGACGCCGCCTTCCCGCGCCGCTGGTGGAGCAACCGGCTGCTGCGGATCTTCCTCGTCTTCCTGTTGACGACGATCGGCGGCATGATCGGAACCTACGTCGGCGGCGCCGAGCTGATCCGCAACCTCTTCTGATCCGCCCGAGGAGAACCATGCGCGCACGAGTGTGTGTCGTTGCGCTGCTCGCCGCGTTCGCCTGCGCGCACGGAGAGTCGAGCGAGCAGCTCGTCGACCTGACGCATCCCTTCGACGCCGAGACCGTCTACTGGCCGACCGAGGAGGGCTTCGTGCTGGAGGGCGAGCGCGGCGCGGTGACCGATGCCGGCTACTACTACGAAGCGCATCGCTTCCGCGCCGCCGAGCACGGCGGCACGCACCTCGATGCGCCGATCCACTTCCAGGCACAGGGGCAGCGCGTGGACGAGATCCCGCTCGATCGCCTGATCGGGCCGGGCGTCCTGATCGACGCCCTGGCCGCGTGCCTCGCGGATCGCGATCACGAGGTCGGCGTCGCCGAGCTCCAGGCCTGGGAGACGCGCCATGGCAAGATCCCGCGCGGCGCGATCGTGCTCCTCTACACCGGCTTCAGCCGTCACTGGCCGGACCGCGCGAGCTACCTCGGCACGGCGGAGCGCGGGCCGGCGGCGCTCGCCGACCTGCACTTCCCCGGCCTCTCCGTCGAGGCCGCGCGTTGGCTCGTCGCGGAGCGCGAGGTACGCGCCGTCGGCATCGACACGGCGAGCATCGACCACGGCCAGACGAAGACCTACGACACGCACCGGGCGCTCTTCGCGTCGAACGTGCCTGCGTTCGAGAACGTCGCCTCGCTCGACCTGCTGCCGCCGCGTGGCTTCCGCGTCGTGGCGCTGCCGATGAAGATCGGCGGCGGCTCGGGCGCGCCGCTGCGCATCGTGGCGCTCGTGCCGGACGGCGCGCGATGAACGTCGAAGCCTCCGTGCACAGCGCGCCCGACCAGCTCGTGCGCACGCTCTCGATCCGCGGCGGCGTCGCGGTGCGCGCGCTCGTCGCAACGCAGCTCGTGGGCGAGGCGATGCGCCGCCATGGCACGTCGCCGACCGCGAGCGTCGCGCTCGGCCGCGCGCTGATGGGCGCCGTGCTCTTCGCCGCAGGCGGCAAGGGCGAAACCGTGCAGATCGAGGTGCGCGGCGACGGGCCGCTCGGCGCGATCGTCGCCATCTCCGACGCCGAGGGCCGCGCGCGGGGCTACGCCGCGCACTCCGCCGCGAACCCGCCGGCGCGCCACGGTCAGCTCGACGTCGCCGGCGCCGTCGGCCGCGGCACGCTCGCCGTCGTGCGCTCGACCGCGAACGGCGGCCAGCCCTATACCGGCATCGTGCCGCTCGTCGCCGGCACCGTCGCACAGGATCTCGCGCACTACCTCGCGGAGAGCGAGCAGATCCGCAGCGCCGTCGCGCTCGGTGTCTTCCTCGACGCGCAGGGCGCCGTCGCCGCGGCGGGCGGCTATCTGGTACAAGCGCTGCCCGGCGCCGACGAAGAAGAGATCGCGTACGCAGAATCGCACGTGCTCGCGCTGCCCGGGCCGGGCGAGCTGGTGCGCGAGGGGCAGGACGCGGACTCGATCGCGCGTCTCCTCCAGGGCCAGCTCGGCTGCCGCGAGCGACACGCCAGCGAGCCGCGCTTCCACTGCGGCTGCGAGCGTGAGCGCGTCCTGCGCGCCGTCACCCTGCTCGGCCGCGACGACCTCGCGCGCGCCGTGCGCGAGGGCGAGACCCTCGAGGTGTGCTGCCGCTTCTGCGCGAAGCGCTACGCCGTGCCGCCCGAGGATCTGGCGCGACTGGCGAGCGCGAGCTGACCCACCTTGCCGGGCTCGATGACGACGCCGCTCTCGGTCGCGCACGTGACGGGCGAGTCCGGCTTCTCGGGCGGCGAGGTCCAGCTCTTCCTCCTGCTCGAGGGGCTGCGTGCTCGAGGCTTCCGCTCGCTGCTGGTGTGCCCGCCCGGCAGCTCAGCCTTCGCGGAGTCGTCGCGGCGCGGCTTCGAGACGCGCGCGGTGCCAATGCGGAGCGATCTCTCGCTCGGCGCCGCGCTGCGGATCCGGCGGGCGCTGCACGATACGAAGCCCGATCTCGTGCATCTGCACAGCGGACGCGCGAACTGGCTCGGCGGCCTCGCCGCGTGGTCGCTCGACCTGCCCGCGCTGACGACCCGCCGCATGGACCGCCGCGTCAAGCCGGGCATGCGCACGCGGCTCCTCTACGGCGTGATCGCGCGCCGCGCGGTCGCGATCTCGCCCGCCGTGCGCGCGTGCCTGCTCGAGGGCGGCGTCGCGCCGGAGCGCGTGCGCGTGATCCCGTCCGCGGTGGACGCGCCGGCGCTGGCGCCGCGCCGCTCCCGCGAAGCCGTGCGTCGCGCCGAGGGCGCGGCCGAAGGCGCCGTCTGCGCGCTCGCGCTGACCGCGCTCGTGCCGCGCAAAGGGCTCGACGTGCTGCTCGACGCACTCGCGCTGCCGCCGCTGCGCGAGGCGCCGCTCGTGCTCTGGATCGCCGGCGACGGGCCGGCGCGCGCGGAGCTCGAGGCGCGCGCCGCGGCGCGTGGCGTCGCGCAGCGCGTGCGCTTCCTCGGACGACGCGACGACAAATCGGACCTGCTGGCCGCGTGCGACCTGCTGGTGCTGCCGTCGCGGCGCGAGGGCCTCGGCGTCGCGGCGCTCGAGGCGATGGCCTGCGCGCGCCCGGTGGTCGCGAGCCGGGTCGGCGGACTCGCCGACGCGGTCGTCGATGGGCGGACCGGGTTGCTCGTGCCACCGGAGGATCCGGAAGCGCTGGCGGCGGCGCTTTCGCGCCTTGCCAGCGACGCGCCGCTGCGCGCGCGGCTCGGCGCGGCGGGACCGGGGCGCATCGCGGAGCGCTTCGCGGCGTCGCAGATGTGCGACGCCTATGCGCAGCTCTACCGCGAGCTGCTGGCGGAGACGGCATGACGGCGCCGCGGGTCGGCATCCTCGGCGCGCGGCGCGTGCGCCAGGGCCTCGGGCCCTTCGTCGCGCGCGATCTCGTCGCGGCGGGCGCCGAGGTGCCGTGCTTCCTCGTGACCTCCGCAGCGACGATCGAGCCGGCGC
>Ga0075421_100013150_pt1 | contig 10308 bp, 6 predicted proteins | sample SoiMetdeltSBSDD5_FD_75292 | JGI IMG/M metagenome (GOLD analysis project Ga0075421, IMG submission 75292) | Bulk soil microbial communities from a Populus tree surrounding site in Tennessee, USA - Soil MetaG P. deltoides SBSDD5 | ecosystem: Environmental > Terrestrial > Soil > Tree plantation... | reverse complement strand
CCGGTGAACGGGTTCTTCGCGTAGGCGCCGGTGAAGACGCCGCGCTTCTCGGCCAGCTCGCCGGTGCGCTCCGTCTTGGAGAGCTGGCGCATCTCGGCGTCGAACGCCTTGACCGCGTCCGCCTGCTCCGGCGAGGCCAACTGGACGGCGCGGTCGCCCGGGGCGATCACCACGTAGGTGCAGCCGAAGACGGTGTCGATGCGGGTGGTGAAGATGCGGATGGCGCCCGCCTGGCCGTCCAGCGGGAAGTCCGCCTCCACGCCTTCGGAGCGGCCGATCCAGTTCCGCTGCATGGTGATGATGCGGTCCGGCCACTCCTTCAGGTGGTCCAGCCCATCCAGCAGCGCGTCGGAGTAGCGGGTGATCCGGAACGCCCACTCGGGCATCTCCTTGTCGATCACCTTGGAGTCACAGCGTTCGCACAGGCCCTCCTTGACCTGTTCGTTGGCGATGACGGTCAGGCAGCTGGTGCACCAGTTCACCTTGGAGAAGCGCCGGTAGACCAGGCCCCGCTCCAGCATCTTCAGGAAGAACCACTGGTTCCAGCGGTAGTACTCGGGCTCGGAGGTGTTGACCTCCTTCGTCCAGTCGTACGAGAAGCCCAGGGTCAGGATCTCCGCCTTGAAGGACTCGATGTTCTCGCGCGTGCGGGTGGCGGGGTGGACGCCGTCCTTGATGGCCGCGTTCTCCGCCGGCAGGCCGAAGGCGTCCCAGCCCATGGGGTGGATGACGTCGTAGCCGCGCATGGCGAAGTAGCGCGCGTAGATGTCGCCGATCAGGTAGTTGCGGACGTGCCCCATGTGCATCTTGCCGGAGGGGTACGGCAGCATCTCCAGGACGAACTTCTTGGGGGCCGTGGGCCGCTGGTTGGAGTGGAAGAGGCCGTCCTGCTCCCACCGGGCCTGCCACCTGGACTCCAGGGCGGCGAAGTCGTAGCGCTCGTTCATCGGCGGGAGGGGAGGCTGCTTCGGAGGCGGAGGCATAGGGTCGACCTCTTTAGAGGACGCCCCCGGGCGGCGCAACCTGACGTTCCGGGGGCTGTCGGGCGCGCCCCGGCGCCTCTTTTTGCACCGGGAGCGAGCCGGCGCGAACCGATTGCACGGGAGACGCCGCCCGGGCGCGCCATTCGCCGGGTACGGCGCCTGCAACGTCACCCGGCCATGGACCAGCCCACGAACGCAGAAGTTGCGGCAGCCCTGGAGCGAGCGTCAGCGCTGCTGGAGGCGCAGGGAGCGAACCCGTACCGCTGGCAGGCGTACCGGGCGGCCGCGGCGGCGGTGCGCCGCTGCGAATCGCCGCTCTCCGCGGTGCTCGCCGGGCAGGGGCCGCCGGGGATCCAGGCGACCCTGAGCGCCGGGCCGGCGCTGGGCGCCGTCATCCGGGAGCTGCTGGAGACCGGCCGGCTGGCCATGCTGGACCGGCTGGGGGGCGAGGTCTCCCCCGAGGACCTGTTCATGACCGTCGCCGGGATGGGCGAGGCGCTGGCCCGCCGGGCCCACACCATGCTCCGCCTCGAGACGCTGGAGGACCTCGAGGCCGCCTCCCGCGACGGCCGGCTGGAGCGGCTCCCGGGCTTCGGCCCGCGCCGCGCCCAGCTCGTCCACGAGGCGGTGGCCGCGCGGCTGGCGACCTCGCGGCGGCGCTGGAGCGGCCATCCCTCCGCGGAGCGGCCGGACCCGTGTCCACCGCCGCCGGTGGAGCTGCTGCTGGCCATCGACGCCGAGTACCGCCGCCGCGCCGCCGCCGGCGAGCTGCGGCGGATCCGCCCGCGCCGGTTCAACCCCGCCGGCGAGGCCTGGCTGCCCATCTGGCACACCGAGCGCGACGGGTGGGCGTTCACCGCCCTGTTCTCCAACACCGGGCTGGCGCACGAGCTGGGGATGACCAGCACCTGGGTGGTCATCCACTTCGAGAAGGACGGCCACGAGGGGCAGGCCACCGCCGTCACCGCCGCCCGCGGGCTGATGGCGGGCCTGCGCGTGGTGCGCGGGCGCGAGGCGGAGTGCCAGGCACGCCACGACGCCATCCACCGCGCCGCGGAGCCCGCCCCGGGGCCGCTGCTGCCGCCCCCGGCCACCCAGGACGAGATCTGCCTCTGAAAGGGGGCCCCGGCGCTCAGAGCATCGGGTGTTCGCCGGAATCGCGCCTGGCGGTCGATGGAGCGGCCTCCGCCGCCGGAATCACGGCCGGCGCGGGGACCAGGCCCGGCGTCTGGTCCGGGACGGCGTCGGGTGGCTTCTGCGTCTTGAACCCCAGGTACGTCCCCGAGCTGACCCCCATCAGGACCAGCAGCGTCGCGCTGAACTCCGGCATGCGGAGGTCGTTGTAGACGGACCGGCAGAAGATGAAGCCGAGGGCGACGGTCCACAGGAAGAGCTGGAAGCGCGAGAGGCTCGTGGTGCCCCCCTCGTCCATCAGGTCGTGGAGGAAGCCATGTGACTTCTGCGGCGGGCCGGAGCCGCTCTTCGCCTTGGCCTCCTTCTTCTTCGCCGAGCCCTCGATCAGGGTCGAGCCGAGCGCCGTGCCGGTGCCGACGCCGAGCAGCGCCAGCACCGACTCGGTGATGGTGTCCAGCTCCCCGGTGACCATCCAGATGAAGATGTAGGCGGAGATGACCAGGTAGAACCAGAACACCATCTGGAACATCGAGATGCTGTACGGGCGCTCCCTCACCTTCGGGCTCCCGCCGCGGATGCGGATCAACCCGGTCGTCCGCGAGAGAAAGACGAAGAGGGCCAGCAACCCCGCCGCGAGCGCCGCGAACCCGTAGAACGCCCCGCGGGAGACGACGATGAGCTGGAAGCTGTCGACGCTGGAGTGGACGGAGAACTGGTCGTTCGCGCCGACGCTGATGCCCACGAACTTCGCGTGGTGGCGCGGCTTGCCGAGGAGGACGCTCCAGGTGTCCTGCGACTCCTCGGTCCTCCGGAGCAGGTACCGGACGTGGCCGTTGGCCTCGTCGCACGACTCGGGCCTGAGCCCCTGGATCGGCATGCCCTCGAGGAAGAGCACCACCCCCCCGCAGGTGCCGTTGGTCTTCTCCAGGAGCTTGTCGAAGTTCTGGACGTGCACGGAGATCCGGTCGCCGAGGCCGGCGCTGTACCAGCCATCGCCGACGTTGTAGGCGTGGGCGAAGTAGACGCGCGGGGGCCCGCCGTCGTCCGCGACCTTGATCTCGTCGGGAGGCTCGCGCTGGGCCAAGGCTCCGCCGGCGGCGAGCATGAGCAGCAGGGGTAACGTTCGAAACATGGGGTGCAAGCGCAGCCCGTGAGCCTATCACCACCGCCGCCGCCCGGCCCTTCGCGGTGGCGGCCGGATCGAAGTGACGTAGAGTCGCCTGCACCGGACCCATCCTTGCGAGCTCTCCTCATCGGCCCCACGGCGCTCGACTCGAAGGGCCTGCCGATCAAGCAGCGCAAGCTGCACCTGCCCGGGCTGACGCTCCCCATGCTGGCAGCCGTCACCCCGCCGGAGGTGGAGCTGCGGCTGTGCAGCGAGACGGTGGAGGACATCCCCTGGGACGAGCCCTGGGACCTGGTGGGCCTGACCGGGATGGGCTCCGGCATCGTCCGCGCCTGGCAGATCGCGGACCGCTTCCGCGAGCGGGGGGTGCCGGTGGTGCTGGGCGGGATCGCCGCCACGCTGGGCGGCCCGGAGCTGTCGGCGCCGCACGCGGACTCGGTCATCCTGGGAGAGGCCGAGGAGCTGTGGCCGCGGCTGCTGGCCGACTTCGCGGCCGGCCGCCTCCAGCCCGTGTACCGGATGGAGCGCCGCCCCGCCGTCCACGAGCTGCCGGAGCCGCGGTACGACCTGTTCAACCGCCGCAAGCTGGGGGTGTGGCGGCCGGTCCAGGCCACGCGCGGCTGCCCGTTCCCCTGCACCTTCTGCTCCGTCACCGCCTTCTTCAAGGCCTCCTACCGCAAGCTGCCGGTGGACCGCGTCCTCAGGGACGTGCGCGCCGCCAAGCGGAGCGGGTCGCGCTACATCGCCTTCATCGACGACAACATCGGCGTGGACTTCGACTACTGCGCCGACCTGTGGGAGGCGCTGATCCCGGAGAAGATCGTCTGGATCAGCCAGTGCAGCCTGCACATCGCCGACCGCCCGGACATGCTGGACCTGGCGCACCGGAGCGGCTGCCGCCTGCTCTCCTTCGGGATCGAATCCACCAGCCCGGACAGCCTGCACCGGGTGGAGAAGGACTGGAACCGGCCGGACCGGTACACCGCCGCCATCGACACCATCCGCGAGCACGGCATCGACGTCTCCACCGAGATGATCATCGGGCTGGACGGTGACGACGACACGGTGTTCGAACGCACCCGCCGGTTCATCATGGACAACCGCATCGCCGTGCCGCGGGTGCACATCATGACGCCGGTGCCCGGCACCCCGCTGTGGAACGACCTCCAGCGGGACGGGCGGATCCTGAGCGAGGACTACGGCCGGTTCTCCGGCGGCCAGGTGATCTTCCGCCCCCGCGACCTGGACCCGGAGCGGCTCCAGAGCGGGTACTGGAAGCTCTACGAGGAGCTCTTCACCTGGCGGGCCATCCGCCACCGGGTGGGGCGCAACCTCGCCTCGGTGGGCGCCTTCATGCGCGCCTTCATCCTGGGGGTCAACCTCCACTACCGGGACCACATCCGGCACCGGATCTGCCCGGGCATCGTCTGAACCTGAAGAGCCATGCGCGTCCTGCTCGTTCGACCGCCGGTGCCGCACCACACCATCGGCCTGAAGAACATCATGATCTGCGAGCCGCTGGAGCTGGAGTACGTGGCCGCCGGCCTGGCCGGCCACGAGGTCCAGATCTTCGACGGCATCCTGGAGAAGGACCTCGACGGACGGCTGCGCTCGTTCCGGCCGGACGTGGTGGGCACCAGCTCGTACATCAGCGGCGTAAACGAGGTGAAGAAGGTCTGCCGGGCGGCCCGGCGGTGGAACGCGTCCTGCCGGACGGTGGTCGGCGGGGTGCACGCGGCGCGCGTCCCCGAGGACTTCGCCGACGGGTCGGTGGACTGCGTGGTGCTGGGCGACGGCACGTCGATCATGCCGGAGCTGATGGAGGCGTTCGCCGGCCGCAAGGCGCTGGAGGAGGTCCCGGGCCTGGCGCTGCCCGGGGGTACGGGCGCGGTGACCCGCACCGCCGAGCGGCGATACATGCCCCGGCCGGACCAGCTCCCCTTCCCGCGGCGGGACCTGGTGAAACACCTGGCCCACCGCTACTACTACCTGTTTCACCAGCCGGTGGCCACCATGAAGACCACCTGGGGGTGCTGGTACAAGTGTAATTTCTGCTACACGTGGCAGATCACCGGCGGCGAGCCGTTCTCGCGGAGCCCGGAGTCCATCGCCGACGAGCTGCAGCAGATCGAGGCCGAGGACGTCTACATCGTCGACGACATCTTCCTCATCAACCCGGCGCGGCTGGCGAGGCTGGCCACCCTCCTGCGCGAGCGCGGCATCCGCAAGCGCTACCTGGTCTACGCGCGGGCGGACTTCATCGCCGGGAACGAGCCGGTGATCGCCGAGTGGGCCTCCCTGGGCCTGCGGGCGGTGTTCATCGGCCTGGAGGCGGCCACCGACCCGGAGCTGGAGGGGATGAACAAGGAGTGCTCGGTCGACTCCAACCGGCGCGCGGTGGAGGTGCTGCGGCGCAACGGGGTGGACACCTACGGCTCCCTCATCCCCCACCCCGAGTACCTCAAAGAGGACTGGGAGCGGCTGTGGCGGTTCATCAAGGACACCGGCCTGTATTACGTCAACATCTCGCCGCTGACGCCGATGCCGGGGACCGACATCTGGGAGCAATACAAGGATCGCGTCAGCGTGCCGCGGGACGCGCACGGCCTGTGGGACCTGTCGCACGTGGTGCTGCCGACGAGGATGCCGCTCAAGGCGTATTACCGCCAGCTCCTCTGGCTCTACGTGCGGACCTGCCTGGACGTGCTCCGCGCGCGCAAGCTCACCCTCCACACGCGGCCCCCGGTGCTGTCGCTCCGGTACCTGCGCCTGTGGAAGGGCGCGCTGAAGATCTTCTTCCAGCTCCTCTCCGCCCACCGGCACCACCAGCCCGCCGAGCTGGCGCGCGCCCGGGACGTGGGGCCCCCTGCCCCGCTCACGCTCCAGGCATGAGCGGCCTGGAGCTCCAGGTCCACCGCCACATCGACGAGATCGACCCCCAGGAGTGGGACTCGGTGGTGGAGCCGGACGACCTCCAGGCCAGCCACCGCTTCGTGAAGGTCTGCCAGGACTCCGGCGTGGAGGAGGCCGAGTACCGGCACCTGGTGGCCCGGCAGGGCGGCCGGGTGGTGGGCGTGGCCAGCCTGAGCCTGATGCACGTCTCGGTGGACCTCCTCACCCGCGGCCTCACCCGCCGGGCGATCCGGTGGATCCGCCGCCGGGCGCCGTCCTTCCTGCGGATGCCGGTGATCTTCTGCGGGCTGCCGGTCTCGTTCGGCGGCTCCTGCCTCCGGTCCGCGCCGGGGGTGGCGCGCGAGCCGCTGGTGGCCGCGGTGGCGGAGGCGCTGGAGGGGTTCGCGCGCGAGCGCTCGGTGGGCCTGCTGTGCTTCAAGGAGCTCTCGGACGCCCACGCGGCCGGGCTCCACGCGCTCCGCGGCGCCGGCTACTTCGCCGCGCCCAGCATCCCGTTCTGCTCCATGCCGATCCGCTGGAGCTCGTTCGGCGCCTACCTGTCGCAGATGCGCACCGGGTACCGCCGGCAGCTCCGCGCCAGCCTGGGCGTCCGGGAGCGCTCCGGCCTCGCGGTCCGCAAGGTGGAGGACTTCGCGCCCTGGTGCCCGGCGATCTTCGCCCTCTACGAGCAGGTGATGGAGCGCGCCCCCTACCAGCTGGAGCGGCTGAACCTGGAGTTCCTCCGGCGCCTCAACGAGGCGTTCGGCGCCCGGGCCCAGGCGCTGCTGGTGGAGCGGGAGGGCAAGCTCCTCTCGGCGGCCATCCTGCTGTCGTCGCCGCGGGCGCTCACCTTCCTGATCGCGGGCATCGACTACGCGCTCAACCGCGAGCACGGCGCGTACCTGAACCTGGTCTGCGAGGTGGTGGCGGAGGCGATCCGCGCCGGGAGCGCCTCGCTGGACCTGGGGCAGACCTCTTACCAGCTCAAGGGGCGGATGGGCGCCGTCACCGAGCCGCGCCACCTCTTCATCCGCCACCGCTCCGCCTTCTGGCACTCGGCGATGCGCGCCACCTCCGGGCTGCTGTTCCCCAGGCTCGCGGTGCCGTCCCGCCGCGTGTTCAAGGCCCCGTAGGCCCCGCGGGGGCGGGAGGGCCGGCGTGCCGCTCGGGGTCCTCCACGATCTCCCGGATGCGCTCCAGGCTCCGGCGGAAGTACAGCCCGTCGGCGATCCGCTCGTCCGCCGTCCAGCGGACCTGGAGCCCGACGCGCACCACCGGGGTCCCGTCCCGGCCGACCACCAGCTGCTTGAGCGGCCGGCCCACCATCCCGAACGCGCTGGCGGTCCCGTACTCGTGCAGGTGGTGGTACGCGTCCTCCAGGCCGGCCGAGCCGATGTTGGAGAGGACCATGCTGGTGAACAGCGGGTCGGGCGCGATCATCGAGAGCGGGAAGAGGTTCACCGCGTCCAGCCAGCGCCCGGCCGCCACCACGCACCGCAGCAGCCAGCCCGGCAGCCGGGTGAGCAGCGCCACCTCGCGGTCGATGGGCCGGAGCGCGTCGCCGCGGGCCTCGCCGACCGCCGCCGCCACGCGCCGCGTCCAGGCGTCGAAGGGCTCCTCGCGGGGGACCTCCAGCTTGATCATCCGGAAGGGCGCCTCGTCGGTCATCTCCTGCTTGGCGGCGAAGGTGATGAAGGCGCCGCGGCGCTGGTAGAGCCTCCGCCCGGACGCGAAGCGGTTGATGCCGGGCCACTCGTGCAGCGCCCGCCCGCACGCCCACAGGTAGAGCCCGAACAGCGTCCCCACCCGGCCCGGGTGGGCGCGGTTGTACGCTCGCAGCCACGGCCGGGTCCGCCCCAGGTCCACGTTCTGCTCGTGGTAGACGGCCGCGTCGTTCCGGCGCGGCATCAGGTACTGCATCATCCGCCGGTCGGCGGGCAGGTCGCGGACGAGGTCTCCATCGGGGCGGCGGAACAGCGGCATGGCGGGCGGGCTCGAGGGGATCAGGGGTCCCGCAGCGCCTCCGCGGGAGAGATGGCGACGGCCCGGCGGGCGGGGAGGAGGGCGGCTGGCAGCGCGGAGAAGGTGGCGATGGCGGCCGCCACGCCGAGCGCGCGCCAGGGCGGCACGTAGGGGATGGGGATCCCCAGGTTGTGGGTGGAGGCGACGAACACCCCGCCCAGGTACAACCCCAGCCCCACGCCGATCGCCGCGCCGATCAGCGCGGTGACCGCGGCCTCGGAGCAGATCATCGCCGCCACCTGGGCCCGGCTCATCCCCAGGCTGCGGAGCGCGGCGATGTCCGAGCGCCGCTCGATGGCCCCCAGCGCCACCGCCGCCCACACGGCGAGGAACCCCACCACGCCGGAGAGGTACAACAGCCCGTCCATCGCGCCCACCGAGTCGTTCACCGCCCGCATCACCCGCGCCTTGAGCTCCGCCCGGCCCTCCACGCGGACCCCCGGGATGGCGGAGATCGCGGCGGTAACGGAGGGGAGATCCGCCCCCGGGGCGAGGCGGACGGTGGCCAGGTCCGCCGGGAGCGCGCCGAAGCTCTGCTCGTAGAACGCGCGGGAGACGACCAGCGCGAAGCCGTTCTGCGTGTAGTCGACGATCTCCGCCACCAGCTTCAGCCGCCGGGGGCCGGAGCTGGTCTTCAGGGTGACCTCCGAGCCGACCTGGACGCCCAGCTGCCCGGAGAGGACGCCGGTCACCAGCGCCCGGCCCTCTCCGTTCAGCGAGCGGATCAGCTCGGCGGGATCGCCGGCGGTGCCGGGGGCGAAGACGAAGGAGCGGTCCTCGGCGCAGACGTCCGGCTCGATGCCTACCACTGACAGGTACACCGAGCGCCGGTCGGCGGTGACGATCTCCGCCGGCCGGATGGAGACCGCGGCGGCGTAGCGGACGCCCGGGACCGCGCGGATGCGGGCCAGCGCCTCCTCGTCCAGGCCGGAGGGGCGGCGGACGAAGAGGTCCCACCCCAGCGCCCGGTCCGCCCAGTCGCTGAACTGGATCCGGAAGCCGGAGCCGAGCGAGGAGATGGCGCCCACCATCGCCACGCAGCCCAGCACCGCGCCCGCCGCCAGCCCGGTCCGCAGCGGCCGCCAGCGCGCCGCCGCCACGCCCAGCGCCGCCCCGCCCCCGAACAGGCGCAGCGTCACCCCGCCCAGCGCGGAGGTGAGCGGCAGCAGCGCCGCGGGGAGGACGCCGGCGGCGGAGGCGATCAGCGCCATCACCAGCACGTAGGTCCGCGCCGGCGCGGCGGTCTCCGGCGGGAACAGCAGCAGCAGCGCCAGCGCCGCCCCGCCGGTCAGGCCCCAGGCGAGGGTGACCCGGAGCGAGGGGCGCTCGGCGGCGGCGCTGCGCGCGCGGATGCCCTCGAAGGGGCTCTGCCTCGCCGCGCGGACGGCCGGCAGGAGCGCGCTGGCGACGGCGACGGCGATCCCGACCCCGGCGGCCCACAGCGCCCCGGCGAGATCGGGGTCGGGGACGCGCAGCTCGGCGCCGGCGGTGCGGCTGAGCGTGGCGGAGACCCCGCGGGCCAGGAGCGAGCCCAGCGCCCCGCCGGCCACCCCGCCGGGGACGGCCACGCAGATCGCCTCCACCAGCAGCGGCAGCGCGGCCTGCGCGCGGGTGGCGCCCACGCACCGGAGCATGGCGGTGTCCCTGGCGCGCTCCGCGGCGGCGGTGGCGAACATGCTGTAGATGAGGAACGAGGCGAGGAAGAGCGCGATGGACGAGGTGAGGTCCGTCCCCGCCCGGATGTTCCCCAGCCGCTGCACCACGTCCCGGCCGCGATCCGCCGGGCGCATCACCGCCACCGCCGGCCCCAGCTCCCGCTGCAGCCGCCCGGCCACCTCCGCCACCGGCGCGTCCGGGTCGAGGACCACCGCCGCCTCGCCCACCGTGCCGGGCTCCAGCGCGAAGGCGCGCCGCACCTCGTCGATGGGCGCCACCACCACCTGCCCGTAGCTCCGCGCGCCCAGGCCCTCGCGCGCGAGCAGCCCCCCCACGCGCGTCTCCCAGACGCCGCCCCGGCCCGCCATCAGCCGGAGCGCGCTCCCCGGCGCCAGCCGCCGCTCCCGAGCCCAGCTCTCGCCCGCCAGCGCGCCGGCCGCCTCCCCGGACGAGACGCGGAAACGCCCGTGGCCCGCGTCGCGGCCGAAGTCCACG
>Ga0075421_100013148_pt1 | contig 10310 bp, 11 predicted proteins | sample SoiMetdeltSBSDD5_FD_75292 | JGI IMG/M metagenome (GOLD analysis project Ga0075421, IMG submission 75292) | Bulk soil microbial communities from a Populus tree surrounding site in Tennessee, USA - Soil MetaG P. deltoides SBSDD5 | ecosystem: Environmental > Terrestrial > Soil > Tree plantation... | reverse complement strand
TCGAGCCGGATGTCGGTCATGGGCCGAAGGTACCCGTCGTGCGACCGCTCGCGCCCTGCCGCCCGCGGACGCGAACGTCCATGGTGTATGGCTGGAGGGGTACACGCGGGACGTTCGCCTTGTCGCTAGGCGGCGCGCGCGGGCGGCGGCGCGGCGAGCGCGGCGGCGGCCTCGATCGCCTGGCGCGTGGCGGCGAGCACCGGGCGCGCCTCGCTGCCGCGGCGCGTGGCTGCGAAGACGCGGCGGGCCGGCGGGGTGCCGCGCAGCGCGACGATCGCGACGCCGCGCGGGACGCGGTCCTGCGCCAGCCGTGGGACGAGCGCCACCCCGAGCCCCGCGGCCACGAACGTCATGATCGCGGCGAAGTCGTTCGTGCGGTGGACGAGCGGCGGGACGAACCCAGCCGCCGCGCAGCCGGCCAGCGTGACCTCCAGGCACGACGTGCCCGGGCTCGGCCCGACCCACGTCTCGGCGGCCAGCGCGTCGAGGGCGATCGCCGGGCGGTTCGCCAGCGGATGATCGCGGGGCAGGACGGCGTCGAGCGGGTCGTCGAGCAGCGGCCAGCGTGAGAAGCGCGGGTCGTCGGCGGCGGGCGCGCTCTCGGACTGCATCGAGATCGCGAGGTCGATCCGCTCCTCGATGAGCGCGGCGAAGCAGTGGGGGCTCTCGACGTCGAGGAGCTCCAGGTGCAGCCGCGGGTGGCTCGCCGCGAGCGCCTGCGCGGCGGGCGCGGCGATCGCCGCCAGCGCCGTCGGGAAGGCGCCCACGGTCACCGTGCCGAGCTCGCCGCGGCCGTGGGCGGCGACGTCGGCCTCGGCGCGCTCCAGCTGCGCGAACAGCGCGTGGGCGTGCTCGATGAGCACCTCGCCGGCGCCGGTCAGGATCAGCCCGCGCCCGCGCTTCTCGACGATCGGCTGGCCGACCTCGCGCTCGAGCGCGGCGAGCTGCTGCGACACCGCCGAGGGCGTGAGGTGCAGCGCCTGCGCGGCCGCCGCCACCGTGCCGTGGTCGGCAAGCGCACGCAGGACGCGAAGACGGCGGACGTCGATCATCGTCGGCACCCGCGCCGCCCGCTGCTGCGCCCCTCGATCATGCAGTCGATCTTACGGATCAGGTCAAGGAACTTGCGATGGACTGAATGGTCGGCAAGGATCAGACTCGCGGGCGATGTCCGCTCGCCACACCGCCGTCGCCGTCCTGATCGCCGTCGTCTGGGGCGTGAACTTCGTCGTGATCCACGCCGGGTTGCAGCACTTCCCGCCGCTGCTCTTCTCGGCGATGCGCTTCACCTTCGTCGCCATCCCGGCGGTGTTCCTCGTCGGGCGCCCGCGGGTGCCGTGGCGCTGGGTGCTCGCGGTCGGCGCGTCGCTCGGAGTCGGCAACTTCGGCCTGCTCTTCGTCGCCATCAACGAGGGCATGCCGGCCGGCCTCTCCTCGCTCGTCCTGCAGACGCAGGTGATCTTCACCGTCGCCTTCGCGGGCCTCGCCCTCGGCGAGCGGCCGACCCGCGCGCAGGTCGCCGGCGCGACGATCGCGCTCGTCGGCCTGGCCGTCATCGCCGCCGACCGCGCGAGCTCCGCGCCGGTGCTCCCGTTCCTGCTGGTCATCGCCGCGGCGGCCATGTGGGGCGTGTCAAATGTCTGCACGCGCGTAGCCCAGCCGCCGGACGGCCTGGCGCTCATGGTGTGGGCGAGCCTTGTCGCGCCGCTGCCGCTGCTGGGCCTCTCGTTCGCCTTCGAGGGCCCGCACGAGATCGGCGATGCGCTGCGAGGCATCGACATCGGCGGGATCGCCGCGTTGGCCTACATCGTCGGCCCCTCGACCCTCTTCGGCTTCGCGGCCTGGAGCGGGCTCCTGCGCCGCTATCCGACCGCCGCTGTCGCCCCGTTCACGCTGCTCGTGCCGATCTTCGGCATCGCGGCGGCGGCCCTGACGCTCGGCGAGCAGCCCTCTGCCCCCGAGCTCGCGGGCGCGGCGATCGTCATCGTCGGCCTGCTCTACGGGCTGGCGCGGCCGCGCAGCCAGCGCTCGTACGGCAAGGTCGCGCCGGCCAGCGCGAGCTGAGCGACCTCGATCCCCACCTCGGGCAGCGCCGCGACCTCGACGCGCCCCAGCTGACGGATCGCCTCGGCGTTGGACCTCTGCATCGCCGACGGCCGCTGCGGCCACGGCGTGAGCACGACCGCGCGGACGTCGAGCCCGGCCGCACGCGCCGCCTCGACGGTGAGCAGCGAGTGGTTGATCGTCCCCAGGCCGGGCCGCGCGGCGATGACGAGCGGCCAGCCGAGGTCGAGTGCGAAGTCGCGCACCGTGTAGCCGAGGGTGAGCGGCACGAGCAGGCCGCCGACGCCCTCCACGACAACCGCCTCGGCCTGCACGGCGCGCGCGGCGGCCACCAGCGAGCCCGGCTCGATCGCCGTCCCCGCCAGCTCGGCGGCCAGGTGCGGCGACACCGGCGGCCCGAAGCGCAGCGGCGCGACCTCGGTCGCGGGGCGTGCGGCCGCCGCGGCGAGCAGCTCGTGATCGGCCGGCCGACCGGGCTCGGGCTCGTCGAGCCCGGTGACCACCGGCTTGAACGCCGCGGCGTCGACGCCGGCAGCCCGTAGCGCGGCGACGAGCGCCGCGGCCAGCACCGTCTTGCCGACGCCGGTGTCGGTGCCGGTGACGAACAGCCCGCGCTCAGGCAGCCTGCTGCTCGAAGTCGAACGGGCGCGACGTGCGCGCGGCGGCCTCCTCGCGGGCGGCCACGAGCGGCACGCCGTCGCCCGGGCGCCAGCCGGCCTGCAAAGCGGCGCGGCCCAGCACCTGCGCCGCCTCGCGCAGCTCGGTCCGGCTGTGGGACGCCATCACCGCCAGCCGCAGCCGGGAGGTGCCCTCGGGCACCGTCGGCGGCCGGATCGCCTGCGCGAAGACCCCGCGCTCGATCGCCAGCTCGCAGATCCGCATCGCCTGCTTGGCGTCGCCGACGACCAGCGGCACGATCTGCGTCGTCGAGCCCGAGACGTCGAAGCGCTCCCGCGCCAGCTCCTCGCGCAGGACGTCGGCGTTGGCCTGCAGCTTGTCGACGCGCTGGGGCTGCTCGATCAGCAGCTCGAGCGCGGCCAGTGCGCCCGCCACCGCCGGCGGCGGCGGGGCGGTCGAGAAGATGAACGGCCGCGCGCTGTTGATCAGCAACTGCGAGAGGTCCTGGTCGCAGGCTGCGAACGCGCCGTAGGCACCGAGCGCCTTGCTCAGCGTCCCGACGATCACGTCGACCTCGCCCTCGACGCCCGCCTCGGCCACCGCGCCGCGCCCGCCCGGCCCGATGCACCCGGTGCCGTGGGCCTCGTCGACCATCACCCGCGCGCCGTACCGGCGCGCAAGGTCGACGATCTCCGCAAGCGGGGCGACGTCGCCGTCCATCGAGAAGACCGAATCGGTGACGATGAGCGCGCCGCGGCCCTCGGCCTCGCGCAGGCCCCACGCGAGGTGCTCGACGTCGGCGTGGCGGTAGACGCAGGTCTCCGCGCGCGCCAGCCGGCAGCCGTCGATGATCGACGCGTGGTTGAGCTCGTCGGAGAAGACGACCTTGCCCTCGCCCGCCAGGGCCGTGATCACGCCGATGTTGGCCAGGTAGCCCGACCCGAAGAGCAGCGCCGCCTGCGCGTGCTTGAACTCGGCCAAGCGCTCCTCCAGGCGCCGGTGGACGGTCATCGTCCCCGACACCAGGCGCGACGCGCCCGAGCCGACGCCCCAGCGCATCGCCGCGTCGGCCGCCGCCTCGCGCACGCGCGGATGGTCCGCGAGCCCGAGGTAGTTGTTCGAGCACAGCAGCAGCACGGGCTTGCCGTCGAGCACGACGCGCGGTCCCTGCGGGCCGCTGATCATGCGCATCCGCCGGTACAGCCCGAGCTCCTTGAGCTCTTGCAGGCGCTCATGGATCTCGCTCACGTGGTGGTGGCCCTCCTCAGGCCGCTTTGCTGGGCCAGGCGTTCGGTGCGCCGTCGGGTCTCGTGGGCACCGAGGTCTTGCTCTTGAAGCGCAGCTGCTTCGACGGGTCCCACATGCGGATGTGGAGGTCGAGCGGCGTCTCGGGCTCGGGCTGGGGGCTCTCGCCGTCCAGCCAGCCCGAGCGGTTGTCGGGTCGCGGGTTGGCGCCGTTGTCGTGCTGGCGCGCGACGTTGAGCCCGAGGTCGGTGAACATCGCTTGGTCCTCGTCGGGCGTCGAGCCCAACGTGGTCAGGAAGTTGCCCATCATCACGCCGTTGAGACCCGCCTTGACCGCCAGTGGCTGCAGCTCGCCGAGGTTCTCCACGCGCCCGCCGCACAGGCGGAACAGCGCGTCGGGGAGGATGAGGCGGAAGATCGCGATCCACTTCACCGCCTCCCACGGATCCATGTGGTCGCGGTCGCCGAACTTCGTTCCGGGGCGCGGGTTGAGCAGGTTGATCGGCACCGAGGTCGGGTCGATCTCGGCGAGCTGGAAGGCCATCTCGACGCGCTGGGCGCGCGACTCGCCGAGGTTGAGGATGCCGCCGACGCACGTCTCGAGGCCGGCGTCGCGGACGGCGTCGATGGTGCGCAGTCGCGCCTCGTAGCGAACGGTGGTCGAGACCTCGTCGTAGTAGGACTCCGCCGTCTCGACGTTGTGATGGACGCGCTGGATGCCGGCGTCGCGCAGCGCCCTGGCGCGCTCGGCGCTCATGTGGCCGATCGACGCGCAGCGCTTGAGGTTCGTATGTTCGGCCACCAGCCGGGCGCCGGCGAGGACCTTCTCGAAGTCGCGCTTGGACAGCCCCTGGCCCTGCGTGACCATGCAGAAGCGGTGCGCGCCGGCCGCTTCGGCCGCCCGCGCGTGCTCGAGCATCTGCTCGGGCTCCATCATCGCGTGCATCGGCGTCTCGGCCTCGGCGAACCGCGATTGCGCGCAGAACCCGCAGTCTTCGGCGCATCCGCCGGACTTCGCGTTGACCAGCGAGCACATGTCGGTGCTGTCCGCGAAGCGATCGGTACGCGCCTGCCACGCGCGCTCGACGAGCGCTTCGATGTCGGCATGCGCCTCGAGCTCGCCGAGGCGCAGCGCCTCGTCGCGGGTGATGAGCGGCGGCATGCCCGCACAACCTAGGCACCGCCCCGGACGGCGCCGCTACCCTGACTTCGCTTTGGGGACGATCCGGGTTCTGGTGTGCGACGACGTTGCGGCCTTCCGCGCGCTGATGCGCTACACGCTGCAGGAGGACCCCGAGATCGAGGTCGTCGGCGAGGCCGGAGACGGCATCGCCGCCGTCGAGGCGGCCGGCGAGCTGCAGCCCGACGTCGTCCTGCTCGACGTCTCGATGCCCCTGCTCGACGGGATCGACGCGATCCCCGCGGTGCTCGAGAAGGCGCCGGGCACGCGGGTCGTCGCCCTCAGCGGCTTCGGCGCCGACCGAATGGCCGAGGCGGCGATCGCCGAGGGCGCCTTCTCCTACCTGGAGAAGACGGACAACGTCCAGTCGGTCCGCGACGCCGTCCGCGCGGCGGCCGCACGCTAGCGGGCCTCCTCGCTAGGGGACGCGGACGACGTCGTAGGCCGCCGTCTGCGGCGATGGGATGCCGAAGCGCGCGTTGACCGCGTAGAGGTGGCGGTGGGTCGCGGCGATCGTCGTGGGCACGTCGAACGCCGGGTCGGTGATCGTCTTGACGACACGGCCGCGGGTGAGGTCGTGCGAGAGGAGGATCACGGCGATCTGGTTGAGGCGGTTCTGGACGACGAACAGCACGCGGCCGCGCAGCAGCAGCCCGTCGCCGTTGATGACGTTCGCACCGCCGAGGTCGATCTCCTTGGCCACGCCGGTCTTCGCGTCGGCGGCGAAGAGCCTGCCGGTGTTGGACTGGACCAGGATCAGGGTGTCGTTGCGCGTGACCGCGATCCCGTTGAGGTTGGTCGCCGTGGCGTCGCCGGTCTGCTGGAAGTCGCCGGTGATCGGGATGCGACGCACCGGGGCGCCGTTCAGCGGCAGCGCGAAGACCTCGGCCGCGCGCGAGTTCGTGAAGTACGCCGTCCCGTGGCGCAGCGCGACGTCGTTGATGAACGGCGTGCCGCCGGCCAGCGCATGCTCGGCCAGCGGCGCGCCACTCCTCGCGTCGTAGACGAACGCCTTGCCCGTCGGGCCGCCGGCGACGAACAGCCTGCCGTCGCGGCTGACCTTCAGCCCGATCGCGGCGCGGCCCTGCTGCGGCTGGACGAGCACCTGCCCGGTGCCGGTCCGCACGTCGCCGCGGTACACGGCGCCCGTGGGGATCGAGCCGACGAAGAACGTCTTGTGGGCGATCGCGATGCCCTCGGGCTGCCAGCCGGTGGGCAGGGCGATGAGCTTGGGGAAGGGCGAGGCGGACGGGTGATGGGCCGCGGCGGCGGGTGCAAGCGCGGCGGTCGCGGCGACGACGACGAGCAGGGCAAGGCGTCTCATGATCGTTAACTCCTACCCACTGTGGGAGTCCTGAACCACGTACGCTTCCCGCATCGCGGCTGCTCCCGGTTCAGCGATCTCGGTCCGGCTCCTGGGTCCCGACGACGTCGACCTGGCCGGCCGGCTCGCCGACCTCGTCAACAGCGTCTACGAGGCCTCCGAGGCCGGGCTGTGGCGCGACGGCACGCAGCGAACCGACGCCGACGAGATGGGGGCGTTCATCACCGCGGGCGAGATCGCAGTCGCGACCATCGACGACGAGGTCGTCGGCTCGATGCGGGTGCACGACGTCGCCGACGACGCCAGCGAGTTCGGGATCCTCGCGGGCGACCCCGAGCGGCGCGGGCTGGGCATCGGCACGGCGCTCATCGGCTTCGCCGAGGCCGGCAGCCGAGACCGCGGCATGCGAGCGATGCAGCTCGAGCTGCTGGTCCCGCGCGAGTTCGACCACCCGAGCAAGGTCTTCCTCGACGCCTGGTACACCCGCATCGGCTACCGGGTCATCGCCAAGCGCACCGTCGACCAGGCCCACCCCGAGCTCGAGCCGCTGCTCGCGACGCCGTGCGACTTCCTCCTGTACGAGAAGCCGCTGAGCTGAGCTAGCGGCCCTTCCAGCGGGCCGGGCGCTTCTCGCCGAACGCCCGCACGCCCTCGCGCAGGTCGTCGGAGTGGAAGCTCGCCTCGCGCAACTCGACGAGCTCGCGCTCGACCTCGGGGTCCAGCGCGCCCTCGGCGGCCAACAGCTCGCGGATGACCCGCTTGTTGCCGCGGACGCTGAGCGGCGCGTTGGCGGCCAGGTCCTCGGCGAGGTCCAGCGCGGCGTCCTCGAGATCGGCGGCGCCGACGACCTCGTTGACCAGGCCCCACATGAGCGCGGTGCGCGCGTCGATGTTTCGGGCGGTGAGGAACAGCTCACGGGTGCGCGGCGCGCCGATCGCCTCCAGGAAGCGGCGCAGCCCGGTGTGCGAGTACACCAACCCGAGCTTCGCCGGCGGCATCCCGAGCAGGATCCCGTCGGCGGCGATGCGAAGGTCGCAGGCAAGCGCGACCTCGAGGCCGCCCCCGATCGTGTGGCCCGGGAGCGCGGCGACGGTCGGGATCTCGCACTCGTGCAGCGCGTCGAGCGCCGCCGCGAACGGGTGGGCGACGAGCCGCTCGGCCTCCTCGGCGAAGACGTCGTCGGGGATGTCGCCGATGTCGTATCCCGACGAGAACATGCCGTCGGCGCCGGTGAGCAGCACTGCCCGGGCGTCGCCGAGGGTGCCCACCGCGGCCGCGATCGCGTCGAGGATCGCGTGGTCGAGCGCGTTGCGCTTGGCCGGGTTGGAGATCGTGAGCCGAAGGACGCCGTCCGCCGGCCGGTCGAGGAGAAGCTCGCCCGCCATGGCGGGCGGGAGGCTAGATGATCGATTCCCGAAGACGCTCGGCGGGAGGCCCTACTCGAGCACGACCAGGGTGTCGCCCTCGTTCACGGCCTGGCCCTCCTCGCACAGGATCTCCTTCACGGTGCCCGCGTCCTCGGCCTCCACCGGCATCTCCATCTTCATCGACTCGAGGATGACGACCGTGTCGCCCTCCTCGATCTCGTCGCCGACCTCGCACTCGATCTTCCACACCGTGCCCGTGATGTGGGCCTCGACGTCCGCCACCGCGTCCTCCTGTGCTCCTCGGGAACGCGGCCACCATACCCACCCTCCTGGACGCCTCGACCGGCGGTCGGAGGAGCTTCCGACCGCGGGTCGGTGGGACGTTCGCGCCCTGCCGCGTACCTTGCCTGCGTGGCCGTCAGCACCCCGGACCGAGGGCTCTCAGGGCCCACCGTCTCCTCCTGCGACGAACGACCGGGGTGCCCGCCACGCGTGAGCCTGCGGGGGGCCTGACCCACCGCCCGCAGGACAGACGGTCGGGCCGGGGTCTCGGGGAGATCCGCGCCGGCGAGGGGACAGCGCCGGCGCGGGTACCGGATCTCGGCCCGACCGTTCATTCGCGCGGCGGTACGTTTCCGCCCATGAGCGAAGCGCCGGAGCAGGCGCCGGAGCAGGAGCGCCTCGGCCCGATGCGGGAGCAGGTCTACAAGGACCCGCGCCCCAAGGAGTACTTCGACCGCTTCCACGAGCGCGCCCGCCGGCACGAGCCCGACCTCATGTACGAGGTGGTGCGGATCGTGACCTCGCTGCTGTCGTGGGTGGTCTTCCGCGCCCGCACGATCGACGCCGACAACGTCCCCTCCAGCGGCGCGGCGATCCTCGCGCCCAACCACTTCTCCTTCATGGACCACTTCTTCCTCGGCGCGGCGATCCGGCGGAAGGTCCGGTTCATGGCCAAGTCGCAGCTGTTCACGCGCCCGATGCAGTTCGTGTTCAGCCACGGCGGGGTGTTCCCGGTCCGCCGGGGCCACCGCGACGAGGAGGCGTTCATCACGGCCGAGCGAATCCTCGCTCGGGGCGGGTGCGTGGCGATGTACTGCGAGGGCGGGCGGTCGCGGACCGGGAAGATCGGCGACGTCGCGCGCCCGGGGATCGGCCGCCTGGCCCTCGAGTCCGGCGCGCCGATCGTGCCGGTGGCGGTGCACGGCTCCTCGCGGGTGCGCAACTGGCGGCGGCTGCAGTTCCCGAAGGTCACCGTGCAGTACGGGGAGCCGTTCGCGTTCGAGCGCGTCGAGGCCCCGACGCGCGACCAACAGCAGGCGGCGGCCGACGCCATCCTCGCCGAGATCCGGGCGCTCTACGGCGAGCTCGACGCGGTCGGGCGCGAGGCGAGCCTGGCGAAGGCGCGCGCCGAGCGGCGTGCCCGCCGCGCCAAGCGGGCCGCCGCTGCGTAGGCGGACTGCGCCGACGCCGCGTCGGGGATCATGCGCGCCATGCGTCGAGCTCTGGGTCTGGTCGTGCTCGTCCTCGCGGTCGTGCCGGCCTGCGCCCATGGGGCCACCGTCACGTTGGCGAAGGTCGGGGACTTCTCCGCGCCGGTCTACGTCGCCGCGCCTGCGGGCGACACCAGCAGGGTCTTCGTCGTGCAACGCGGCGGGGCGATCGCCCTGGTCAAGGCGGGCGCCGTGTCGACCTTCGCGGACCTCGGCTCGCGGGTGCTGGCCGGCGACGAGCGCGGGCTGCTGTCGATGGCCTTCGCGCCCGACTACGCGACGAGCGGGCTCTTCTACGTCTACTTCACGGCCAGGAGCCCGTCGGGGCAGATCACGATCGAGGAGCTGCGCCGCGATCCGGCCAACCCGGACCGCGCCGATCCGTCGTACGCGCGGGTCCTGGTGACGATCCCGCACGACCAGCAGTCCAACCACAACGGCGGACAGCTGCAGATCGGGCGCGACGGGTTCTTGTACGCCGGCACCGGCGACGGCGGCAGCGGCGGCGACCCCAGCGGCAACGCGCAGGACGTCACGCCGGCTGCGCCCAGCGTGGTCGGCGGCGTCAACCACGACTACAGGCTGGGCAAGATCCTGCGCATCGACCGCGCGATGGGCGCCTTCACGATCTTCTCCTACGGGCTGCGCAACCCGTGGCGCTTCTCGTTCGACCGGGCGACGGGCGACCTCGTCGTCGCCGACGTCGGCCAGGACCGCTACGAGGAGGTCAACTTCGCGCCCGCCCCCGCCAACAACGCGGGGGCCAACTACGGCTGGAACCGGTACGAGGGGCTGCACACCTACCCCGGTGGCGGGCCGGCAGGCGGCGCTCCGGGCACGGTGCTCCCGGTCATCGAGTACCCGCACGGCCCGGCGTGCTCGATCACCGGCGGCTACGTCGTGCGCGATCCCGCCCTGCCCGAGCTCGCGGGGACGTACGTCTACGGCGACTACTGCACCGGCGACCTGTCCGGCGCGGTGCTGCCGGGAGGCGCGCCGCATGCGCTGGGCCTGAACGT
>Ga0075421_100013146_pt1 | contig 10310 bp, 7 predicted proteins | sample SoiMetdeltSBSDD5_FD_75292 | JGI IMG/M metagenome (GOLD analysis project Ga0075421, IMG submission 75292) | Bulk soil microbial communities from a Populus tree surrounding site in Tennessee, USA - Soil MetaG P. deltoides SBSDD5 | ecosystem: Environmental > Terrestrial > Soil > Tree plantation... | reverse complement strand
TCGAGGTCGAGCGCCACCGCCCAGCCGCCGTCCTCGGCCAGCGCGAACGACTCGTGATGCCCGGCCCGCAGGGTCACCTCGTCGGCGGTCAGCCGCTCGCCCGCGACCTCGATCCAGCCCTGGGTGTCGAGCTGCTGCCGTAGCTGGGCTCCGTCGGCAGCGGCCAACGCCGCCTTGACCTCGTTGACCTTGGGCCTCTGGCTGCTGCCGGTTGTGCCGCCCCACCCGGGTCTATCCAGCTCAATATGCAGGACCTGCATATGCCATGCGAGGGGCAGATATGCCGTCCGAGGCGCACGTTACGTGCATTAGTTGTTGCACCAGCGAGCGATTTGGAGGGGCTGGCGTGTCGACAGCAGTGAAGCACATGGCACTGAGTTCCGACAGGAGGATGCCGGGCCCGCCGACGTCGGCGCTTCTTGGTGAGGTGGCCGGCGGAGATCAAGGTGCTGCGGTGCGGTCCAGGGGACATCGGCGCTCTGCTCGAGGTCGCCAGGGACCTCCTGCCTTGACAGCCGGTGATCGTCGGGGCACTGGGCCCCGGCTACCAGCGAGATGACGACAACGTCTGCTTCTACGTCGTCGTGGAAGCGGCGACCCCCGTTGTCGCGAGGGCACAGGCAGGTCATGGGCTTCGCGAAGCCCTGTTGGGGGCCGGTATTGGGTTGGAGCGGGGTCCTACTGGGCACCCCACCAGCTCGAACTTGCTCCGGCAGCCCTCGACGTTCGACAACTCGAGGCTGGCTGAGAGGGCCCGCTTACCTCGGCCGAGAGGTCGGGCAACGACAGGACAGAGGTCCGCCACGAGGCCGGCTTGCGGCCAACAGCCGTGGGCGTGGGCTCAGGCATCGATCGGGCGTACGGGCCCGCAGTAGCGAGTCGCAGTCACCACCGGAGGGCATGTCATGACCAAAAGAACGCGCGCGCCCGGAGCCGCCTTCGGCGGACCCGCTGACGATCCAGGCGGAAGTCCCGATTTCCCGACGTGGCCGGCGCTCGAGGAGGCCGACATGGAGGCCGTAGCGGCGGTGCTGCGCACCAACCAGCTATCGATGTTGAGCAGCCCTGAGGTGGAGGCCTTCGAGAACGAGTTCGCGGGGTACCACCGGGTGAAGCACTGCATCGCGGTCAACTCGGGGACGTCGGCGATCCACCTTGCACTGATCGCTCTCGGCGTCGCTGCGGGCGACCACGTCGCCGTTCCCGCCCATACGTTCGTCGCCTCGGCGACGCCGGCCTGCTACACGGGAGCGGCGCCGCTTCTCGTCGACATCGACCACGAGTCCTTCTGCATGTCGCCCGCTGACCTGGCGGCGAAGATCACGCCGAAGACCCGGGCGGTTATCGCGGTCCACCTCAACGGGATGCCTGCGGATCTCGATGCCATCCTGCAGGTGGCAGCTGATCGCGGCGTGCCGGTGGTAGAGGACGCCGCCCAGGCGGTCGGTGCCCGCCTCGACGGCAAACCGGTTGGGGGTTTCGACGCCGTCGCCTGCTTCAGCTTCTGGGAGGACAAGACGCTCACGATGGGCGGCGAAGGCGGTGCGCTCGTCACAGACGACGATGAGCTGGCGGCCCGCATCAGGCGCCTGCGCCACCACGGACACGGTCCGCTGACCGACGCCCTCAGCGCCTGCCTGGAGGTTGGCTACAACTACCGCCCCACCGCTATGCAGGCGGCCCTGGGCCGTAGCCAGCTCCGGCGTCTCGACACCTACCTCGAGCGGCGTCGAGCGAACGCCGTCGGTCTACGAGCCCGTCTCGATGGCCTCCCTGGCCTGCACCTTCCGGCAGATTCCGACCGCCGGCGTTCGGGCTGGTGGAAGTTCGTCGTGAGGCTCGACGACAGCGCGCGCCTGACAACTGAGGAGTTGATCCATCGACTCAGGTCCCGAGGGGTCCCGGCCCTACCGCGGTATCCCGTGCCGCTCAGTCGGCAACCCGGCCTGGTGCCCCTCTTGGCGCAGCCGCCTGATTGCCCAGTCGCCGAGGCGATTAGCACCAATCTCGTGTCGCTGCCCATTCATCCGGCTTTGACCGAGCGCCATCTGGCGCTCATGGCCTACGCCGTCACGGAAGAGCTGGGGTGACGGCATGAACGGTTCACGGCTTCGTGCGGACGACCGGGTGCTGACGTGTCTGCCCGGAGTATCCCCGCTTCCGTCGCCCCTGGTGCTCGGCACTTCCGGGTTCCAGGACTACGACGTTGCGGCGGCGATCCTCGACGCCTGGTTCGACGCGGGATTCAACGCGCTCGATACCGCATGGATCTATGGCATCCATCGCGGCGAGCTGGCCGCCGAGGTCGTCGTCGGTCGCTGGATCCATGCCCGGGGGGTGGCAGCGGATGTTGTGGTGTTTGGAAAGGCTTCGCATCCGCCGGAGTGCCGACCCGACCGCCTGGCCGCCGAGGCCATGGAATCACTCGACCGACTCGGCCTGGAACGAATGCACATGCTCGCGGCGCACCGTGACGACGTGTCAATCGCCGTCGATGAATGGGCGGACGCTCTCGTTGGGCTGGTGGACGGGGGCATCGCTTCGACCTACGGCGTGTCGAACTGGGCGATCGAGCGGTTGGCAGCTCTGTACGAGTACGTCGACCTCCATCAGCTGCCCCGGCCGGCCGGCGTCAGCAACCAGCTGAGCCTGGCCGAGATGGTGACGCCGATCTACGAGGGATGCGTGTCTGTGCGGAGCCAGGACCAGCGTCATTGGCTTGCCGAAACTGGGACGTTGCTCATGCCGTGGGCGAGCCAGGGTCGGGGCGTGTTCACGATGAACGAGGCCGAGCTGGCCTCGGGGTGGCTCGCCCGGTCGTGGTACAGCGCCGCCAACGTGGAACGCGTCAGCCGGGCAACCGAGATCGCTCGGGCCCATGGCGTCGAGCCGATCAACGTCGCGCTCGCCTGGGTCCTGCGCCAACCGTTCCCGTGTCTTCCAGTCATCGGGCCGCAATCACCGGCCGAAGTTGCCAGCTCGATCGTGGCTCTCGACATCCACCTCAGCCCGAAGGAGATGGAATGGCTCGACTCCGGCGACCGGTGAACGGCGTTGAGGATGCCGCTGGGTCGGTCCGTCCGATCTTTGTCCTGGGTTGCCCGCGCTCCGGCACGACGGTCGTGAGCTCCTACGTGGGGACGACACCCGGCGTGTGTGACCTGGGTGAGTACGGCGGCTTCTATCTCGCGTTGCACCATGCGCCCCGTGAGCTGGGCCGAGCGCCGAGTCCTGTGCGGGCGAGCTACCAGGCGTCGCTGGAAGCTCACGCCCTGGGGTTCCCGGCGGCGGAAGCGGCGACGGCGGGATGTGTCTGGTATGTCGACGGCACGCCGTGGAACCTGCTCGTCGTGAACGAGCTCCTGCGGCTCGTACCACACGCGCTGCTGGTCCTATGCCTGCGGGACTTCCGGGGCGTGATCCAGAGCCTCCGCCGTTCCTACGACGAGGGCTACAAGTACGCAGGGGCCACGCCCGAGGAGTCAGCGAGCCTCTGGGTGCGGTTCTATGAGCGCGCCCTGGCGTTGCCAGTAGGACAAACGGTCGTCGTGAGCTTCGACCGTCTCTGCGAGAAGCCCTCCGAGGAGATCGCGCGGCTGGAGGGCGCGCTGTCACGACACGGCTTGCCGCAGGGTCGCTCCATGGAGGTGTTCGCCCGCAGCCACGCCGTGCCGGAAGGGTCGGTCCGTCCCACGGTCTTCAGCGTGGACCGGGTAGCAGGCACGGCCGAGTTCCGGCCACGGGAGCTCTACGACCGAGTGGCCTGGCTGGACGAGATCGAACGGTCGGTGGCCGGCATCGTGGGGGAAGTCGATGCTCGCTTGAGGACACGGTTTCGGAGTAGGTGCGGGTGGTCGCCGCCCAGGGAGCAAGGAGGAACCTGGTGAAGGCCATGCTGACCACACAGGCTGCAGCCGGTCACTTCAACCCCATGGCGACCGTTGCCGACGCTCTCGTGCGCGCAGGCTGGTCCGTGCAATTCGCGTGCACTCCGTCGTTCTGCCGCAGTGTGCGAGCGGTGGGGTTCGACGCCTTCCCAATGGGCCAGGACTGGTCGAGTCGGGACCTCTCCGAGACGTTCCCGGAGTTTCGGAACGTGCCGCTCGATGAGCGGAACCTATGGGTGAACGAGCGGCTCTGGGGTGAGCTGCTGGCGCGCAGCTACTACCCGGACCTCGTCCGATTGGTCAGTGAACTCGCCCCGGACGTCATCATCTCTGGCCGGGCTGAACTCGCTGGTCCCACCGTTGGTGAGGTGCTCAGGGTTCCCTGGGTCGTGACCAGTGCGGGGCGGGTCATCGCCATCGAGCAGTTCCTCTCGGAGATTGAACCCAGTCGCGAGCGCTGGAGGGCCGAGCTTGGTCTTCCGCCCGATGAGGCTGGCCAGCGGCTGTACCGGCATCTCTACGTGAACATGATCCCGCCCTCGTTCGTCGAGGGCACGCTGCCTCCATCGGCCCTGACCGTGCGACCCGAGCCGTTCGATCGGCCAGCCGGGGACCCGTTGCCCGATTGGCTCCAGACGCCAGGCTCGGGCACGACGGCGTACGTGACCCTCGGATCGGCATACGGCTACCAGTTCCCGGAGCTGTTCAGCGTTGCCGTGGACGGCGTCAGTCGGGTCGTCGATCACACCTTGATCACCAGCGGCCCGGCTTCAGAGATCGCCGACCGCCTTCCCCGTGAACGTCACAACGTGCACGTGGCGGGGTACATCTCCCAGGAGCGGATTCTCCCGCATGCTGACCTGGTTGTATGTCATGGCGGCAGCGGAACCATCTTCGGCGCCCTCGCTCACGGTGTGCCCGTCCTGGTCATCGCCGACGAACAGTCCGACCACGAGCCCAACGGTCGGCGGTGCGTCGAGCTGGGTGTCGGCGCTGTCCTCCCAGTGCACGGGTTGACAGCCGATGCCGTGGCCGAGGCAGCACGGGCTCTCATCAGCGACCCCACACGTGCTGAGTCGAGCCGCGGCGTCCGCGACGCCCTCGCCGACTTGCCTGGTCTGGACGCTGCCGTAGGCGCCATCGCCGAGGTCGCTGCGGGACTCTCTGGCAACGAATGACGTCGAGGCCGCCGTCAGACGAAACGTACACTGGCTCGGTGTTCAGCCCTCTCCCCGATAAGCCGAATCATGCTGCCCTCGAGGAGGGCGTACTGGAGTTCTGGGAGCGTGAGCGGATCTTCGATCAGCTCCGCGCCAAGAACGCCGACGGACCCCGATTCAGCTTCATCGACGGCCCTGTCACAGCGAACAAGTCGCTGGGTGTGCACACGGCCTGGGGGCGCACGCTGAAGGACGTGTTCCAGCGCTACAAGGCTCTCCAGGGCTTCCACCAGCGCTACCAGAACGGGTTCGACTGTCAGGGCCTGTGGATTGAGGTCGGAGTCGAGCGGGAGCTTGGGCTCAACTCCAAGCGAGAGATCGAGGAATACGGCCTGGAGCGATTCGCTCGCAAATGCCGGTCCGTCGTCGAATGGTCAGCAGGCGAGCTGACCAGAGGCTCCGTCCGGTTGGGGCAGTGGATGGACTGGGGGAACGACTACCTCACGTTCTCCGACACCAACATCGAATACATCTGGCGGTTCCTTGCCATCGTCCATGAGCGCGGCTGGCTCTATCGGGGCCAGCGAGTCACCGAGTGGTGCCCCCGATGTGGCACCTCCATTTCGGCACACGAGTTAGTGGGCAGCTACAGCGACCGAGAGGACCCGTCGGTCAAGGTTCGCTTTCCGCTGATCGACCGCCCTGGCCAGGCCGTCGTGGTTTGGACCACCACTCCGTGGACATTGCCGGCAAACGTCGCCGTGGCCGTCAACCCCGAGGCGGAGTACGGCCGCCTGCCGAACGGGGACTGGGTCGCGGTGGCGACCCAGCTGGACGCTGCCTTCGAGGAGACCGTCACAGGAAGCGACCTAGTCGGCCTGGCCTACGAGGCCCCATATCAGGGTCTGCCTGCGGCCGAGGGAATCAACCGTAGGGTCCTGCCCTGGTCTGACGTCGAGACGAGCGAGGGCACTGGAGTCGTGCACATCGCCCCCGGCTGCGGCGCTGAGGACTTCGATCTCGGGCGAGCCAACGACCTGCCCGTCTTGTCTCCCGTCGACGAGGCAGGCATGTTCGGTCCGGACTGGGGATGGCTGGCCGGCGTCTCCACCGTGGAAGCGAGCAGGCAGGTCATCGACGACCTGCGAGCACGCGACATCCTCGTGGACGCCACCACGATCATCCACCGGTATCCGGAGTGCTGGCGGTGCCACACACCCCTGATCTTCCGGGTTTCGGACGACTGGTTCATCGCCGTCGACGAGGTCCGCGACCAGCTCCGGCAGGCCAATGCAACCGTCGCGTGGGTGCCCGAGTACTTCGGGAAGCGCATGGACGACTGGCTCGTCAACATGTCGGACTGGAACATCTCGCGACGCCGCTACTACGGCTTGCCGCTGCCCTTCTACCCCTGCTCGTGCGGGCACCTCAACGTCGTCGGCTCCCGAACTGAGCTTGTCGATCGGGCGACGGGAGGCATTGACCAGCTGGAGGAGCTGAGGCGGCCATGGATCGACCGGGTGGAGATTCGCTGCGAAGCCTGCGGTGAGCAGGTCAAGCGGATCCTCGAGGTCGGTGACGTCTGGCTGGACGCCGGAATCGTTCCGTTCTCAACCCTCGGGTGGCACAACCCGGAATGGGTGCCGGAGGGCTACGGCACCGGGGCGGCGAAGGGCCTGACGACGGCCGACCTGCCTGACAACGCTTACTGGGAGGAGTGGTTCCCAGCCGACTGGATCTCGGAGATGCGAGAGCAGATCCGGCTGTGGTTCTACAGCATGCTCTTCATGTCGGTCACCCTGACCGGCCGTGCCCCGTTCAGGACCGTGCTCGGTTACGAGAAGATGCTCGACGAGCACGGCGTTGAGATGCACGGCTCGCGCGGGAACATGATCAGCGCAGAGGATGCGTTCGCTCGCATGGGCGCAGACGTGATGCGTTGGCAGTACTGCTCCCAGCCCCCCAGTCAGGACCTCCTGTTCGGCTACCAGCCAGGCGACGAGATCAAGCGTCGTCTGCTGACGCTGTGGAACAGCGTTGGCTTTCTGATCCAGTACTCCAATCTCACGGACTTCGTTCCGGCACTTGAGGACCTCGACGGACCTGCCCCCGAGCATGCTCATTGGCTCGATCAGTGGTTGTGGGAGCGCACGGGACAGCTGATCAGCGAGACCAGCAAGTCGTACGACGCCTATCTCACAGTCGATGTACTGCGCGCTTTCGAGAGCTTCGTCGATGACGTCTCCAACTGGTACATCCGACGCTCCCGCCGCCGGTTCTGGGACGGTGATGCCGCGGCTCTGAGCGCTCTCTGGACTGCGCTTGTTCAGGGCCTGCGAGTCATCTCTCCCGTCATGCCGTTCCTCGCCGAGGAGCTGTGGCAACTCCTGGTAGTCCAGCCATGCGCTGATGCGCCTCGATCTGTGTTCCTTGCGGGCTGGCCGGTTCAGCGGGAGGTTGATACGAGCCTGCTGGACGATGTCGTCGAGGTCCGAAAGGTCGTCGAGCTTGGACGCCAGGCTCGTTCGACATCACGGATGAAGCTCCGTCAACCGCTGCGTCAGCTCGTGATCGACGGGACCGACCGGGTTGAGCCTTACCTCGCTGAGATCGCCGACGAACTGCGGGTGAAGTCAGCACGGCTGGAGAAGCTCGATGCCGGCGGGCTCCGTGTGCGACCGAACCTGAAGGTTCTCGGCCCGAAGCTCGGAGGCGAGGTTCAGTCGGTTCGTCGGGCGCTGGAGGCCGGTGAGTTCGTCCAGTTAGACGACGGGGGATTCGAGGTCGGTGGCTATCGACTCACCCCGGACGAGGTGCTCGTCCAACGCACGGAGAAGGTCGGTTGGTCGGTTGCCTCCGACGGGAAAGTCACGGTTGCGCTGGATCTTGAGCTCGATGATGAGCTTCGCAGCGAAGCACGGGTCTTCGACCTGGTGCATCGCATCAATTCGATGCGCAAGGCCGCGGGTCTCTCCATCACCGACAGGATCAAGCTGTCACTGCCTTCGTCGGACGCCGACCTAGCTAGCTATCAGGAGTGGATCGGCTCAGAGACGCTTGCGGTGCACATCGACTTCGCCGCCACGGACGAGCCTGAACTGGTGCTCGCATCCTGATGTGTGTCGGCCTCAGACTTCCTGGGCAGCTATCAGCTGACCGATCGTCGTACCCGCATACCGGTCGGCGGCCTCGAAGCCCGCTGCCACCCGGGGCGCGATCGACGCGCCAACCGGTGTTAACTCCGGGTCGGGCTCGAAACGCACGAATCCGCCAACAGAGGAAGACCCGATCAACAGCCTGGCGTGAGCACTCTCGGTCTCTTCGGCCAGGCGGTAGCCATCGTTGCCCTCAACCAAGCGGTGCTCTTCGGTCGCAGCTCGTGGTTGCGCGACCGTGAGCCACCCGCCGCCTCCCCGCCGCTCATCCGCCGCGGTGACGATCAGCTCCTCCAGGTCGTCGGATCGCAGGTCCCAGGGCTCCCCAGCGATGACGGCGTGATGTAGCAGGAGCAGTGGCAGTTCAGGCACGCAGCCATCGATGACGTTCAGGCCAGCACCGAAGCGAGGATTCAGCTCGTTGGCCACAAAGCCCTCATCGCTCACGATCCCGTCGAGCGCGAATGCACCTCGGTACCCGACCCGCTGGCGTAGTGCCGTCCCCAGGCGCCGTGCAATGGCGCGTATCGCCGCCCTGACGTCATCCGTCGGGTCCCAGAACGTCGCACAGCCCGCGTAGCGCAGGCGGCCTCCGTCCGACGCTCGAAGGGTGATGAGTTCAACGGGCCGGAAGACGGCGACGCCGCTATCGAGTACCAGCCCGTGGATGCTGCAGGGGATGCCTTCGACGAAAGGCGCGATGCGGACACGGCTGCATTGCTCCCCGAAGAACCTCACGGCCTCTCCGGCGTCCTCCTCCGTGCGGACCCACCTGACCAGGACGCCTCCCCCGTTGTATCCATCGCGTGAGTCGCCGCTCCAGACCGTGCCTTGGTCTCGTCCGAGCTGGGCCGCCGCAGCGAGCAGGTCGTCATGCTGGACGGAGACGACAGCGCTTGGAGGACGCGGCACACCTACATCGTCGAAGAACTGATCGATGACCGCCTTGTCCTCCAGCGCGACCCACACCGGCCGCCGAGGACCGTATGCCGGCCGTCTTCCGATACTTGTGGTGGCCTGGACTGTGTCGACATAGGTAAGGGCCGAACCATCAGGGTCGAAACGGTCAAGAGCCTGCAAGACATGACCTGGGAGGCTGGCCACCTCCTTCTCAAATCGTCGGACCATCTCAGTGGAGTTGCTCGCCACGATGTCGAGACTGACCCACTCGGCATCCGCGTCATTCGGCAATGCGCCCGTGCCCATGGCTGGTGCGAGGATGAAACAGCGGTCGGAACCAAGTTCCCGCAGCGTCCCAACCCGTGGGCTCGCTGCCGCCACGTGGGGCCCGGCGAGAATCACCTTCCGACCGCGTACGGCCGTCGCCAACAGATCCCGGTAGTAGCCTGCGTCCACCATCATGCGCCTGCCCAGTCGTGTCCCCATCGGGTCGCCCGCGGGAGGGAGCACCGCAGCCCACCTCCGCACGGCAGTGTGGCCGATCACAAGCGGGCCGTCGCCAGCGCCTCCGGAGCGACTCTGTTGGCGTAGCGGCTCGCCAGGACGTCGACGAGGCGGCCTGGCGGCGACGCTCCCATGACGGGCGCCGGCGCGGGTGTGTCGTCGGGCGGTCGAGCGTGGGTCAGCCATCGCAGGTGGCGTCCCTGGTGGTGGCGTCCCGGCGGGCGTTGACCGCCAACAGGACGCGCAGGATCGCTCGCCCCGCCTCGTCCGGTGGGGTCCAGCCAGGCGGGGGTACAAGCCGGAGCGGCAACGACCCGGACTGTTCCTGGCTTCGCTCGGTCTCCTCTCATGAACCTCTGCAGGCTGTCGAGGCCGCCACCCGACGTTCCGGGCCACCCGAGGCCGCGTGAGAAGTCGCTCTTGGCCCCCTCGGAGTCGGGGGTGGTCGTTACATGTAGCGCCAGGTCCGGGTGACGGTCGTCAACCCACGCGTCATGGGGCGAACCGATATCGGCCGTGCCCATCCCACTCGAGGTAGCCGGTCATCTTTCGACGTTGAAGGACATTCCTCACGTTCCGCTGCCGGACGCGCTCTTCGAGCCTCGGGAGGTCGAGATCGGCGTCGACAGGACCGAACGGCATGGCGTTCAAGGCTACGGCATCCACGCGAGTGCTCCGGAGAAGGTTTGGACGGGGTGGGAGTG
>Ga0075421_100013145_pt1 | contig 10310 bp, 9 predicted proteins | sample SoiMetdeltSBSDD5_FD_75292 | JGI IMG/M metagenome (GOLD analysis project Ga0075421, IMG submission 75292) | Bulk soil microbial communities from a Populus tree surrounding site in Tennessee, USA - Soil MetaG P. deltoides SBSDD5 | ecosystem: Environmental > Terrestrial > Soil > Tree plantation... | reverse complement strand
AAGTTCCTCTGAGGATGCTGGCTTGGCGGCGAGTGCCTGCATGACGAGCTCGGACGGCGACCCGCCAAAAGCACGATCGAGCAGGTCCCGTATGAGGTGACGCTGCGTCTCCTCCCGAGCGGCCGCCGCACGATACAGGTGCACCCGTCCTTCTTCTTCACGGACGGTCACGCCCTTCTCGGTCATCAGTTGCAGCAACTTCAGTGTCGTGGTGTAGGCGAAATCGCGATGGGCAGAGAGGACGTCGTAGACCTGCCGGACCGTGCTCGGGCCACGGACCCACAGCACTCGCAGGATGTCGAGCTCAGCGTCTGTGGGTCTCGAAGAGGCGCGACGTCCCATGAGACGCAGTCTCTACGATTAATTTCGTAGTGTCAACGAAAACTTTCGTAGCGCGCGCTGTCCGACTGAAGGCGCAGCTAACACTACGCAGTCTCCGGCTTAGCCGGACCTATCTGCTGCCGCGAGCGAGAGGCCAGTACCCGAAGAACACCGCGTGGTAGATGAGGAACGGAAACGTCACGCTCAAGAGGGCGTTGGCCAGCCAGATCTCCCGCTCATATCCAGGCGGCCCCGACGGCAGCGGACCCATCACCATCGGAACAAGCGACACATAGAGATGCGCGAGAATGAGTCCAATCGCCGCCGCCGCAATCGTGTTCATCACCCCTTTGAGCGGCTGCGTCATCCGCGCAAAGAGCGAGTTCTGGAGCATGTTCAGGACGATGATCGATCCGAAGATGAAGGGCGCCGTCAGTTCTGTCAGGAAGGCCATGGGGTCCGCCCCGGGTCCGACGACGCCGATCGACATCGCGAGCGCGGCTCCCGCCAGCGCAATGACCGTCCAAGTAATGCCGAGAACGGGCTGCTTCATGACCTCGGGAAACATCGTCAACGGCCACAGGTCGAAGCAGAGCACGAGAAACATGACGGCAAGCGCAGTGACGTAGAAGACCAGCGCTGAGACGCCGTTGAACATGCCCCTGGGCGCCGACTCCAGATAGACCGGCGCGCCCTGCAGGAAGTCGTAGTTGAAGAAGATGCAGAACACCAGATACGTCACGACGTACGCCGCGATGAGCGTGACGAGGCCAGAGACCAGTGGGTTCGCACTGATTTTTGTGAACGGCCAGCCTCCCATCATGATCGCGAGCCAGAACGTCGTCGGCACCACGATGATGACGAAGTGCGAGGGGATGGGCCCGGGCGGAGCCATGCCCTCCCCCACCGTCATGAAGATCAGCGGGCTGATGACAGCGGTGGCAACGATGGTCACCAGCACGAGGACGATGCCTTTCATCGGCTGACGCAATCCACTGGCGAAGGATGGATTCGCGCCCCACAACACAACTGCCACGACCTGCATCGGAATCAGGCCGAGCATCACGAACGCCACCCATCCTGCAAACGTGCCGAAGTCGAACAGCGAGATGAAGCCGAGCGCAATCGCCATCACGATGGCGCTCGAAAGCAGTCCAAGTGCGGGTTGAGTCACTGAGTCCTCCTCGGTGAAGCGTGCGCACTACGTTGACAGTGAGATTGATGGAGGGCGGGCTTCGACGGCCCGCCCATCGGTGGGAGAGTATAGACGGAACTGATATGACACGGGACGAAGACCACGACGGGCACGAAGGCAACCCCTCTTGAGGGCCTTCGTGATCGTCGATGCCTTCGCTATCTTCGAGCTATTGACTTTTGAGCTCCTCGAAGATCACCCCGAAATTGCCGCCCGGGCCGCCGCGGCCGCCGGTCAGGTTGTAGTCCTTGAACTTCTCAGGCAGCTTCAGTTCCATCATCGCCTGCTCGGGCGTCTTACCGGCCTTGAGCGAGGCGCGCGCGTGCTCGAGGAACAAGCGGTTGAACTCACCGAAATCGACGAGATCCTGGAATTTCATCGTGACCGCTGAATGGCCGTTGATGACAACGTCCACGTTCTTGATCCCGTTCGCGGCCTTTCGGATCGTCTCCGGGTAGGCAATGCCGCTGCCGCCGTTGTTTCGGTCGATGAGCGGCTGCCCCTTGTTCGCGAACGCATCGCCCGCGTGCACCACTCGTGCGGTGCGAAACACAACGAAGGCGTCGCCATTGGTATGGGCCGGACCAAAGTAGTAGAGGTCGATCGCGTCCTTCCCGCCCAGCAACGTCACCTTGTCCTTAAAAGTACGATCGGGAAGGCCGTGTTTGTTCGCCGCCTCCTGGAACATGGCCATCTTCTGCATGTTCGCGGCGGTGTTCTCCTGCGTGACAATCTCCGCGCTGGCGGGAAAGAAGATGTTGCTTCCGTTGTGGTCACCATGGGTATGGGTGTTGATGATGTGCGTGATGGGCTTGTCGGTGACGGTCTTCACCTGATCGAGGATGCCCTGTCCATTGTTCGGGTTCTTGGTGTCGACCAGTATCACGCCCTTCTCGCCAACGTACACCGCTGTGTTCCCACCTGCACCGAAGATGAAATAGAGATTGTCGGCAACCTTTTCGATCTTGCCGAGTGCCGGTCCGCCTCCACGGCCGGCCGCCGGGGCTTGTCCGCCCGCCGCCGGCTGCTGTTGCGCGGTCAGATTTGCCGCCGCGGCCGTCACTGCACCCGCGATCACGATCATGCCGAGCACATACGTGCGTTTCATGACGTCTCCCCTATGATGGCCAACGCAATGGTGGAAGGGGTCTGACCCCTTCGCACAATTTCCCGTACCGATTACCGGGCGAATTGTATCCTGTCCGACAACCCGTCTTCTCAACTGCTCCATCCCGACGTCAGGGCCTTGGTCACTCGCTCGAGCGGCTTCGATCTCGCGCAAAAGATCCTTCTCCACACTGAACAGCTCAGCTATTTGCCTAGCGGCCAGAACCGACCAGACCGAAGTTCTTTTTCAGTCCTTGCCAGTGTGTGTAGTAGTCGCGTTCGAGCAACTCTGTCTCGAGCGCAAATCGCGTCGGACGGATTGGCAACTGTGTCTCGAACAGAAAAACGAGTGTGTCGTCGAGGTACTGCGGTTTGAGTTCCGCAGTCCTGCCGCGCTCGTATGCCTCGGCGTCGGGTCCGTGACCTGACATGCAGTTGTGCAGACTCGCGCTCCCGGGACCGAAGTCGTCTCCCTTGCCGATGTACTTCCCAGCGATGAGTCCGAGGAATTCACTCGCGACGTTTCGATGGAACGGTGGCGGACGGAATGTGTGCTCGGCTACGGTCCATCGTGGCGGGAAGCATCCGAACTCCATGTTGGACGTGCCGTGGACGGACGTCGGCGACGCGAGCACGCAGTAGATCGACGGGTCGGGATGATCGAAAGTGACCGTGTTGATGCATTGAAACTTGTAGAGGTCGTACCGAAACGGCAGATAGTTCCCTCGCCAGGCGACGATGTCGAGCGGGGAGTGATCGACCTCCGCTTCCCAGAGTGCCCCGCCGTACTTGGCAATCAGCCTGAAGTCCCCTTCGCGATCCTCGAACTGCGCAGTTGGTGTTTCGAAGTCACGTGCGTTGGCGAGGCCAAAAGTACCGATTGGTCCGAGGTCTGGCAGCCGCAGATGTTGCCCATAGTTCTCGCAGATGAACCCGCGAGCTGAGCCGTCAGCAAGCTCAACCCTGAACTTGATGCCTCGTGGAATCAGAACGATGTGACCTGGGGCGGCGTCGAGGATGCCAAATTCAGTGTGCACGGAGAGCGCACCGGCCTGCGGGACGATCAGGAGTTCGCCATCCGCATTGTAGAAAAACCGGTCCCGCATAGAAATATTGGCCGCATACATGTGAATAGCGGCACCGGATTGCGACGCGGGATCGCCATTACCACCGATCGTGACGATGCCATCGACGAAGTCGGTGGGTTCGGCGGGGATTGGCATCGCTCTCCAGCGGAGTTGGTTCGGCGTGGGCGGTACTTCGTTGAACGGTCCACTCCGGACGAGTCGCGAGTCACGAGCCTTGAACGGCTTGTGCATGGCCGACGGTCGGATGCGATAGGTCCACGTCGACCGACTGACGCCGCGCGGAGCGGTAAACGCGGTGCCGTTCAACTCCTCGATGTACAAGCCCAATGGCGGCTTCTGCGGAGTGTTCTGGTCGCGCGGCAACGCGCCAACCAGCGCCTCCGACGCGAACTCATTTCCGAAACCCGACAGATACCCACGCTCAGTTGGTCCCATGGCGAACGTAGGCTATCGCCGCCAGTGTGCAAGGTCAACAAACCAAGGGCCGGCTTCCGTTGAGCCCCGCGGCACCCTTGGTTTCTCGCATCTTCTGACGCGCTCCGCGCGCTTCGGACCGCGATCCGGGGTCCCAATTCACACAATGATGGGCATCGCGGTCCGATGGGCGCGGCGCTTGCTACGACAAAGTGTCGCTAAACGATTTCCTGAATAAACTACGCGGGAAACCACATGAAGGTTGTGGGAAGCTGAGAATAAAGTTCCTTCCCGCGGAGACTGTTCAGGTGGAATCGATACGGCACGGAGCCGCGACGCGATGGTCGATGTTGACCGCCCGGTAATTCGGATGTTCAGCCAGCAACTCATCACGGTTCGCTGGGAGACGAGGATTGCTGACAAACGTGGGCTCGAACTGAAGGTGTTCGGGCCCGGCGCACTGCGACGGTCGTATTCGTTTCAGGATGCGCTTTCGTTGGTCGAGTACCAGGTTCAATTCGAGCGGCAGTTGCTCTCGAGTGGTTACGGGGTGCTACCCCTGAGTGAACGGCGAACAGGATATGACCGTCGCCTGCAACCGCGCACCGTGGAAGACAGGCGAAAGCAGTGACGACTGAAGGACCCGGGATGCTCCATATCGTCGCCAAGAATGATTCGCCCGTGCAGCGAATCGCTGTGGCTCGACGCCACATCGAGACAGCGATCGCGCACATCAATGACGTCGCACAGACGCGAGTGTTGGAACATGCTCGCAACGCCGCGAGTGTCGACGAACTGCGGCTCATTGTCCGTGCGCTCGCTGACATCCGCGAAGCGCTTCGCAGCTCCGAATGGTCGTCGAAGGATCAGTCGAATCAACCAAATCCCGCCGCCGTGCTCGTCGAGTAAGCCTTCGATCTACACTGTGCTGCATGCGCAATGCGGCCATTTCGTTTCTCTTCATCCTGACCATCTCGTTCGGGGCATGGACCCTGGTTGGCGGCGCGGCCGACGCCGACCGGGAGTGGCCCACGTACGCAGGCGACAAGGGAAGCACGAAGTACTCGCCGCTCGATCAGATCAACAAAAGCAACATCAAGAATCTCCGGGTCGCGTGGACGCGCTCCGGATTGCCCGAAGAACTGCGGGCGCTGTTCCCTGACGCACAGGCCGCGGCCAACTATCAGCACACGCCACTCGTGGTTGGCGGCGTGATGTATATGAGCTCGGCGGTCGGAGCTGTCGTCGCGCTCGATCCCACCACCGGTAAGACGATCTGGTACGACACTCTGCCGCCTCGCCCCGACGGACAAGGGCCGGCGCGTGGCGGAGCGACGCGTGGTATTGCGTACTGGACTGACGGCAAGGACGCACGCATCGTCACGAACGTCGGCGCCAACCTCGTTGCGATCAACGCCAAGACCGGCAAGCGGTACGCCGACTTCGGAGAGAACGGCCAGGTCGACCTGACCAAGGGCTTCGAGCGTCCGATCACGGGCTGGCGCTGGAGCAGCGGACCGATCGTCGTCAAGGACGTGGTCGTCGTGGCGGGCGTCCCCTCGCCTGCCACCGACATCCTCAACGAACGCGCACGAGCGCCGAAAGAGATGCCTCCCGACGATGTGCGCGGGTACGACGTGCGCACAGGTAAGTTGCTGTGGACCTTCCATGTCGTGCCGCGAAAGGGTGAGCCCGGCAACGACACGTGGCTCAACGACTCCTGGACCTACTCCGGCAACAGCGGTGCGTGGTCACTGCTGAGTGCCGATGAAGATCTCGGTTATGTGTACCTGCCGTTCGAAGAGGCCACTGGCGATTACTACGGCGGCACGAGGCCCGGCAACAACCTGTATGCCGAGTCGGTCGTCTGTCTTGACGCGCGAACCGGCAAACGCGTGTGGCACTTCCAGACCATCCATCACGGTTTGTGGGACTACGACCTGCCCGCCGCGCCAGTGCTCGGGGATATCACCGTCAACGGACGACGGATCAAGGCGGTGGCGCAGGTCTCGAAGCAGGCCTTCGTATACGTCTTCGATCGCGTGACGGGACAGCCCGTGTGGCCCATCGAAGAGCGGCCAGCCCCGAAAGGTGATGTGCCCGGTGAGTGGTACTCGCCCACACAACCAATTCCGTCGAAGCCGCCAGCCTTCGATCAGCAGGGCGTCTCCGACAACGATTTGATCGATTTCACTCCGGAGTTGAAAGCCGAGGCCAAGAAGATCGTCAGCGAATACAAGACAGGACCGATCTATACGCCGCCTGTGCTTCTTGGGAGTCCTGACGGACCGAAAGGGCTGCTGCTCGTCCCGGGGACGAATGGTGGAGCCGACTGGGGTGGCGCGGCGTTCGACCCGGAAACCGGCATGCTCTACGTGCCGTCCGCCCACATGCCCACCGTCATCGCATTGGGCAAGTCACAACATCCGGAATCGACGTTGCCGTACGTGAAGCAGCAAGTCCCATGGCCATTAGGGCCACAGGGTCTTCCCGATCCGTTCAAGCCACCCTATTCCCGCCTCGTGGCGATCGATTTGAACAAGGGCGATATCGCCTGGTCGGTCGCGAATGGCGACGGGCTGCGCAACCACCCGGCGTTCAAGGGACTCAATCTCCCGCCGCTCGGCACGCCCGGCAGACTCGCGGCGCTCGTCACCAAGAGCTTCGTGTTCATGGGCGAGGGTAGCGATAGTGGCGTGGGTCTTCCGCCTGGTGGTCCGTGGGGCGGCAAGAAGTTCCGCGCGTTCGACAAGACGACGGGCGCGATCGCGTGGGAGATGGACCTTCCCGCCGGCGTCAGCAACGCGCCGATGACCTACATGGCCAACGGCAAGCAGTACATCGTCGTCGGGATCTCTGGACGTCAGTATCCGGGCGAGCTCGTTGCGTTAGCGCTGCCGTAACGTAGCGGCGGCTCTTCACACCCGCCGTCGCGGCGCGCGATTATTTCAGGCGGGTCTAAAGACCCGCGCTCTACGGTGTCGGTGCAGGCGCGTCTCCCTCGCGGCAGGCGGCATTGTTGGTGTTTGGTACTGTGAGCCCCGTGCCGCCGCAACAATACACCGTGCACTTGGCCGGCGGCTTGTAGGTCGCCCTCAGCTTCTTGCCATACTCCGGGTATGTCGTCGCGGCACCGCCGCGCACGGCCTCCAGCGGCAGGTTGAACATCTCGGCGAACTCTCTCAGATATGGGTTCTCTCCCGGAAGATAGTGCGGCACTTCTCCGGGCGCGCGCGGGATCTCCACTTGCGGCTCGCACGGCTCCGGAAGCACCCGCGTCTGCGGGTCGAGCTCGAATGTCGCGTTCCGGATGAATGGCTCCTCGTAATAGATCGGATCGTTCAGGATCATCGTGATCGTGAGCAGGTCGCCATGCCGCGCGTAGTACTCCGTGATGGTGGCCTGATCGCTGTGCGGAACTCCGTTCCGCCACACGAGCCCCGCCTTCAGATGTGTCGTCTGCGCGGCAACCATCCCACCCTGCCAGACCCCGGTCGTGAATCCACCCGCGCTGTGTGGCGCATTCTTCGAAGGGTGTGGACGTCCATCCATCCAGACCGTGTGGGACGCGCGATCGACTGTGCCGGTCATGTGCAACGCGACGATAGCTCCAGAAATCGGATCGACCTCCGGTTCGATGCGCAGGTTCTGCGGTCCCATCACGATGTACTGCGAGGTGTAGAGGATGCACTGCCGCTCAGGCATGTTCTGCATCGACACCTGATAGAGATCGGCGTAGGCGCGAGCTTCGTCGTTGATCGGAAGGCCGCTGTAGTCACCGATGTGCGGACCAGGCGCCCGTTCGATCCAATCCTCGTGCAGGCGATTGGCCCACGTTCCAGCCAGATCGGTGACTGTGCCTCGAATCGCCGCCGCAGCCGCCTCCACGCCTCCTTGCGCAGATGCCCGACTGCTGACCGTGACCAGCAGCACAAGGCTTGCCGCCATAACCGTGATGTGTCTATGACGCTTCATCAGCTTGCCTCACAGCTGGAAGGATCCCACTTCGATCCGTTCGCTTCCTTCTTGAAATTCAGCGATGTGATCCACGTTCGTGTCAGATAGGTCGGATCCTCGACGACCGTCGTGACCACTATCCACTGTTCTCCACTCGCGGGGCGAAGGAGATCCCAGTACTCCGTCAGCGTGGTCTTCTCGCTGAAAGGGACGCCGTTCTTACGTAAGTACCCCGCCATTAATCCACTCGTGACGGTCTTCAGATTCCCAAACCGCTGCTCGAGTGGAGGCGGCGGCTGTCCGCGTCGGCCCTGACGCGTCTCCCACTGCGCGGTGGTGCTTCCCTGTCGCGATGGGTCACCGGCGGGGGCTTTCCAGTCACCAAAATGCAGCAGCCGCGTCTGCGTCCCGGCGTCGGTCTCAACTTTCAACGTCGTATCGTCCTGCCATGTGATGTGGAGCCGCGTCGGCAGGCGCATGAGCCCTGGCGCACCGTACGCCTTGCATTGATCACCCGCGCCCGTGTCCTTTGCCGGGTCCCAGGAATCAGCGACCTTCTTGGCTTCAGCGTTGATAGGCAGGCTGACGTAGTCACCTTTCGGCGGCGTCACCATGCGCCAGCGCCAGTCCTCGGTGATGACAGAGACCCAGTAGCCGGTGAGATCGATGGGCGCGGCGGCACGCGGTGTCGGTGGTGGGTCCGCGGGCGCCGGCTGCCCCCTGCCGCCTCGACCACCACCCTGTCCGCGCGCGGGAGCCTGGGCCATCAGAGACTCGGACACGATGCAGGCAACCAGAAGAGCGATCGCGATCGCGCAAGGACGTACTGTGAACTTTCCTACTTCCCACTTCACTTTGGACGTTCCCACTTTGAACTTTAAACGTTGAACTTTGAACTTCTATTTGCCGCCGAGGTCCTTGTAGACGGCTTCGATGAACTTGTCCGTGGTCCACGCGCCCGTGGTGCTGCCATATCTGCCACGGAATCCCTTGACCGGATCGGCCTTGCGAACCTGATCGAGCGTCATCCCCTTGCCGATCCACGAGCGAATGCGATCGCGAACGATCGTCACCATGTCGCGATAGTCGACGACGTCCGCTTCGTGACTGATGAGGCCGTGCCCGGGAACGACAACCGTTCCCCCTTCCTGCCAGATGAAGGGGATCGGTGGGACGGTGATACCGATGATGCGGTTGAGACTGTCGATGACGCCCTGAATGCTCCCACCCTTCTCTCGATCGATCACGGGAAAGCGTGTCTGGTCGAAGACGTCGCCGGTCACGAGGACGTCCGAGCGTCGGAAGAAGACCATGCTATCGCCGTCGGTGTGTGCCGCCGGCTGATAGGTGGTAATGATGGCTTCGCCGTTGATATAGAGGTCCTTCTGCGTCTCCTCGAGTGCCGACGAGTACGTCACCGTGGGCCACGCGCCGATCGGAAACGCGGATTTTTCGCCCTCGGGAGCGGCCATCCTGGATTGAACGTTCTCTTCCGCCAGAATCGGCGCGCGACCGCCGGCAGCGCCAATCTCGTTGAGACCGCCGGTTGGAATCACCGATTGGCCGGCGGCAGACAGTTCATCGTTTCCACCCACGTGATCGGGATCGGCGCTCGTGTTGATGACGTAGCGGATCGGCCGGGTCGACAGCTTGCGGATTTCCTCGATGACCAGCCTGGCCTTCGCGCCGGTGCCTGAATCGACGATCACGATGCCATCGGCTCCCAGCTGCACGGCGATGTTGGAGCCGTCGCCCGCGATCACGTAGAAGTTGGGGCGAATCTGAATCACCTCGAGGGCGTCTGCGCCGGCAGCGGGCGCCTGTCGCGCCATGAGACTGGCTCCGGCCGCACTCACGGCGACTGTCAAAAGGAGCAGTCGAAGCGTGCATCGCATTCCGAACGTTCTGATCATCAACTAGCCATTTTATCTAAGTGTCGGGATCTGCTGCGCGTCGCGTCCCTTGTCATTAGCTCACCGAGCGCAGACTAAGGCGTTGTCGTCGACTACACTTATGCGGGCGTTGATGCCCCAGTTTTCGAATGGACTCATGACCATCGTCTCAGGCTACCGTCGTCCGCTCTCGTTTATTCTGATCGCTGCCCTCCTGCCACTCCAACGGGTCGCTCACGCATCTGGCGGATCGCACCCGGCGCGCGGCACGCCAGGTGCGGCAGCAGTCCGGAGTGCAGGGTCGTGGCCAGCGGCTTTATGTCCATCATCGACCTG
>Ga0075421_100013142_pt1 | contig 10311 bp, 8 predicted proteins | sample SoiMetdeltSBSDD5_FD_75292 | JGI IMG/M metagenome (GOLD analysis project Ga0075421, IMG submission 75292) | Bulk soil microbial communities from a Populus tree surrounding site in Tennessee, USA - Soil MetaG P. deltoides SBSDD5 | ecosystem: Environmental > Terrestrial > Soil > Tree plantation... | reverse complement strand
ACTCGCAGGAAGATGCCCAGCAGAATGATGCCCTGCATGCGCTGCTGCAGATCCGCGCGGGAGGATACCTCGCGCGCGATCTGAACGGTGTCGAGCGCGAACAGTCTCGCGTTCTTGTCGCGCATGGTTTTGCGAGCCCAGGCCGGCACCAGGTTCCAGACCGCAACTGGATCGTTTTGCTGGCTCTGCACGAAGACCATTCCGTTGTCGGACAATCCAGCCAGCGGATTTTCCAGGTTGAAGGCGTTCACGTCATTCAGTGGAATGAATTCGACGTGCTCCAGCTCCGAGTGTACGCGGATATGCTCTTTCGCGATGGTCAGATAGTAGGTGGTTGGCAGACCCTTCTTCTCCGAGCCATATTTCGGATAGGCCTGCACATCCATGCCGAACACTTCGCCGGCGATGGTGGCGATCACCTTGTTAGTGGTGACGGAACCATAGCCACCGACCGAATGCCCGCGCATGGAAAAGGACCCTTCCCCGCGGACATCGGGATCGACCGCAACCTCGAGCGCAGTCGCGTGCTTGATGCCGACCGTAAAATACATCCGCGGCTTCGGACTGCGCATGTTCTCGACCATGGCGATGAAGTCGCCGGCGCGGACGTCGCGGCTACCGAGACCGGCCGAGCCGCCGAAGAATTTCGGCATATGGGTGATCGGCGGATAGCCGGGCGTCTCCGCCATGGCATCGGCAAATGCCGCCTTCATCTCGCACAACTGCGGATTGGACTGCATCATCGGGATATCGAGCCGCTCGATGACCGAGATCGCCTTCACGTGGCGAAGCGCCCGGACGATCTCCTCCGAGGGGAACGGACGGAAGCAGGTGATATGAAGAAGTCCGACCTTGATGCCGCGATTCTCGCGAATCCAGTCGACGGCAGCTTCGGCGGTCTCCATCATGCAGCCCGAGCCGACAATGGCGTACTCGGCGTCCTTGAGCCGGTACGGCATCACGGGCTCATAGCGGCGGCCGGTCAGCTCGCCAAACTCTTCCATGGCGGCTTTCAGGGCAGGCAGCACCTTGTCGTAGTAACGGCGCTGGGCGATCTTGCCCTTCATGTAGCTGTCCTGGTTCTGGACCACACCGGACATCAGAGGGACCTGTGGATCCATCAGATTACGCAGCCGGGACGCCGGGCCGACGAACATCTTCATCAGGTCGGGCTCGAGCAGCCGCACGTTCTCGATAGTGTGAGTGGTGAGGAATCCGTCCTGGACATTCATGAACGGAGTCTCGGTATCCTCGGCCACGCGGCGGCAAATCAGCGCGAAGTCGCCGGCCTCTTGCGCGTTCCGGGCGTAGACGATACCCCAGCCGCAGTCGGCGACGCCGACAACATCGTCGTGTCCGGCGTGGACGTTCAATCCTTGCGACGTCAGAGCCCGGGCGCCGATGTGGAACACAATGGGAAGGCGCTTGCCCGAGATCGTGTAGAGGACTTCCTTCATCAGGATGAGTCCCTGGCCGGAAGTGAAGTTGGTCACCCTTCCTCCGGCGACGGCGAAGCCTTCGCAGGTGCTGGCGGCGCTATGTTCGGATTCCGGTTCGATGAAGGCAAGGTCCTCACCCCAGAGGTTTTTCTTGCCATTGGCGACTTCGACTTGATAGCCGCCACCCATGGTTGTGGATGATGTTATCGGATAGGCGCAAGCGCCTTGCGTGATATGGGTTTCCACCCACGTCACCATCCCTGCTCCGTCCGATGTGGTCGGTACGCCGGGGAATGGCACCCTTAGGTCCCGCTCCCTGGAAGCGGTCTGCACACGAGGCGGTACCCCGTGGACGACTGTACTCATTTGTAGCCCTCCCAAACAGCAATAAAAACTTATAATGGCGTTCAGGCTACGGTAATAACGGCCTGTAGAGTATCAGATTTTGCGGGCCGTGTGAAGCGGGTCAACAGCGGATCAACCGTCGGGGGCAGTCGAAAGCGATCAGGTGGACGTTACCCGTGACGTCAAACTGCAGCACGTAGCTGCAAACGAACACGCCAACTCGAGCGTTCGTACGCGTGCGGAATGGAGGGTTCAAAGGCAAAACAGGAGGACTCCCGGCAATTATTGGATGGATTCTGGGGGCTTACGTTCCCGACTTCGCAAGCAGGTCTTTTATTTTGGCGGCATCTCCGGGTAAGGGTTTGCTGGCTAAAGCTATTTGCAATTCCTTTTTGCCCTTCGCTGTCTCGCCCTTCTTCAACAAAGCTTCTCCCAGGTGCTGGTGGAAAACCGCCTCGCCGGGCTTTTTCTGAACCAAGTCCTCCAGGATCTCAAGTGCATTCTCCACCAGATTCTTCTTTAGGTAGATGTAGGCGATTGTGTCGGCGAACGCCAGTTCCTTCGGCGCCATCTGGCGAGCTCGCTGGGCGAAGGAGAGCGCCGTATCGAAATCGCCGCTTTTATCGGCAATCAAATAAGCGAAATTATTCAGCGCAACCGCGTTCTCCGCGTGGACCGCGAGAGTACTCTCATAAAGCTTCTTGGCATCGTCGGTTCGCCCAAGCTGCAGCAGAGTTACCGCCAGATTATTCAAAAGGATCGGGTCGCTGGGAAGTCCTTCCCGGGCTTTCGTAAACGTGCTGAGGGCTAACTCAAGTTGCCCGCTAGCGCGGTATGCTTCTCCGAGCTCACTCTGAATCGCGTACGCCAGGTTTGTCTTCGGGTCGAGGTGGGTCAGTATCCCCTGGAACTCGCCGATCGCTGAGCTGTAGTCTTTCGCCGTCATGCAGATATTGCCGATGGACCTACGCAATTGGAGATTATCCGGCTGCTTCTTGCTTTCCGCGCGCAAGATCTGCATAGCCTTGGCCGTCTCGCTCTTCCCCACATACATCTCCGCGATTCGTAGCAGCCCTCGCGTGTCCCGTGGATTCAGTTCATAAGATCTGCGGAACCCCTGTTCAGCCTCTTTATAATTCTGGGCGCTCAATCGCAGTTCGCCGAGTTGCAGCCAAGCCTCCGCTGAATTCGGCTGCGCCTTGAGAACTCTTTGAATATCCGCTCGCGCATCGTCAAACCGGCCTAACTTCCGGAGAGCGATAGCGTGTAGAATCTGCGCAGAAGGGTTACGCACATCAAGGTCCTCCAGGATGTTTTGTGTAGTCTTGATTGCCCCTTCGTCCTGGTCGATTAGTATCTGGATCTGCGCCAGTTTCAGCCGAGCCTGCAGATGGCCCGGATCGAGCTGCATTGCCTTCTCCAGCTCGGGTATAGCGATGGCGTACTGGCCCTGTTCGGCCAGCGCGTTTCCCAGAAGATACCGCGCAACCGGGTTGGTCAGATCAGTTCGAACCGCCTCCTGAAGATCCGTGACCGCCTTATCGAGGTTTCCGGTGGACAAGTAAAGAGAGCCGCGCAACAACCGCGCCTCGGCGTCCTTAGGATCGTCTTTTATTACAGACTCGATGGTTTTGACCGCTTCGGAGTATTTCCTTTCCGTGATAAGGGATTCGGCGAGGCGCTTCCGATAGTAATTACTCTCCTTCGGCTCGGCCTGAATGCCCTCCTGGTAATACCGGATCGCGTCGTCGCGCCGCCCGAGTCTCATGTACAACGAGCCGACAGTGTGATAAATCCGCGGAGTACCCCGGCCGATATTTTTGAGGTGCTCGATTATTCTGAGAGCTTCGTCGCTACGACCGGCGGCGTGATAATGCCAGGCGAGGTTGCTTGCGAAGACTGTGGCTTTGGGATTGCGCTCCAATCCGCGCTTGAGAATATTTTCGGCGTCGGTCAGCTTGCGTTGACGCACGTAGAGATTGTACAAATCGCCATAGACCGGAACGTTGGACGGATCGCGATTCAGCAGCGAAAGATAGGTCTGTTCCGCCGCTTGAAATTGATTGTCGGTGATCAGCGCTCGAGCGAGAGGAAGCACAACGTCGGGCTCAAAAGGCCTGATTGCGTTCGCTTTGCGAAACTGCTCGATGGATGTCCTGAGATGCTCCTTCGCCTGGTCCGGCAGACCCCGGCGGGTAGTTCGGACAGCCTCCATCATCGCCATCCGGCCTAGCAGACGATGGCCATCGTAAGCGCCCGCGCCGCTGGCCGCCAGGTCCATCGCCAAACGATATGACTCTTCCCATACCGGCTCGTCTCTTGTCGGGCCTTCCAAATAGGCGAGGTAGATATTTGCCAGCTTGGACTTGGCGTCAAGAATTTCACGGCCGGGAGGCAAAAGCTCGACAGCGACCCGGAGGGGCCTCACAGCATCGTTTACCTTGTTCTGATTTAATTCGGCCAGACCTAACCGGTAGTAGGCCTCGGCAAATTTCGGGTCCCGCCGGATGGCGCCTCGGTAGAGAATGGAAGCATGGCTGTATTTACCGGCCTGGAAGTATTTATTTCCTGTTTGCAGATACTTGCGCCGGACGGCTTCAGGGTCCTGGGTGCAGGAAGTGAAGGCTAGGAGGACAACAATAGCGAGGAACGCCTTTGCCGTAGTTTTGTCTGTGACCATCTCGAACACTGGCCGTTCGGCAATGTCGGCCATGGAACCTGCTGAACTCAGCCCTTCGCTTTTGTTCGCCTATATCGGCGAAGGAGACCGAGGCCTGCCAGCCCGCCCGCGACTGTCAAGATGGTGAAAGGTTCCGGAACAATTTGAACGATCGAGAACACTTCCTGACCACCTGACGTTAGCGAAAGAGACGACGCAAGGCCGAAGCGGCAAGCGTCACAGTTCAGGAGCCCAGAGGCGTTGAGTGTGGCGACGTCGGCGGCATCCAATTTGAATCCAAAACCTAAGCTTCCGCCTCCCGGATCGGAGGGGTTTATGAATACGGGCGCCGCCAAACTGGTGGAAAACCCACTCAGAGTGCCGTTCGCATTGTAGATTGTCAGGATCATTTGATCGAGCTGAATGGAGCCGCCGCCACTCTCAGCAGGATTCATGACCAGAAACAGGTATTCGGCTTGCCTGATGCCAGTTTCCAAAATTGTTCGCGTTTGCGTTCCGGTAGCCTCATCACCCCCAGGAATCCCAGACCCTACAGGACAGGCAGCAGGTCCTATAACACTCGTTGTCCCATTCCAAGCGACGCAGCCGTCTTCCGTGCCATTTGCGTGGACGTTTAAGATGATGTTTGTACCGCCGATGCCCGCGCCTGAGCCAGATAGCGCACCTGTCAATACCAATGAAGCTTGAGCTGAACCGACCGAAAACGCGGCAGCAATGATTAATGGAACTATACACCGTACTTGGCTGAATAGTCTAACCGTGTTGCTCTTCTCCGTTGGCCGTGCCACCATCCACAATAGCGGCTTAGAATTCATACACTTAATGCTCCCTCCGATACCGACTGCAAGCTCGCATTGAAAACAATAATTACAACATAGCCTAACACCTTTGTTTTCTGACGTCAAGAGGTAATTTATAACGTAGCTAGCTGTACCGGTACGCGGGTAGGTATTTCGTGAAAACAATCTCAGGTCTTCTAATCTTCGCTACTACCGAGGATCCCGCCTAGTGCTCCCAGTGGACCCCTTTCGTCGCCTCCGGTTCGGCCCGGCGCGAGCTCCCGGCGCAGTTTTTCGAGCGTCATGCTCTGGATGATTACGCGGCCGGGGCCTGTGAGAGTGGCCAGGAAGAGTCCCTCCCCGCCGAAGATCGCGCTCTTGATGCCACCCACCATCTGGATGTCGTAGGCGACCGACTCGTCGAAGGCCACGACGCAGCCAGTATTGACCTGCAGGGTCTCGCCCATGTTCAGACTGAATTCCACGAAATCGCCGCCGCCGTGGATGAAGACTTTGCCGGGACCGGTCAATTTCTCAAGAATGAATCCCTCCCCGCCAAAGAATCCGGCTCCGAGGCGTTTCACCAGTGCGACGGTGAGCTGCACGCTGGTTTCGGCGACGATGAAGCTGTCGCGTTGGGCTAGAACGCTGCGGCCGGGCTCGAGGTCGAACATGCTGAGTCTGCCGGGATAATTGCCGGCGAAACCGACTTCGCCGTCACCGGTAGAACGGAAATAGGTGAGGAAGATCGATTCACCCATCACAGTGCGCTTGAGCGCGCCAAGAATTTTCTGGCCGATGGTGGAGCCGCTCATGCGCGTCTCCCAGGACACGTTCGTCGTTTTGTAGACCATTTTCCCGGCTTCAGCGTAGATCTCCTGGCCGGGCTTCAGCCGGATTCGGACGACTTGCAGGTTATCGCCCTGGATGGTGTAGTCAAGCGGCGGCGCCGGAGTTCGGGGGACGTCCGGAGTGAGTCCAGTCGAGCCGGCGGGCTGGCCGCAATTAGGACAGAAACGGGCGTCGTCGACCATCTGGGATCCGCAGTTTATGCAATAGGCCATGAGTATTTCCTAAATTCACAAACGAACAAGCTAAAGCTTGTTCCACAGTGACTTCGACTCCTAGACTTTTTCAACAACGTCTAAAGCTTGTTCTACGCACGGTTGATGAGGCTGGCGACGTAGCCGGCGCCGAAGCCGTTATCGATGTTGACCACCGTCACGTTGCTGGCGCAGCTATTTAGCATGCCGAGCAAGGCAGCTAAGCCGTGGAAACTGGCGCCATACCCAACGCTGGTGGGGACGGCGATGACAGGGCAAGATACCAGTCCGCCAACGACGCTGGGCAACGCGCCTTCCATTCCGGCGCAAACGACGATGACCCGGGCTTCGATCAGGCGCGCGCGATTACTCATCAGCCGGTGGATCCCGGCGATGCCGATATCGTAAATTGTCTCGACCTGGTTACCCATCACCTCGGCGGTGATCTGCGCTTCCTCGGCCACCGGGATGTCGCTGGTTCCGGCGCAGACAACGGCGATCTTCCCCTTGCCGTGAAGGATGCGATCTCCCCAGATACGAATCGCGCGCGAGGCGGGGAAGTATTCGGCGGCAGGTATTTGTGCTATTACAAATTCGGCCGTAGCGGGGTCGGCGCGGGTGATGAGGACGTTTTTGGCGTTCTCGAGCAGGCGGCCGGCGATCGTCGCGATCTGATCGGGAGTTTTCCCAACGCCGAAGATCACCTCGGGCATCCCGTGGCGAAGGGCGCGATGATGATCGATCTTAGCGAATCCCAGATCTTCAAAGGGCATATGACGGAGCCGCGACAGCGCGGCGTCGACGTCCACGCTTCCTTCGCGCACCTGTTCCATCAAGGCTCTCAGTTGAGCTTCATCCATTTTTGGTTTCTTCCACTTATTGCAGCAGCAGTCTCAGCTTCTGCAGCGCTTCGGCGGCAAGCGAATAGCGAGGCTCAATTTCGAGCGATTTCTGGAAACACTCGCGCGCCTTGCTGTACAACTCCTTGGTGACGTAGACGCGTCCGAGATTGTACCAGGGGTAGTGATAAGCCTCGTACCGCAGGCTGGCGATTGCCTGCTCGAGCCACGGGATAGCCTGGTCGTACTCATTTCGTTCGATGAGGTAGGCGCCGATATCGTTGTACGGATTGCCATACGTAGGGTCGACGACGATGGCTTTCTTGCATTCATCGATGGCCTCGTCGAGCTTGCCTTGCATGTGGTAGGTCCAGCCGAGATAGGTGTGCGCTTCGGCGATGGGGTGCAGCTCGATCGAGCGCTGGTAGAACTGGGCGGCCAGTTCGAGGTCACCCTGCATCTGCAGCCGATAGGCGTTATCGAACAGTTCTTTGGCCATTTCGAATCGCGTATTGGACATGCCGATGTAGTATACGTTAGCAAAACCTGGGATGCGACGCGACGCAAGTCAGGTACGAAAAACATTTAGAAACTTGCCCATGAATCCCGCTTCTTTCTTCTGGATTCGCTCCAGCTCACCGTTGTCGAGCCAGACGCCTTCGCAGTTGAAGCATTTGTCGATTCGGACATCGCCGAACGGGATCTCTTCCAGCGGCATTCCGCACTTCGGACACTTCATGAAATGGAGAGCCTTCTCGCGCTCCTTTTCGTCCACCTTGAGCTTGGCCTGACGTTCGCGGGCGAGCTTGCGGAGGAGCTCGGCTTGCTCCCGGGCGAAATATTCTTCTTCGTTGTCACTGGGCTTGACGGGCATCAGTCCTCGCTAAACCCTAGGATACATCGCGGCGTGTTAGGTTACACTTTCCGCGCTGTCATAAGTTCACGAGCCTGGCGAAGAAAATCATCCGATACGATTCGGAAGATGGTGGGCTTGATGTTTCGTGGCAGCTCGAGAGTTGCTTTGACATCCGCCGCCACCAGATCGCAAACGGCAAGCCCATCCTGCCATTCCGGCTCGCTAGGATTTCGCAGCAAAATGTCGGTGAGCGGGAACCCTAGCGCCGGCAATAGTGTTGACGTCCACTGCCTGATGGATTCCGAACGGGAAACGATGCCGATGAGCGGCGTCGATTTCGGAGAGTTGCGGCCCGCGATCACTTCCTCCATGGTGTTCAAGCTGATGACGCGATGATGGGCAGGCTGCAGTTCCCGCAGGACTTGTGCTTCGCAGGCTGCGGTTACGAGAACGCAAGTTTCGGCGATGATGAAGCGCGAAGCATCCTCGAGGTCGGCGTGGGCGACCGGGCGACCGACAGCTTCGGCGATCTCAGTCGCCAAAATGTCGGCGAGATGGCGGTCGGGGTGGACGACCAGGAACCTCGGAACATGTCCATCGGTTTGAAATTCCCGGCGAACTTTGGCCAGCGCAATTTCCAGCGCGTCGATGCTGAAACCGCGTCCGAGTCCCTCTTCGATCCAGGCGCGGGCAAAGCCGTCGACACCTCCTTCCGGTTCGGAAATTTTCGCCTCCGTCACAAACATCCCGCTACCGCGACGGCTGGCCAGCCATCCGCGGGCAGCCAGGTCCCGATAGGCGGCGCTAACAGTGTTGGGGTGAATTTTTAGGCGCCGGGCCAGTTCTCGAACGCTCGGTAGCCGCTCTCCCGGGGCGAGGCTGCGGCTGAGGATTCCAAGAAGCAGTTGCGCGCTGAGCTGTTCGCGGATCGCAATCCCTTTCTCCCGCGAAAGCCATAGGCGGATCATTGGAGGATCACATTGCTAGGCTACCAATCGCGCGATCATTTTTCCGGTTGCGCATCCAAGTTACTCGAACGACACTAGGTAGGTATGCTTGCGAAAGTGCGAAAAGCGGTCTTCCCGGCAGCGGGACTCGGCACCCGGTTCCTCCCCGCCACCAAGGCTATGCCCAAAGAGATGCTGCCGCTAGTCGACAAGCCGCTGATCCAGTATGGCGTCGAGGAGGCGATACACTCCGGGATCGCGAACATGATCATCGTCACCGGCCGCGGGAAAACGGCGATCGAGGATCATTTCGACGTCAGCTTCGAGCTCGAGCACCTGCTGGAATCGCGCGGCAAAAAGGACCTGCTTTCGGTGGTGCGCGAGGTGTCCGACATGATCGACGTGTCGTACATCCGCCAGAAGGAGGCGCTGGGCCTCGGTCACGCCGTATTGCGGGCGCGCGAGCTGGTGGGAAGCGAGCCGTTCGCCGTGGTGCTCTCCGACGACGTGATCAACGCCGAGACACCGTGTTTGCGGCAGTTGCTCGATATCCATGAATTCTTCGCGGCCCCGGTGCTGGCCGTGATGGAGGTCCCAAAGGAGAGCCTGTCTTCTTACGGTGTGGTGGATGCCGATCCGATTTCGCATAACGGTTCAAAGGACCGCCTGTTCCGAATTCGCGACATGGTGGAGAAGCCCAAGGCGTCGGAGGCCCCTTCGAACCTGGCGATTATCGGTCGCTACGTCCTGACACCGGAGATTTTCGATTGCATCGCCAGCGTGGAACCCGGGTCTGGCGGAGAGATCCAGTTGACCGATGGGTTGAAGCAGCTCTTGCGCAGCCGCCCAGTCTACGCGTTTCGATTCGAAGGGACGCGCTATGATGCCGGCGACAAGCTCGGATTCCTCAAGGCTACAGTGGAGTTCGCACTAAAGCGTTACGATCTCGGCGAGCCTTTTCGGGCGTATTTGCAGAACTTGAAACTTTGATTGAGACTTTGGTTGCTCGTCCGCTTCTCTCGGAACTGCGACCGACCGTTTAGAGCCGCTACCGGCTCCGATTGGGAGGTGCGCAAGATTGGTAATGTCCCCAAAAACCCTTACTAAAGCGTAACCGGCGAGCGAAGCTCAAATATCAACACCGATTCATTCGGTATCACGGCCGCGGCCCCACGCGTGCCGAGCACGACACCGGTTCCCGCCGCCGCGCCGGCTCCCGCTCCGATAGCCGCTCCTTTGCCGCCGCCCGCGATGGCTCCGATCGCTGCGCCGATACCGCTTCCGATGCCGACCTTCGCCGCGTCCTTACCCTTGGTCCCCCTCGCTTCCCGCTCAATCGTGTTTGTCGCGATCTGCAGCGACTTGCCGCCTACCTGCAACTTG
>Ga0075421_100013141_pt1 | contig 10311 bp, 12 predicted proteins | sample SoiMetdeltSBSDD5_FD_75292 | JGI IMG/M metagenome (GOLD analysis project Ga0075421, IMG submission 75292) | Bulk soil microbial communities from a Populus tree surrounding site in Tennessee, USA - Soil MetaG P. deltoides SBSDD5 | ecosystem: Environmental > Terrestrial > Soil > Tree plantation... | reverse complement strand
CTCCCATCCGACGGCCTCGAGCCACTTGTACACATCGGAGTCGAGGAACGGGAACGTGGAGCCCGACGTGTCGGCCAGGGCCTGGTACTGCCCGCTCGCTCCAGCCGCGAGGCGGAGGTTGTTGAGCGTACCCGCGCGCTGCAGCTGCTCGAACCCGTGCGGGATCGTCGTCTCCCGGTTGATGCGTAACCGGTGCGCCCAGAACCCGTCGCGGATCGTGACCTCCGAGAAGCCGAGCGGCTGTAGCCGTGACCTCGCCGTGGCCGAGGGTATGACGGTGCCCGTACTCATTTCACCGCTCCACTCATCAGGCCGGATACGTAGTACCTCTGCAGCAGCAGGTACACCCCAACACAGGGAATGATCGAGATGGTGATGCCGGCCTGGAGCATGCCCCAGTCCGTTCCGCCGAGGCTCGTCTCGGTGCGGGACGCCGCGAGGATCAGCGGCAGCGTGAACTTCGACCCGTTGGCCATCATCACGAGCGCACCCAGGAACTCGTTCCACGACGTGATGAAGGCGAAGAGGGCGACCGTGACGATCGCCGGCAGCGACGACGGCAGGAATACCCGCACCAGAGTGTTCCAAGTGGACGCACCGTCCATCACGGCTGCCTCCTCCAGCTCCCGCGGCACGGCCGAAAAGCTGTTGCGCAGGATGTAGAGGCTGAAGGGCAACTGGATCGCCGTATGCAGGACCGCCAGGCCGATGAGTGAGTTGGTCAGCTGCAGCCGGGCGAACATGAGGAACATCGGCGTCAACAACGCTTGGTAGGGCACGATCAGCGCCAGCAGCAGCACGACGAAGATGACCTCTTTGAACGGGATCGGGAAGCGGGCCAGGGCATAGCCGGCCGGCACCGTCAGCAGCAGCGTGAACACGATCGTCAGCAGCGCCGCGCCGAAGCTGTTGGCCAGATAGACCGGCAGGCCCTCCTGGTAGCTCCACAGCCGCTGGTAGCTGTCGAAGCTCAACGCGTGCGGCACGTAGGTGGGCGGCGAGGAGGCCGACTCCGCGGTCGGCTTCAACGACGCGAGGATCGAGAAGACGAGCGGCAGCAGCATGACCGTGCAGATGAGCAGGCACACCGCGCCGATCAGGTAGCCCGTCCGGCCGACGCGGCCGCCCCGGACGAGCTCGGGCGCCTGCGCCTGTGGCACCTCGACGGTCGTGATCGTGGTCATGCGTGGCTCCGCCGGGTGAGGAACAGCTGGACGACCGTGAAGACCAGGATCGTCAAGGCGAGGATCAGCGACAGCGCGGCGCCGTAGCCGAGCTTCAGGTACGGGAACGAGTTCAGGTAGACGTAGAAGACCGACGTCGCCGTCTCGTTGTGCGGTTGGCCGGCGGTCATGATGTAGAACTGGTCGAATGCGAGCAACGAGCCGATGACGCTGACGAGCGTCACCAGCAGCACCGTGCGCATCGTCAGCGGCAGGATGACGCGGGTCACCCGCTGGCGGTAGCTGGCCCCGTCGACGAGGCTCGCCTCCGTTATCTCCGACGGGATGGCCTGGATCGCGCCGACGAACAAGATCATCCCGAACCCGATGACCTTCCAGACCACCGACGCGATGATGGCGTAGTTGGACCGGTCGTCGTCCACGCCGAGCCATAGCACCGGCTTCGAGACGACGCCCGCGTCCATCAGGCCCTTGTTCACGAGGCCGAAGGTCGGGCTGAACAGCCAGTACCACAACAGGCTCGACACTCCGAGCCCGATGACGACGGGTATGAACACGATCGTTCGGGTCAGCCGCCGCAGCGGAGAGTTCTGCGATGTCAGCAGCGCGAGCACGTAGCCGCCGATGATGAGGATCGGCGTGATGATGGCGGTGTACTTCAGCGTGAAGAGGAACGAGATCCAGAACTGCTTGTCCTCGAACGCCCGCCGGTAGTTGTCCATTCCGACGAACCGGGGCGGGGTCAGCAGGGACCAGTTGGTGAACGACATCCAGACCATCCGGCCCAGCGGGTACGCCGTGAAGGCCAGCACGAACAGCAGCGCCGGTGCCAAATAGGCGACCCCGATCAGTCGGGCTCGCCGGCTGCGATGCATGGTTGACCTCCTTCGGGCACGCGGTCAGGCCGTCCCAACGATGTCCGGCTGGGTGGGCCGTGTCCACCGGGGCGGCTCGCGCCGCCCAGGTGGACACGGGCCTTCCATGTGGCGAACTAGGACTGGTTGGCGATGTCCTTCATCGCCTTCTTGGCATCCGCGATGACCGTGTCGAGGTTGTCCTCGGTGTAGTAGGCGCGCTGCAGCATCTGCAGCCACGGCCCCTGCGGAGAGTTGATCTGCTCGAAGAACGTGAGCGTGTACGGCGTGCGGCCGACCGCGAGCGCCTTGGCCACGTCCTGAACGAGCGGCTCCGCCTGGAAGTACTTGTTGTTCACCATGTCGGAGCGCGTCGTGAGGTTGAGCGCCTTGGCGTACACCTCGACCTGCACCTCGTCCGAGAGGAGGAACTTCATGAAGTTGACGGAGTCGGCCACCCGCTTGCTGCCCTTCGGCACGACCACCAGGTCACCACCGATGAACGAGGCGTACGAGCCGGCCGTCGCGCCGGGGAGCAGCGAGATGCCGAACTTCATCGTCGGGTTCTGCTGACGGGCCAGGGTGATGTTGAAGTTGCCCGTACCCATCATGCCGACCTTGCCGGAGCCGAACTGCAGGTGGAACGTCTCGCCGTTCTCGGCCCGGTCTCCATCGTGGACGTTGCCGGCCTTCACCATGTCGCGGGTGAACTGGAGCACCTGCTTGACGCCGTCACCGGTGAGCGGTTCGTCGCCCGGTCCGAGCGCCTCGATCTCCGCCCCGGAGGCCCACATCAGCGGGCCGACAGTGAAGATGTTGCAGCCGGCGCAGTTGCCCGGAAGGTAATAGCCCTTGATGTCGGGGCCGAGCTTGGTGATCTTGTCGGCGAACTCCCGGAGCTCCGCGAGGCTCGTCGGCCCCTTGTTGGGGTCGAGGCCCGCCCGCTCGAAGAGGTCCTTGTTGTAGAACAGCGCCGACACGTCGGCGTAGAGCGGGACGCCGTAGAGCTTTGTCTCGTACGTCGCCACGGTCATGTGGCCCTTGCTGGCGCTTGTCAGCTCCGGCCAGTCCTTGATGCGGCTGGTGATGTCGACGAGCTGCTGTGCCTTTTCGAACTGCGGCGCGTAGATCAGGTCCATGCCCATGAGGTCGGGCACCTGACCCGACGCGATGCCCTGGGCGATCTTGCCAACCATCTCCGTATGCGGGATGTAGGTAAGGTTGATCTTGCAGTTGGGGTTCTTGGTGTTCCACGCTTCGACGAGCATGTCGACCATTTGCTTGTTGCCACCCGAACGCTCCCACATCGTGAGCTCGCCGTTGGTGGCACAACTGGTGGTGGCTGGAGCCTCGCCGCCGGGTGCCGGCGTTTCGGAGCCCTTGCTGCAGCCCGCGACCAGCACCGCCGCGACGGCGACCAGGGCGGGCAACCTGAGACGGGTCCTCATCCCACACTCCTCCATTCGAGTGGACCCGGCCTGACCGGACGAGGGCGGGACGGCGTCCGTGCGGCCTGGGCACACGGACCATACTCGATTGCGCATACGATTGCATACAATCGTTTTCATGTTGTGACCCGGGACGTTCGGAGGATGCGTCGTAGCATCGGCCGGTACACCGAGCCGACGAACGGAGCCGCCGTGGCCAGCCGCATCATCACTCCGACCGCGCGCGGCTTCCTGCATCTCGACGCGCATCCGTCCGGCTGCGCCCGCGCAGTCGAGCAGATGGGCGCCCGGGTCGCCAGGCTTGTCGCTTCGCCGTTTCCGGCCGGGGGGCGCAGGCCGGTCGTGCTCGTCGTCGGGTGTAGCGCGGGCTATGGCCTCGCGGCGATGGTGGCCGCGGTCGCCGGCTTCGGGATGGACGGCATCGGCATCGGCTTCGAGAAGGCGCCGACGCCCCGCCGGACCGCCACCGCCGGGTGGTACCGGGTGATCGCGACGGCCGCGCTGGCGGAGGGCGCGGGCGCCCGGGTCGCGTTCCTCAACGCGGACGCGTTCGCCGACGCCACGAAGGATGAGGTGCTCGACCTCATCGAGCGCCGCTTCGGCCGGCTCGACTACCTCATCTACTCGATCGCCGCGCCGCGGCGGACCGACCCCGACACGGGCGAGGTCTACGCGTCCGTCATCAAGCCCATCGGGGCGGCCCACCGCACCCCGACGCTGGTCTTCGACTCCGACGGGGTCCCCGACTGCCGGGAGGTCGAGGTCGCACCCGCCACGGACGATGAGATCGCACAGACCGTCAACGTTATGGGCGGGTCCGACTGGAGCCGCTGGATCGACGGCCTGGCCGCGCGGGGTCTGCTCGCGCCCGGCTTCACCACCGTGGCCCTGACCTACATCGGGTCGGACCTGACCGCGGCCATCTACCGCCAGGGCACCATCGGCGCGGCCAAGCACCACCTCGAGGAGACCGCCCGCACGCTCAACGAGCGCTTGGCGGCGGCCGGCGGCCGGGCCGCCACCTCGGTCAACGGGGCCGCCGTCACGCAGTCGTCGACCGCGATCCCGGGCATCGCCCTCTACGTCGGGCTCCTCCGGCGGGTGCTGGGTGAGGGCCTGCGCCCACCCATCGACCAGTTCGTCGACCTGTGGGCGCAGCTGACCGGAGCGAGCCCGCTCGACATCGACGAGCTCGGCCGGATCCGGCTCGACGGCTGGGAGCTCGCCCCCGAGGTGCAGGCCGAGGTCGCGAAGCGGTGGGCCGCGGCCACGAACGACACCGTCGCCGACCTCGCCGACCTGGACTGGTTCTCCGACGAGGTCCGGCGCCTCTACGGCTTCGCCGTGCCGGGCGTCGACTACCAAGTGCCGACCGACCCCGACCGCGACTGGCCGCCCGGACGGTGAACCGGCTCAACCCTCGGGTGGCTGGACGACGTTTGTTTCTTCGAGTACGGGCGGCTCGTGGTCGCGGAGGGTGGTGCGGAGTTGAGCTGGGAGGACCGCTCCCGCGACGCTTGCGAGCGGGACAGTCAGAACTTCCGCGACTTCGTCCGCAGCCGCACGCCCGCACTGTCCCGCACGGCATACCTGCTGACGGGCGACCACCACCTGGCCCAGGATCTCCTTCAGACCGCGCTCTCCCACACCTACCAGCACTGGCACCGGATCAGCGGCGGCAACCCCGAGGCGTACGTTCGCCGCGACCGCCGCCGACATGGCGGGCGACTCGACCGACGCGGCAACGCTGCGGCTCGCGGTCGTCGGGGCCCTGCGGATGCTCGCCCCGCGTCAGCGTGCGGTGGTCGTGCTGCGCTACTACGAGGACCTCACCGAGACGCAGACCGCCGATGTGCTCGGCTGCAAGGTCGGCACGGTTAAGCGCCTGCACTTCGACGCCCTGGCCCGGCTGCGTCAGGTCGCCCCGCAACTGCTGGCGGACGCCGAACCGGAGGATGTGGTCCTGCGATGAGCACCCGTCTGGCGACTGCGTTGCGGGAGGCGGCGGAGACGGTCCCGGCCTATGAGGTGCACGACGCCGCCGTCGCACTCGGCCGTCGTCGCCGGCGCCGGTCGCGGCTCGGCACCTCGGTCGCGGTCGTGGCGCTGGTCGCGCTCGTCGGGTTCGGCGTCGTGCCGCTGCTCGGACGCGGCGGCGGGCCACTGGTGGGGTCAGACCGCCCTGTCGATGTCGTCCCGGCCGGGCCGGCGCTGTTACCGGAGACCGGATCGTCACGGTGGGAGCTGTCGACGACACGTACCGCGTGATAACGGCGACCACGCCGGACCCCGGCCGGACCGCGCTGCTCGCGCCCGGCGGCGGCCGGGTGGCCTACGCCGATGGCTCGCAACTCGCGGTCGTGGACCTCCGGTCTGGGGAGGGGCGCCGGATCAAGCGGCCGTACCCGGGCGCCGGTGACATGCGGCCGGCGGCGTGGATGCCGGACGGGCGCAGCCTCGTGGTGCTGACCATCACGTACGCGGACGACCCCACGACCGAAGGGATCTGGAAGCGGCTCGGGGTGCTCAACCTCGACACCAGCGCGTACCAGGAGTTCGCGGCCGGCACCTGGTCGATCGCACCGGACGGATTCGCGGTGGCGGTCAGCGCGGACGGCGGCCGGATCGCCTTCCAGTTCCGGGACTTCATCACGGTCTACGACCGGACCACAGCGGGAAAGAAGACGTTCACGCTGCCCGACACCCGGACCGTCCTGGCCGGCAAGGGTGCCTGGACCCCGGACGGGCGGTCGCTCACGGTGGTCCACCGCGACACCGACGACTACGCGGCCCGCCGCTGGCAGCTCCGGTTCCTCGACCCCGACACCGGCCTGGAGCGCGACCCGGGGCACCGGCCCTCGCTCGCCGACATGTCCCTGATCCGGCTGACGGGATGGAACGGCTTGACCGGCAACCCGGTCGTCATCGGGTACGACGGCGACTCCACGGCCGACGGCGAGCTCGGCTGGGGCGACAACCACGTGCACCCGGAGCTCGTGCGCCGGATCGGCGTCTACGAACTGGATCCCAGTGGCGTCCGGATTCTCCTGCGCCCCGCCGCCGGCGTCGTCGGGCTCGACGTCGCCGACGTCGTGCTCGCCGAGGGCCTGGTCAGGCCGGGCCATCCGCCGGCGCGGTTCACGGTCGTGAGCTGGATCGCGCTTGGCGTCGCGGTCGCGCTCGCCGGGGCACTGCTGCTCCGGCGGATCCGGTCGGTCCGGCGCCGTGACCATGGGCCCGATGTCTCCGCGTAGCGTGAGGGCATGTCCGGGTTGGCGGCGGCGCCGTTCCCTGTGGGTAGCCTCGACGAGCGGGAACTGTTGCTCCAGTGGCTCGCCTTTCTCCGTGGCGCCGTTGTGCGCAAGATCGATGGACTGAGCGACGAGGACGCGCGGTGGACGCCCGACGGGCGCCTCATCTCGCTGCTCGGCATCGTCAACCACCTCACCCACGTCGAGTGGCGGTGGATCGACGGCGCGCTGCTCGGTGGCGAGACCTCGCGCACCGAGGAGGAGTTCCGGCCCGGGCCGGAGCTCACCGTCGCCGCCGCGCTCGAGGCCTACCGCGTCCGAGCCGCCTCGACGGAGGCGGCCGTCCGGTCGCTGCCGCTGTCGACCCCGCTGCGCCGCGAGGGCGGCCACGATCTGCGCTGGGTCGTGCTGCACCTCATCAACGAGACGGCCCGCCACGCCGGACACGCCGACGCGACCCGCGAGCTCCTGGACGGCACGACCGGCGAGTGACGTGATGTCCACAGTAGATCGATGGTTCGAGCGGGTGATGCCGCTGGTGCCGTTGTCCTTGTGCTTCGGGCGCCTCTTCGCTCGGACCACGTTGTAAGACAACGCCTTTGCTGTCACTCTGAGCCAGGCACGAGACTCGCGTGACACGCCGAAAGATGCTTGTGACCATGTAGCCGGCTCGATAGGGTTCGTACATGGGTTCAGCGCACGGGGGTGCGGCGGTGGCCGGCGAGGCGCAGCTGCGGGCCGCGATCGAATCGTTGGCCGACGCGGACCTGCACGCCCTGTCGGATGAGGCATCGCTGCAGGCGCTGCGCAGGCTGTGGCCGCTGGTGTGCGCGGTGCAGGCCCAGATGGCCCGCCGGATCGGCCGCGTGCACCAGCGGGACGCGGCGAAGCAGGACGGGTTCGTCTCGGCCCGGGCGTTCCTGCGGGGCCGGCTGTTCGTCAACCCGGCCACCGCGTCGGCGCTGGTGAAGGCGGGCGCCGGCCTGACCGCGCTGTCCGACACGCAGGCCGCACTGGCGGCGGGGGAGATCTCGGTCGAGCACGCCGCGGTGCTGGCCGACGCGCTGAAGGAGTTGGGCGCGGCGGTCATGGCCGGCGGGGTGGAGAAGGTACTGCTCGAGTACGCCCGGAGCCTGGCCCCCCCGGCGGGAGGGCGAGCCTCGACGGCGGTGCCGGTCCGGAATCGAGCGGGGTGGACGATCCGCTGTCGCGGTGGCCGGACCCGGACCGGCTGGCGGTGCTGGGACACTGCCGCGAACCGGTCTGCGCCGAGACCGCCCGCCGCCTAGCCTGTGACGCTGGGGTCATCCCGGTCCTGCTGGGCGGCCGCAGCGAACCGCTGGACATCGGTCGCCTGACCCGGACCGTGCCCGCCGGGATGCGCCGCGCCCTGGAACTACGCGACGGCGGCTGCCGTTTCCCCGTGTGTGACCGACCGGCCAGCTGGTGCGACGCGCACTACGTCTGGTTCTGGGCCCGCGGCGGCCCCACTCGCCTGACTAACCTGGTGCTGCTGTGCCAATTTCACCACACGATCGTCCCCGAAGGACACTGGCGGCTGGAACTCGATCTCCACACCTGGCAGGTACGGGTCTGGCGCCCCGACGGACGCCCTTACGACCTGACCAGTCAACCCCGCGGACCCAACCTGTCGAGCTTCGCTTGACGCTCCTCCGCCGGCCCGGACAGCCCGGCTACTCGGCGAGCCAGAGGCAGAATGGATGCCCGGCCGGGTCGAAGTAGACGCGGACGGTGTCCTGGGGCTGGTAGTCGGCCATCGTCGCGCCGCAGGCCTCTGCGTGCGCGCAGGCGCTCGGGAGGTCGTCGACACGGATCTCCAGGTGCATCATCATCTGCTGGTCCGACGGACCGGTCGGAGGCCAGACCGGCCGCGCGTGGAACTCCTCGGTCTGAAACGACAGCGTCACCCCGCCAGCGGGGGCCTTGAGGATGACCCAGTTCGGCTCCTCCGCCCGAATCTCCCAGCCGAGCAGACGGGCGTAGAACCGCGCGAGCTCGCCCGGTTTCGGCGCGCCGATGTTGATGGTGGTGAGGGTCAGCTCCGGTTGGCTCGTCATGCCGATGACTCCTTCGATTCGACCTGGGCCAGCCGGCCGCGCAGGAACTCGGACTCGGCCCACACCGGGCTAGGCCGCCGCGGGCTTGCGGGCGGCGAAGCGTTCGATGACGCCCAGCCGGAACCGGTCGTGCCGCTCGATGTCGAAGCCCATCGCACGGACGAGGGGCAACGGCCGGCGGCGGTAGTGCTCGTCGTAGAGCGGCACGCTGACAGCGTCCATGAGCGCCTGCAGCGCCCGCACCGGCCACGAGGACGCGACCACGTGATCGGCCAACAGCAGCAGACCGCCGGGCCGGAGGACCCGTGCCATTCCGGCCAGAGCCGCCCGTTCGTCGGAGATGCTGCACATCGAGAACGTGCACACGACCGTGTCGAATCGACCGTCCGGAAAGGACAGTGCTCGGGCGTCACCCGATTGGAGGTCCACCACCCGGCCGAGCTCGCTCGCACGTCGCCGCGCGATCTCCAGCATGGGTCCGCTCCACTCCACGGCGGTCAGGCTCACCGAACCGGGGTAGTGCGGCAGGTTCAGCCCGGTTCCGATCGCCACCTCCAGCGTCTCCCCCGTCGCCTGCCCGCACAGCCATGCACGGGTGTCCCCGAAGAGCCGGCGCTCGGCGAAGTCCATCTTGCGGTCGTACGACGGCGCGCTCCGATCCCAGAACCGGAGTTGCCGGCCCTCCCGGCCGGACAAGCCTGACATCGCACCACCTCCGAACGTTCAGCATCGCATAGGCTCGGGTCCCATGCGGATCCTCGTCCTCGGCGGGACCTCGTTCGTGGGCCGGGCCATCGTGGCCGACGCGCTCGACACCGGGGTCGACGTGACTCTCTTCGGTCGTGGCCGTACCGGTCCGGACCTCTTCCCCGGCATCGAACGGCGGGTCGGTGACCGCGACACGGGTGACTACTCGGCACTGCAGACGGGTACATGGGACGCGGTCGTCGACGTCAGCGGGTACGTGCCGCGTCACGTCGGGCAGGCGATGGACGCGTTGGACGGTCGGGTCGGGCGCTACCTGTTCATCTCCAGCCACGCCGTCTACGTGCGGACCGGCGTCGGCCCAGGGTCCGACGAGGACACTACCCGCCGGCCGCCGCGGCGAGACACCGAACTCCTCGACGAGGACACCTACGGCCCCCTCAAGGTCGCCTGCGAGGACGACATCCTCGCCCACTACGGCGAGCGCGCGACGATCGTCCGACCGGGCAAGGTGGCCGGACCGCACGATCCGCAGGCCGGCCTGACCTACTGGGTACGCCGGGCCGCCCGCGGCGGACGGGTTGCTCTGCCGGGGCGTGGAGAACAGCCCGTCCAGCTCATCGACTCGCGCGACCTGGCCCGTCTTATCATCCGGCTCATCGCCGATGGGCGGTCCGGGGCATTCAATGCCGTCGGTCCGGCCGAACCCACCACAATGGAGGGACTCATCACCACCTGTGCCCGGGTCGCCGGCACCGACGTGCAGATCGTGCCGGTCCCGCTGGACTCCG
>Ga0075421_100013139_pt1 | contig 10313 bp, 6 predicted proteins | sample SoiMetdeltSBSDD5_FD_75292 | JGI IMG/M metagenome (GOLD analysis project Ga0075421, IMG submission 75292) | Bulk soil microbial communities from a Populus tree surrounding site in Tennessee, USA - Soil MetaG P. deltoides SBSDD5 | ecosystem: Environmental > Terrestrial > Soil > Tree plantation... | reverse complement strand
CGTTCGTCGGACCGGCTGGCAATGTGCTGAATCGGGCGTTGAAAGATGCCGGGCTGGATCGTCGCGCGGTATACCTCACCAATGCGGTGAAGCATTTTCGCTTTGTCGTGCAAGCGAAACGCCGGAAGCATCAAGCCCCAAGCCCCTCTCACATTACCGCCTGCCGACCCTGGTTGGAGGCCGAAATAGACTCGATCGATCCTCATGTCGTTGTCTGTCTCGGGGCGACGGCCGCCCGAAGCCTCCTGGGACAGGGTTTCCGTCTCACCAAGGAACGTGGAAAAGCGCTGAAGACCCGCTGGGCACCGCATGTGGTGGCGACATTTCATCCTTCGGCTGTCCTGCGAGGAATCGACACGAAGTCTCGCGAGACACTGTATGAATCGCTCGTCCATGATTTGAAGGTCGCCGCCGACCTGCTGTGACCGGGTTCAATCACCGCCCCTGCTTCTCATCTCCGGCCGGATGCTGGTCGGAGGGGCCTCAGGACACTAGGTGCCGATCACATCGATGATCGTTGATGATTGGAGGTATTGTGTGAAGACTTTCTCCATTGAGCCTGTCGGAGTGATTCGATCTGAAATCAAACACAGAGACGATGCTCCTTTGTTTTACACAGAGGGTGCGCCCAATGCCTTTCTGGAGATGATTCCAGCATACATGGATGGCCTGGATCGATGCGGGTCGGTGACGAAATCATTGTCATCACGTGGTTGCACTGCGCTCGCAGGGAAGTGCTAAACGTTCGCCCTAGAGGGGACGTATCTCATCCTCTCACAGGAGTATTTTCGACTCGGTCACCCGATCGTCCGAACCTTGTGGGGGCTTCATCGCGCGAAGGTTCTGGAAATCAATCCAGGTCGTTTGCATTCGGTCCGATCGAAGCGATCGACGGTACACCCGTGATTGATATAGAGCCGGTGGTTGAAACAAAGGACTATTGATAACGGGATGCTGCCGTCGCTCGGAACTATCCTGATTTCTACGAGCGACTAGGGGAATCGCTAGGCTCGTCACGCCTTACCTTTTGCTACTCTCAGGCGCGTATTCACATGAGGCCCGGCGCTCTCATGATAATCATCACCGCTTTAGTTCTCTGAACTAAGCCTCGCGCCAGCCCGGACGGAATCAGACCATTCGCCCTCATCTGGGCAAGGATCGCGATGACTACGACGAGGAAAACCAAGCCGCACCCGTTGACACATATCCGGTACGCAGTCGTTGGTTTGGGGCACATCGCCCAGGTGGCGGTTCTCCCGGCGTTTGCCCATGCCGCCACCAACTCACAGCTCACGGCGTTGGTATCTGATGATCCCAAGAAGTTGAAACAGCTCAGTGCGCGCTATCGAGTCCCGTACACCTATTCGTACGAGCAATACGGCAAGTGTTTGCGTGAAGGGCACATCGATGCGGTGTATATCGCCTTGCCGAATAATATGCACTGCGACTATGCCACACGCGCCGCTCAAGCCGGTATTCACGTCCTCTGCGAAAAACCCATGGCCATGACCGAGCAGGAATGCCGACAGATGATCCGCGCCGCCGAGCGGACCCGGACAAAATTGATGATCGCCTACCGGCTCCATTTGGAAGCGGCGAATTTAGACGCAGTGGAAATCGCCCGGTCCGGCAAGCTCGGCAAGCTGCGCATGTTTAATTCTGTGTTTTCTCTGCAGGTGCGCAAAGGCGACATCCGGGTTCGACGGAAAATGGGAGGCGGCTCGCTCTATGACATCGGCGTCTACTGTATCAATGCGGCCCGCTACCTGTTTCAGGGTAATCCCGTCGACGTCAGCACCTTCTCGGTGAAGGGTACGGAACGGCGCTTCCGGGAAGTGGATGAAATGTCGGGCGCACTGCTGCGTTTTCCCGGCGAGAGACTCGCAAGTTTTATCTGCAGCTTCGGCGCGGCAGACGTATCGTCCTATGAGGTCATCGGAACCAAAGGCCGCCTGCAAGTCGACCCCGCGTACGAATACGTCGGCCCTCTCACCAGACGTCTCACGCTGGACGGCAAGACCCAGACCAAGCAGTTTCCCGCCGGTGATCAGTTCGCGGCAGAACTCATCTATTTTTCCGACTGTATCCGCCGCAACAAAGAACCTGAGCCTTCCGGTCTGGAAGGCCTGATCGACGTCCAGATCGTTCAGGCCCTGTATCGCTCAGCGGCGCAGCGAAAGGCGATCAAGCTCGCGCCTCCGGCTAAACGCCGGTGGCCGACAAGAAAGCAAGTGATCCGCCGTCCGCCTGTTCGTAAACCCACACTCGTGCATACCCAGTCTCCGTCCTTATAGCCTGCAGGATGAAACCCACCTCTCACGAGAGCCAGCCGGCACCGCTTCCCCAGGAAGCCAACGCCAAGCACAAGCCTCTCCGGACACTGGTGGTGGATATCGGCGGGTCAGGTATCAAGGCGCTGGTCGTCAATGAGATCGGCGAGGCGATGACCGAACGGATTCGCCAATCAACCCCACGAGGCGGCAAGCCCGATGATGTCATTAAAGTCATTACAAGTTTGGCTAAAAATGTCGGCAGGTTCGAGCGAGTATCTGTCGGGTTCCCAGGAATCGTCCGAAGCGGTGTGGTGACGGGGGCGGTGAATCTTGCCCCCGAATGGGAACACTTTCACCTTTCCAAGGCCCTGCATGAAATCTTTAAAAAGCCGGTACGTGCCGCAAATGACGCGGATGTGCAGGGCTTTGGTGCGATCTCCGGAACGGGAGTGGAATTGGTCCTGACGCTGGGTACCGGGGTCGGATCGTCCCTCTTCGTGGACGGGAGGCTTGTTCCCAATCTGGAGGTTGGGAAGAACAAACTACGCCGTGATGAATTGGAGAGAATCGGGAAAAAGCGCTGGAACCGACGGCTGGCCAAAGTGATTGCCAAACTTGAAAAGATGTTTCGCTACGACCGCCTCTATATCGGCGGCGGAAATGCCGGCATGGTGGACATCAGCGGGCTTGGCGGTAATGTCACGATCGTGTCCAACCTGAATGGACTGCTCGGCGGGATCAATTTGTGGCGGGATGCGGCCATCCCGGAAGCGCCGAAAAAGTCGAAGTAGCCGGGGCGCCGGTGATGCGTAGACTCGTCCCTCGTATCTCGTATTCCGTATCTCGTCGTTTGTAAAGACTCGTTAGCGATTAAGGAGGAGCTCGCTTCACGCTTCACTCCTGTTCATCTCGTCCATGGACCTGCGCTGGCGGACAGGTCGCTTCCACAGCGGTGAATGGCTCCAGAATCGTATAACTATGGCTTGATCCCTTCGGCACAATCCACGAGTCGCCCGGTTCCAGAAGCACCATCTGTCCTTCCAACTGTAGTTCCGCCCGTCCTTCAATGACGTATCCCACCACTTCGTAGTCCCGTTGCGTCGGCGGTTTCGGCATAGCCACCGGCAACTTGTCCCACAGGCGCATCGATACGTGAATTCCGGATGCCAGATATTTCTGGCCCATCTCGCCGCTTGGGGAATATTCGGATGTCACTTTATTTACGCTCCGGTCGGTCATACATCTTCCTCCCTCTATCGCGTCGTATTTCGGAATGCGTATCTCGCCATTTAAGAACAGAGCGCATGGCAAATGGCGTATGGCACAGGCAAGGCCACGCCTCTTTGTTCGTGCTATCAGCTATACGCCATCTGCTCTCAGTTCCCTATTCACCGCCTCACGTGCTCTTGAAGAACAGCGCCGACAAAGCGGGCACCGTTAACGTGAGGGAATGGGGCCGCCCGTGGAGCGGAACCGGCATGGCATGCACTCCCCCCGCATTGCCCCAATCTCCGCCCCCGTAAATCGACGCGTCGCTGTTCAGCATTTCTTTCCAATAGCCCCCACGGGGAGCTCCCACGCGATAGTTGAGACGGGGGATCGGCGTAAAGTTGCATACGACGAGCATGATATCGGTGCTTGATAGGCTTTTCCGTATCAGACTGATGACGCTCGATGCCATATCGTTACAATCGATCCATTCAAAACCCGCCGGCGTGACATCCCCTTCATACAGCGAAGGTTCCATACGATAGAGACGATTGAGGTCCGAAAACCACCGTTGCACCCCTTGATGCGGCGCATACTCCAGCAGGTGCCATTCCAGCTGCCTGTCATGCGCCCACTCAGCCCTCTGTCCGAATTCACCGCCCATAAATACCAGTTTCTTGGCCGCCTGAGCATACATGTACCCGAATAACACACGGAGATTTGCGAATTTTTGCCAGTCGTCACCCGACATCTTTCCCAATAGGGAGCCTTTCCCGTACACGACCTCGTCATGGGAAAGTGGCAGAACAAAATTTTCGTGGAACGCATACAGCATGCGAAAGGTCAGATTTTGATGGTGATGCTTCCGATGGATCGGGTCCAACCTCATGTATTCCAGCGTGTCATGCATCCATCCCATATCCCATTTCAAGCCGAAGCCTAACCCTCCCACATAGTTGGGACGGGACACCATCGGCCAGGAGGTGGATTCTTCAGCGATCGTTTGCACGTCGGGATACTGCTTGTAAACCTCCTCGTTGAATCGACGCAGAAAATTGATCGCATCAAGATTCTCTCGCCCTCCATACTGGTTGGGAATCCATTCGCCTTTTTCCCTGGAGTAATCGAGATACAGCATCGAGGCGACGGCGTCTACACGCAACCCATCAATATGATACTTGTCGAGCCAGAACAGCGCGCTGCTGATAAGAAAGCTTCGAATCTCATTGCGCCCGTAGTTGAACACATACGTGTGCCAGTCCGGATGAAATCCCTGTCGGGAATCGGCATGTTCATATAGATGCGTGCCGTCGAAATAGCCCAGACCATGTTCATCGGTCGGAAAATGCGACGGAACCCAATCGAAAATGACCCCGACTCCGTATTGATGAAGCGTATCGATGAGAAACATGAGATCCTGAGGCGTGCCGTAATTTCCAGACGGCGCAAAGTACCCCGTCGTTTGATACCCCCAGGATCCAAAAAACGGATGGTCCATCAACGGCAGAAATTCGACATGCGTGAATCCCATTTGTTGCATATATTCCGCCAGTGGAACCGCCATTTCCCGGTAGCTCAACGACCGGTTGCCCTCATGCGCGATCCGTCGCCAGGAACCGACGTGCATCTCATACATCGATATCGGTGCATCGAGAGCATTCTTCCCCTTCCGTTCTCGCATCCACTCTGCATCGTTCCACTCGTAGGCGAGGTCCCAGACGATCGAGGCGGTTTTCGGGGGAATTTCGTTGAAAAATGAGAAGGGATCGGTTTTATCGACGCGATATCCAAGATGCCGGGAGCGAATATGATATTTATAGAGCGTACCCTTGTTCGCCCCTGCGATAAACCCTTCCCAAATCCCGGAATTCCCGCGCGGCTTGAGCGGATGGGCATCCTGCTTCCAATCGTTGAAGTTTCCGATGACGGAGACCCACTCCGCATCCGGCGCCCAGACCGAGAAGGACGTCCCCTCGACACCGTTCGCGCGGCCCGGATGGGCGCCCAGCTTTTCATAGAGTTTGAACTGCGTGCCTTCGTTAAAGAGATAAATATCATCGTCGGTCAGTCGGGTGATTTCTTGGCTCGTCATCGTTGTGCCCTGGCGGTTGGTCACTGCTGCACCTCATCATCGTTGAATCGTTGAATCATCATTGAATCATTTTTTCACTGAATCATTGAAGTATTGTCTCATAAACTTTTTCCAACCACTCCTTGCCTCTTTTCTCGCAAATCGTCAATTCTTCATGGTTTCCAAAATCCCGTGCAGTGGGATCGCCACCCAGGCCGGCCTGTTGTTCAATTCATACCCTAACTCATAGACGGCCTTTTCCAGAAGATGAACATTCAACAGCAGGGTAAACTCCTCCTGGGATCGCGATTGAAACGAAGCCACTGCCGTCTGTTTCATATAGCCCTGAATGAACGCGGCACGCGCCGACCGGTACCAGGTGCGAGCCCAGAGTTCCAGATCATCCCCATCCCGTGCGACCCGCTCCCGCAGCGCCACATACGCCGCGTAATGAAAGGACCGGATCATACCGGCGAGGTCCACGATGGGGAGGTGCTTCGTGCGACGTTCAGCAAGCGGTCGCGCCGGTTCGCCCTCAAAATCAATGATCACGAAATCGCCGTCCGTATGCAAGACCTGTCCAAGATGATAATCGCCGTGACAGCGAATCCGCAGCGCCGTCGGTTCCACGGTGAGCAATGCGCGCATGCGGGCAGCGATTGCCGGCTCCATCTCCAATACTTGCTGAGCCTTGGATCGATCGACTTCCGGCAGTCGTGCAACATTCTCCCGCAGCAAGGTCAACGAGCGCTCAGCCAACTGGAGCATGGCCTCGCATCGCAACTGGAGATACTCGGGCGAGCATGATTCCGGCGCAAATGCCCGATCGTCGGTGCTTTGCGCGAGAGCGATGTGCAGCTCCGCCGTTCGTTGCCCCAAACGGGCCGCGGCTTCACCATAGCCGCCGAGCAGATCATTTGGAGCGGCAGGGTGTCCTGGTCTTAAAGACGAATCTCCTCGCATGGCCGCGATCCGATCGAAATACTGCTGCAGCTCATGTACCGTGTAGCGCCACCCGTCTCCCGTATTGGCAACGAACTGCTGCGCAAGAACCAGCGTCATCGGCTCCTGCCGCTCTCGAACATACTCCAATGCGCCGAGCACACCGGGCGTGTGACGAAAATCTCTGGCGGTCAGAACTCGTCCAATTTCCAAGTCCGGGTTCACTCCCTGCTCTAAACGGCGGTACATCTTTACTATCGCTTTGTCTCCGAACCGTATGGACGTATTGCTTTGTTCGCCTTTCATCATCGCAGCCTGCGCCAGGGGAGGCTGAAGCAGAGCCGCTTCATAGGCCTCTGTTTTAGACCCTACGACCGTTCCATGGATTCCACAAAATCTCGCCGCCGAACCGATGCCCTGTAATATCACGTAGGCCGCATCTTCACTCCACAGCGCATCGTACAGGAGCCCGGTGCTCTGCCCCTCCGAGCCGACTATCTGTAGTTCCCCGATGATCGCCGGTTCACACTCGCGGCCGATCCGTTCGGCTGCCTGCCCAAATGCAGCCGCGATGGGGATAGCGTACGTATCTACGCTGCCTGCGACGTAGCGAATGTCCACCAACAGGAGCATGAACCCGGTCGAATCACCGTCACCGGTCGAATCACCGTCAATGGGGATGACCTCGCGTATTTCCGCCGAGTGAATGCGCCTGGCCTTTCCCCCGAACCAGCGCGACGACATCAGAAAGGCCGGCAACCGCTCTTCGATCAGGCTCGCGGCCTGCCCTTCAAATATCCGTTCCCAGGTACCATTCACGGTGATCATCGATGAAACCCCAGAGCTGATGGCTGATGGCTAATAGCACGAACAGGGAAGCGAAGAGCTTATGGCTGATAGCATGAACAACGGAATGGAGCCTATAGCTGGTGGCTTATAGCACGAACAGGCCAACCAAGAGCTTATGGCCGATAGCACATAGCGTATATCAGACTCGGAGACATCAGGTCCTGACCCTCCTGCTATAAGCCATACGCCATCAGCTCTTGTCTTTGATCCGCGTTGCTACATAAAATAATCAAAGTCCTGCTCTCTTCTCACACTCCGGCGCACGGCAAAGATGTGGGCAGGCACAGTATGGGGATTGATCTCCACATAGTTCCTCGATCCCTGCCAGATGTAATAGGCGTTCGTGAGCAGATCTTGCACCTGAAATGGCCTGTCGGCAGGCAACCCCAGCGCTTCCAGGTTCAAATCGACCCAACCGGAATGGGTATGGTGGGGGCTCAAGTTCACGACCACCAACACAACGTTGTCACCGTCGGGAGATTGTTTGCTGTACGCAATCAGATGCTCATTGTCGACGCCATGGAACTGCAAGCTCCAATCATTTTGCAGGGCGGGATTCTGCCGCCTGATGCGGTTCACCAGGCCGATGAACTCCTTTAAACTGTCCTGACTGGTGCGATCCCAGACTCTTAGCTCATACTTCTCGGAATCCAGATACTCTTCCCTGCCTGGCTGTTGCGGACGGTGTTCCATCAATTCAAAGGCCGGCCCATAGATGCCGTAGTTTGCGCTTAACGTCGCAGCCAGGGTGAGACGCGACATGAACATCGGACGACCCCCGTGTTGGAGTTGTTCGGTCAGAATATCAGGGGTATTCGGCCAAAAATTCGGCCGGAAGTATTCCCGAACATCGGTCTTGGTCAGCTCGGTGCAATAGGCGACGAGTTCAGCCTTTGTCGTCCGCCATGCGAAATACGTGTAGGACTGGGTAAAGCCGAGTTTGGCCAGGTAGTACATGACTTTGGGACGCGTAAACGCTTCGGCAAGAAACAGCACGTCGGGATATTCCCGCTTTAGCTCGGGAATGAGCCAGTGCCAGAATGGAAAGGGTTTCGTATGGGGATTATCGACGCGGAAGATACGAACACCTTGCGCGATCCAGCGCACCACGACGTCTTTCAGTTCGTTCCATAACGCTGGATACTCGGCGCTTTCGAAATTGAGCGGGTAGATGTCCTGATATTTTTTGGGAGGGTTTTCTGCATACTGAATCGTTCCATCCGGACGCGTCGTGAACCATTCCGGATGCTGCTTCGCATAGGGATGATCGGGCGAGCATTGGAACGCCAGGTCCAGGGCGATCTCCAGGCCGCGTGTCTTGGCCGCAGCCAGGAGCCGCTTAAAATCGTCCATCGTGCCGAGTTCGGTGTGAATGGCTGTGTGCCCGCCGTCGGACGCGCCGATCGCCCACGGGCTGCCGACCGCGCTTGGCCCCCCATTCGGGTCGTTGTTCTTTCCCTTTCTAAACGTCTGGCCGATCGGATGAATGGGTGGAAAATACAAGACATCGAATCCCATTTCGGAAATGTCGGGAAGCAGAGATTCACAATCCTTGAAGGTCCCGTGGCGGCCCGGTTCCGCCGCGCATGATCGAGGAAACATTTCGTACCATGTGCTGAAACGGGCTTTCTCCCGATCGACGAAGACCGGAAGCTCGTGGTCGTACGTCGTTGCCCATCGCCGTTCGACGCAACGTGACATCAGCTCCGTCACGTCCTTGTCCAGCACGAGATCGAGCTGACTGTTCGAGGTTGGCTGATACGAGATGAGCGCCGATGCCAGGGCCGCTATCCTTTCCGCATCTTTCCCCTGCGCGCGAGTTGCCGCCTGCTTGATCAAGTCTCTTCCGATCAGAAGATCCACGGTGACATCCTGCCCGGCGGCCATTCGTTTCCGCATGTCCCGCTGCCAGGTGGCGAAATGATCGATCCATCCCGTCAATTGGTATCGATACCGGCCCATTCTCGTGACAGTGAAAGAGGCACGCCACCGATCATTGTCCACATAAGCCAGCCCGACTTCCTGCCACTCCGGATCGTCATCATGTCGGTACCGAACCACTCCGCTGATCACGTCGTGACCGTCGGCAAAAAGATCGGCTTCCACGACGACGGACTCCCCCACCACACGTTTGATCGGAAACCGGCCTGCATCGATCTCAGGTTGAACCTGTTCGATGACGACGCGCCGGCGACCGTCATCGGTGAGCGTCTCGTGCTGAGCCTTCTGTATCGACGGATCGGCCTTCAGCCGTTCCGTCCTTTCCTTTCGCTGTTTCATGTCACCCATCCGGATATCTCGTCACACGTGAAGCGTATCTCGTCGTTCGTGAAGCGGAGCTCGACAACCATAAGAGACTGCCGCCTCACCGTCTCGGCGGCGTCCGCAAACAGTCTCAAGACACTGAGCGCTCAGAAGACACGGCCGGCTCACCGACTCGCCGGCGCGCACAGACATGGTGCTCTTTATTCATCGCACCGTGCGCCTCATTATTCTTCGCGTCGCGGACCTTCACGCTTCACGCTTCACAAGTGCGACAGCTCATCGATCTTTTCTTCATGTTTCCCGAACCGTCGGTCGATCGCCGTCCGCATCACGTGCCGGGCGCCCAAGCCCACGGCGAGAGCAACCGCAAATACGACGCCGCCGAACGAGATTGAGAATGCGGCGATGACGATCTCCTTGGCAATCCCCAACTGCGTGAGCACCATCGCAAAGGTGAACAGGAGGATGCCCCAGCGTACGAGGCCGGCCACGATCCGGGCTTCTTGAACCTGGGCATTGACCGACGCGATTAAGGCCGCTTCGGCGAAGAAATTCGCACCCAGCACACCGATCAGCAGGACAAGCGAGGCCGCCAGGACGTTCGGAAGAAAGCCCACGATTTGGCTGATGAGATGCGCCGTCGCCGGCAGATTCACTGCATCGACGCCCATAAAAGTGAAAAGTAGGAACACGATCCAGAAGAG
>Ga0075421_100013137_pt1 | contig 10314 bp, 12 predicted proteins | sample SoiMetdeltSBSDD5_FD_75292 | JGI IMG/M metagenome (GOLD analysis project Ga0075421, IMG submission 75292) | Bulk soil microbial communities from a Populus tree surrounding site in Tennessee, USA - Soil MetaG P. deltoides SBSDD5 | ecosystem: Environmental > Terrestrial > Soil > Tree plantation... | reverse complement strand
CGGGGTTCATCCCTACCTCCTCTTATGCCGGAAGATGATACCTCCTCTTTTGACAGATGTCACTCGCCGATTTTTCTCGTCTATGGTGTCGCCTGGGTCTGACGGCTCCGAGGGGCATGGCTCATGAATGTAGAAAATCAGCTGATAGTTTTACCTAGGAGACAGCCTGCAATGCGACATCTGATCTTAGTGATCGACAATGAGTTCGAGATCCCGGGAGTGTTGCGCGAAGGACTGACTCCTATAGGGTTTGATGTGGTCTGGGTCAACGTTATGGCTATCCTGGGTAATGAATGGCTCAAGAAAACCCAATTTGAGGGGATCATCTTGAATTTCGACATGCGGGATCATCCCGGAATGACCGTGCTCGAAAGACTTCACGAACAGGGCGTCAAGATCCCCGTGATTGTCATGTCCTCCCGGTCAAGTCGCGAGCGGTTGGAAGAAGCGGTTCGAAAGGGCGCCCGAGACTATATTGTGAAGCCGTTCGAAACCGCCCTGTTACAGGAAAAATGCCTTCGGCATTTCAGCCCACCGTCATCATATCCGGCGATCGATGGCAGCCATTAGGTTTCTCCATGTGGAGTAAGTGAAGTCCCACCCCTGGCCACGACTACTAACCGCCGCGACAACGCTTTCGACGAAAGGCTTCGCCCATGAACACTGAGGTCCCACCCGGGACAGCCCCACCGCTTCGCATTTTGCTGGTGGACGATTTCCGTCCCTTCCGGAAGACCATAGAACGTATGCTCACACCATTGCCGTCTCTCAAGCTGATCGGAGAGGCCGCTGATGGCCTCTCCGCCGTTGAGATGGCGCTCGCTCTTCGTCCCGACATCATCGTGATGGATGTCCAGATGCCTGGACTGGACGGCATTGAGGCCACCCGACGCATCAAGGGTACCCTCCCTCAGGTATGCGTAATTGGTGTATCTGCCCTGAATCACACCATGATAAATGAAGCGATGCTGGCAGCAGGAGCCTCGGCATTCGTCCCCAAGTACTGTGCCATCACCCTGCCCCAAGTCATTGAACACATCACCGGAAGGCGCCTGGGCGATCACGAAGCAGCTGAATGACCCCCTTCATTGAGAGGCCTGGGCGGCCGCCTGGAGGTCATTTTTCACACACGTTTGCTAGCCTCCTAGATTGTTTCAAGAGACCAACGGAATATTGCGGGCCAAGTCGAGCCGCAGGATAGATCGGATCTTCGTTTCGATCTGCAGATAGCGGGCGACCTTCGTTGCCGGCAGGAACTCGCCGAATTTGTCGGCATAGGATTTTTTCAACGCCACCTCCCCCTCCTCCGTAGTCAGGGCTTCGTCGAGCAGTTTCGCCGCCGTCTCATCGGGGATAGGCCCCTTCCTATAAGCGTCCGCATACTCCGTGATCGTACCCGCGAGACGTTGATTGAGCTGATCCAGCCCCTGTTGATACTCCTCGTACAGCGGCCAGAACTTTGCGGATTCGGCATCCGTAAGATCCATGTTTTGTGCGACGAGCAGCTTTTTATCCGCTTTCACCTTATCCAACAGGATCTGCATATTCGTTGTCCCTGCAGGCTGATTGCTCACCCTGGCGCTCGGCTTGCTGGCCGCTGTCGCGGTACCGCTAGGCTTGGCCTGCTGTTGCTCTGACGCACAGGCCTGGCACAAGACCACGCTCATGACGATGACTGCAAACTTAATAAGTCGCATTGCGTCCTCCTTTTCGTTGGTTTCATTTGGATGCCGCTTGTTTCTGAATCAACAGTCAGAACTTGAACCCAATATCCAACTTGACCGTCGTGAAGCTTGGGGTACCGGTATAGGACAAGTCCACCCATTGCTGTCTCACGCCTGCGCGCAAGAAAAACCCACGATTGATGTCCCATCGCAGACCTCCGCCGACCCCGTAGCTGAGAAATGTGTCGGACTTAGTCGGCTGAACCCCGCCGCATACCTGGCCGAACCAGGGATCCCAATAACAGCCGATGACGGGAGGGCCGGAGGCGATATCGGTGTTGACGTGGGTTCCGCCGACATTCGCATCGACGTACGGGGTCAGGGGACCTTCGAGAAAGTTGTAGGTCACCGCAAAGGCGAACGTATTGGTTTGAATCGTCCCGCTAGTCGACCTGGCCGGCAAGGGATTGCCGGCGGCCGGTTGGACGAGGGCCTGGTAGTCGGGCTGGCTCCAGGAGAACAGGCCAGCCAGATTCCAATGGTCATTCAGGTTGTAGCCTACCTGAACCCCAAAACCGAATGTGTCGTCAATCTTGGCAGTGGTACCTCCCTCGAACCCGAGATTTTTCGCCAAGGTGTACTGGGGCGACAGTATAAACTCCCATAGTCCCTTCCGGTAGGATTCAGTCGCCTGTGCCGAAACAATGGCCGGCGCCAAAGCCAGATGGATCGCAACTGCTGCAGCTCCGATGGTTCCGACTAGCCTTCTCATATGTCGTCTCCGATTGGAAGCAGTCCCTATTGGTTGAATGTCGATATGCCTTCCAGTGCAAAGTGATCATTTTGAGGAGGGTTCCGTCTTCACTGCCTTTCCTGTTTCCTTCTCCACTTCCGGAATGGCCTCCTTGATCAGGTTGGTGAGGAACTGGTTCAGCGGCGTATACTTGGAGGCCCTTCGCTTATGCACAAAATCCGAGACGATGCTGCCCCATGCAGCGCGAGAGATGTCCTCCAGGTACACGGGGTCCTGCGACAGGGCCTCGCTTTCCATCGTTGCTTCCGCCATAGAGGCCCACATCAGTTCGCCGGTCTCGGCGTCCCACATCGACAATGACAGCCGCATGATACTCGAACGCGTTTGTGTGATGCGCACGCCTATTGCAGGAAAGCTCCAGCGATCTTGCATCAGTTGGGAGAAGTCGGCCAAGCGGGGCTGAAACACATACCGTGCACCGATCGCCGTGGCGATTTTTCGCAGGGTATCGCGATCCAGGACGTTCGTCATCTCGTACTCGCTCCGCACCCGGCTGTAGTCCGCAGTCAATCCCTGCCGATTGATGCGCGTAGCCGTCTCCTGCGACGTGATGATCCTCCAGTCCGGGTCGACCTTACGAAGAACCTCATCGAGGTAGTAGGCAATCGTGACCTCATTCCCGCGAAAAGCGGGAGGGCCCAGAGCCGAAAACACCGCCACTGGTTGGTGTTCCAGATTGTCCGGATCGAACGATGGAGGCATCGGCGTCGAAGTGGTACGGACCTGCCAGCCGCCGACGATTGAACTGGAGCATCCGCCCAGGGCAACCATCAACCCGAGCAAGCCGGCGAGCGTGGCCAATCCGAAACATGAGAGACCTCCCCTCTGATCGGATCTCTTGCTTCCCGACGCTTTCATTGCACCGATTGTCTTCCCACGATCATCACCTTCGCCTGCATGAGGTTCATGAAGAAGGAGCCAGAGTACATGCAACGAATCTCCTTGTACACTGTTAGACTTAACAGGTCCGCAGTAGGCCATACCTTCTCTCGTTATTCAGGATTGAGCGGTGCGAGGGCACGACCGTCTTGGATGGGTTTTCTATCGCTGTCATGAACGCGCTTCTCGACGCGATGCAAAGATCCAGCAAGGTCGCGACTGATCTGCTCATGAGCTGAGGGTTTTCTGCGGCCAAAGCATCGGACAAGCAACGCCTCGGTTGACTTCGCAAACTCCGCGTCCCGTGCAACAGCGACGGCGTCCTCAACCAGCACAGGCCGTTCGCTGAATTCGGCACGATCGAGCCACTGATACAGGCGCTGCACCGTTTCTGCATCATCCCCTCTCAAAACAGCCGATTCGAGCCGTTGAAAGGCGGCTGGCTCGGAAGCGTCGTACCGCTGTCGTCGTTCCGCACGCCACGCGGCGAGTATTCGCCAATACTTCCGTACGATCGGCAGAACGAACCGGGACACAACCATGACCGCAAGGACGGCAGAACCCCACAAGATCCACCGCCGCCGGTCTTTCCCTTGGTCAACGGCTGGTTGCGCTTCGTCGGCCTCCCTGGGCAGGCCGATCTCGGGACGGTAGCCGAGATTCCGCAACGCCGTGAATTGAACAGGTGGGAGGATCTGCCGACGCAGCTTGCGTGACCGGATGTCCCACCATTCGACGGTGATTTCGGATAACTCATAGTCGCCCGGTTGTTGCACAAGATATGTCGCGGAGTCTTTCCTGCGCCCGGCGATGAATCCCTTGCGGTCGTGAGAGATATTCTCTACCTCCGGCTGATTCGGATAGATCATAAGCCCCGCCACTTCTCGAAACGTGGTTGGAGGGAGAAACATGGCCGGTGTCCCATCCGCCTGCAACGTGACGGTTCGGCTGAACGTGTCGCCGACGCGCAACCCTTCCAGTTTGCGATCGAACCGTTGCGCAACGTGGAGGCCGGTTGCCGCAAAAAAGACCGCCATGTCCTTCGCGCCTGGAGGAACTTCCGCCAAGAGTTTGCGTGCGGGCGTCCAGACTCTGATGGGATGAAACGCAAGACCCGGATGCAGCACAATCTGAATGCGCGGGACTGTATAGGCCCTCGGTTCCATGGGAGTAATGATGTACGAACGCGACAGCCCGAACCAGGTGACACCGTCAATCTGGAGCGTCATATGCTGTGCCTGCTCGTCGGGCAAGACGGTCAGGGCACCGGCAATTTCGAGTGGAGGAAACTCCGGCGCTTGCGTGAACCAGGTAGTCACCAACACATCCACGACCAATCTCACCGGCTGGCCGACCACGACCGGTCGATGGGGATCGATCCTTGCGTGGACCATCGTACGGACCTCATCCTCCGCGAACGAAGTGGTTCCCCACAGCAGCAGCGCGAGAATTGCCACCAGTCTCACGATCGCTCCTTTGGAACCTGTGTCGCTTCTTCGGCCTGAACACGGAACTTCTCGCGCAGGAACTCCGCAGGGGACGTTTTCAAATTGCGCATCCACAGCTCCGCCATCTGTTCGGGCTTGACCTTCCACTGGGGGACGGCTCCAGCCTTCCCGCGTTTGCCTTTCTTGTCGAACTTGATCTCATCGGGGTCAAGGTTCGGATCGTGCTCCCCTTCCTCGTCATCCTTTTTAGGCTTCCTGGGGATCAGCCCTGCCACAAGATTGCGATTCGCCATCGCTTCATGGAACGAAGCGCGGCGGCCAAGAGCATTGTCGTATGCACCGATTGCGGCCGGATAATCTTTCATCCGTGCATAGCAGTTGCCCATGAGAAAGAACGCCTCCGCCTGGTCCAGCCGCGCGAACTGCGCGAGCGCAGAGGCATAATCTCCAGTCCGATAGTAAGCAAGCCCTTTCCACATGGGATCGCGGAACCGTTCGGCAGCCGTGGTATAGTCTCCTCGCTCAAAGTACCAGCGCCCCTGTTGATCGGCGGTCAGGAACAAATTCACAACCAGCGACTTCACTCCTGTGTATACGCGTTGTGCCGGATTCTGGGCGTTCTCCTGTTTCGAGTGTCGAGCGTCGGATTTCGGATTTGAATCATTGAGGACCCTCGCGCTCGTCGGAGCAGCCAGTCCGATGAGCAGAACCAGGATCACCACCGGCATCCACCGCACGGTCCAACCTCTCCTGAACCACAAGGCCGAGAGCACGGCGATCGGAAACGTCGCATAGTACCCGGCCTCTTTCCAATGCACCTCGGCGGTTCTCTCCTGTACGACCTGAAGATGGTGCATTGCCCGGCGCTGCACCCACTCCACGTCCGTCTCGTCAAGGGTCAAGCTGGCAGACGGAACCGCCGCTTCAGCGCTGAAGCGCGCGAAACTCTCGCGATCGAATCGAGCCTGTATCAGCCTTCCATGCCCGTCTGTAGCCATCCGACCGTTCTTGTCGCGGATAGGACCCCCCTGCGACGTGCCTGCAGCCAGCGCGAGGACCTGATGCGGTGTCTGCTCGCTGTGCGCGGAGAACGTCCGGAGTTTTTTTACATCGAATCCATCGGTGATGAAGAGAACGGTACCGGGCGCCGATTCCACCGCCAGCAGCCGGTCGGCGACCGCGAGCGCTTCTGCGGCATTCTTCCCAGCCATCGGCATGAGGCTCGTGTCCAATGCGGCCAGGAAGATCTCCAGGAGAGCCGGATCCTCCGTCGGCGGCAGAACCAGATGCGCGGTTCCGGCATAGACCACCAGACCCGTACGAGACCCCGATCGCAGCGCGGCAAGATCGCGTACCTTCTGCTTGGCACGCTCGAGTCTTGTGGGCAGCACATCGACCGCGTCCATCGTGCGTGAGAGGTCGAGCGCCACGACCATCGGCGCCTTGTCTTCGGCAAACGGCGGCGGCTCCTTTTCCCACGCCGGCCCCGCCGTCGAGACTCCCCCGAGCGCGAGACACCGACGACCAGATGAATGGGCCGGAAACGCGGGCGGTCCTTTTCACCGATAGTCAAATGATCGAGGAGATGCGGAGCAATGATACTACCCCAGCGTCTGCGTGAATCGGTACGGTTCCGCCACAGCCACGCGAGCACGAACCCGGCAGGAACGAGCAGCAACCACAAGGGGCGAAGAAAGTGGAACAATTCCATATCAAAAACTCGAAATTCGGTGGTCGTACCTCTTGCAAGGGCACGACTCACCCAAGTTCCTCGACATTCTCACCCAGTATGCACGGATCTACTGTTTTGAATGTCGAGATTCGTGCTTCGGATTCGGCGCGTGCCGGCGAGAGCCATCCACGCGAGCATCACGATGTGATACCCAAGAAGCAAGAGAGCCGCAGCACCGAGCGGATAATAAAACAGTGCTCGTTTGGGTCGATACACCGCACGCTTCACCTTCTCCGGTGTGATCTCGTCAAGGGTACGATAGATTCCCTCCAGACCTTGCCGGTTCTCACCCCGAAACCAGCGACCGCCGGTGACCTGAGCGACGTGCGTGAGCGCGCCGAGATCGACACGCTGCTCACCGCCGGCCCGGGGATCCCCGATGCCGATCGTATGGATGGTGATGCCGTGCTGCTTGGCAATCTCAGCGGCCTGTTTCGGTGGGAGCCTGCTGGCCGTGTCGTTGCCGTCGGTGAGTAAGATCAGAACCCGCTCTTTCGTCTTCGAATGTTCCGTCATCTTGATCGCGACACCGATGGCATCGCCGATACTGGTTTGCGGACCGGCCATGCCGATTCGAACTTCGTCGAGGAGCGATTGCACCGTCTTGTGGTCCAACGTGAGGGGCGCTTGGGGAAATGCGGACGCGCCGAACACGATCAGCCCGATGCGGTCACCCTTCCGCCGGCCGATGAACTCGTCCACCACTCCCTTGACTGCCTTCAGGCGGTCCACGCGCCGGCCCTGCGGATCGACGAAGTCGCACGTCTCCATGGACTGCGAGATGTCGATCGCCAGCATCAACTCACGAGCCGATTCGACACGCTCGATCGGCGGCTCAACCCACTGAGGGTTTGCCGTCGCTGTGACGACAAGTCCCCAGGCGACAGGTGCAAAAAGTTTTTGCATCCAATTGGTTTCAAGAATTACCGCCCCATGGGAAGGCGTCACACCTGCCGCCCGGGCCGCTTCGTCAAAAAAGGGAACCCGTACCGCATGACTTGCCTCCCGATATGGCGGGAGCAGCCACCACACCATCAGTGGGAGCGGGAGGGCAGCGAATGCCCATGGAAAGTCAAAGACGAGCATCGTGTCGTTCGATCCAGCGACGCACCAGCCTCACGAGTTCCTGGACCTCAGTGTCCGGCAGCGCAGCGAGGTCGGATGGCCCCGCGTAGGCCAACCGCGTCAGGAGTCGGCCGGGCCCGTTCGAAAACCCGCCGGCCAAGTAGGTGCGGTCCAGGCATGCCAACCATGCGGATTCGGAGAGGCTCGCAATCTTCTCGCGAGGCATGGCGGAGAGTGCCGTCCGTTTGACAAGGATCGGAATGGCGGCAAGCGCGTCCAATCGCGTTGCAGGGTCGGTCAGGTGTCCCTCCACCTCACACAATTGAGCCAGCGCTGTTCGTCTGTAGAAATTCGCCTCCCGGCGCCGATGCAGTCGCCAGAGGCCATAGCCTATCGCAATGAGCACGATCGCTCCGACTATCACCCATCCGCCGGTCTGCGGTACGTAGGAAACCGGTTCGGGCAGCGGGATTTCTTGCAAGGTTACGAGCACGTTTGTGTCTTGAACCATGACCTGCTTTTTCCCATTCACACCGCACGGCGCGTGCGCCGGCCCAACAAGTGCCGCACCTGATCCACAACTTCGTCTGCTGTGTTGATCGTCAGAAGCGGTACTCCGCTGCGTTGCAATAGCTGAGCGACCTCGCGCAATCGTCCGGAGAAGAGCGATTCGATCGGCTCCCGGACCTTTCGCTCCCCCAGATCGAATTCGATCTGGAGTTCCCCTTCTGTGACGACCAGACGTCCCGACTCATGTGCGGCCTTTGCAAGGGGGTCAAACACCAACGTCGCGATCACATCGTTGTGGGCGCTCAGCTCTCGCAGTAACTGTTGCGTCCGCTCACCGGAGCCGGCGAAATCACTCACAACACACACGAGGTGATCATGCTGTGCCAGCCTGAGCGCGCCTTCGAGCGCCCGGTCGAGTTGCGCGTAATCGGGCCGCACGGAACTTTCCGCACGGAGCGACTGATTCATCCCCGTGATCGCGCTGCAGATGGCCTGGACACGGCTCCTGCTGCGGTGGGGACGGATCCGGCGTATTTCGCTGTCGTTGAACACCACGGCGCCGACGCGGTCGCCCGCACGGAACACCATCCATGCTCCCAGCGCCGCTAGCTCGGCTGCGATCACCGACTTCAACGCCCGTCGCGACCCGAAGAACATCGGCATCCGCTGATCGACGACGAACAGAGCCGGCCGATCCCGTTCCTCCGTGTAAGCACGGACATGCGGCTTACCCAGCCGCATGGTGACCTTCCAATCGATGTTGCGAATATCGTCGCCCGGCAAATAGTCGCGGATTTCCTCGAAGTTCAGTCCTCGCCCGCGCATCCGAGACGTATGCCGGCCGGCGAGGATACTCCTGCTCCGCTGTCGGGGGAGGAATGTCAGTCCCGCCGCTTTGAACTCGAGCGCCATCAACGCTTTCAACGAGACATAGACTCCAGGGACCGCCCCCATCCTTCCATCCTTCCAGTTCTTTCTCACGCCGGTACGGCCACGACCTCGACCAGTTTGTCGATCACGCGATCGGCGGTGATGCCGTCGGCATTCGCGTCATAGGAAAGTATCAACCGGTGGCGCAACACGCCGTGCGCCATTGCCCGCACATCGTCGGGAGTCACATGATCGCGGCCCGCGAGCCAGGCATTGGTGCGCGCCGTGCGGTCGAGGTTGATCCCGCCGCGCGGGCTGGATCCAATCTGAATCCACTTGGCGATCGGCTCGCCGTACTTATCCGGATGGCGGGTGGCGTTCACCAGATCGACGATGTACTGGTCCACCGCCTCGGAGACATAGATCCCGTTGATCTCTTGCCGGGCCGCGAACAGGGTTTCCACGGCGATCTTTGCAGGTCGGTCCTTCGCTGCGGGGACCGATGGTGCGGCGGTCGCCGTGCCGGCTGCTGTCGCAGGTGCTGTCGCCGCCTCCGCATCTTCGCTTCGGACCAGCGCCAGCACACTGCGCTCGCTGTCGGGATCGAGATAGTCGATGAGCACCTTCATCATGAATCGGTCGAGCTGCGCCTCCGGCAGCGGATAGGTCCCCTCCTGCTCGATCGGGTTCTGCGTGGCAAGAACCATAAACAGGGCGGGCATCGTGTGCGTGGCGCCGGCTACGGTGATCTGGCGCTCTTCCATCGCTTCGAGCAACGCGGCCTGCACCTTGGCCGGGGCACGGTTGATCTCGTCGGCCAGGATGAGGTTGCCGAAGATCGGTCCCGGCTGAAACCGAAATACGTTCTGTCCTCCGTCTTGGTGCAGAACCTCCGTCCCAGTGATATCCGACGGCAGGAGGTCCGGCGTGAACTGAATCCGTCGCATGGTTGCATCAAGATTCTTGGCGAGGCTCTTAACCGCGCGCGTCTTGGCGAGGCCGGGCAAGCTTTCGAGCAGGAGATGTCCGTTCGCCAATAGCCCGACGAGCATCTGCCGGATCACATCACGCTGTCCGATGATCGACGCCTCCATTCTTTGTTGAAGATCGGTAATCGCGTCCCGTGGATTCATGCGATGCTCTCCTTGTCATGTGGACCTACGGCAACTCTCATTGAGGTGTGACGATGGCATCCAGCCGGTCAGTCAGGGCTTGGCTGAAGTCAGCCAGGCAGAAGCACATACTTCACGCCGAGCGGGCCCAGACGCCGATCGTGTGGGAAGGCTATCGGAAGCGACTGGTCGACAAACCTGACAATATCAATGCCTGATC
>Ga0075421_100013135_pt1 | contig 10314 bp, 7 predicted proteins | sample SoiMetdeltSBSDD5_FD_75292 | JGI IMG/M metagenome (GOLD analysis project Ga0075421, IMG submission 75292) | Bulk soil microbial communities from a Populus tree surrounding site in Tennessee, USA - Soil MetaG P. deltoides SBSDD5 | ecosystem: Environmental > Terrestrial > Soil > Tree plantation... | reverse complement strand
CGACTTTCTGGTCTGCGACATCTGTCGACGACAGGTCAATTCATTTTGCGCCAAAGCAGAATGTCAGTAATTACTTTTCCTGGGAAAGGGAGTCTAATGACGTCTGGATTGCCCGGCTAAAGAATGTTGACTCTCAAGGCAGGCAAATCGAGACGGTCTATCGGATGGAACGCTATAAACCGCGATGACATCATTCATGATGGCAGCGGCCCAACGTACGCCTTCGTCATAGAGACGCATTTACCGTCTCTATCAAAAACGACGGCGCCCCGGAACGCGTTCTCCCGAAACACCCTGCATGACCAGCCATTCTCACTTCTGGTCACGGTGACTTCCTTAGCGGCGACGATCCCCGGGCCGACGCGGTCAGAGCCGTATAACGACAATATGGCGGCCGCGCAGATCCTGGCGTCATCGTCGGTTGTGACCCGCATCAATCCCTGATTGTAATCCTCCGCCTCATAAAGAGGCGCCATCCTTTCCTGCTCGTCAATTCTGATGGTTAGAGAGACGAACTGCTTATGATACTCTTCCATCTTTTGTTCATACTCTTTGACGAGCTCCGGCAGGGGAGCGCCGGGAGGCATCGGAGGACTGGAGTAGACAGAATAAAACCGCGCATTCCCGTAGGCCCTGCGAATCTCCCCACTGTCCATAGACGTCGGACCGGATTGCCATTTTTTCCCCGGCTTAACCTCCTCCATGTAGTTTCTAAATCTTGTGAGATCCGCCGCGATTTGGGTTTGCTGATTTTCGGCGTTCTTGCCACCCGTGCGCGTGGCGATACCGAAGTTGAGCAAGAGGGCCATTACGCATGCGGCGCCATATAAACCGAGTTGCATCATTGATCCCGCTCCTTTCTTTAGTTAAAGCAGTCAGATGCATATTCTGACATAAAAGGCGATTACGCCTAGAAACATTTCCTTTAGCGCTTATGGCCCGCTGGCAGCGCATTCGCAGGAGTTGTTGTTGCCGCCTGCAGAACAGGCGGCAGCCGCGTGAGATCTCTGAGGTTCGTTATGGTCCACGCGCCGCGGCCCAGCGTGCCGGCCACCAACACGTCGTCCGCCACATCATAGACGAGATCCGCAACCGGCGCGTTGGGCAGACCGGTTCCCAACTTGTTCCAACTCGTGAAGCCACTGTTACTGAACGACACAAAAACCCCCGCATCCGTGCCGACTATGAGCAATTTTCTAGGGGCGCCGGCGACGAACACGTTCGTGTTGAAGTCTCCGGCCCCGAATTCCGCCAGGTTGCCGGTAATGTCAGTCCAAGTGGCGCCGGCGTCGGTCGTCCGGAAAACCTGGTTGCTGTCGATGACATATGCGCTCCTCCAGTCGTCCGGGTCGAGCACAACATCGACAAGAGTACCAGCGCCTGCCGGGAGCGCCGCCGTCTGCGTCAGAGCGCCGCCGGCTGTGGTTCGCAAAAACACCGCGGAACCGGAGCAGGCATACAGGACATCCTGGTTGCCTGCGCTGCCATAGGCCATCGCGTTGGCGCGGAGGGCGGGGGCGGGGGCGGGGTTGATCTGGGTTATCGTGTCCCCCTTGTTCAATGATTCATAGACAGAGTTCGTTCCGCCGATGACCAGGCGGGTCGGATTGACCGCGTTCAGCTCCAGTGGGGTGACGAACTGCGGCTGAAATGCGGCCCCGCCACCCACAACCATCAAAGCAGGGAAGAATGGATCGCCGACGCGAGTGTTAGTCGCGTCGTAGGTCTCCCGGCGGAAGCCGCCCAGCATCTGGAAACTTGTATAACGGATGGACTGATTACTGGATGCCAGGCTGATGTTATCGACCGCGACGTCGCCGCCGTCGGCCGTCGAGACGCTTCTCCAGGTTGTAGAGCCCGGAGTGATCTGCACCGGAGACCCGGTGTCCTGGGCTCCGCCGAGGATGATGGAATTTGAGATAGTGTCATAGGCGACGTCGTGGAACTCGGTCGTTTGGACGTTGCCGTTTATCGAGAACCAGTCGCCGGTGTTGTCTCGCGGATTGGTGCGCCGATAGATGCCGCCGTCATTTACATTGATGAGGTCTCCTTTAGCGTCGATGACCAACTCGCGCGAGTCCGCATGCGGCGCGCTACCGCTCTTCGTGCCGCCTCCCGGAATCCCCTGGATCGAATTCGAGTGCGTCAGGTGTTTCCACTGTGGAGACGGGACCGCGCCCGTCGGCGCAACCCTCGTATCACCGCGGAACAGCCGTCCCGAGAAGTCACGCGCCCCGATGAAGTTGAGACGGGGCATGGGAGGGGGGGGAAGGTCCTGCCGATCGCCGGCCACATATACTGTATTCGGGTCGTTCGGATCGACCGCAATCGAAAGATGTATGCTTCCCTGTCCGCCAGGGTGGAGCCCCACGACTACGCCATTAGGCTCCGGAGTCTGCGGTAGATCCATAGCAGTCCACGTAGGGGAGGCCGCAGACGGGTTGTCGCTAAATCCAATGTATTGAGCCCGACTTCCGACATTGACACCGTTGACTACGACAATGACTACGACAATGACGTATAGCCGACCGTTACTTGCGACCGCCATCTCGGCGTTGGTGTTTTGGGCATTGGTGATAACCGGATTCAGGGTAGGATCACCAATAGAGATATTGGTCCAGTTCGCTCCGCCGTTATCACTACGGAAAATGCCGGTGCTCTGGACGGACACGTAGAAGCGGTTAAGATTACTCGGGTCGCCGACGAGATCAAAGGCGCCGCCGGGTGGTAAGCCGGTACCGGGGCTGCCGGATACCCTGACCCAGTTACTACCGCCATCAGTGCTACGAAAGAGCCCGCCGGTGGTCAATAATGTGTTCGCCGAGGCCAGCAGCGTAGCTCCGCGGGCAGCGATACCTGAAATGTTCTGATTCATCAGAATCTGAGGGCTTATTCGCGCCCAATTATCGCCCCCATCAGTGGTACGAAGTATTCCTGTCAGGGGGCCTCCATTTCGGCCAAAACTGCTAAACCGACCGATACCGGCAACGAGCGTCCGGCGGGTCGCGTCATTGGGGTCGAACTCCAATGCGCCGATCGAGAGCGACGGAAAATTATCGGTCAATGGCGTCCAGGTAGGACTTGCGGCTGTCGCATTACCCGTCCTCCAGATACCACTGTTGACTCCCCCAACATAGAGGATGTTCGGGTCGGTCGGATGCGCCGCCACAGCGTGAATCGCTCCAACCACCTCGAAATTGGGGGTCACGTTTTCGACCTGCCCATTCTGGGTCGGACCAGGGCCCTGGGCAGTCCACTGCCCTCCAAACATGCCAGTAACGTTAATCTGCGCCGGAGGATCCTGCACGTTTCCGCTGTTGTCGGTCGCGCGACTTCTGATCGTTACCTGTCCTGGCGTGGTGGGAGTGAAGTTAAAGCTCCATGCAGTCGTCCCCGTAGCCGCGCTAAATGTAGCCCCGCTGTCCACCGACACTTCGACCTTGGCCACCGTCCCACCGCCGGCATCGCTCGCGGCGCCAGTGATGGTGACTGTGGATCCGATCGCTACAGTCGCTCCTGCTGTTGGGAACGTAATTGTCGAGGTCGGCCGCACAGTGTCGGGTTCCTGCCTTGGAGTGTTGGGTCTGACCATGCCGCACCCGGGGGAGAGCAGAATCGAACCTACAAAAGCCATGCCTATGAAAACTCCTAAGACGTTGACATAACGTTTGGCGAACTTCTGAAATCCTTGTGTCATATATACCTCAGTTCAGGCGCTGAACATCCATTGTGATGTTGGGAAAGCGTTGGTCGTCTCCCTCACTGTAATGTGCGCTGGAGAGCAGTTTGATTTCGAAAAAATGTAAAAGGCGATAAAAACGTCATATTTAGCGAGAATCACACTGTGTAAATTGCAAGAGGGCAGCGGTGGAAGACTTTGGTAAAGTTGCGCCAGAGCTTTAGGGGAGTTGGTGAGAAGGAGCTCTAGAGCCTGTTATTAACTTTTCCGCTGTCTTTTCAGCGGGTTAGCGCATCAACTGCGCCTTTGATCATTGTGATAAGCTTTATTGATGGACCGAAAAGTTTATCGAGAGCGATGTCAGCGACGTAGAATGGGTTCTCGTGGCCCCATACCTAACACTAATGACAGAAGACGCTCCGCAACGCGATTATAGGAGAAAGTGATCGCTTTCCTGACTGACGCGCGGCATTCTACACACGCAATGGCCTGCGTTCAAATGACCATGCCCTCCTAGCGCTTTAGTTCTTTAGGATGCGCTCGCTACCGCTCGCGTTAATGATCCCGATAGACAGTTTCCCCATTTACGATCGTCGCCGTCACATCGAGCGTTGAATTCTTCTCGTCCCACCGGAACAGGATCAAATCCGCCCTGCGCCCGATTTCAATTGAACCGAATTCGGAGCCGACGCCGAGCAGTTCAGCCGGATTCGCGCTTGCCATACGCAGCGCATCATCGAGCGTCGCGTCGGAATATTGAACAGTCTTCGCTATAGCTTCATGCATCTCTAAAACCGAGCCTGCCAGATAAGGCGTATCAGGCAGATTTACGCGACGCTCGGGCGTCACTTCGACTTCGACGCTGCCTAGACGGTATCGGCCCGCCGGCTTGCCGGCCGCCGAGATTGCGTCGGTAACGAGAATGCTGCGCGCGACGCCTTTCGAGCGCAGAAAACACTTCACGACCGAAGGCGGCAGGTGATGGCCGTCGACAATGAAGCTCGCCCACAGATCGTCATTGGCCAACTGCTCCCAGATGTAATTTGGGTGGCGGTCAATTTTCGCGTGCGACCCGTTGCCGAGATGAGTCGAGAGCTTCGCCCCGGCGCGCGCCGCGTCGGCGATCCGCTTCGGATCCGCCGCAGTGTGGCCGATGGCGACGACGACGCCCGTCGCAGCCGCGTGTTCAATGAACTCAATCGCGCCGGGCCATTCGGGAGAGAGTGTGACAATGCGAATCCGGCCGAGGGCGGCGTCCTGCCATCTTTGAAATTCATCCCAATCGGGCGCGCGAGTGTGTCGCTTCGGATGCGCGCCGCGCGGCCCGTCTTCGGGCGAAATGAATGGGCCTTCGACGTGAATGCCGATCATCGCGCGCGCGAACTCCGGCGATTTGTCGCTTGCTCGGATCAAATTGGAAATGCATTTCGAGATGTGATCGAAGGAGCCGGTAATGATCGTGGGGCAGAACGCGGTTACGCCCGTGCGCCAGAGTTTCCGCGCGGCGGCGGCGATCTGGTCGGCGCCTGTGTCCGGGTCGTTGAAATCAATGCCGTCGTAGCCGTTAATTTGAATGTCGATAAGTCCCGGCGCGACGCTCAAGTCTTCGCCGCCGAGGTCGCAAGTCTGCGACAGAACGACTTCGGGACGGGGCGCAAACCGCCCGTCGGCAATAAATAATTCCGCCGGCTCATAGCCGGCGCCGATCTTGCCTTTCACTCTCATTGCGTAATCACGACGCGATTGTCTTCAAGGTGTATGACCATGAGTTCCGCCGCATCCAGGTCGCGCTTCGATCTGCCAAGCAAACCGATCACGAGGTCGTTACTTTGCTCGGCCACTTCATCGGGCGAGACATAGGTCAGAATGTCCGGATGGTGGCTGGTCACCACCCATCCGGGATCGTCATCCAGGGTGATGACGGAAAAATCGCCGGCGGGCGCCCCGGCATGAACCGGGCCGAATGTTTTCATCATCTCTACAGCCTGTCGCCTCAAGTCGATTTCCGGCCGCATTAAGATCACACAAGTCCCGTTGCTGAAGAGCGCCCAGGATTTGTATTCGCCGACGATTATTCGCCGCCAGGTTTCAATTAATGAGTCAAACATAAGCGTTAAATCGAAGCGCGGCGCCGCTCGCTCACGTTAAGCGCCAATACGCGTAATCCAATAACCTAACGCCAGCAGTAACACAACCCACAACCAGGCCAGCAAAAATCCGATCACATCCAGCCGATAGCGCCGGTAGCTGAAGGTTCGCGCCAGCCGCAGCAAATCGACGATCAGCAGCGAATGGCCCTCCTCTTCCAGCTTCGAGCGCGGGATCGAAGGCGCGACGTCTAAAGTCCGCTGTGTCTCAGAAATGATTTTGTTCTCTTCGAAATTCATGATTTTGAGGACAAGGCGTTGTTGAAAAGTTCGGGCTGCGCGCCGCCGGTATTTCAATCGGCCATGACTTTCAAATCAGCGCGTTCGAGGTTCTTTTCTTCGCCGACCGGCGTGTGCAACAGGGTGAAAAATCGCCGCAAACGGTCAGCCGGTTCGGGCTGCGTCGCCAGGCTTACGATGATCGCCAGCGCGAAGCCGACCAGCAAAGCCGAAAGCAGTTGTCCGCCCTCTCCCAAACCCATCTTTTGCGCTGTGAAGAACATTGCCGAGCTGCCGATGACGCTGGCCCACGCGCCCTTTGAATTCGCCCGCGGCCAAACGATGCCGACCCACATCGGGATGCCGACGAAGGCCACGATGATGACGAAATGAATTGTGGCCTTCACTACCGAAGGCATGTAAAGGGCGAAGAGCAGACTGCCGACGGTCAGAGCGGCAGAAACGACGCGGCCGACGAGCAGGTAATGCGCGTCATCGGCCGCGGGCTTCAAATATTTTTTGTACAGATTTCGTGTGAAGAGCGCCGAGCCTGATACCATAAACGCCGCGCAGGATGCGATCACCGTTCCGATAATCGCCGCGATCATCAGCCCGATCAGGCCCGAGGGCAATAACAGTTTAATCATTGCGCCGAAAACAAGCTCGCGGCCCTTGTGGTCGTATGCGCCCGAAAACAACACGGCGGCGATCAGTCCGGTCAGCGCCCAGCCAATGGTGCAAAGCCTCTTGATGAAATTGCCGTAGCACCATCCGACGCGGCAATTCATTTCACTCTTGCCGCTGCCCGCAACCGCCATGTGATGCGGTTGCGCTACGATGCCGACCAGGCCGCTGATAACGAGCATCGTCACTCGAAACAGCGACAGCTCTTTTTCAGAGAACAGAGAAAACATCTGCGGATCGAGCCGGGCGTGTAATCCCGAAAAACCGCCGATCGCGTTCAGCCCGAATGGTATCAGCATGAACGACAGGATGATGATGAAGATGCCCTGAATGAAATCAGTATTGACCGTCGCGACAAGTCCCCCGGAGACGCCGAAGAGCACGAACAATGCAGTGACGCCCCAGATGATCCATGCCTCGGAGACGCCCGTAATGCCAGATATCGTTAGCGCCGCGCCTTTGATGATCGTCCCCTGCCACAACATAAACAGGTAGAGCGCGAAGAACGAATAGCCGACGCCCAAAGATTTACTGAAACGCTCTTCAAAAAAATCGGCCGTCGTCGTGTAACGCATCCGGCGGAAGATCGGCGAGAGCAGCCAGAAGAACGGGGTCGAGAAGATGTACATCCACTGGTACCAGATGCCCGCCATCCCGATTTCGTAAGACGCGCCGGCCACGCCGATGGCGTAATCGGCGCGCGTGCCCGTCGTCAGCGCCTGCGCGACCATTAGCGATTTGCCGAAACGGCGATTGCCCATGAAAAAACCTTCAGTGTCTTTGACGCGGCGCGACACGTACAGCCCGAAAGCCGTAATTCCGGCGAGATACACGATGATGACCGCTAGATCGAGTGTTGATAGTCCGCCCATTGTTCTCCTTAAATCAGCGCCGCGAGCGGTGGCGAGCGCCGCTCTGATGATCGGCTTGCTTGGGAGGCGCGCTCGCTACCGCTCGCGGCGCTGATTAAATGAAGATTGAGTATTCAGCCACGAATGAACGCTATATAACATAAGTATGTCGCCGCTGAGTAGTCTGTGCGGTTATAATGACGCCCGCCTCTATTAAGCCGGTTTTCAATTGCGTATACACTGATTTGAAAACCGTTCTAATTCCCGAGATGATTATGCGTAATCCGACCTCCAAAAGAATACGACTGACGTTCGCCGTTTTTTCGGCGATCCTCTGTTTATTTATCGAAGCGCAGACCGCCTTCGGCCAACAGATCGGCGGCTTCGAACGATTGAATGAACTCCGCAGGCTGCGCTACCAACTACAGCTTGCCGACCCGCTACACGATTCGGACGTCTTAGTGATATTGAGCGAGCGCGCGATCTCAGAAGCGGCGCAGCGCCTCGTCGGGCTTGAATTCCTGTTGTCCAAAGGCGGGACGTTGAAGCTGACCTCGGTCGAGAGTGAGTTGAAAACGGCCGCGGCGACCTTAAAGATCAGGATCCAGGCGAAATCGTCCGTGACGATGAACCTGCAACTGACCGCGCGGATCAACAGCGGCGAGTTTGATAGAGGCGCGCTGAGATTGCCGCTCCGGGTCACCGACGTGAAGTTGATGAACGGGGGGTTTTCGTCGCTCATTCTGAGGACGCTCTTCGGCGAATGGCTCGACCCGAAGACGTGGGACAAAAAAATGCCCGATATCGAAATCCCGATGGAGATCGCGGAGACGATGCGTATTCCGGCGGGCCGCTTCGACGTCGCGGGCGAGTTGCCGATGGAAATTTCGACGCCGGAATATCAGGCTCCGTTGAAATTCACCGTCACGTCTTTGCTCCCGCTCGATAAACGCGCCGTGGTCTCGCTTCGCCTCGGCCAGGACGCCCCGGCGAAGTCGATCCCGGTGTCGTATGCGGGCGACGGCGCGGACGCGAACGACATCGACCCGATGGCGCTCGAAGACGAGATCGCGCGAATGAGCGAGGGGTTAAAATCCGCCGGCGACTTTCGCGCGGTGCTGAGCCGGCGCCTGATCAACGCGCTGCTCGCGCAGATGACCGCGGCGCATAACGCCGATCTCGACATCCGCCTCAAGCGCGGGCGCATCCGCTCGGAGGAGGTCAACGTGATCGTCAACGTCACGAATTACACCGACGTCGAGGGCGGCGAAGGGCGCGCGGACGTGACGCGGCTCGACGTCGAGAGCATCACGGACGGGAAGATCACGGTGAGGTTGAGCGGTCAGGGCGAAGTGGACGCGCGACTGCGCGGGCGCGAATACGGCGTGCCTTACGCCATCTCCCCGCACATGAGCTTCTCGATCAAGGATCAGCCTCTGCCGCTTGAATTCGTCGGCGAAGGGAAGAAGATTTTTCTGCGCGCCGCGCCGGGCTCCACCTTGCCGATCGACGCCCAGTTCAATTTGAAGATCGCCGGACATGACGTGCGGTTCGACCGCCGGTCGGTCGCGCAAGCCGACAAGTGGCTGAACCGGATCGAGCTGCCGTCATTTTTCGACCGCGAGATTTCGCTGCCGAGCAAAATAAAGATCGACTCCGGCGGGCGCCCGCGCATAATCGAAAGCCGAAACCTCGGCTACACGCTTTCCAACATGCGCGTCGGCGCGAAAGATGACGCGATCGAAATCAACGCCGAGGTCGGCTTCGATCGTCAGCTCGACCACTGAGACATCGGGAATGGAGAGTGGGGAGTGAAGACGGAGAGAAGGTGTGATGGAGAGACAGAGAGACAGAGAAAAGGAGGGAAAGAGCGAGGGAGGAATCGCACACTCTCTCCGACCCTACGTCCCTCAGTCTCTCCAACTACCATTCCCCATTCCGCGCTTTGATACGAGCGGCAAGCCTCCAAAATCAAAGCGCCAGATGAAATGGGTGAAATGGGCGATCATTTTTCTTTGTTGGACAGCCATCGCCCTCATCTTCACCGGCCAGAACTATGTCAATCAGGCCTGGTGGACTGACACAATCTATTGGAAGGGACCTCTGGCCCGTGAATTGGTTTGGGTATACTCGTGGAATGTAGTGACCCCGCTCATCCTTCTACTGTTAAACCGTTTCCCTTTACAACGCGGTAGACTCCCCCGATCCATCGTAGTACACGCTTTCGCCGCCCCATTTTTCTTCGCCGCCAGTTCAGCGATTTCCGTCATCTCGTACAGATTGATTCTCGGCCCTTACCCGGGGACAAAGTCTCTTTTCGACGCGTTTCGGGGCCTCGTCATTAGCGGGTTTGCCACCGGACTGCTGATCTACTGGCTTATTATCGGCATCAGCCAGGCCATAAATTATTATCGCGGGTATCGAGACCGAGAATTGCTGGCGTCGAATCTTGAAACCCGTCTGGTAGAGGCGCAACTGGACTCCCTGAGAATGCAAATGCATCCGCACTTTCTCTTCAACACGCTCAATAGCATTTCAGTGCTGATGCGAAGGGATGTCGACGCGGCCGATCGGATGCTGCTACACCTCAGCAACCTGCTGCGCGTCACTTTGGCCAGGAATGTGGCGCACGAAATTAAACTCAGGCAGGAACTGGAAATTCTCGAACGGTATCTGGAGATTGAACAGATCCGTTTTCAAGATCGTTTGACTGTCAGGATGCAAGTTGATCCGG
>Ga0075421_100013134_pt1 | contig 10315 bp, 10 predicted proteins | sample SoiMetdeltSBSDD5_FD_75292 | JGI IMG/M metagenome (GOLD analysis project Ga0075421, IMG submission 75292) | Bulk soil microbial communities from a Populus tree surrounding site in Tennessee, USA - Soil MetaG P. deltoides SBSDD5 | ecosystem: Environmental > Terrestrial > Soil > Tree plantation... | reverse complement strand
AAGATCCAGCCGGCCACTGACCGCCAGCACGCTGTCGCGCAGCGCTTCGACGTCCATGCGGCGGCGATTCATTCGCCACAAAAGACGATTCTCCGGATCAGCAGCGAAGGCTTTCTCGCGGTGTTCCGAACTCATTTGATAGGCGCGGCTCAAAACAATCTCACGAATCATCCGCTTGAACGACCAGTTCACCGCCACAAACCGCGTCGCCAGGTAATCGAGCAATTCCGGATGCGATGGCCATTCCCCGTGCCGCCCGAAGTCGTCCACCGTGCGCACCAGGCCCGCGCCAAAGAGATGATGCCAAATCCGGTTCACCACGACGCGGGCCGTCAATGGATTTCCGCGGTCGGCCAGCCATTCCGCCAATTCCAGGCGCCCGCTCTGTTCCGGCGAAAAGTCAGCGCGCGTGCCGTAGTCCGCCACCTGGATGAAACCGCGCGGGACGACTTCCGCCGGTTGACGCATGTCCCCGCGCACGAAGAGCCTCGCGTCCGCAATCGCCTCGCGATCGCCCACCGCCATCGCCAGGGGCGGTTTGGGTGGCGGCTTCTCCGAGAGTTGCTTGATTTCGGTGGCGAGCGATTTGAGCGTCTGCTCGAGCTTCGCGATTTCTTCCCGCGTTGCTTCACTTTCAGCGGATTCACCCTTCTTCTTGAGGCCGGCCAGCTCCGATTTGGATTTCTCCTGCTTTTTCTTCAGCCCATCGAGCTTTTCGTCGTACGCCTTCCATTCCGTGTAGAGCTTGTCGCCGTCCTTGCCCAGCGGACGCAAGTTCCAGCCGGAAAGATCGCGCCGGTGCAGCAGTTGGCCGTGGACCGTTTCGGTGCTGCCAAAGATTCCCGCCAGCGCGTAGTAGTCGCGCGCAGGCACCGGATCAAACTTGTGATCGTGGCACCGAGCGCACCCAAGCGAAAGGCCCAGAAATGCCTTGCCCACCGTATCGATCTGTTCATCGATCACGTCCATGCGCAATTGCTCCTTGTCGTCGTCGCCGATCACCTTCGGACCGAGCACCAGAAAGCCGGTCGCAGTAACCTGTTCGTCCCGTTGATTTTGGTCCGCGCTGGGCAGCAGATCACCCGCGAGCTGTTCGCGCACGAATTGGTCGAACGGCTTGTCCTTGTTAAATGCGGCGATGACGTAGTTGCGAAAGCGCCACGCATCGTAATACGTAAAATTCTCGTCCGACCCATTGGAATCAGCATAGCGGGCAACATCCAGCCAGTGACGGCCCCAGCGCTCGCCAAACTCCCTGGAGCCAAGCAACCGATCCACCACGCGCGCCAGGGCATGTGGCGAGGAGTCGCGTTCAAAAGCCTCCAAATCTTCCAGCGCCGGCGGCAAGCCGATCAAGTCCAACGTCAGGCGTCGCAGCAAGACCAGTTTATCAGCATCGCGCGATGGGGTCAGCCGCTTCTCCTCCAGTTTGGCCAGGATGAACTGGTCGATGGCGCCGCGTGGCCAAGCCTTGTTCTGCACCTTCGGCGGCCCGACCTCCCGGACCGGCTGAAACGCCCAAAACTTTCGGTCGTCGGCCGTCACCCGCGCCTGATCGCCTGTATCGGCCGGCACGCGAAGGCACAAGCCTGCGAAGAAACAAACCTGCAAAAATCGGCGCATACCCGAAGACCTTAAGTCTCCCATAGTTTATTCCCTCCACCGTACCTGAGCAATGCTATTCCCCTCCGCATTTTCTCCCTCGTTCGCACAAAGATTACAAAGATGTAAGCTTGCAGACATGACGGTGTAATCTATTCCTGCCTAGATGCTTTCGCTATGATTATAAAAAACATCCTCATGGCTGCCGCTCTCACTCTGGCGGCAGATAACATTCAGGCCAACCCTGCGCTGCAGCAAAGCCACCGCTTAACCAAAACCATATGAGTTACCTGCTTATATTTGGCACTGTCAGTCTGCTCATTATTTTGCATGAACTGGGACACTTTCTGGTGGCAAAAAGGATGCGTATCCCCATAGCACGTTTCTCGGTCGGCCTGGGCCCAAAGGTATGGGGATTCAAAATGGGTGGAACCGAATACTGGTTGTCCATGATCCCTTGTGGCGGCTACGTGATGCCCGCGCTGAAAGATGAGGAGGCTTTCTACAAAATACCGTTGAAGAGTCGCATCCTGTTTGCCCTGGGCGGTCCCGCAGCAAATATTCTGGGAGCGTTTCTCTGTCTGTCGCTGATGAATATCGTAAAGCTTGGTTTCTCCGTTAATTCCGCCATTTATCTTCCGCTGGAACAAATCTGTCAGGTGGCGATGCAGATCGGCACTGCTATTCCGTCACTCTTCAGCCAGCCAGAAAATCTTTACGGCATTGTGGGAATCGTCGCGGCGGGCGGGCCTCATGTAGGATTGAGTTTTGTTAAACTTCTCCAGTTTTCCGTTCTCTTGAATGTGAATTTCGCGGTTTTAAACTTGCTTCCGATCCTACCGCTGGACGGAGGAAAAATCATGATGGGATTGTTGCGGAAAATCTACCAGCCATTGCGAAGACTGGAAATGCCTCTGACAGTTGGAGGCTGGGTCTTGCTGGCGGGTCTTATGTTGTATGCAACTGCGCTTGATCTGGCACGTGTAGCCCATGGAATTTTAGGATGATTCAGTCACGTCGTTAGACGGCAGAGTGCGGTCGTGGTTTGAGAGAATGAACAACCAGAAGCTTAGTAGGTCGAAACGTATGAATCGTAAAGAATATCGTGCTCTCGCCTCCCGGTGGTGGAAGCGAGAAATTCGCCCGCTCTTAATCCTGGCGCTGATTCTGTTTTCCATGCGTTCGTCCCTGGCGGATTGGAATGATGTGCCTTCCGGTTCAATGCAGCCAACGATTCTGGTCGGTGACCGCGTGTGGGTAAACAAACTCGCCTACGATCTCAAAGTGCCGTTCACCACCTGGCACATTGCGGAGTGGAGCGACCCTCAACGCGGAGATATTGTGGTTTTCTTTTCACCAAAGGATGGCACTCGAATGGTGAAGCGTGTGATTGGCCTGCCAGGCGACACGATTGAGTTACGGAATGCTCGGTTATTTATCAACGGTCGACCCGTAAATTATTCGCCGTTGGAGCCCGGAGCATTCAAGCAACTTGCCGACGCTGAGCGCGCCCATGGCATATTCGCCACCGAACAACTTCCCGTTCACCCACATGCGGTTATGGCCCTGAACGGAGTCCCAGCGATACGCACGTTCGGGCCAATGCATATTGCTGCCGACCAGTATTTTGTGATGGGTGATAATCGTGACAACAGCTTCGATTCGCGATATTTCGGCCCGGTTGATCGAAGTCAAATAGTGGGCAGAACTTCCAGCGTGGTTCTCTCGCTAGACAAGAGCAATTACTGGCTGCCAAGATGGGGTCGCACGTGTTCGTCTTTGGACATCAATGCAAAATAACCTATATTGGGCGTTAGCCATGTCATCCCGCGAAATTCTCAGGTGAGTTTTGATGGCGAATTTTGGCGCGCGAGCGATGCAAGCCCAAGTCGGGTCAACGCTAGCGGGCGGGGTGAAGGGCATAGTTGCCAGTAATCCCCAGCGCCGGTACTTTTACGCAATGCGACCCCTTCGGTATTCCATCAACGTCACGTTGGACGGGTGCTGCGATCATCGCGTGATAATCCCGGACGAAGACCTGCATCGTCACGCGGTCGAGAACCTCAACCGGGCCGATGCCCTCCTTTTCGGCCGGGTGACTTATGAAATGATGGAGGCAGCGTTCCGGTCGCCGGCGCCGGCGGGAGCGAGGCCTGAGTGGATGGAACCCTTCGCCCGGACGATCGACGCGGCAAAGAAGTACGTCGTGTCGAGCACCCTGGACCAGGTCGATTGGAACGCGGAACTCGTACGCGGGGATGTGGGGAAGGCCGTTCAGCAGCTCAAGCAGGAAACGGGTAAGGGATTGTTCGTGGGAGGCGTGAAGCTCCCGCTGGCGTTGGCGGAGCTGGGATTGATCGATGAGTACGAATTCGTGGTGCACCCCAGGCTCGCAGGCCATGGGCCAACGTTGTTCGCGGGGCTATCGAAGTATGTCGACTTGAAGCTCGTGGGCCGGCTGGAGTTCGGTTCAGGGGCCGTGGCGATGCGGTATGAGCCGAGAAGGTAGGTATTTGACTGTAGAAATGACGTCACCAACGAAAATGTTGTGAATGCTCGCACTAACCGTTGGGTAATTGCAGCAGCCCATCGCCGCTGATTCTTGGGGCCATACTTTCGCGCGTGATCGAGCCTGGCGTCCGCGTCCGATAGGTGACACTCGCCGAAGAGACGGCTGCGCTTAAGTTCCTTCCCGCAGTCCCCCGACTCGCTTTGCTTCGCTGCTGGCCGATGGTGCAAATGCTCGAATGGAACTTTTTCATTCGCCATTTGTATAACCCTCACAGAAATGGTCAGCGTATGTCGCATCCTGAATGCCGGAAGATTCTGACATTGTTAAACGCGTCCTGAATGGAGACGTAGATTCCTTCCGAATCCTCGTGGAGCGATATCAGCGACCCGTTCTCAGCATGATACGACGACTTATATGGGACAGCCACCGCTGTGAAGAAATCGGCCAGGACGTTTTTGTCACGGCCTTTCAGAAATTGTCCACGTTCGATCCGGCGCGCAGCAAGTTCTCCACGTGGTTGTTCACCATCGCACGCAATATGAGCATCAACGCGTTGAAGAAAAAAGCTCCAATTCCGGTCGAGCATTTGCCCGAGATCCTCGATTCCAGAAATCCGTCCGACGAGTTTTCGGACAAGGAATTTTTCGCTCAATTAGATCAAACACTCAAAGCATTGCCCGGAAAGTTGCGGCGCGCCTTCATCTTCGCTGAATTTGAACAAATGCCATACGAAGAAATCGCCCGGATTGAGGGAGCACCCCTCGGAACCGTCAAATCCCGAATCAATCGCGCCCGCACGCAAATTTATGCTGCTATGAAGCATATGAAAGGAGACCTCACATGAACCTCGACGAAAAATATCGCGCCTGGAAAGAGCGTCCCACTCCATTGAATGTCCCGCCTGATTTTGCCGGAGAGGTTATGCGCCGGGTTCACCGGGAGGCCGAGCAGCGGCAGGCTCAATGGAACTGGCCGGGCGTCCTTGAATTTTTCCAGCGAAACGTTTCATTTCAATATGCCGCCCTCGCCGTTGCGGCCATTGCCGGTTTGAGCAGGCTTTGGCTCATCTTTTTCGCCATTTTAAAACCTTAAACCATTGAACATCGTATGAACACGACCCATTCAATTGAACTCCGGCGGCCCTGGATTGCTGCCATTCTTTCATTTATTATGCCCGGTCTTGGGCAGGTTTATTGCGGCATGCTGTCGCGCGGACTGATATGGATGTTTCTTTGCGGCATCTCTTCAGTAGCCGGGTTGTTGATTCTCTCGCATCCGACGGCCTATTCGTGGACTTTGGGTTGCGCGGCGGGATTGGCCCAGGTCGCCATTTGGATTGCCGGCGTGATTGATTCCTACCGATGCCCTTTACGATGCAAGGCAGACTATGAATTGAAGGATTACAATCGCTGGTATGTTTATGTGCTGTTCCTGCTGATGGGCACCGGCAGTCTCTTGAGTTATGCGCTCAACGTCCGTAACCAACTCCTTCAGCCTTTCATCATCCCGGGTGCATCCATGTATCCCACCCTTTTTCCGCGTGACCGTTTCATTGCGGTAAAAAACGCCTACCGGAATGCCGACCCGCAACGCGGCGACCTCGTCTTGTTTACAAATCCAAATAATCGCCGTGAATTCTGGGTCAAACGTGTCATCGCGCTTGCCGGTGATACGGTGGCGATCAAAGATGGCAATCTATATGTGAATGGCGTAAAGCTTTCTCTGGAATCCATTGGGCCGGGCGCCGTTGCTGGAACAAGCGGTCAGATTTTCGGTGAAGACAATAACGGTGCAAAATATCGCATTTTTATCTCTCCAGGCCATTCTGCGCCCGATTTTCCTGAAATCACCGTGCCCAAATATGAATGCTTCGTCATGAGCGATAACAGGAACGAGGCCCGGGACAGCCGGTATTTCGGCCCAATTCCGATAACCGGGATACTCGGCAAATTCGATTACCGCTACTGGCCTATCGCATCCGCCGGAAGAATTCATTAACTCAACGATGAACCAAATTCGATATTTCTTTGGAAAGGAACAACCGATTTATCGCCGTGGCATCCATCATCTGCTTTGCCGGCGGTCTGGTGCTCTCACATCGGACCGAGGCGGGCGTCCGCGTCGAAAGAATAATGCTGACTGCAAACACACACCCTCGCTTCGACTTTTCCCCGCAACGCCGGGTCCGCATCCAATTGCACTACTCGCCCATGGAGCCGCCGGCTCGAAAGAAAATTGCTTTCGTTTCGGCGAGGCGCTCGCCGCCGTTGGTTTTGATTGCTATTCGGTGGATCAGGCGGGACATGGAGAATCGCCGCACCTTGGTCCCTCACCAACATCTGAGGAGCCCCTGGACTATCTAAAAAAGCCGAACACTGAACAGACAATTCAGGGGACGACCGTGACGCGATAGAATAAGGTCCCGGTGGTAGCGGGGACGACGATATTGAGGTTGCCACCTCCGAAAGTAGGCGAATGCGGTGGCGGGACCTTGCGCCAGGTACGCAAGTCCGTGGAAGTTTCGACCTGGTACTCGACGCCATGAACGCGGCTCCAGATGATCTGGATGCCGGGGCCGTCAGGCCAGGTAAGCGGCACGAGGCGGATGCGGTGGACAGACTGGGGATTCCGGGGGTCGGTGCGGGAATTAAATTCGGTCAAAGCATTGGCGCCGTCGCCGTCCGAATCGAGAGAAGCGTCAGCGGAGTCGGTCGGATTGAGTCCGTACAGGCGTTCCCAAAGGTCGGACAGTCCATCTGTGTCTGTATCCGCCAGCGGTTCGGCGCCCACTTCAATCGCGCCCGCATCCGGGGCAGGTCCGGCGATGCGGGACAGGCCGCGGGCGTCAACCATCACATCGCTGGGACGACCGGCGTCAATAGCGGGGCTGTCCGGCAATGGCATCAACGAAACTGTCGGCCCGCCATTGTGCTGGAGCACGCCGAGGCGCGCCGGCCCACCGATGATATTTCCGCCGCCATCAACCCATTCGCCAATCAGACCAGAGGCGTGGGGTGAGCCGTTGGTGGGATTGTCAGCCACAATACAATTTTGGAGTTCGACTCTGGAGTTTCCGGTGACAAAAGCGCCCTCCGGCACAGGCGGCCAGCTTCCAGGCTCGCTGAGCACAACATTGTCTGCGATCGTGCAATGCCGGAAAAGGACATCCATAGCCTGGCTGATATAGACTGCGGCGCCTCCAGTGTGACGCGTGCAATTATCCACGGTGACATTCAGTTTCTCACCCAGGAAAAGTCCGCCCCCAATGTTCGCATAAAACGCGCTGCTGCTAACGGACAGCACGCCCAAGTCGGGATCACACCGCAAACCGTAGTGGCCGTTGTAACGGAAGACACAATTTCGCACTCGGCCGTTAGCGAACTGGGCGCCATTAACCGCATTGTGCTCGAAGCGGCATCCGTCCAACATTGCGTATCCTCCGGTTATGCCGTCGCCTTGACTGTAGCTGAAAACGGAGTCCTTGGCCTCCAGCCTGGAAAAGTTCAGGCCCTTACGATTGCCGCTGACGGTGACGCGCTCCAGGCGCAGGGTGCCTCCACTCTCCCAAAATGTATCGCGCACCGGCTCGTCGCAGTTTACAATGACACAGTCACGCAACAGGAGGGGTTTTTCCGCCAGCACGCCATCGGCGGTAAAATAGCCGTGAAGCCGGAGGCCCTCCAGAACGACGCCATCGGCGCCTAGAGGAGTTCGGTATCCAAATGTCCGTGGAGGAAGATGCGGTAATTCTGTGAGGGCTCAGTGTAAAGAGTGATGGCCTTGTCAATACGAAGCGGACCGGATAACAGAACTAAATTGACCATGTGTACGGTGTCACCCGGTTGAGCCGCGGCAATGGCAGCGCGCAATCCGGCCTCTTCAGGAGCTGCGAGGATATCTGCGCTCTTGAGCTCGACCGCTGCCACTGTGCACGCCGCCACGAAAATGCCGGCCCAACGCCAACCCTGGGGAAAGTCATGGTCGCATTAGAGCGCCGCGAGCGTAACGAGGTCAAGGAATTCCCCGTAGCAGCCGACGTCAGGAGGCTCTAACTATTGGCGTAGAATGACAGAACTGAGCCTCCTTACGTCGGCTGCTACAGCTCGAGGATATCTGGCTTGGTGGTACTTTCCAAATGCGCCCACGCCTCCCCAGGTTGAGTCCCAGCGGCGCCATGATTCAGCGCCCGGTTTCAGTGCCAATGATTTGAATGCTGGCGGTTTGGCGCCATAATCGAAGGCCGTGATATGCCGATAAACGACGCCCAACCCTTGATACTCAAGTTGCTTTCGATGATGACGTCTCGCGAACGTGCATGTTGGATCAGGACCGCCCCGGACGCAGTAACCTGCTTTGCAAATGATGAAATCTTCCGCTTTTCAGCCATTCACAACTCCTCAGCTACGATCTTGTCGAGAGAAAACGAGTTCATTAATGCGGATGCCATTCGGGGTGAAATCCGCGGTTTTTATTTTCTCTGGCTCAAGGACGCACCCGGTTGGGCTGACGTGACACAATTGATCGACCAATCACAAGATGCTAGCGAAAGACTGGCGCCATTAGCGAATGCGGCTCTTCAGCGGCTGCTCTCAGACTTGCAACGCTACGCTGCACACGGCGGTTGAAAACGAAACCAAGTCTAGATGTGGCCAAAAAGCATGCCCCCCCCAACCCGGTTCGCAAGACCTCTTGGAAAAATGAAGATCCATCAAACGGGTCCACATCTGTGAGCTTTCGACAATTCAATCCTCTTTGGACGCGCGCGGTCCGGCCGTCAGTCGTGGTTGAAAAAAGAGCGCAAGAGAAGAAAATCGAGGACGACGACGAGCACGAGGACGAGGAGGATTGGAGCGTCAGCGCGATGCTCGTGCGTGCTCCCGTCCTTGTCCCCATCCCTCGTAAACGACTTTCGCCACATCGGCCACGGCGCGTTCCTGGTCGGCGGTCGCGAGTTTGGAATCGGAGATCATAACGGCAAGGGCGATGTGACCGTGTTTGGCCGGAAGGGTGATGAGACCCACATCGTTGACGGCGTTGTTCCCGGTCCCGGTCTTGTGGCGCAGTTCAGTGCCGCCGGGGACGCCTGACCGAATTCGCTTCGCGCCGGTGGTCGCGCGGCCCATCATGTCGAACAACACGGCGTGTTCGCGCGGCTTCAGAATCGTTCCGTTCTGCAAAGCAACCAACAGCTTCACCACCTCCTCTGGCGTGCCGGTATTCGGATGGACCGCATGCCGCCCCATTTGTTTCATCGAGGTTTCAACCTTGAAAGTGCGAAACCCAAGAGCATGCATTCGACGCTGAAGGGCTTCGGGTCCGCCGATCAGATCGAACAACTTGTCCGCGGACGTGTTGTCGCTGTCGACGAGCGAAAACTCCAGCAGGTCGCGAACAGTCACGTTCATCGGCGCTTTCTCCCAGCGCTCGCTGTTTCCCGCCCACCCGGGCGCAACGTCCTCGCGGCGAACCATGACGTCTTGTTCCAGCTTGAGGTTCCCGCTCTCCACTTCTTTCAGGACGATGACCGCCAATGGCAACTTAACCACGCTATAGAGCGGCAATGCCTGGTCGCCAGATATGCTTATTTTGCGTCCCGACTCGATGTGCACGGCCGCGACGCCCACGTGTCCGCCACAACGTTCAGTAATCCGTGTAAGGGTCCGTTCGAGATCGCGCCCAGTTGAAACCGTTTGTTGTTCCGAGCCGGCTCCAAAAGTGGCGGCAACGTAAAGAAAGAAAGTACAGCTTTGTAGCTTGACGATCCGTGTCAACATGCGCCGAGTTTCGCTTCCTGCTCCCGCGTCAGTCAAGGTCATTCGGGGCAATTATACCACACGCCGGTTACTGCCAATCCACTGGCAGCAATGAGTCCCGGGGGCAGCGCCATTCTGAATTTCACTTGCCGGGCTTCGTCAGAGTTATGAACATGCTCGCGAGATTCACTTTCTGTGCGTTGCTGCTCGCCGCGCAAGTTGGAAACGGCAAGGTCTTGTATTTTAACCCCACTCAATCGCTTTCGGCCCTGCGTGAGAAGCTGGCTGCGAACACGAACATTGCCGAAGTTATCTTTGAGGCGGGCACCTATCGGGGCAGTTTGCATGTCAGCGGGCCGAAGGGCGCGGCCCTGGCCCCGCTGTTGATCCGCGCGGCCGATGGGGCCAGGGTTGTCTTCGAAGGCGCCCGGGCCGTGGAAGGTTTTCA
>Ga0075421_100013130_pt1 | contig 10317 bp, 5 predicted proteins | sample SoiMetdeltSBSDD5_FD_75292 | JGI IMG/M metagenome (GOLD analysis project Ga0075421, IMG submission 75292) | Bulk soil microbial communities from a Populus tree surrounding site in Tennessee, USA - Soil MetaG P. deltoides SBSDD5 | ecosystem: Environmental > Terrestrial > Soil > Tree plantation... | reverse complement strand
TCCGCCGCCTCGGCCATCTGCACCATCTGCTTCCCGCCGTAGCCCGTGTAGTGGAAGTACGCCAGCGGATTGCCCCAGGCGTCGGTGATCTCGAAGAGCTCGCTCTTGAAGCCGGCGATGCGGTGGAACGAAGTCGACGTCACGTCGCCGTCGGTGTTGGAGAGCCACGTCTCGTCGAGGATCGAGCCGTCGGGGAAGTCCTTGTTCTGCAGCGCGGCGTAGAGCGCCTCGACCCCCTCGTTCGTCTGGTTGTTCGCCTGCACGCCGATCTTGGCGAGCTTGTCGTAGGGCGGGCCGCCCTTGCTCGTGTTGTACTTCTGGATCTCGTTCTGGAGCGTGATGATGCGCGCCTTGGTCGCCGCCACCACGCCGCGCTCGCGCTGCTTGGAGAAGTTGACGATCGCGAGCGTCATCAGCAGGCCGAGGATCGCGATCACGGCGAGGATCTCGATCAGCGTGAAGCCGCCGTCCTTGATCACGTGGTTCCTGCGCGCGTGCATGGGGTCTCCGATTCTCATTGCGGCAGGAACTGCGAGCGGCGCGCATGGCGCAGCTCGACGTCGAGCTTCTTGCCGCCGGGCGCCGAGCCGAACCAGACCGCGGAGAGCGTCTGGCTCGACTTGCCGCGCCACGACGTCATCTCGAGCGGCTCGCCGACCGTCGCGCCGTCGACCAGGAACTGGAACTGCGAGCTGCCGCGCTCCTTGCGCCGCAGCGTGAGGCGGATCGTCTCGCCGGCCGGCGTCGGGATCTTCGCGTCCGCGCCCGACGCGTCCTTGATCGCGACCCATTCGTTGTAGTCGGCCGCGTTCTTGTGCAGCACGCGCAGCGTCCCGTCCAGGTCGATCGAGAGCATCAGCGCGAGCCGGACGTTCGGCGCCTGGCCGGCGCTCGCCGCGCTGAAGTGGACCAGGCCGAAGCCGGTGCGCCCCTGGTTTCCGGGGTTGAGCGCGACCTCGACCTCCAGGTCGACGAAGAGCGCGAGGTTCAGGTCGCGCTTGATGTAGGTCCAGTCGTCGGTCGACTTGCCCTGCCGCTGCGTCCCCTCGGCGCGGCACGCGCCGCCCGGCATCTTGAAGTCGATGTTGAAGGGGGCCACGGAGTCCCACTCGTTGCCGACCTCGCGCCACTGGATCGGGTCGTCCCACTGCTGCTTCGACTCGAGGTCGATGACCGTCGCGAGCCACTTCGCCGCATAGGCCTTGTCGTCGGGATGGGCGGAGGCGAACTCCTCCTTCACCTGCTGCCACTTCGCCTGCGCGTCGGGGCTCTCGCCGCGGCGGTAGGCGACGTAGGCGAGGCCAAGCATCGACTCGCCCGACGGCTTGCGCGAGTTCAGGGACTCGAAGGTCGCACGCGCCGGCAGGAGGTCGTCGGCGAGGAGCTGCGCGTGCGCCTGGTAGAGGCGCGTCTCGGGCCGGTCCTCGCGCGCGAGCGACTCGTCGAAGTAGCGGCGCGCGTCGACCGCCTTGCCTTCGAGGAGCGCCAGATAACCGAGTTCATTGAAGAGGTCGGCGAAGGTGGCGCCGAGGTCCAGCGCGCGGCGCAGCTCGGCGCGCGCGCCGTCGAGGTCGTCGCTCTCCCGCAGCAGGCGGCCGAGGTGGTAATGGAGGTAGGGATCGTCGGGGGCGCGCACCGACGCGTCGCGCGCGCGCGCGATCGCCTCGTCGAGGTGGCCCGTCGTCGCCAGGAGGTCGGACTCGGCGACCGCCGCCCACGCGCCGAGCAGCGGATTCACCTGCACCACCTGCTTCAGCTCGCCGAGCGCCTGCTCGAACTCGCCGGCGCGCGTGTGGACGATCCCCTGCGCGAGCAGCGCCTCGCCCTGCCAGTCGGGGGTCTTGGCGGCGGCGGCGAGCTTCGCGTACGACTGCGCCGCCTCGTCGCGCTTGCCGAGCGCGAGCAGCGCCGCGCCCTCGAGCCGATGGCCGAGCGGCGCGTCCTTGTCGACGCCGAGGATGCGGCGCGCCTCGGCGAGCGCCTTGTCGCACTCGCCGCGCTCGAGCCACGCCGAGCCGGCCTGCGCCGTCACCTGCATGCGCTCCTCGGCGGTGGTCGAGGATCCCTCCGCCTGCGCGAACTGCTCGAGCGCCTCGGCGCCGTGCCCCTCGGCGAGGAGGAGGCGGCCGTACGCGAGCCGCAGCCCGCGGTCGGCGGGAAACTTGACGACGCCGTCCTTGAGACGGGCGAGCGCGCCTTCGCGCGCGCCGATCTGCACCAGCCAGCGCGCGTGGCGCTCGACGAGGCCGCCGCCGGTCGCGCCCGCGGCCTCGGCCTGCTGCAGCGCCTTCAACTCGTCCTCGAAGTCGAGCAGCGCCGCGTCGACGTCGGCGAGCATCTCCCAGGCGCGCGCGCTCTTCGGATCGAGCGCGACGTACTTGACGAGGTTCTCGCGCATCCGCCGCCACGCCGCGCGGTCGGCGCGGCCGAGCTCGAAGACGCCCGCGACCTGGTCGAGCAGCGTCGGCAGCGTGGTCGCGCTCCACTGCGACTCGGGGGTCTTGCGCAGCGCGAGCTCGGTCAGGTTGAGCGGCGTCTCCGCGAAATGGATCCCGCCCTCCTTGACGCGGTCGCGCGGGATCGCGCCCGACAGGAGCAGGCGGTTGGTCTTCGGGTCGATCGTCCGGAACTGGATCGGCTCGGCCGGTCGCGCGGCGAGGGTGAAGCGGTCCTTGTTCTCGATCACGCCGTAGGTCGGCCGCGCGCTGCCGGCCACGTCGAGCCAGTCGTAGCGGCGGCGCAGGTCGGCGTCGTCGAGCGGCGGGACGTAGGGCGCCGACGACTTGCCGGCGCCGGTTCCCGCTTGGGGCGAGCCGGCGCCCGCCGGCTTCGCCGCCGCGCCACCCTTCGGCGCCGGGGCCGCCGCGCTCGCGGGGGCCGGTTCCTCGGGCGCGGCCGCGGCCGTGTCGCCCGCGCTCTCGTCGGCGAAGGCGTGCGGCGTGACCTTGGCGGTCGTGCGGTAGAGGCCGAAGCGGTCGAGGCCGACGCTCGGGCGCGGCGGCGGCGGGACGTAGCTCGGCTCGCGCAGCGGCGGCCGCTCGAGGTCGGCGGGCGGCAGCGGGTTCCAGTCGCGCGGCTCGCGGAACGTCTCGCGCCCGCCGCCCGCCCAGTCGCCGTTCTTGAGCGCGCCGCGCGGCGCCTTCGCCACGTCGACGGCGGCGAGCGCCTCGGGCGGTTGCCCCTTCGTCTGGCCGGGGCCCTTCCAGTCGTCGGTCAGGAGGAAGAACGAAAAGAGGCCCGTCACCGCGACGGTGGCGATGAAGAAGACCTGCTCCTTGCCGGGCCGGGCCATCAGCGCGACTCCTCGCCGTCGACCTTCTCGATCTCGAGCGCGGCGATCGAGAGCTGCAGCTCGAGCATCGACGGCTCCCCCTTCACCGGCTTGATGCGCGCCTTGTCGACCGCGACGTAGGGGGAGCTGCCGGCGGCCGCGCCGTCGACGAGGCCCGCGACCATCGTGCGCAGCGACCGCTCGCCACCGACGACGTCGAAGTCGAGCCGCAGCTCCTTCAGGTGGCCGGAGCTCTTCGTGCGGCCGCGCTGCGCCTCCTCGATGTGGATCGTGTCGATGCGGCGCACACCGCTGCCGATCGCCTGCACGAGCACGTCCTGGATCACGTTCAGCGCGAGGAGCGTGCGGCGGATCTCCTCGGGGTCGGTGGGCGTCAGCTCCTTCAGCCCGAGCCCGTCGGGGACGCGGATGTCCTGCTTCGCCGCCGCGTCGACGAGCGCCGTCTGCAGCGTGCGCAGCCGCCGGAAGAAGAACATGCGCGGCTCGCTCTCGCCGGGCGGCAGCACGAAGTCCTCGCCCGCCTTGAAGCGCATCGCGCCCGCGAGCTCCGCGTGGCGCGCCTTCAAGGCGTCGACCTCGGCCTGCAGGTCGCGCACCATGGAGTCGGCGATCTCGGGCTTCTTGCGCATCGCGTCCGCGGTCGCCTTCGCCTTCCGGCGCTCCTCGTCGACCGGGAAGTAGCCCTGCAGCACGCCGCGCCCGACGAGCAGCAGCAGCAGCGCCCCGGCCACCGCGAGGATGAACTTCTTGTGCTGCTGCCAGAGATCGGTGAGGTCCATCAGGGGCCCCCCGGCTTTTTTTCCGGATCGTCCGGCTTCCTGTCCGGTTTCTTGCCCGACTTGTCCGGCTTCTTGTCCGCCGGTTTCGGCGGCGCCTCGTCCTTCGCTTCACCCGCGGGCGGCGGCTTCTGGCCGGCGAGGTAGGAGAGCGTCAGCTGGAACTCGAAGAGGCGGTCGCGCCCGGAGTTCTGGGTGTTCACGAGGTCGAAGGGGCGCTCCTCGGCGTCGGGCGCGAGCGCCTGCACGTCGCCGAGGAACTTGGTGTAGGACTCGTCGACCGCGCGCGTGCCGAGCGACTTGCCGGCGCCGTTCACGAAGACGCGCGGCGTCTTGGCGAGCTTCTCCTTGTCGGCGCCCGACGCGTCGGGGTAGCGCAGCTCGACCTCGTTGATCCAGAGGTCGTCGGGGAGGTGGCCGACGAGCAGCTCGAGCGCGCGCACCACGCCGTCGCCGGCCGCCTTCCTCTTCTCGAGCTGGTCGACGCGCAGCGCGAGGTCGGAGCGCGCCGCCTTGAGCTCGGCGAGCCTCTGCTCGTTGGCGTCGCGCTTCTTCTTCTGCGCGGAGAGCTTGCGCCCCTCGGATTCGGCGCGCGCGTGCTCGCCGCTCATCTTCCACCACGCGACGCCGAGGTAGGCGACGACCAGCACGAGCGCGGCGAGCGTGAAGGCGTGCTTGCGCGCGAACTCGCGCTTCTTGCGCTCGGCGGCCGGCACGACCTCGACCGAGAAGCAGTCGGCGTCGGCGGCGAGGATCGCGAGCCCGAGCGCGACGGTGAGGTCGGTCGACTGCGCCGGCCCCTCGACCGCGACGGCGGCGTCGCCGATCGGGTCGAACTTCTCGACCGGCACGCCGAGGCTCGCGGCGAGGTAGTCGTCGAGCCCCTTCATCTGCGCCGTGCCGCCGGTGATCCAGACCTTCGCGACGTTCAGCTGGTTCAGCTGCATCTGCCCCTTGGCGAGCTGCAGCGTCGACTGCACCAGCGAGAAGAGGCGGCCGGCGGCGCCCTCGAGCGCGTAGCTCACCTTCTCCTGCTGCGCGGAGAGCCCGCTGCGGCGGTCGCGCGGCCGCAGGTCGCCGAGCTCGCGCTTGAGCGACTCGGCCTTCGGCTTCCCGACGTTGAACTGCTCGGCCAGCGCGTCGGTGAGGATCTCGCCGCCGGTGTTGACGCTGCGCGCGTAGAGCAGGTCGCCGTCGCGCGTGACGGCGAAGTCGGTCGAGCCGCGCCCGAACGAGACGAGCAGCGCGTCGCCGGTCGTCGCCGGCCCGAACACGCGGAAGGCGTGGTAGAGCGCGATGGCGTTGGGGGCGTAGTGGCGCGCCTTGATCTTCGCGGCGGCGACCGCGGCGCCGCGCTCGGCGAGGCGCGCCTCGCGCGTCAGCGCGAGCATCACGATGTCGTCGCTCGTCAGGTCGGCCGAGACCTGCATGACGTTGTAGTCGGCGGCGAGGTCGTCGCCCGACTGGCGTTTGATCTCCTCGAGCTCGAACTGGACGATCTTGCGGAGCTGGAAGTCGGGGACGGCCGGGACCTGCTGATACTTGATGACGAGGTCCTTGCCGGTGAGGCCGAGCACCGCGTCGCCCGACTTCACGCCGGCCTGCTTCAGCGCGGCGGCGAGCGCCGCGGGCTCCCAGCTCCCGTCGTCGGCGGCGGCGATCGCGACGGCCTTGACCGGGACGAACGTCTCGCCGCGCTTCTCGACCTCGACCGCCTTGACGGTCGCGGTCCCCTCGTCGATGCCGAGTCCTCGCGCGGCCATCTCACTTGCCTCCTTCGGGGCCGGCCTGCGCGGCGGGGGTGCCGCCGGCCGCCTCCTTGGCGGCGGCGGTGTCGGCGTAGTTCTTCTGCAGCTCGGAGAGGAGCTCGGTCGCGGTCAGCTTGCGATCGGCGCCGCCGTAGGACTGGTAGGCGCGCGCGAGCTTGAGGAGGCGGCGCGCCTCCTCCTCCCGGCGCTTCTGCCGCATCGTGGCGACCGTCGCGCGCATCTTCTCGACGCGCGGCTGGAGGTCGGCGAGCTGGCCGACCGCGCCGATCTGCGAGAGCAGCGCTTCGGCGCGCGTCAGCGTCTTCTGCCAGCGCTCGAGGCTGCCGAGGAACTCGGCCGCCTCCGCCTCGCCGTCGATCGCGTTGAGCTCGGCGCTGACGGTCGGGACGATCTCCGCGTCGAGCTTGCGCGCGAGCTCGAGCGTCTGCTCGTCGAACGGGAGGCGGTTGCGCAGGTCCTTCAGCTTGGCGAGCGCCGCGCCGCCGCGGCCCGCGCGCCACTCCTCCTTCGCGGCGGCGAAGAGGTCGCTCGCCTCCTTGCGCTCCGCCTCGAAGCCGGCGCGCAGCCGGACCTTGGTGGTCGCCTTGGGGGCGACGCGCAGCTCGAGGACGTCGCCGCGCGCCACCGCCGAGACCTGCGCCGGCGGGTCGATCTCGATCTCGAAGCGCTCGGCGGCGCTGCCGAGCAGGACGGCCTTCGCCTCGACCGGAGAGAAGGCGCCGAAGCGCTCCTCGCTCGCGGTCGCGGTCATCAGCACGGAGCCGGCGGCGGCCACCTCGGGCGCGATCTGCGCGATGAACCACTCCGCCGCGAACGGCGCGGCGCCCGGCTCGAGCGTGAAGCTCGTGCCGTCGACGCGGACCTCCGCGGCGAAGGCCGGCGCCGGCAGCTCGACGTGCGCGCCGCCCTCGCCCGCGATCGCGCCGCCCGGCTCGAAGAGCTCCGCGAGCGAGGCGCGGTGGTCGAGCCCGACCGCCCCGGGCCCGCGCGCGAGCACCTGCAGCTCGCCGAGCTTCGCGGCCGGCGGCGGGCTCCCGCCCGGCACGAGCGCGAGGTCGTCGACCAGCACCGTGCCCTTGCCGCGGCCGACCACGACGACCTCGGCGAGCTTGGCCCAGACCGGCGCCGTGATCACGACGTCGAAAGGGGTGAAGCCGTCGGCGTCGACGGCGCGCGCGGCGACCAGCGTGAGCGCGCTCGCGCGGCCGGCGTCGTCGCCGCTGCGCAGGAAGCGCAGCCCCGCGCCGACCAGCGCGCCGCCCTCGGCCGAGAGCTGTCCGGTGAAGCGCAGCGTGCGGCCGCCCGAGACCTCTTCGGCCTGGCGACGCGACACGACCACGCCCTGGCCCTCGCCTGGGTTCTCGCCCCCACTCTGGAACGTCGCGCCGAACGCCGAGCTGCCGTTCGCCGCCTTGCCGCGCCGGACGGAGAAGCCGTCGCCGACCTCGGCGCTCCAGATCGCGGCGGAGGAGGCGTCCTCGAACGACCAGTCCTCGTCGAGCAGCGTGCCTTCCGGGGGCGGCGTCGCGCGCCGCCCCTTGGCGGGCCCGACCTCGCCGCGCGCGAAGAGGAAGTACCAGGCGGCGCCGCCGCCCAGCGCGAGCACCGTCGCGAGCAGGCCGACCACCGCGGCCGCCTTGCCCTTGCGGGGCGGCAGCTCGTGCGCGCGATCGGGCAGCGCCGCGGCCGACGCCTCGCCGTTCATCCCCTTGCGCAGGTCGACGAACTGGAAGTCGTTGGCGCCGATCCGCACGCGGTCGCCGTGGCCGAGCGCGACCTCGGTGATCTTGCGGCCGTCGAGCAGCGTCCCGTTGGTGCTGCCGAGGTCCCGGAGCACGAAGCCGTCGCCGTCGCGCACGATCTCGACGTGGACGCCGGAGACCTTGACGTCGTTGAAGGCGAGCGCGTTGTCGGGCCGCCGTCCGAGCGTCGTGCGCTCGGCGGTGAGGGCGACCTCGCGGCCGGCGTGCTCTCCCGATTCGAAGCGCAGCACGAAGTCGGCGTCGCGCGCGAGATAGGAGAGGCTCGCGTTGCCGATGCGGATCGTGTCGCCGTCGGCGAGCGCGCGCTCGGTGACCTTCTCCCCGTTGACCTGCGTCCCGTTCGAGCTGCCGAGGTCGCGCAGGACGTAGCCCGCCGCCCCCTTCACGATCTCGCAGTGACGGCGCGAGCAGCCCTTGTCATCGAGGACGAGATCGACCCCTTCGACTCGCCCGATCGTCAGCTTCTCGCCGAGCGCGATCTCACGCGGAGCGGCCGATCCCCCCGCTCCGGCGGCGATCCTCAGTCGCGGCATCCTCGCTCTCCCTCATGGCGCGCTGGATCTCGCGGGTGGACCGAAGGGAGCGAGAGCCCTGGCGCGGGCCGACGACGGCCGAGGCCGCCGTCGAAGCCGGGTGCGGAGCGCGGTGGGTCTCCGGCGCCGCCCCCGGGAACGATCGTCGTGGTTCTATGCCGGCGCGGGCGATTCTGTAACAACTTTTAGAGCGGCATCGCACAGTCATCGAAATGACAGGTCGGACGCCGACCACGGCGCGACTCCGCGCCGCCGCCCCCCACCATTAATGAGGGCGCGCCCCCGTCAGCGGGGCAGCTTGGCCAGCACGAAGACGAGGCCGACGAAGACGGCGATCAGGACGCCGAAGATCAGCTGCGTGGTGCGGCGCTGACGCTCGATCAGCCCTTCGAGCTTCTGGCGCTGCTCGTCCTGGCCGCGCCGGAACTCGGTGATGAGGCTGTTCTGCGAGCGCTGGGCGCCGTCGACGAGGCCGCGCACCGACTGGCCGATCGATTCGACCGAGGTCTTCACGGCCGCCGACGCCTCGGTCTGCTGGACGATCCGGGTCCCGAGTCCTTCGACCACGCCGGGCAGCTTGTCGAGCCGCTCCGACGTGCCGCGCGCCGCCTCGCCCTGCTTCTCCAGCGACGTGCGCAGCGCCTGCATCGTCTCGAGGTTGTTGCGCTCGGCGTCGACGAGCCCCTCGAGGACGCGCGGCAGCGCCTGCAGCCGGTCGGCGACCATCTCGGCCGTGCGCGACTGCGCGGCGAGCTTCTCGTCGATCGCCCCGAGGACGGTGGAGAGGTTCTTCAGCCCCTCCGAGATCTTGATCGAGAGCTCCTCTTGAGGCGCCATCTTGGTCGCCTTGACCGGCTCCTCCTCGAGAGAGGAACGGCCCATCGCCGATTTCACGGGCACGACGCTCATCGCGGCTTTCTCCGGTGGCGGGAGCCTTTCGCCGCCGCCGACCACCGTCTGGGTGTCGACCGCGAGCGTCGGAGCGCGGCGCGAGGCGTCCTCTCCGTCGATTCCCGCGACCGGGAAACGCGGCTTCTGCGCCGATCCGCCGTTCGCGGTGCGCAGACGCGTTCCGTTGGCCGGATTCGCTTCGTGGGACTTGCGCGAGAAGAGACGGGAGAAAAGCGGGAGTCGCACGATGAAACCCCTCGAGATGCCCCGATCCGCGGCGCGCGAACGACAGCCCGCGCGCGGACCTGCGCGACGCCGCCATGCGCCGGCAGGACGGCCGCGAGGTTAGCGGCGAGGGGTCGCGCGCGCGAGGCGGATCAGGCGGCGTTCGCTTCGGGAAGTCGGCGGGCGACGAGCCAGGCGAGCAGGTAGGTCGCGGCGGCGAGCCCGAATACCGTCGTGAAGCCGGTCTCCATCGCGACGATGATCGCGACGACCGACGCCACCACCGACGCGCCGCCGTTGATGGCGAAGGCCCACGGCAGGAAGGCGCGCTGCTCCCCCGTCAGGCGGGCGAGCCCGGTCGGGAAGGGCATCCCCATCACGAAGGCGAGCGGCGCCAGGAGGGCGACCGCCGTCGCGATGCGCGCCTCGATGGCGAGGCCGAGCGTCGCCTGCAGGACGGCCGGCAGTCCGAACGCGTAGACGAGGGAGAGCGCGACGATGGCGAGGAGCGGTCCGCGCGCCGTGCTCCGGCGGCGGCGCCCCGCCACCGCGGCCCCGAGGCCGGAGAAGAGCAGGAAGGTGAAGAGCACCACCGAGATCGAGCGGCTCGGGTGGCCGAGGTAGAGCACGAATCGCTGCATGGCCGAGACCTCGAGGAAGAGGTAGCCGCAGCCGAGGCCGAGGAAGTAGGCGAGCACCGGGACGCGCCGCTCGCGCGGCAGCCGGGTCCGCTTGGTGAGCGCGAGCGGCAGGATCACGAGCAGCGCGACGAGCAGCGCCGACTCGCCGAGCGCCGTCAGCAGGAGGAAGAGGCCGATCGGGTCGCGGCCCGTCATCGAGAAGTAGTTCGCCTTGCCGTGCTCCTCGAGCAGGCTGCTCCAGCGGTGGAAGTGGAAGAAGAAGGGCGAGTCGTCGCTGACCGGATCGATCTTGTAGGTGTAGCTCGAGCGGTATTCCGCCTCGCGGCCCGCCTCCGCCGCCGCGAGGTACTCGCCGAACTCGTTCACGGGCGGCTCGCCCGGCGCGTAGGCGAGCGAGAAGACCTTCCCGGCCTCGCCACGCCCCTGG
>Ga0075421_100013129_pt1 | contig 10318 bp, 10 predicted proteins | sample SoiMetdeltSBSDD5_FD_75292 | JGI IMG/M metagenome (GOLD analysis project Ga0075421, IMG submission 75292) | Bulk soil microbial communities from a Populus tree surrounding site in Tennessee, USA - Soil MetaG P. deltoides SBSDD5 | ecosystem: Environmental > Terrestrial > Soil > Tree plantation... | reverse complement strand
GTCAAGAGCGTGGATAATCAACTCACCGTCAAAGGGGAAAGCCCTGCCGAACACTCGGATGGATGGCTGGGCACCAAGGTGAAAACCACGCTCTTGTTTCATCGCAACGTGAGCGCCATCGGAACTGACGTGTATGTAAAAGACGGCGTCGTCAGCCTGCGCGGCGAAGCCTCCAGTCAGGCCCAAAAGGAACTGACCACCGAATACGCCAAAGACGTCGAAGGCGTCAAAGACGTCAAGAACGAGATGACGGTGGCCAAGACCCCGGGCAAGCCGGGTCAAACGATCGGCGAGAAGATTGATGACGCATCCATCACCGCCCAGGTGAAATCGTCCTTGATGTCGCATCGCTCGACCAGCGCCCTGAAAACGAAGGTTCAGACGACGGATGGCGTGGTGACGTTAAGCGGCATCGCCAAGAACTCGGCTGAGAAGTCGCTGGTCACCAAGCTCGTCACCGACATCAACGGTGTGAAAAGCGTGATCAATAACATGACCATTCAGGCGGCTGCGTCGAACAGTAATCCCCGACCTGGCCCGCCGCAGAACCTGAGGATAGTAGGCAACTGAAATCAAACAGGCGCATCGTTGCCGGCGCGTGCGGAAGCGCACGCGCCGGCAGTGGTCCCAAAACAAACTGAAAGGCAAAATCTGTGTTATACACAATTGCGGTAGTCCTGATCATCCTCTGGCTGCTGGGACTTGTAACCAGTTCCACGATGGGCGGGTTTGTTCACGTCCTCCTGGTAATTGCCGTTGTCATGGTGCTCCTCAACCTCATTTCCGGTCGCAGGCGGGCGTGACGGGGATCAAGAACGTGGACCGACATACGTCAAAAACTCACTGAAAGCCCGTTATGAATAAAATTGTCTATCTGGCCCTGCTCGTTGGCGGGGTGGTGCTCATCGTCATTGGAATCAACGCCACGAACTCATTCAGTTCCGACGTTTCCCGGTTCTTTACCGGATCGCCGACTGATAAAGCCGTCTGGATGCTCATCGGAGGCATTCTCGCTGCCGTCGTTGGTCTCGCGGGGACGTTGCGCGGTTCAAAACGAGTGTAAGCCGTGCGCCGGTCGGTCAAACCGGACGGTTAGCACATCAACACTGTGATACCAAAGCCGGTTCAAATGTTCGGCCGGATGCTGCGATTGGTCGAGAGTTGAGAGAGAACTGCTGGATCGGCCTATGAACACACTGAAGCTCATTTGCCTGACCATCATCCAACTGGTCAAACAGGCCTGCTTGGTTCCCCAAGCTATCGCGAATGCCGTCAAGCAAAAGCGGCGGCAGGTCGTGCTGAACGAACATGAAGTCGAACGGCTCGACCGAATACGCAACCCATCGAAATATCTTGGGAAGTGACTTGAAACCCCATACCCGGGAACGATCAAAAATCCGTCCAGGAAAATAGACGGTCATGAACACCAGGCTATACGTAAGCAATCTCGCTGTAACCACGACTTACAACGACCTTATGGATCTGTTCTCCGTCCACGGGAATGTCACTGAGGTCAATCTCCGGGTGGATCGCGCCAATGACCGCCCGAGCGGTTTCGGGATCGTCACCATGGCCACGCCCGAAGGCGCGAGAGCGGCAGTGGAGGCTCTTAACGGGAAGCAGATGGGCACGCATGCTCTCAGCGTAAATGAGGCGCAACCACACGAAGATCGTGCTGGTTTGTCCGGTGACCGCAATAGCCGTCCGCGATGAAACGAGAATACAGCCGACCCCATTATGAATTTCACAGACCCGCGACTGAAAAAGTGATGACAACTAATTCAGCTTCGACCGAAGGCGAAAACCAGACAACTCCTTCAGCCTGGAAAGAGATTGTAGCCAAATACCAGAGGCCCTCGGTTTCACGAGCCGTCTGGCAGATCGTCAACACGCTCGTTCCTTATGCGGCACTTTGGTATTTGATGTACTTCACACTGGCAGTGTCCTATTGGCTAGTGGTCCCGCTGGCGATTTTGGCCGGAGGGTTCATGATGCGGTTGTTTATCATTCACCACGACTGTGGCCACGGCTCGTTTTTTGAATCACGCCGGGCTAATGACATTTGGGGCTTCATCACCGGCGTGCTGACCTTCACGCCGTACTATCACTGGCGATGGGAACATGCCGCCCACCATTCGACTTCCGGTGATCTGGACCGGCGGGGAATGGGTGACATCTGGACGTTGACGGTGCAGGAATATCTGGAGTCTTCTCGTTGGAAGCGCTTCGCGTATCGGCTGGCGCGCCGGCGCGAGCGCCACTCGGTATATTGGACGAATCTGGCAATTCTTGGCATGGCCGCCGGGGTGAGCTGGATTTTCGGCATCCGGGCCTACCTGGTGATCCAGTTCACGGCGATGGCGGTGGCCGGTTCGGCGGGGGTATGGTTGTTTTACGTGCAGCATCAATTCGACGGAGTTTACTGGGAACGCAGTGACGAATGGGATTACGCCAAGGCGGCGCTGCAAGGAAGTTCGTTCTACAAATTGCCCAAGGTCCTGCAATGGTTCTCAGGCAACATTGGCTTTCATCACATTCATCATCTTAGCCCGCGGATTCCGAATTATCATTTGGAGAAATGCCACCAGGCAGAGCCGCTGTTTCAGACCGTGAAGCCCGTCACGCTGCTTTCCAGCTTCAAATCATTCACGTTTCGTCTCTGGGACGAACAACGGCGCAAGTTGGTTGGCTACGGCCACCTCAGAATTGTTAGAAGGCAAAAGCAACAAACGCTTTTGCACTAATTCATAAACTGTGTTGTGGAATCGCAACCTCGCATTGGTAGAATTTCCGGCCCGTCGGGTGTCAATTCTTGCCTCATCGGCCATGCGTGGCAAAGCCTTGGATCGTCAGACGTCTTCGCACATCCTGTGAGCGACTTCTTCTATTACTGAGAAACTGGACTAAAGGACTTTTAAGAGCGTCCGGAATTACACATGGAGGTCGAGGGGGGCACGGCTACTAAAACTGACGTCATCGCGCGCTGAGAGATTGCCACAACGCCCTCAGCCCTTCCCGGCACAAGTTGTCGACTCACTCCATACCGCAGTGAATCAATGCCCCTATGAAGGTCCGGTTTTGCCTTTACGCCGAATCGGAGTTCGGCGCTCCCTTGAGACGCCTCAGAATCCGATATACGTCAGGACGAAGTTCTTGAACTTTCGGTTGTTCTCGGGCCGGAAATCGCGCTCGATGGTCCGGGACTTGCCCTGCACGACGACTTTGACCTGCGTTGCTTTGGCAATTTTTCGAAGCGTGTCTTCGTTGGTTTCGTAAATCGCGTTCTCGACCACCGTTCCCGAACCCGTTTCGCGCCGAGTGTTGATGCTGCCGGGGCCTTTGAGCCGGAGGGTGTCGGCATCGACGGTGAGCGTGAGCGTCTGACCCGGACCGATATCGAGCCAGCCCGTGTTCTGCAAGGCTTCGTAGCGCACCTCCAGGAAGTAGCGCCCTCCCCAGGTGCCCTGGCGAATCCGCGACGCGTTCAACCAGACGAGGCTGTTCTTGTCCGCGTTGCTCTCGAGCTCGTTGTCCGTGATGAGGTCGATGCCCTGGCCAACGTCATTGCGGTAGGTGTAAACATCCTTCCGGGTCGGCGTGTAGCAACCGGCCAGCAGTCCCACGACGGCAATCAAGAGAAAGCAATTCGTCTTCATAATTCCATTCACTTCGAACCATGCGGCTTGTCTGCGAGAGTATGTAGCACAGATTTCCAGAGTTTGAACACAGAAAATGGCGGCCGTTCAGTTTTCCTCCGAACGGCGTTTCGCCTCCAGGCCGGCGCAGAAGAACCTTTCATCGGTCGGGTGCCCGTAGCGCGAGGGTGAGTCCTCCGGCCCGGAGCTGTCAAAACGAACGACGCGCCTGTTTCGGACGCAGAGAAACAGGACAAACGAACTGTCAAACACATGCAGCCCTGGCTTGAAACAATTGGAGTCGTGATGCTGGGCGCGACGGGCGTCTGGCTGGGACGCTGGTTCTCCCGACTGCCGAAACCGTTCTGGCTGTTCGGCTACTTCGTTCCGTTCAGTCTGATTGTCCTGATCGGGCTGGCCTACCGGTTCCGTGCTTTGGAATTTGTGCCGCCGTTTTCCTGGCTCATGGCCGGACGGAGCGAGTTCGCATGGACGGCGTTGATCGGGACGATGGTGCTGACGACGCCTCTTTGCAAACTGCCGCTGCGCCGGGACCGGATTGCCGTCAGCATGCTGATGACGTGGGTGGTTTTTCAGGTGTCGGCGTGGCCGTTTCTGGCGCCGGCGTTCAACCGTCACAAGCTGGCTTCGCTCCAGACCCGAATCGATTCCAACGGCGTCTGCCTGCAGAACACGGATTACACCTGCGGTCCCGCCGCTGCGGTGACCGCCCTGCGGCGGTTGGGCTTCGGCGCTGAAGAAGGCGAAATCGCGCGTCTTTGCAACACGAGCACCGCCATGGGCACTCCGCCGGACATTCTGTGCCGGACTTTGCGGCAGCGCTACGCTGCGGAAGGATTGATCTGTGACTATCGCCCGTTCAAATCGGTCGCCGAGCTAAAGCAGGCCGGTTACACGCTGGCTTTGGTCAGGTTTGCGTTCATGCTCGACCATTATGCGGCGGTTCTGGAGGTTGGTGACCGAACCATCACGGTGGGCGATCCGCTCACCGGCAAAGAGACGCTCACGCACGAGGACTTCGCGAAAAAATGGCGGTACGTGGGAGTGGTCGTGAAGCGCAAAACGTAACGCGTCATCCGTAATGCGGGAACAGCCTTCGGACCTCTTCGATTTCCTTCACGCACCACGCAACACGAATTACGTGCCCTCCCACGTTTTCCTTTTCACGCCCCGCGTTTGCCACCATTGTTTCGCCCATGAATTTATTGCCGTTCGAAAGACTGCCCGTGCACAAGCCTCGACATTTTGTGCCGGAGCAAATCGACCTGGGCGATTGGAACCGGATTTCGCCTTTATTTGACATCTTGGAGGGTCGGGCCTCGACGTGCCAGACACCCGGCGACCTCGAACAGTGGCTGCTCGATTGGGGCGAACTGAACGCCGCCCTCGATGAAGAAGGGGCGAAACGCTACATCGCGATGACCTGCCACACGGACAACGCGGATGCGGAAAAGGCGTATCTGCACTTCGTGGAGCAGATCGAGCCGCAACTCAAACCGCGACAGTTCAAGCTGGAGCAGATTTACCTGGACCATCCGTTGCGGAACCGGTTGTCGAAGCCGCGCTACGAAGTGTTCGATCGCAACACGCAGGTGCACGTCGAGTTGTATCGCCAGGAGAACGTAGCCCTGGAAACCGAGGAGGCCAGGCTCAGCCAGCAGTATCAGAAACTGAGCGGCTCGTTGACGGTGCAGTTCCGGGGCGAGGAAAGAACGCTCACGCAAATGGCGCGTTATCTGGAAGAGCCGGACCGCGCCTTGCGCCAGGAATCCTGGGAACGCGTGGCCAGTCGCCGGCTCCAGGAAGCCGAAAAATTCGAGGAGATTTTCAACCAATTGCTCGAACTGCGAGAGCAAATTGCGAAGAATGCCGGCCTTGCGAATTACCGCGACCACGCCTTCCGCGCGAAATGCCGCTTTGACTACACGCCGGACGATTGCCTGAGTTTTCATGACGCCATCGAACGCCAGATCATGCCGGTGGTGCGCGAGCTTCAGGCGGAGCGGCGTCGACAACTCGATCTGTCCGCGTTGCGTCCCTGGGACCTTGCCGTCGATCCCCTGAACCGGCCGCCGTTGCGACCCTTCGAGAAGGTGGACAAGATGGTTTCGTCCACACAACGCATCTTCGACCGGTTGGACGTCGCTCTTTCGCGGGATTTCGGAAAGATGCACGAGTTGCGCCTCCTTGACCTCGATAATCGGAAGGGCAAAGCGCCGGGCGGCTATCAATCCACTCTCGCCGAGTCGAGGTTGCCGTTTATTTTCATGAACGCCGTGGGCGTTCAGCGCGACGTTGAAACAATCCTCCACGAAGCCGGGCACGCCTTCCACGCCCTGGCCACACGGGACGAAGATTTCTACGCCTATCGCACGAATCCTCCGATTGAGTTCTGCGAAGTGGCGTCGATGAGCATGGAGTTGCTCGGGAACGAATTCATCGAATCGTTCTATTCGCCGGCCGAGGCGAAGCGCGCCCGGCGGGATCACCTGGAGGGGATCCTCGAGATCTTTCCGTGGATCGCTGCCGTGGACGCATTTCAGCACTGGATTTACACGCATCCGGGCCATTCGCGCGCCGACCGGACCGCGGCGTGGCTGCGTTTGATGGACCGTTTCGGCGGCGATGTGGACTGGAGCCGCCACGAGACGGTGCGCGCCAATCTCTGGCATCGGCAGCTCCACATTTTCCTCCATCCTTTCTATTACGTGGAATACGGCATCGCCCAGCTTGGCGCGCTTCAGGTCTGGGCCAATTCCAAACACGACAAGGCGAAGGCGCTGGGCGACTACAAAACCGCTTTGGCACTCGGCGGTTCGCGTCCGTTGCCGGAACTGTTCGCCGCGGCCGGCTGCCCGTTTGATTTCAGCGAAACGACAGTGAAACCCCTGATTGCGCTCGTGCGTCAGGAATTGGCGAAGTTGGGCTGAACAGGAGTCAGTCGTCGTCAGTGGCTGTGGGTCAGGGATCGTGCGACGAGCCGCGCGTGCGACAACAACGGACCATGGACAACCGGCCACAGCCAAAATGCCCGTTGAAACTTCACTTGCCTGCGACTAATTTCAACGCACATGGGTTTAGCTGACCGCCATTACATGCGTGAGGGCAGGCGCCGCGGGCCACTGTCCACCACGGTGGTCCTCATGATCGTGCTGGTCGTGATCTTTGCGCTTCAATGCATCAACGCTGTTTACCTGCAAACGCCGGCGGAATTGTGGCTGGCTCTGACGACCGTGGGATTGAAGCACGGTTTCATCTGGCAGCTCGTCACTTTTCAGTTTCTCCACGGGGGACTGCTGCACCTCGGCTGCAATCTGCTGGGTCTTTGGTTCTTCGGCCGTTTTGTGGAACACGTTATAGGACGCCGGTTTCTCCTGGCCTACCTCGGCTGTGGAGTCGCAGGCGGCTTATTGCAGGGCATCCTTATGGTTGCCTTCCCGATGCACTACGGCGGAATGCTGTACGGCGCTTCCGCCGGCGTCTCCGGTATGTTTGCCATCTTTGCACGGCTGGAGTCGCACACGGAGGTGCGATTAAATTTCATCCTGCCGATTCGTGCCGGGACACTGTTGTGGGTTTCCACCGGCATCGCACTTTTTTTCACTCTGGTCCCCGCGCATGATCGGGTGGCCCATGCGGCCCATCTGGGGGGCATCCTGGCCGGGCTGGCGTTCGTGCGGTTGGGCTGGCATCGCGACTTCCAGCCCCTCCCGTGGGACGGCGCCTGGAAGCGGTTGCAGCAGACGTTTCGTCGTCCGTCCCCCAGCCCGCTCGCCCGACGTCCGGCGGTGCGATCGATGGCCAGCGGAGGCGTGCCCCGCGAGGAATTGGATACGGACTTTATCAGCAAGGATGTCGATCCGATCCTCGACAAGATATCCGCGCACGGCATCCAAAGCCTGAGCGAACGCGAGCGCAAAATCCTCGAAGCGGCCCGCGCCAGAATGGCGAAGCGTTGATTGTGATATGTGATGTGTGTTCCGTGAACAGGGATACCTCCTGACCTTTGCCTGTCGCTCGTGACAGTCGTTGTGACGTTTTAACGTTTCAACGTTTCAACGTTTCACGTAGTCTCCCAGCATGATTCAGCGTTACTCCCGCCCCGAAATGCGGGCCATCTGGACTGACGAAAACAAGCTCAGGATCTGGCTCCAAATCGAACTCCTTGCCAGCGAGGCGCTGGTCAAGGAAGGCGTCGTGCCGAAGACCGACTTCGACAAGATGAAGGCCGGCGCCGATGCTTGCTTCGCGGATCTGAAGTGGCTGGTTGAGCGCCAGAAGGAACTCGAAAAGACGCTCAATCATGACGTCATCGGCTTCACCACCGCCGTCGCTGAGAAGATCAACGACCCCGCCAGCCGCTGGTTTCACTTTGGCCTTACCAGCAGCGACATCGTCGATACCGCCTTTGCGGTCCAGATGGTTCAGAGTGCCGAGATTCTCGTCGCCGACGTGAAGACGTTGCGACCGGTCATCGCCCGGCGCGCGAAGGAACACATGATGACGCCGTGCATCGGGCGCAGCCATGGTATTCACGGCGAACCGACGACATTCGGCCTCAAGCTCGCGCTCATGTATGACGAGTTCGGCCGCGCACTGGAGCGCCTCGAACGCGCGCGTGAAGCGGCCGCCGTCGGCAAACTTAGCGGCGCGGTCGGCACGAGCGCGCATCTCTCACCGGAGGTCGAGACGTTCGTTTGTGAGAAACTCGCCCTGCGCCCCGCGCCCATCGCCACGCAAGTCGTCCAGCGCGACATCCACGCCGAGTTCATGAACACGCTTGCGCTCGTCGGGGCGAGCATCGAGCGTTGGGCGGTCGAGTTCCGCCACTTGCAGCGCACCGAAGTCCTCGAAGCCGAAGAACCGTTCACCAAGGGCCAGAAGGGCAGCAGCGCCATGCCGCATAAACGCAACCCCATCACCTGGGAACGCCTTACCGGCCTGGCGCGCGTGCTGCGCGGCAACGCGATCGCCGCGCTGGAGAACGTGGCACTTTGGCACGAGCGCGACATCAGCCACAGTTCGGTCGAGCGCATCATCTTTCCTGATTCGTGCACGCTGCTCGATTACATGTTCGGCCTGCTGACGCGCCTGATGGACGGCCTCAATGTCTATCCCGAGAACATGAAGAAGAACCTCGGCCTGAGCCTGGGCATGTGGAACAGCCAGACCGTCTTGCTCGCGCTGATCCGCAAAGGTCTGACTCGCGAAGAGGCGTATGATCTTGTCCAACGCAACGCGATGAAGACCTGGGAAGTCAAGCACGCCGGCAAAGACGACGCCGACTTCGTGAAACAACTTCAAACCGATCCCGAAGTCGCGAAGCACTTCAAGCCCGGCGAACTGGAAAAACTCTGCTCGCTCGAGTTTCATTTCAAGGAAGTGCAGAACCGGTTCAAGAAATTGGGACTATGAACGACGGAGCTCGCTGCCAGACCACCGAATGAGAACAATCAAATTGCTCGCGGTCTGCTCGTGGTTGGTGGGAGCCATTTCGACCGTTTTCGGAACGAGCTACTACTTCACGAAGTTCGGAACGCCCATCGTTGCCGATGATAGGATCATCTTCGCGGGGCCAGGTTGGGAATCGCATCGGGTCATTTGCATCAGCAAGCTGGGTGGCAAGAAACTTTGGGAGATTTCGGATTCCACGAACACTCTTCACCCTGCATTTGCCTTCAATCAGCAGGTCGTCGTCACGGCGAGTTCCAGGATCGAGCAACTCAATCCCAAAGATGGAAGCCGGAAGACACTTTTCGAAACGGGTTACTCGCGACCGTCGTTGCGGCCGTTCACCGCAGACATCCTTTATTGTTCCGGTGAGAGCAGCGGTTCGCTGAAGCTAAAACAGATAAACGCCAGGACTTGGACGCCGAAATGGGAAATCGCGGGCATCGAGCGAATCATCGCGGAAGGGGAAAAGACGCTGCTCTGCGAGTGGCAAATTCGAAAACCGCTCGGAAAAGGTACATTCCAGATTACGGCGGCGGGCTATGCAGGAATCGTAGCGTCTTCCGGCAAAGAATCGTGGCGTCAGACTGTGCCGTCCGCCACCTGGCTGCATGGCGTGGCTGTCAAAGAGTGGTTTGTCGTGAGTCTCGGAGACGAGGTCTTGTGTATGCGTCAGGAGAATGGACAGATCCTCAAACGCGCCAACTCTCAAGCGGGCAAGCCAGGGGTCTCGCTTGCCAATCGAGATGACCACGTGGTTGTCTGGTCATGCGCTGACCGGGCTTCATTCGCGGGTCGGGTGTACAAGCTATCCGTCCCCGAGTTGGACGAATTTACCCTTTTCTCGACTGATTTCTTTCCTCTCTCACATGCCATCTTCGGCGATGTAGTGGTTGGTCGTAGCGGTGGCAGAGTAGATGCATATTCCCTGACAGACGGAAAGAAACTGTGGCGAGGTGGCCAGTGGAATTGGTCCGGGGTCTTCGACGGCGCCATCTACTTCAGCGAACAGGAACCTGATGGCAAACACACCAGCGTCAATCGTATTGACATCAAAACAGGCGAGCGCGAGAAGCTCTTTGAAGAGTTGCTGCCCGACACCACGCCATGAAAACCTGGGAAGTGAAACACGCGGGGCGCGATGACGCCGACTTCGTGAAACAACTCCAGACCGATCCCGAAGTTGCGAAGCACTTCAAACCCGGCGAATT
>Ga0075421_100013128_pt1 | contig 10318 bp, 9 predicted proteins | sample SoiMetdeltSBSDD5_FD_75292 | JGI IMG/M metagenome (GOLD analysis project Ga0075421, IMG submission 75292) | Bulk soil microbial communities from a Populus tree surrounding site in Tennessee, USA - Soil MetaG P. deltoides SBSDD5 | ecosystem: Environmental > Terrestrial > Soil > Tree plantation... | reverse complement strand
TTAATTCATCCGCGATCAACTGAAAAACAGAGCCGTCCGAATCCCTGAATAATTCGGCACTAATCGATCTTTCATCTTCATAATATCTTACATCCATTGAAATTCCACTTTTATAAACTCATTGTTTCATGTAATTTTTTTGCTAGCTCAATCGCATCATCCTCGTTACACGAATCATCTCTTGCAAGGAACTTCATTCCGCGTTCAGTGTCATCTTTCCTGCGTGGCACAAGCCAGCTATGAAAATGTGGCACTCCATCTATCAGAGTAACTTGATAGATCCGTTCCGCGTTTGTATGCAATCTGAGCGCGTGATAGATTTTCTTCATCACATTCCCAAGCGTAGCGGACTCTTCGTCTGTCATTTCGGCATAATCAAGAAAATGCCGCTTTGACTCGATGAACAATGTGCCTAACGGACCCAAATTCGCAGGCGCGTGGCAGGCCATCCAATGGTCATCTTCGTAGATATACCCACCTGGAGGCATAGCTTCGTGTCCTTTGTGTTTGCGGCAGATGAAACAGGATTCCATAGCTTATCTTACTGGCCGGTTATAAGCCCCTGCGCAACGCCATCTTGGATGGTCTTCTCGAGGGCTTGAATATACTTTTTGCAAAGAGTTAAGACATGCTCGTTACCTACCCAACCATCAATTAGATATTTCACTTCGTTTGGCATTGGTTTTGATTTCTGGTTTAATTTCTCTTGTTTGATACTAGGATTTGTTTGATTCTCTATCTGTTGTTTTATTTTTCCATCCTTATCATAGGCAACTGCTGACAAAGAGCTAAGCATGTAGACACCACCTTCTGCGTATAATTTATGGTGAGCCTTAGGAAGAGTGGGTTCAGTATGAATATTTATATCACTTTTATCCTTGAAAAACTTTAATACCGGATTGGAAATCATAACGTTGTCATACCATTTTTGCCCGCCTAAATTATTTGATGCTTCTTTCAGCGCATATTGTAAGACCGAACGTGCTGCTGAAAGGAAAGCGCTAAGATTAAAAATAAAAATATCCTTATTCAATTGCTTGTCTAACATCTTGGAATAAAAGTATTTTGCTTCTTCAAGTTTTTTTATCTCGTTCATTTAGCCTTCTATTTATTGCTGTAATGAGTTTTGTGCCTCTTGCACCTGACTTACCCGCCGATTACAATCCCTCGCATGACCGACATTGAAATTCAATACAACAAGGCCCTCGACTATCTTTACTCATTCGTAGATTATAGCCTCAAACATTCCTCCGAAATTGCCAAGGCGGAGTTCAACCTTGACCGAATGTTCGCGTTGATGGAAGAACTTGGCAATCCGCACGAGAAATATCCCATCATCCACGTCGCGGGGACAAAAGGCAAAGGTTCAGTTTGCGCATTGTGCGCTTCGGCGTTGCACGCGGCGGGATATACAGTTGGGTTGTATACCTCGCCACATTTATTGGATTATACAGAGCGAATCCGAATTAATGGAGAACCAATTTCACACGAGCAGTTGATCGAGTTGGTTGAAGAAATCAAACCGGCTGTTGCGAAAATTCCCAAGTTGACAACTTTCGAAATTACTACCGCGCTGGGATTTTTGGCTTATGCCAGAAATAATGTCAATGCGGCAGTGATAGAAGTCGGTCTGGGCGGGAGATTGGACGCGACCAACATAGTCATGCCGAAAGTTTCTGTGATCACATCACTATCCTATGATCACATGGCTGTATTAGGAGATACGCTTACTAAGATCGCGGGTGAGAAAGCAGGCATTATTAAGGAAGGCGTTCCAGTTGTATCCGCCCCGCAAAAGGAAGAAGCACTAGAAGTTGTGGAGCGCGTAGCCAAACTAAGGGGATGCGAGTTTACACTGGTAGGTCGCGACGTAAAGTTTGAACGTTTGAACTCATCTCTGGATGGTCAAAGTTTCCATCTTTCCTCTTTCCTCTTTCATGGGCAGCAATCACAATTTGACGCAAGCATTCCTTTGCTGGGTCTCAATCAAATCGAAAACGCGGCGACATCTTACGGGGCTCTGAAAACGCGCGGATTTGAAATTTCAGATGAAGCCATCCAAAAAGGATTTGCTGAGGTAAAATGGCCCGCTCGCTTTGAAGTTGTGCGACGCGATCCGCCGGTAATATTAGACTCCGCACACAACCAGGATTCCTTTGCGAGATTGCGCGAAACATTGGACGAACACTTTCCTGACAATGAGGTCTATCTCATCTTCGGCGCGTCGGAAGATAAAAACATCCCGGGCATGTTCGCAGAGATTAAATCAAAGATCAAGCGGCTCATCGTGACACGTGCCGACCATCCCCGCGCGCTCGAGCCGGAGAAGATCATCGAGTTGGCAGATCAGGCCGGACTAGCGTCAGAGGCGGTAGGTCCCGTTGAATCCGCGTTTGCCCGCGCGCTGGAATTATCTGAAAAAGATGGTAGCATTGTCCTCTCAGCAGGTTCGATGTTCGTGACCGCGGAGGTAATGAAGGCTTGGAATCAATTGATGTCATTGCGAGGAGCGTTCGTTGCGACGAAGCAATCTCCAAGTTAATGAGGAGATTGCTTCGCAAACTGCGCTCGCAATGACATGAGGCAACTATGAGTCACACAAAAGAATGGAACGAAGAAGAAGATAATTTTGATCTGACCCTCTCGCAGCGTACGGAGGAGTTATATCGCATTCCCAATCGTGACCCGAACGAAGAGGGCATGATCGAAGCTGCTGTTCTGCCATTGCGAGATCTGGTTGTTTTCCCGCGCATGGTCTCGCCGATCTTTGTCGGGCGCGAGGCTTCATTACTGGCAGTACAAGAGGCACAGCACAAAGAGCAGACCGTCATTGGACTCACACAAACGGACGCGGATCTTGATCAGCCTGGTCCGGGTGATTTTCTGCCAATCGGCGTGGAACTGGCGGTTGGACGTTTGCTACAAATGCCAGATGGCTCGCACTCCGCTCTGGTGCAGGGCCGCCGCCGCGTGGAAGTGGTGGAGTTCATCCGCACGAAGCCATACTTGATGGTGCGAGCCCGCGTTGTCCTTGAACCGCAAACTGCTGACCGTCAGACACAGGCGCTCATGCGTTCCGCTTTGGACCTCTTCGACCGTTGCGTGCAACTTGATCGTTCGATTCCCGAAGAGGCGCATTTGTTCGCGATGAACATCTCAGAGCCGGGCTGGCTCGCAGACATGCTTGCTACGTCGCTTGCGTTGAATTACGAAGCTAAACAAAGCCTGCTGTTGCTGTTGGATGTGCGTGGACGATTACAGGCCTTGAACAAGATCCTAGCACAGGAAGTGGATGTACTTGAACTGGAAGATGAGATCCATTCACGTGTTCAAAACGAAGTGGACAAGAGTCAGCGTGAGTTTTATCTGCGCGAGCAAATGCGGCAGATCCAAAATGAGTTGGGTGAAGGCGATGTTTTCACACGGGATGTCACAGACTTAAAGCAAAAAATTGAAGCCGCGAATCTCCCTGATGAGCCCAAGCTGGTTGCGCTCAAGGAACTCGATAGACTCAACCAGATGCCGCCCATGGCGCCTGAAATTGGCATCATCCGCACATACATTGACTGGATCGTTGAACTGCCGTGGGCGAACTCCACGCCGGATAATCTGGATGTAAAGAACGCGGCGAAGGTCCTGGATCGCGACCATTACGGACTCAAGAAAGCCAAGGAACGTATCCTTGAATATATTGCTGTCCGTTCGTTGAAACCGAAGAAGGAACGGCAGCCGATCCTTTGTTTTGTCGGTCCTCCCGGTGTTGGAAAGACTTCGTTGGGGCGCTCGATTGCTGAGTCGCTTGGACGTAAGTTCGTGCGCGTCTCGCTGGGCGGGGTGCGCGATGAAGCCGAAATTCGCGGGCATCGTCGAACGTATATCGGCGCGCTGCCTGGAAGAATTATCCAAACCATGAAGCGGGCAGGGACAGCCAATCCGCTCTTTATGCTGGATGAGATTGACAAGTTGTATTCAGACTTCCGCGGTGACCCCGCATCTGCAATGTTGGAAGTGCTCGACCCTGAGCAAAACTACGCGTTCAGTGACCATTATCTTGAATTGCCATTTGATTTGTCGAAGGTCATGTTTGTCACAACGGCCAATACGTTGGGAACAATCCCACTGCCACTCCTCGACCGCATGGAAGTGATCGAGTTCCCCGGCTACATTGAAGAAGAGAAACTGGAGATTGCGAACCGTTATTTGATCCCGCGTCAGATTGAAGAAAACGGAGTGGACGAACTCAACCTGACGTTCGAGCCGGACGCCGTTCGACGCATCATTCGCGAATATACCTACGAAGCGGGTGTTCGCAATTTGGAACGTGAAATCGGACGCATCTGTCGCAAGATCGCGCGCATGAAGGCAGAAGGTCGGAAGTATCCAATCATTATCATCGCGGAATCAATAGACAAGTTCTTGGGTCCGCAACAGGTCTTTCAAACAGAAGCCGAACGCACAGATGAAGTTGGCGTGGTTACTAGCCTCGCCTGGACGGAAAACGGCGGTGAAATCATGCCCGTAGAAGTGGCCGTGCTTGAAGGCAAGGGCGGATTGCAAATGACTGGTCAGATGGGGGAGGTGATGCAGGAATCCGGACAAGCGGCGTTGACATATATCAAGTCGCGCGGGGCACAATTGAACATTGACTTTGACGTTTTCGAACGCATGGATATTCACGTCCATATGCCTGAGGGCGGCATTCCGAAAGATGGACCTTCTGCGGGGATCACGATGGCAACGGCGATTGTTTCCGCGTTGACAGGTCGCCCGGTGTTCAAACACGTTGGAATGACCGGTGAGATCACTTTGCGCGGGCGGGTCCTGCCAATCGGGGGTGTACGCGAAAAAGTTCTAGCTGCGCATCGAGCTGGTTTGAAGACGGTCATCCTGCCCGAGAAAAATATGAAGGATTTGGTCGACTTACCAAAGACCGCGAAATCTGAATTGAAGATTCTTCCTGTCAAACATATGGATGAAGTGCTGCAGATTGCCCTTGCAAAAGAAGCAACGGTGGAGCCGCCGAGGCCAAAAAGACAACCAAAGGAAGAAACACAGGAAGAAATTGATTAGACTGTAAATCGCATTTGTTGGAAGCAAAATTTAATATGAAATAACCCCGCAGAATCACGAACTCTCGGCGGTAAAATTGACTAGCAAACAGACGCAAAACGCACTCGCGCTTTGCGTCTTTCGTGAACCCCTTTCAAGTATCGAATTTATGGCTCTCACTCTTCAAGGCAAGGTTGTGCTCATTACGGGTGCCTCATCCGGATTCGGTGAAGATGCCGCGCGTCTCTTCGCAAAAGAAGGCTGTAAAGTGGTGCTTGCCGCGCGTCGTCTTGAAAGACTGCAAACGCTGGCGGCGGACATTCAGGATGCAGGCGGCGAGGCACTGGCCATCCCTATGGATATAACCCAGAGGGCGGAAATTGAGTTGATGGTGCAGACCGCGCTTGACCTTTACAGACAGATCGACATCTTGTTCAATAATGCAGGATTCGGCGGCGTCAATTGGTTCGAGAAATTCAATCCTGAACGAGATATTGAAACCATGATCCGCGTTAACCTGATAGGCACCATGCTGGTCACACGTGCGGTCCTCCCTCATATGCTTGATCGCCGCGAGGGCCATATTATCAATATGGTTTCGGTAGCGGGGCTCATTGCCGCGCCAACCATTACAACCTATTCTGCAGGCAAGTATGGTGTGCGCGCGTTCACCGATGCCCTGCGGCGTGAAGTCTCACCGTTTGGGATCAAAGTCTCTGGCATTTATCCGGGTCCCGCAAGGACAGAGTTCGGCGAAAAACTCGAACGGACGCGCTCGCGTGAAACGATTCGAAAAATCAATTACCCTCATCTTACATCTGAATATGTGGCGAGCCGTGTAGTGGATGTGGCAAAGCGCCCGCGCCGCACACTTGTGATTCCGTGGTGGTTCCGTATCATCACGACGTTCGATACACTTTTCCCCGTTATCGTGGATGGGATTTTGTATTGGTTTTCGAAAAAGAATCATGAATTGGATTAAACTAGGCTCCAGCCGCCGAGGACGGCGGCGATTTAAATACGAGCGCCGGGAACGGCGCTCTGAGCATAATTAACTAAGGAGACTCGCATGACTCAACCCCGCTTCGACAAACTCAACGCATCACTCCAGACCTCTGACCTGGATGCTGTTATTCTCAATCCTGGTCCGACGCTGACGTATCTCACAGGCTTGCACTTCCATTTGATGGAACGTCCGGTCGTTTTGCTTTTCGCGAAAGACCAGGATCCTGCCATCGTTCTGCCAGAATTGGAGTTGCAGAAGGTGGCATCACTTCCGTATAAACTTCATGTCTTTTCTTATCCTGAAAATCCTGTAGAGTGGGATAACGCCTTTCGCAAGGCTGTGCAAGCGTTAGGTCTGGATGGAAAGCAAATCGGTGTCGAGCCGCGTCAACTGCGTTTGTTGGAATTTCGTCATGTGAAAAACGGTGCGCCCGAAGCAGATTACCCCGATGCGAGCAATGTATTGTCTGGTTTGCGCTTGAGGAAGGATAAAGCTGAGATCGACGCAATGAGACAAGCCGTAATAATTGCGCAGGAGGCGCTCGAAGCGACCCTTCCTTCCATACAAGTGGGAATGACCGAAAGAGAAATAGCTTCTGAGTTGGTTGTGCAATTGCTTAAACATGGCTCAGATTCTGAATTGCCGTTTGCACCGATTGTCTCTGCAGGGCCAAATGCGGCAAATCCACATGCTTCACCCACTGACCGCAAATTAGAAACAGGTGATTTGCTCGTCGTGGATTGGGGTGCTGCACATGCTGGTTATATCTCTGATCTCACGCGTACCTTTTCAGTGGGAGAAGTGGATGCAGAGTACGAGAAAATTCACGAGATCGTGCAGGAGTCGAATGCTGCCGGTCGGGCGGCGGCAAAACCGGGCGTCCCTTGTTCGGATGTGGATAACGCCGCGCGTGCTGTAATCGAGAAAGCGGGCTATGGCGTGTACTTTACTCATCGCACTGGGCATGGCATCGGCATGGAAGGTCATGAGGAGCCGTATATGCGCGGTGATAATATGCAACTGCTCGAGCCCGGAATGGCATTTACAGTTGAGCCTGGGATATATCTTCCTGGAAGAAATGGTGTACGGATTGAAGATAATGTAGTGATCACTGAAGACGGCGCAGATGTGCTATCCGATATGCAGAGAGAAAATAGGGTAGTTGGGTAGTTTTGGCCTCTGTCGTCCATGAAGATTTAGGTCTACTTGATCCTCAGCGTGAATCTCCTTCAATGATTTCTATTCGTCGCGCTCTTCCCGAAGAAGCAGATATATTAACTGAAATCGCTCTAGCTGCAAAAGCTCACTGGGGTTATCCACAACGTTGGATGGAAATTTGGACTCCACAACTTACATTCAGCCCTGAATATTTTGAAGAGAATGCAAGCTGGGCGGCTGTTGTAGAAAATAGACTAGTCGCTTTCTACACTTTGCAGGATAAAGAAGGAATTGCGTGGATAGATAACCTTTGGGTGTTACCTGAGTATATCGGTCAAGGTATTGGTAAACAATTGTTCCAACATGCTATAGAATTGGCGACACAGTGTGGGTATAAGGTTCTACAACTCGAAGCTGATCCGAATGCTGTCGGTTTTTACGAGAGAATGGGGATGCACAAAATCAGCGAACGAATTGGGGAAGTGGAAGGTGAGCCGCGAGTTCTGCCGATTATGGAGATGGATTTGTAAAAAAAATTGCGCCTGATAGCCAGGGATGAACGGGTTTGCCAGAACTGGGGATGTGATAGATATCCATTTTTATTTGAACCTTCTAAATTTTAATCCTTGAGAAGCCTTGACTCTTGGATAAGTTATTGCTACAATGTTATCGTTCCCGTTATCGATAACGGGAACGATAACAGAGAACCATATGCGTCAAAGGACCACACGCTCGACTATCAAAGAAGTTGCATCGGTGGCGGGGGTATCCACGCAAACTGTGTCGCGGGTAATCAATGGAAGACCAGACGTTTCACCTGAAACTCGAAAACGAGTTCAAGAAGTAATAGATGATCTAAGATATCAACCCAGCGCTTTGGCGCGCAGTCTTATTCAACAACGTAGTTATACATTGGGTGTAGTCACGGCCGGACTTCGGCATATTGGGCCTTCTCGCACACTTAGTGGGATTACTTCGGCGGCGGAAGAGGCAGGCTACTCGCTTCTCCTTAAAGAACTTCCCAGCTACAATAACGAAGATATTATGCCCATTGTTCAGTCATTTCTTTCGCGCCATGTGGATGGAATTATCTGGGCTGTTCCCGAAGTCGGTGAAAACCGAAAATGGGTAAACCATCCCCCTGCTGACATTGAGGTTCCCCTAGTCTATCTCACGATGGAGCCTCGCAATAATCTTTCAATCGTTACCATCGATAATTATCTCGGTGGGCGGATGGCAATGGCTCATTTGCTCGAGCAGGGCTATCACAGAATTGCGCATATTTGTGGTCCCTTAGACTGGTGGGAGGCACGCCAACGAATGTCCGCCTGGAAAGATTCTTTGATGGAAGCCGGGCTAAATCACAATGATAACTACTGTGTCGAAGGGAACTGGTCGTCAGCCAGTGGCGCTCTAGCAATCGAAAAACTGTTTGATCAGTATCCTGATATGGATTCAATATTCGTTGCCAACGACCAAATGGCACTCGGTGCCATGCAGTTTTTCGCCGAAAAAAAGATCAGCATTCCAGAAGATATTGGAATTGTCGGTTTCGATAATATTCCCGAATCTGCCTTTTTCTTTCCCGCTCTCACAACCGTCCAACAAGATCAGCATAATGTTGCAAAATTAGCTGTCGCAGAGGTGATCAAAATTATTGAAGCAGGCTGGCAGGGATTGGATTCTATTGAGACGAAGTCGATCATTCTGCCGCCAACATTGATTGTGCGACAAAGTTCATTACGCGTAATGGAAGGAGGTGAAGCCCAGGGTTAAAACCGTTCTTTCGAAAGGCGGAAGCCCACTGGCATTGTTGGCACGATCACGGTCTCCGGCCTGCCTCAGGAGGAAGACCATAAATTGGTCGTTCAGGCGATTCGAAAGTATCTGGCACAGGAGCAATGAGATGGATGAATTAAATCCAGTAATATCGATGCTGGGACGAAGGCTCCGTTTGGCGGTCATTGGCGGTGGACCAGGTTCGTTCATCGGAGCAATGCACCGCCAGGCGGCCAGACTCGATGACCGCTATGAGATCGTCACCGGTATTCTTTCCTCCGATCTTGAAAAATCGAAAAGGGCTGCTTTGGAACTTGGTATGGATCCCAATCGCTTGTATGAGACTGTGAAAGAGATGCTTGATAAAGAATCCGCCCGTGAGGATGGCGCGGATGTGGTTGCCATTATGACCCCGAACGACAGTCATTATGAATATGCCGTGTATGCTTTGGAGCGTGGCTTCGATGTGATCTGCGACAAGCCGATGACCAACACGCTCGAGGAAGCGGAAACCTTGCATAAAAAAGTTCAAGAGACTGGTTTGGTGTTCTGCCTCACACACAATTACACGGGTTACCCAATGGTCCGTCAGGCGAAGGCGATGGTCAAGGATGGACAGTTGGGCACAATCAGGCTCGTTCAGGTGGAATATGTTCAAGGGGGCAAAGCAGACGAAAGCAAGCCTGATCCGTCTGAGTCGTGGAGATTCGATCCAGTACGCGGAGGTCCATCTTTGGTGATGGGCGATATCGGCTCGCACGCACATAACCTGGTCCGCTTCATTACGGGGCTTGAAATTGATGAAGTATTGTCCGAGATTGGGAACATCGTGCCAGGCCGGGCAGTGCATGATTATGGTGGTGCCTTGCTGCGCTTCGATAACGGCGCACGTGGAAGCTATTGGGTAACACAAGCCGCTGCGGGTGTGGAGAACTGTCTGCGGATTCGTGTCAGTGGCACGAAGGGTAGCCTCGAATGGATGCAGGAATTCCCGCAGGCGCTGACGTTCAAACCGCTCGGCGCGCCTTCACAGAACCGAACACCCAACGGACCAGGGACTCTTCCTTTGGCAAAACACTCATCAAGAATTGTCGCGGGACATCCTGAAGGATTCCACGAGGGCTTTGCAAATATTTATTCAGATGCAGCGGAGGCGATTGCTGCCAGACGGTCTGGGAAAACTCCCAACCCTTTGGCGCTGTATTTCCCGAACTCATTCGATGGGTTGATGGGATTGCGATTTGTCTTCAGCGCTATTGAATCCAGCAAAGCCAATGGGAAATGGACGAAGTGTTCATAAGGAATCCAAATGACTAAAACGATTTT
>Ga0075421_100013125_pt1 | contig 10319 bp, 4 predicted proteins | sample SoiMetdeltSBSDD5_FD_75292 | JGI IMG/M metagenome (GOLD analysis project Ga0075421, IMG submission 75292) | Bulk soil microbial communities from a Populus tree surrounding site in Tennessee, USA - Soil MetaG P. deltoides SBSDD5 | ecosystem: Environmental > Terrestrial > Soil > Tree plantation... | reverse complement strand
AAGCGGATGCAGTCGAGCCAGAAGGTCCCGACCGAAGCGTGGGACCGCGAAAGCCGCGTCAAGCTCGCGACCGGAACCCTGCTGACCGCCGACAACCAGATCGACACGACGACTGGCACCGTCAAGCTCAAGGCGGAGTTCGCGAACGACGACGGCAAGCTGTTCCCGAACCAGTTCGTCAACGTGCGGATGCAGCTCGAGACGCGCAGCGCGGTGACCGTTCCCGCCGCGGCGATCCAGCGTGGCGCGCAAGGCATCTTCGTCTACGTCGTCAAGGACGACCAGACCGTGACGATGCGCCAGGTCAAGCCCGGACCGAGCGAAGCCGAGATGACGGCGATCGAAAGCGGCCTCGCGGCCGGCGAGCGCGTGGTCATCGACGGCGTGGACCGCTTGCGGGAAGGCGCGAAGGTGCAGGTCGCCGACAAGCGCGGCGCGGCGCCGGCGGCCGCAGCGCCGGGCGGCGACGATTCCGCGAAGAAGGGCGGGAAGCGCAGGCGCCAGGAAGGCGGATGAACCCATCCCGGCAGTTCATCCTGCGGCCGGTGGCGACTTCGCTGCTGATGGTTGCGATCCTGCTCTCGGGCGTGCTCGCCTACCGGCTGCTGCCGCTGTCGGCGCTTCCCGAAATCGACTACCCGACGATCCAGGTCGTCACGTTCTACCCGGGCGCGAGCCCGGAAGTCATCACTTCGTCGGTCACCGCGCCGCTCGAGCGCCAGTTCGGGCAGATGCCCGGCCTGCGACAGATGTCGTCGACGAGTTCCGGCGGCGCCTCGGTCATCACGCTGCAATTCAACCTCGAGCTTGCGCTCGACGTCGCCGAGCAGGAGGTGCAGGCGGCGATCAACGCGGGCTCGAACTTCCTGCCTGCCGACCTGCCCGCGCAACCGATCTATGCGAAGGTCAATCCGGCCGACGCGCCGATCCTCACGCTCGGGCTCACGTCGGCCTCGCTGCCGCTGCCGCAGGTGCAGAACTTCGCCGACACGCGGATCGCGCAGAAAATCTCGCAGCTGACCGGCGTCGGCCTGGTATCGATCTCGGGCGGCCAGCGCCCCGCGGTGCGCGTGCAGGCGAATCCGAAGGCGCTCGCAGCGAGCAACCTGTCGCTGGAAGACCTGCGCACCGCGATCAGCTCGGCGAACGTCAACCAGGCGAAGGGAAGCTTCGACGGCGCGCAGCGCGCCTACACGATCGACGCCAACGACCAGCTGCGCTCGCCGGCCGAATACAGGAAGATCGTCGTCGCGTTCCGCAACGGCGCTCCGATCATGCTGTCCGACGTTGCCGATGTCGTCGAGGATGCGGAAAACATCCGGCTGGCGGCGTGGATGAACGACGCGCCGGCGGTGATCCTGAACATCCAGCGCCAACCGGGCGCGAACGTCATCGAAGTCGTCGAGCGCGTCAAGAAGTTGCTGCCGCAGCTGCAGGCCACGCTGCCGCCCGGCGTCGACATCGCGCTGCTCACCGACCGCACGGTGACGATCCGCGCGTCGGTGCGCGACGTGCAGATCGAGCTGGGCATCGCGGTCGCGCTGGTCGTCATGGTCATTTTCCTGTTCCTGCGCACCGCGGCCGGCACGCTGATCCCGAGCATCGCGGTGCCGCTGTCCCTAATCGGCACGTTCGGCGTGATGTATCTCGCCGGCTTTTCGATCAACAACCTGACGCTGATGGCGCTGACGATCGCAACCGGGTTCGTCGTCGACGACGCGATCGTGATGATCGAGAACATCTCGCGCTACATCGAGGAAGGCGACCCGCCGCTGGAAGCGGCGCTGAAGGGCGCCGAGCAGATCGGCTTTACGATCATCTCGCTGACGTTCTCGCTGATCGCGGTGCTGATCCCGCTGCTTTTCATGGGCGACGTGGTCGGGCGCCTGTTCCGCGAGTTCTCGATCACGCTGGCGGTCGCGATCCTGATCTCGGCGGTCGTCTCGCTGACGCTGACGCCGATGATGTGCGCGCGCCTGTTGCGCCACAAGCCGGCATCCGAGCAGGGCCGGTTCTATCGCTGGTCCGGGCGCATGCTCGACGACCTGATCCGGCGCTACGGCGACGCGCTCGAGTGGGTGCTCGAGCGGCAGACCGCGACGCTGCTGTTCTTCGCCGGCACGCTGGTGCTCACGGTGCTGCTCTACATCGTCGTGCCGAAGGGATTCTTCCCGCCCCAGGACACCGGCGTGCTGCAGGGCGTGACCGAAGCGCCGCAGACCGTCTCGTTCGCCGCGATGTCCGAGCGCCAGCACCGGATGGCGAAGGCGCTACTCGCCGATCCGGCGGTTTCGAGCATCTCGTCGTTCATCGGCGTCGACGGGCAGAACGCGACGCTGAACAGCGGCCGCATGCTGATCAACCTGAAGCCGCACTCGACGCGCGAGGACATGGCGACCGTGGTCGCGCGGCTGCAGCAGCGCGCCGCCGGCGTCGAAGGCGTGGTGCTTTACCTGCAGCCGGTGCAGGACCTGACGATCGAGGACCGCGTCAGCCGGACGCAATACCAGTTCACGCTCGAGACCGCGAGTCCGGCCGAGCTTTCGCAATGGACGCACCGGCTCATGGAAAAGCTCGCCGAGGTGCCGCAGCTGACCGACATCGCGACCGACCTGCAGGACCAGGGCCTGCAGGCGTACATCGAGATCGACCGCGACAGCGCCGGGCGGCTCGGCGTGACGCCCGCGGCGATCGATAACGTGCTCTACAACGCGTACGGCCAGCGGCTGGTGTCGACGATCTTCACGCAGTCGAACCAGTACCGGGTCGTGCTCGAGGTCAAGCCGGAATTCCGCCAGGGCCCGCTCGCCATCAGCGAGCTGTACGTCGCGTCGAACACCGGCGTCCAGGTGCCGCTCGGCTCGATGGTGCGCGTGGTCGAGAAGCCCGTCGCGCTGTCGATCAACCACATCGGCCAGTTCCCGGCGGCAACGGTCTCGTTCAACCTGGCGCGCGGGGCGTCGCTGGGCGAAGCGGTGCGCGCCGTCGAGCAGGCCGAGCGCGACATCGGCATGCCGATCTCGGTGCGCACCAGCTTCCAGGGCGCCGCCCTTGCGTTCCGCGCCTCGCTGACGAGCACGCTGTGGCTGATCGTCGCCGCGGTGGTGACGATGTACATCGTGCTCGGCGTGCTCTACGAGAGCTACATCCACCCGGTGACGATCCTGTCGACGCTGCCCTCGGCGGGCATCGGCGCGCTGCTCGCGCTGCTGATCGCCCGCCAGGACCTCGGCGTCATGGGCGTCATCGGCATCATCCTGCTGATCGGCATCGTCAAGAAGAACGCGATCATGATGATCGACTTCGCGCTCGACGCCGAGCGCCGGGAGGGCAAGAGCCCGCGCGAAGCGATCAAGCAGGCCTCGCTGCTGCGCTTTCGCCCGATCATCATGACGACCCTGTCGGCGCTGCTCGGGGCGCTGCCGCTGATGCTGGGCACCGGCGTCGGGTCCGAATTGCGCCATCCGCTCGGCATCACGATGGTCGGCGGGCTGATCCTGTCGCAGCTGATCACGCTGTTCACCACTCCGGTGATCTACCTGTGGTTCGATCGCCTGGCGCGGCGCGTCCGGCAACCCGGCGAGCAGCCTGCATGAACCTGTCCGAGCCGTTCATCCGCCGGCCGGTCGCGACGACGCTGCTGACGCTCGGCATCGCGCTCGCCGGCATCGTCGCGTTCAAGCAGCTGCCGGTCGCGCCGCTGCCGCAGGTCGACTTCCCGACGATCTCGGTTACCGCACAGCTGCCCGGGGCGAGCCCCGAGACGATGGCGGCGACCGTCGCGATGCCGCTCGAGCGCGCGCTGGGGCGGATCGCCGGCGTGACCGAGATCACGTCGGGCTCGTCGCTCGGCTCGGCGCGGATCACGCTGCAGTTCGAGCTCTCGCGCAACATCGACGGCGCCGCGCGCGACGTGCAGGCCGCGATCAATGCGGCGATGAGCCAGCTCCCGAGCGGGATGCCGAACAACCCGACCTACCGCAAGGTGAACCCGGCCGACGCGCCGATCATGATCCTGGCCCTGACCTCGCAGGCCTATACCCAGGGCCAGATGTACGACGCCGCGTCGACGATCCTCGCGCAGAAGATCTCGCAGATCGCGGGGATCGGCCAGGTCACGATCGGCGGAAGCTCGCTGCCCGCCGTGCGCGTCGAGCTGAACCCGACCGCCCTCAACGCGCACGCCATCACCCTCGACCAGGTGCGCGCGGCGCTGAATGCGGCGAACGCGAATCGGCCCAAGGGCTCGGTCGAGCTCGGCGAGCGCAGCTGGCAGATCTACGCCAACGACCAGGCCCGCACGGCCGCCGAGTACATCCCGTTAATCGTGACGTACCGCAACGGCGCGCCGGTGCGCCTGTCGGACGTCGCCGAGGTCGTCGACTCGGTGCAGGACGTGCGCAACTCCGGATCGGCGAACGGCCGCCCGTCGGTGCTGCTGATCCTGTACCGCCAGCCGGGCGCGAACATCATCGAGACCGTCGATCGCGTGCAGGAGCTGCTCCCCGCATTGCGCGCCTCGATCCCGAGCGCGATCAACCTCGAGGTGATGATGGAGCGCACGACCACGATCCGCGCGTCGCTGCGCGAGGTCGAGAGCGCGCTGGCGATCTCGACCGGCCTGGTGATCCTGGTCGTGCTGATGTTCCTGCGCAGCTGGCGCGCGACGCTGATCCCGTTGGTCGCCGTCCCCGTGTCGCTCGTCGGCACGTTCGCGTTCATGTACGTCGCGGGGTTCTCGATCAACAACCTTTCGCTGATGGCCTTGACGGTCGCCGCGGGATTCGTCGTCGATGACGCGATCGTCGTGCTGGAGAACATCTCGCGCAAGATGGAGGAAGGGGTGCCGCGGTTCGAGGCTGCGCTCGCAGGCGCGCGCGAGGTCGGCTTCACGGTGCTGTCGATGACGGTGTCGCTGATCGCGGTGTTCATCCCGATCCTGCTGATGGGCGGAATCGTCGGGCGGCTGTTCCGCGAGTTCTCGATCACGCTGTCGGTCGCGATCCTGGTGTCGCTGCTGATCTCGCTGACGACGACGCCGATGATGTGCGCGCGGATCCTGCGCGTCGAGCCGCCGAAAGCGCCACAGGCGCGCAGCCGCTGGTCGCGCATGAGCACCGGGTGGTACGACCTGCTGCTGGCGGGGTACCGCGGCAGCCTCGGCTGGTCGCTGCGCCACCCGCTGCTGGTGATCCTGGTGCTCGCGGCAACGATCGGCCTGAACTTCTACCTGTACCAGATCGTGCCGAAAGGCTTCTTCCCGCAGCAGGACACCGGGCGGCTGTTCGGGTTCGTGCGCGCCGACCAGGGCATCTCGTTCCAGGCGATGCGCACCAAGCTCTCGGACCTCGCGCGGATGGTCAAGGAAGACCCCGCGGTCGAGAACGTCGTGGTGTTCACCGGCGGCGGGGTGCGCAACCGCGCGTCGATGTTCGTCGCGCTGAAGCCGCTTTCCGAGCGCAAGATCGGCGCCGAACAGGTGATTGCGCGGCTGCGCGCGAAGACCGTCTCCGTGCCGGGCGCGAACCTGGCGCTGAACCAGGCGCAGGACATCCGCGTCGGCGGCAGGATGAGCGACGCGAGCTACCAGTTCACGCTGCAAGCCGACGACCTGAACGACCTGCGGACCTGGATGCCGCGCCTGGAGCGCGCGCTGCGCGAGGTTCCCGAAGTCGCCGACGTCAACACCGACCAGGAAGTGCGCGGCCTGCAGACCACGCTGGTTTTCGATCGCGAGACCGCGTCGCGCCTCGGCCTGACCCAGCGCCAGATCAATTCGGTGCTGAACCTCGCATTCGGCCAGGCGGTCGTATCTACGATCTACTCCGAGCTCAACCAGTACCGCGTCGTCATGGAAGTCTCGCCGCAGCACCTGCAGAGCCCCGAGGCGCTCAACCAAGTCTGGATCATCACGCCGCTCAAGGGACAGGTGCCGCTGTCGACGATCGCACGCTGGGAAATGACCAACGCGCCGCTCACGGTGAACCACCAGGGCCAGTTCGTCGCGGCGACGCTGTCCTTCAACCTGCCGGTCGGCGTTTCGCTGTCGCAGGCGACCGATGCGGTCAATGCCACGATGGCGCGGATCGGCATGCCCGCGTCGATCAGCGGCCGGTTCCAGGGAACCGCGCGCGCCTTCCAGGCCTCGCTCGACAGCCAGCCGTGGCTGATCCTCGCGGCGCTCATCGCGGTGTACCTCGTGCTCGGGATCCTCTACGAGAGCCTGGTGCACCCGATCACGATCCTCTCTACGCTGCCCTCGGCCGGCGTCGGCGCGCTGCTCGCGCTGATGGCGTTCGGCAAGGACTTCAACATCATCGCGCTGATCGGCGTGATCCTGCTGATCGGCATCGTCAAGAAGAACGCGATCATGATGATCGACGTCGCGCTCGACACCGAGCGGCGGCTCGGCAAGAAGCCCGAGGAAGCGATTTTCGACGCGTGCCTGCTGCGCTTCCGCCCGATCCTGATGACGACGCTTGCGGCGCTGCTCGGCGCGGTGCCGCTCGCGGTCGGCTACGGCTACGGCGCCGAGCTGCGCCAGCCGCTCGGCATCTCGATCATGGGCGGCCTGATCCTGTCGCAGCTGCTGACGCTGTACACGACGCCGGTCGTCTACCTGTACCTCGATCGCTTCCGCCTGTGGTGCCTGCGCCTGCGCGGCCGGCGCATCGGAACCGCGGCGCCGCACACGCCATGAAAGCGCGCGCGCTCGCTTGCGCCACCGCCGTGCTGCTCGCTGCGTGCAAGGCGGGTCCGGACTATCGCAAGCCCGACGTTCCCGCCCCCGCCGAGTACAAGGAGACGGGCGAAGCGTGGAAGCAGGCGCGGCCGCGCGACGATGCCGACCGCGGCAAATGGTGGGAGATTTTCGCCGACGCCGAATTGAACGGGCTGGTCGAGCGGGTCGACGTCTCGAACCAGAGCCTGCGCGCGGCCGAGGCGCAGGTGCGCCAGGCGCAGGCGGTCGCCGCCGGCGCGCAGGCGCAGCGGTTTCCGACGCTGGACGCGAGCGTCGCGATCGCGCGCAACCGTTCGCCGGGCGTGACGACCGGCAGTGGCGGAACGCAGACCAACCGCACGCTCGGGCTGGACGCGAGCTGGGACGCGGACCTGTGGGGCCGGCTGCGGCGCCAGCTCGAATCGAGCGAGGCGAACGTGCAAGCCACCTCGGGGGACCTCGCCGCGGCGCGCCTTTCGCTGCAGGCGCAGCTCGCGACGAACTACTTCCAGCTGCGCACGCTCGATCGCCAGCGCCAGCTGCTCGACGAGACCGTCGGCGCGTTCCAGAAGAACCTGACGCTGACCGAGAACCGCTACCGTGCCGGCGTCGGCGCGCGCGCCGACGTCGTGCAGGCGGAGGCGCAACTTCTGAGCACGCAGGCGCAGTCGATCGATCTCGCCGTGCAGCGCTCGCAGCTCGAGCACGCGATCGCGATCCTGGTCGGCGTGCCGCCCTCGGAGCTGGCGATCCGGCCGCAGGCGAACTATTCGCCGACGCTTCCGGTCGTGCCGCCCGGCGTGCCTTCGCAGCTGCTCGAGCGCCGGCCCGACATCGCCGCCGCCGAGCGGCGCGTCGCCGCGGCGAACGCGCAGATCGGCGTCGCCGAAGCCGCGTTCTTCCCGGACCTGACGCTGACCGGCGCGTTCGGCTATCGCAGCTCGATCGCGTCGCAATGGCTGACGGCGCCGGCGCGTTTCTGGTCGCTCGGCTCGCTGCTGGCGATGACGCTGTTCGATGCCGGGCTGCGGCAGGCGCAAACCGACGAAGCGATCGCCGCGTACGACGCCACGGTCGCGAACTACCGCCAGACCGCGCTGACGAGCTTCCAGCAGGTCGAGGACAGCCTCGCCGCAGTGCGGATCCTGGAGGAAGAGGGGAAGGTCCAGACCGAGGCGGTGAAGGCCGCGCGGCTCTCGGTGCAGCTCACGCTGAACCAGTACAAGGCCGGGACGACGAGCTATCTCGCAGTGGTACTGCTGCAGGCGGCGCAGCTGCAGAACGAGCGCACGCTCGTCGGGCTTTACGGCGACCGGCTGACCGCGACGGTCGCGCTGGTCCGGGCGCTCGGCGGCGGCTGGCGCGCGAGCGACCTGCCGCCGGATCCGCGCGCGGGGTCCTGAGGCGGATTCAGCCGACCTCGACGCGCTCGGTAATCCACCCGACGCGGCACGACCCGATCCGCACGTTCGCGAGCCCCTTGCCGCGCAACGTCCACGAAAGCGTCTTCGCGCCGGTGTTGCCGCGGCTGCGCAGGTAGTACAGCGCGCTGGCGCCGTCGTACTTGCCGCGCCCCCAGCCGTCGAGGTGGCCGACGTCCTGCCGCGCCTCGCGCGGGTTCGCCAGCGAAACACCCCCGCTCGTCGTGATCTCGGCGACGAGCGGCTCGTTCCACTCGAGCTTGCGCGCCGACGACAGCACGTAGGTCGGCAGGTAGCCATGGTTCTCGACGCGCAGGTCGAGGCGTGAAAGCCCGGCGCCGGCCGGCGCGACCTGCGCCTGGGCGACGACGACCTGCGGCGCGAGCGCGGCGACGCGCAGAAACGCCGCCGACTGCCCGCGACAGATTTCGTCGATGCGCTCGTAGGGCGGGTTCCACAGGCCGACGCGCGGATCGACGCCGCCGACTTCCACGTCGCCGAGCTGCGGATGCTGGACCTTGCGCCAGGGGACGAGCACGCGCCGCGCGTTGTGCTCGGCGTCCCACCGGGCGAGCTTGACCATGTCGGCGCGCTCGAAATGCGAATAGCGGTCGACGAACTTCTTTTTCTTCTCCCAGCCGACCTTCTCGAACAGGTCCCACAGCTCGACGGCGAACGCGATGCAGCCGCGCTGGTGGTACGCGTACTCCGAAAGGTCGCCGCGGATCGGCTTGTCCGGCTCGTAGGTGAACTCCTCGAAGCCGCTGACCGTCGGGTAGCCGGTGTGCTTCTCGCACCACTCGGCGATCTGGCGAAACAGGGCGAGATCGTCCTCGTCCATCTTCGAATCCGGCTTGTCGCCGAGCGGCCGGATGTAGACGCCGCCGAACGTGTGGAAGTTCAGCCACGCAAACAGGTGCGGCTTGCGCGACGTGAACTCGACGACCGCGCGCGACTCGGGCTCGCTCAACGGAAAGGCGCCGGCGCCGACCTGCACGTGCTCGGGGTGCCACTCGAACGGGAAGTTGCGGTTCAGGTCGGTCTGGTTGTCCGACAGGAAATGCGGCGACGGGATCGTCGCGCCGTCGAAATTCTCGATGACGCCTTCCGGGTAGACCTTGTAGAACGGACCCGGATCCTCGAGCGCGCGCTCGAGCATCAACCCTTTCACCTCGGGCGACTCGATGAACTCGCCGCCCGGATCGGCCTTGCGCATGACCCTCATCAGCCCGTCGCCGTCGACGTCCTGCGAGACCCAGCGCGCGTGGTTGCGGTTCAGGCGCTCGTCGCGCGGAACGCTGCGCACGCGCTGCCCGGTCTTCAGCACCGCCTCGGCGCCGTCGGGGGACATCCGCGGCAGGATGTAGAAGATCACGTTGCGCAGGTGCTCGCGCACGTGAGCCGGAAGCGCGTGCATTTCCTGCTGCGGATGCGTGTGCAGGCGGATCGCATCCTCGGCGATCGCCAGCGCCGCGCTCGAGCCGCAAAGCTCGGACGCGTGCATGTTGCCGTCGACCCAGACGCCCGGGCGCACGGTATCCGGGTCCGGTCCGATCGTCAGCAGCCACAAATCGCGTCCGGCGCCGGACTTGCCGATCGATTCGATGCGCACGAGGTCGGGGTGCGCAGAAGCCCACGCCCGCACTTGCGCGGTGAGTTCGTCGTAATCGAGGTAGCGGCTGCGAAAGGGCGCGGTCATGGCGAGGTTCGGAGCAAAAACAGCGGGCTAGAGTACCATCGGGCATGCCCACGTGCCTCGTGCTCGGCGGCGCCGGGTTCATCGGCTCGCACCTGACGCATGCGCTCGCGCGCGCCGGATACCGCGTGCGCGCGTTCGACCGGCCGCACGTCGACAGCCTCGCCGAACTCGCAGGCCGCGGCGACTGCGAGATCGTTACCGGCGACTTCCTGAATCCGAATGACCTCGCCCTGGCGCTGCCCGGAAGCGAGATCGTCTTTCACCTCGTGTCGACGACGCTGCCGCAGGCCTCGAACGAAAATCCATCGTACGACGCCGAGACGAACCTGCTCGGCACGTTGCGGCTGCTCGAGCTGTGCCGGCGCGAGCGCGTGCGCAAGGTCGTCTTCGTATCCTCGGGCGGCACGGTGTACGGAGTGCCACGCACGGTTCCGATCGCGGAGTCGCACCCGACCCAGCCGACGTGCGCGTACGGAAT
>Ga0075421_100013123_pt1 | contig 10320 bp, 7 predicted proteins | sample SoiMetdeltSBSDD5_FD_75292 | JGI IMG/M metagenome (GOLD analysis project Ga0075421, IMG submission 75292) | Bulk soil microbial communities from a Populus tree surrounding site in Tennessee, USA - Soil MetaG P. deltoides SBSDD5 | ecosystem: Environmental > Terrestrial > Soil > Tree plantation... | reverse complement strand
AGACTGCGTCGAAACGAATGAGTGTCACGAACAACCGGACATCCGTTTCCACCATCCGATCTCCAAGCAGGTACCTTTGTCCCGACAGGCGGTCCTCCAGCCTATCGAGCGTGCCAAACAGACGACGCGCAGCCTGCTCATAGGCACGTTGGGTGGTCGCGAAGCCGGCACGATATACTCCATTGTTGACGTCCTCGTAGATCATCTCATTCAAGTGGTCGATCTCGGTGCGAAGGCTGTTCGGACAGAGATCTATGCCCGCAGAGGTAAACTGAGCGAACTCGCTGTTGAACATTCGAATGATGTCGTCGTCGGAATTGCTGACGATCCGGCCTGTCATCTTATCCCACAGCACAGGCACGGTGACCCGGTCGCGATATCCCGGATCACTTGCGCGGTAAGCCTCGCTGAGAAAATGAAATCCGTTCACGGGGTCCCGGGAATGACCGGGGCCATCCCGAAAGGCCCATCCTCGTTCGTCACGTAGGGGATCGACGGCAGTGAGGCCGATCACCTGTTCGAGGCTTTTGAGCTTCCGGACGATGATCGTGCGGTGTGCCCAAGGACAAGCCCACGACACATACAAATGATAACGGTCCCTGGCGGCCGGGTAGCCGGTTGATCCGTCGGCTGTGACCCATGCACGGAACGCGTCCGTTTGACGGTTGAATTCGCCGTCTTCAGTCTGCTCGGTTGGGAATTGCGGTGTGATGCTCATTATAACTGGTGTCATTATCCGAGGATGCGTCATCCCTGATCAAGGTGGATTTCCGCCGCTCCACGATACGCTTGGTAGAGCGTCCGGCGAACATACGGCATCTGCTTGAGAAATGAAAGACTACGGGGTAGGGGGCGAATGGTCGCGTTCCAGAGTGATCCCTAACGTCGATGGATCCTGTTCCCACGCTCCGGAAGCCAGGAGCCCGAAAAGAGGCAGGAGAATAAAGGCGCCGCCGACCACATCGGCAATCCCGAGCGAACTGAGTTTGCGCGAAGTCGATCGATATTGTGTCTTGTAACCAGGTTTCTGGACTTCCACCATCAGGTCGCCCCGCCTGGGTACCTCATGGCGAAGCGGCGTTGTGCCGACTGCCGCCTCGTTGATCGAAACATTTGCACCCGGAGGATCCGAACTGACGCTGAATGGTTGTGTGGAACTTCCAAAAATCGAGCAACCTGACAGATAGGATGAGAGGAGGAACAGGTTGACACATCGTCTCGCGGGACTGCTGCGAGGCGCCTCGATCATAGATCCCTCCATTACAGATTTTTTCACGCCTTGCCGTGCGTGGCGAAAAATACCCAAGCATGTGAATCGGTATCGAAGTGCTAATCCCCACCTTGTTCACTGACTGAAGCCCGACTCGCATGCGCATCCGCTATGCTGAGGCAGCCAGAAGTGGTTTAAAGGCCGGATCGGCGTCCAACACGGCTCTCAGCTGCTCTGCCGCCAGGACATAATTCCACCCTGCCGGGGTCGCATTGGGAATCTGATCGTACGCCTGCTTGGCCTCGGTGAGATGTTCCAACATGCCTCTATTATCGCGATTCGGCATGTAGAGCATGCTGTAGGCCATGGTGTATGCGGCCATGAATTTATCGACCGGGAGGTCTGCCGTCTTGTAGGCTTCCTGGGCATCGTCATAGGCTTTATGAATCTCGGGATCCTCCATCCGCCGATTCCAAGCGACTTGGTTGATCCGTGACCAGGCCAGTTCGATCAGTGCCTGAGCCCGGGCCGCCACCCGTTCCTTGGGAATATCCTTCACCAACGCCTCGTGAGTCGCGATCGCCGCCTGCTGATCGTTATTCCACCGGTACGCCGTCCCCAAGTGAGTCCGGTTATCGAGTTGTTCCGGCCTGACCTTCGCCAATCTTTCCATCGCCGGAATCATGCGATACAAATAATCCGCCGCCGTCGGCTGCGCAAATCCTCCCATTGCCATGCCGAGGGACAACTCTGTCCGCGTGGTTTGCGCATAGGTATTCCAATACAGTTCATTGATGGCCAGGGCGAGCGCAGGATCCTTGATCTGCACGTTGTGTGCGGCAGCCCCCTGCTTGAGAATGGACCCATAGAGATCCCGCGAGAGTACGGTGAGAGCCTCAGGCTGATTGGGATCGATCAACAACACTCTGTTCAAGAGGGCGATCCGATCCTTGAGGTCAGGGAAACTCGCGGCCCTGGCAGCGGCCGCGATCAATAGGCCGGGCACATCGGCCGGTCCCCACCACACGAGTGAATTCGGCACCACCTGACTTTCTTCCGTGAGGAAGGGAATCGCTTCCTGGAATTGTTCGCCCTCCGACATCTTTCTGACCGGCAAATTCACAATGGCATGATCCATCGGAAATCCGTGACGTTTGAGGCCGGCCAGCACGACCCACTGCACCGTCACCGCTTTTAACACGCGTTGGGGGCGTTTCGTCGTGCTCGTAAATTGGTACGACCCTGCGGCATAGGTGAGAGGGGCGGTCAGCGGGTCTTGATAGGTCACCACAATTTTGACCAATGTCGCCGGTGCGGCGACCACCCGTCCGTCCGGGCGCAGGCGAAAGGAAACCGAAGGAATGGATTTGTTCCCCGCCGGATCGAGATGCAACCCGCTCCCGGGAGGGGAGAGCCCCAACGCGTCCATGACGAATACTGATGCAGGGTATCGGTCCAAATGATCCCGATAAAATACCAATGGGCCATTGCTCGGCCACACCACATCCATTCCCGCGTCGTCGTGAGAGAGCGCGGATGCATGAGCGGCTGACAGATTCTGCAGACATGATTCGGACGAAGGCTCGCTCTTGGGCGGGGCGCTTTTCAGTCCAGAGGCCGCCGCAGCCACGATGGGGTATTGGCAGGAGAAATCCAACCTGGCGACAGTCATTCGATCGCCGCCAGCCAGGGCCTGGGCATATTGGAGTGCGGTCGCGACCGTGGGAGAGGCTGCGCCGGGCCGCGTCTTCTGGTGGGTCTTCCCGGTAGGCGCCGCGAAACCCTGATGAGACAAGAGCAGACACAAGATAAATGCCTGAGCGCCGATCCACCATGGCGTGAATGGAGAAGTGCGTAGAGGAACACCGTTCATAAACATAGCCTCCGTATTCCATATAAGGATAAGGGGAAATTTCACTGTACCACGGCTTTCCGGCGTGGGGAAAGGGGAGAACCCGGCAACGACGTGACAGCTGCTCAAATGTCTCGTACGATGCGGCGGACCGATGGGAGTGGTGAGCGAGGCAATCAGGCGGAAGCAGCGGATTTCAGGATCTGGCGTCGGAGGATGGCGCGGTCGCTGGATGAGAGAGTATGGGGCTGACAGTGCCGGCAGAGGGTAATGGTCTGACGCAGAGAGTCCAGAAAGATTTCGCAATTGGGACAGGCACCAAGATGGGCCCGGATTTCCGTGCACACTTCTCCAGAGAGTTCGTCATCGAGATAGAGCGAGAGCTTCTGCAAAATCTTGAGGCAGTGGCGCTTGCCGTGACCCGGATGTGTGGGCTTGCGAGTTCCGGGTTGGGTGGGTACTTTCGATGCCATGAATAACCTTCGCTAAACTATATCAAATTATTTTTGTTTCGTGTTGGATTTCTTCGGGAGTGTTGCTGTCAGTCCCTTATTGCTCAACTCCTTCCTGACGAACAAACGCGCGCGGTGAAGGCGAGATTTTACGGCCCGTTCATTCAAGCGCATGATGGATCCGACTTCCTTGGCGCTGAGGCCTTCCATATCCCGCAGCACCAGGACCATCCGGTACTGTGGCGGCAGCGTCTCAATGGCCTGATTGAGAATGCGGCGTAATTCCTTATTTTGAAGGGCTTCCTCCGGGCTGAGACCATCGATAGGGATCTGAAGTTTGAACTCGCCGTCGGACGTCGGGATGAATTCCTCAAGTGACAACTCCCGGTCCGGTTCGCCTTTTCGTTTGCGACGCATGCGTATGCATGCATGCGAAGCTATGGCGTAGAGCCATGTGGAGAGTTGGGACTCGCCCCGAAAGTCCTTGAGCCCCTTATATGCATTGAGAAATGTCTCCTGCACAATATCTTTGGCCGCTTCGGTTTCACCACACAATCTATGCGCGAACCGATAGATGAGGTCGACATATTCGCGATAGACCCGATCGAAATCCAAGGGGACTGCTGACGTGGAAGCGGATACTCGGGTTTCCCTGCCTGGTCGGCGAGTAGACATGCGGGTCAGGGAGTTTACGAAGGTCTGGAAGAACCTGTCAAGCAATCCGCCGTGAGGGTGAGAGGGACTATGAGAGTAATGTAGATCCGGAGCGATGCGGCAACCTAATTGAGACGGCGAATATCCACGACGGCCCCCTGCCGGTCCAACTCGACCGTGATAGGGGAACCTTCTTTCAGAGAGGACAGCGACCCCTTTCCCCGATGATCGGTAGGAAACGTCTTATCCCCCTCCGGGGTCCAAAGGGTCACAGCTGTCTTTTCAGGCGTCGCATAGACCAACCGTCCCGTCAGAAATCGGTGCAGTGGGACCGTAGTATCCGACTGATAGAGGTCGATAGCGACATTGTCCTCATGTACCCACACCGTCATATCTTGTCCGACCTTGGCGTTCCTTACGCCGGTCTTTGAACTGACGGTGACCATGCCGAGAGGCGTCTTGAGAAAGACGTAAGCCGACTTGAGCTTGGACACAGTCCCGCTGAGCCGCACGTGAGTGTGAGAAGAATTCCTCGGCGCTTGATTGACTTGCAGATCGAATTGTAGGTCATGAACACCCTTGATCGTTCCTGCTTCATCCACTTCGACTGTCACTGCCTGCTTGGCGGCAGCGATTCTGTTACCGAACGATCCGACGGCAAACGTTCTTTCACCCTCAGGGGTCCAGAACCGTACGTCCGGCTTGTCCGGAGAGACATATTGCGGAATGCCTGTGAGGTAACGGTGAACAAGAGAACCGGTGCCGCGGTCGCGAATGTCGACTGCAGTGCTGGGTCCATTGACCGATAGTGTAATTTTATGAGATCCCTTGATATCCCGAAGGGAGGTCTTGGAACTCAACGACAGTGTTCCAATCGGAGTTTGCAGAAACACGATCCCGGGTTTGGACCTCCAGACCGAGCCGCTGATCCGAATCGAAGGAGACACGGGCTGCGGCGCAGTTTCCTGGGCGATCTGTTCCTGGGGCGCGGATTCCAGTAAGTTCGTCACTGCATCAGCAGCCGGAAGTGGTTCTCCCCACGCGGCAGGATAGAGCGCGAAGCCCCATAGAAACACTGTGATCAGGATGATGCGGTGGCCATGAGTGATACGCACTGGCCGTCTGAGTGTTCTCATCGTTCTCTCATGCTGTGTATGGTGAATGGAAGCAGGGGTGATGAGGATCACGACCTCTCTTGCGAATAACATGATCATCTGGATGAGTCAAGCAAAAGCACTTCGAGTGTGCGGTGGTACGGTGTAGCGCATGAATCGGAGCATGTAGCTGATAACAGGAACAGGGAATAGAAGGTTGTGAAGAGTGACGGAGACCGTGATCACGGGGCCTGCAAATGAGACAGATGTATCCGGCGCTGTGACGGATGGGTCTCTCCGGCGCGGGGCCAGGGATTACTTGCGACGGACTATCAACCGGATCGGCGTTCCGGAAAAACGATATTCTTCCCGGAGACGATTCTCCAGATATTTGCTGTACGCCGGGGTGATATTTTCTGGATGGCCCACGAACATGACGAATACCGGCGGTCTTGTCGTGACTTGAGTCATGAAAGCCGATTTGACCGCCTTGGTCGGCTTTCCTTTCTTGGAGGGAAGTGGATGGTCTGCCAGGATGGTCTGTAGGAGATTGTTCAGCGGCCCGGTCGGAATGCGTTTGACGAACGAGGCCATCACCTGATCAATGAGTGCGAAAAGTCCGCGCAGGCAATCCGGCTTGAGCGCCGACGTAAATAGAACCGGCGCCCAGGCGAGAAAGGGAAATCGTCGCTGAAGATTCTTCTTGTAAGCCTCTCTGGCCTCGATGTCTCCCTCCCGCAAGTCCCACTTATTGACGACGAGGATACAGGCGCGCCCCTGACGTAGAACGAGGCCGGCGATCTTCGTATCCTGTTCAGTGACGCTTTCCTCCGCGTCGAGAAGCAACACGGCGACGTCGGACCGGCCGATCGCCCGCAGCGCTCGTGCCACGCTGTGGCCCTCAATTCCTCGTTCGACCTTCCCGCGACGGCGGATACCGGCCGTATCGGTGAAGAGATAGGTGCGTCCTTGATAGGTGGCGATCGAATCGATGGAATCCCGGGTGGTTCCAGGGGTGTCACTGACCACGACACGGTCCTGGCCGAGCACGGTATTGATCAAGGTCGATTTCCCCACATTCGGTCGTCCGACGATCGCGACCTTCGGCATGGTGGAAGGGCGATCCTCCTCGGGCGTATCCGGTAGTAAGAGGAAAATGGCATCCAGAAGCTCCGCCACTCCCAACCCATGCTCCGCGGAGATGGGGTAGAGATCCCCTTGCCCCAGCCTATAAAAATCGGCAATGAGCGGTTCCACGTTCGGTGTGTCGATTTTGTTGATGGCATACAAGACGGGCTTGCTGTTGCCCCGCAATGTGCGCACCACTTCCTCATCCGCGGGAGTGAGTCCGGTACGACCATCGAGAAGCAGAAGGAGCACATCGGCCTCTGCGATCGCGATCTGTGATTGTTGTCGGATGAGCGCCAGCATGCCCTCTGACGCCGCAGGATCCAGACCACCGGTATCGACAAGGCGAAACCGCCGCCCGCGGTATGAAGCATCGGCATAGTTCCGGTCTCTCGTTACGCCCGGCACATCGTCCACGATGGCGACTCGCGTTCCGAGGATGCGGTTGAACAGGGTCGACTTGCCGACATTCGGGCGGCCGATGATCGCGACCGTCGGCATCTCTGCCGATTCGGACAACAGGGGGATAGGAGAAACGGATTTTTTTGTGCGTGGCATGTGAAGGGTTCGCTCCGGACCGTATCACAAGAATTTCTTGAAAGACAACGTCCGGGGGCATGCTGCTATACTGCCGGTATGGACCACCATTCATCGTCGATTGCCTTCGACGGGTTTCTCTGGACGCATGTCGATGATGTCCTCCTCGATATGGATGGGACATTGCTCGACAGGCACTTCGATAATGTTTTCTTCGAAGAAGAGCTTCCGCGTCGCTACGCGGCGCAACAGAACCTTTCGTATCAAGAGGCTCGCGACCGTTTGATGGCGATGTATCGTTCCGTCGAAGGTGACCTGAAATGGACCGATCTGGATTACTGGAGCCGGCGAGTCGGCATGGATGTGGTGGCCATGCACCGGGAACTCGCCGACCTGATTGATTTTCTGCCCGATGCCCGGGATTTTCTGGCCCGTGTGCGCACCCTCGGTAAGCGGATCACTATCCTGACAAACGCTCATCAGGCCGGGGTTTCGGTGAAAGCTGAGAAGACCGGCCTCGACCGGTATGTCGATCGAATCGTGAACGCATTCGATGTCGGATACCTCAAAATGAGGCAGGAGTACTGGCCGACGTGCCAGCGACTGGTCGGTTTCGAACCGAAACGATCCTTATATATCGATGACGACGAAAGCTGCCTGGCCGCCGCGCAGCAATTCGGGATCGGCTATCTCTTCCATCGCTCAAAATCCAGTTCGCAGCGTCCGCCGGAGCCGTCTGTACGCTTTCCCTCGATTGAAACGTTTGCGGGCTTGCTCAATGGCGGGTTTCCCGATGAGTCCGGGGCCTGATGGTGGGGCCGGCGTGCGCGCCTCAAACCCCGGCCTTGCGAGTCTCAGCGATCACGAGGGCACGGCAGCGCCTCGATACATTTCACCTCCTATCCTGGGACATCCGGGAACACAAAGCTCTCAAGGGCACGACATCGAAATCCCGCTTGCTGGATGATTGCCGATCCATCAGGCGGGGACAGATAGGGTCTCGGTAAATGCTCACGTGTGTAGAGGGATATGCCTGCCTCTATCATACGGGTTCAGTGCAGCCATTGAAGGACTGAGCACAGGCCAGGGACGATTTCGCATCATGAGCGAATCGGCCGCGCCCATGCACATCTTCTCCCTACCCTCCTCCTCGCACTCTATGCTACAGTCCGAGATCTTTTGAGCTGATCCGGTTCAGTCGTCGACCCCGCCATTCGATCATGAGCAACACCTACGATCATCACTCGATTGAGCCCAAGTGGCAGGCGTATTGGGAGACGCAGAAGAGCTTTCGCGCCAGTGACGAGCCGGGCCGTCCCAAATTCTACTGTCTGGACATGTTTCCCTATCCTTCGGGATCGGGCCTGCATGTCGGCCATCTGGAGGGGTACACCGCGACCGATATCGTAAGCAGGTACAAACGGATGCGTGGCTTCAACGTGCTGCATCCCATGGGATGGGATGCGTTCGGCCTGCCGGCCGAGCAATATGCCGTGAAGACAGGCGTTCATCCCGCCATCACGACCACCCAGAACATCGCGACCTTCAAGCGCCAGATGAAGCGAGCCGGGCTCTCGTACGATTGGGATCGAGAGTTGAGTACGACCGACCCCGACTATTACCGCTGGACCCAGTGGATTTTCCTCAAACTGTTTGAGCGAGGGTTGGCGTATGTCGCCGAGGTTCCGGTGAATTGGTGTCCGGCCTTGGGAACCGTACTAGCCAACGAAGAAATCGTCGATGGACGCAGTGAAGTGGGTGGGTTCGAAGTCGTACGGAAGCCGATGCGGCAGTGGGTCCTGAAAATTACCGCCTACGCGGACCGGTTGTTGGAGGATCTCACGCTCGTCGAATGGCCGGCCAGTACTCTTGAGATGCAAAAGAATTGGATCGGGCGGTCGATCGGCGCGGAAGTCGAATTCCAGCTCGCGGGAGTGCACGGAAGCCTGCGAGTGTTTACTACGAGGCCTGACACGCTGTTTGGAGCCACCTATATGGTCTTGGCTCCCGAGCATCCTTTGATACCTCTGGTCACATCGCTGGAGCAACGGCAGAAGGTCGAGTCGTACCGTGCGGCTACTGCCAGGAAGAGCGATTTCCAACGCCAGGAATTGGACAAGGAAAAAGCAGGGGTCTTTACTGGAGGCTATGCGATCAACCCGGTGAACGGCGAACGTCTCCCAATCTGGATTGCAGACTATGTCTTGATGAGCTATGGCACCGGCGCCATCATGGCGGTTCCGGCGCACGATCAGCGCGATTGGGAATTTGCCGGGCGCTATCAACTGCCGATCCGGGAGGTGATCTCGGGCGGGGACATCGCGCGCGCGGCGTTCACGGAAACAGCTCGAGGAACGGTCATCAATTCGACGACACCGGACGGGTCTTTTTCCATAGACGGCTTGGTTCCTGCCGATGCCATTCCCAAGATTACCGCATGGCTCGAGTCTCGCCGTCAGGGGGAAAAAGCCGTGAATTATAAGCTACGCGACTGGCTCTTTGCGCGTCAGCGTTACTGGGGAGAGCCGTTTCCGATCCTGTGGGTCGATGGCGAACCGCGCCCGATCCCTGAAGAACAACTGCCGCTCCCATTGCCTGAGACACATAATTTCAAGCCTTCCGGGACAGGTGAGAGTCCGCTTGCGAATCTGACCGCGTGGCTCAACACAACCGATCCCGCGAGCGGCAAACCGGCTCGGCGGGAAACGAACACCATGCCCCAGTGGGCGGGATCGTGTTGGTATTATTTGCGTTTCATCGATCCGCAGAATAGCGGACAATTGGTGGCCTCTGAAAAGGAACGCTATTGGATGCCGGTCGACCTGTACATCGGTGGCAGCGAACACGCCGTGCTGCATCTGCTCTATGCACGGTTTTGGCACAAGGTTTTGTACGATGTGGGAGTGGTCAGCACGCCCGAGCCATTTAAGAAACTGGTTCATCAGGGCATTGTGTTGGGTGAGGACAACCAGAAGATGTCCAAGTCCCGTGGAAACGTCGTGAATCCGGATGAGATGATGGATACATTCGGCGCGGATGCGGTGCGACTCTATGAGATGTTCATGGGTCCGCTGGAGGCGATGAAGCCGTGGAGTACCAGAGGCGTTGAGGGCATCACCAGATTTCTCGACCGCGTCTGGCGTGTCATGATCGGTGAGGATGGAACCCTCAGCCACGCGGTTACCACCGATGAACCAGGCCTCGAGCAGCGTCGATTACTGCATCAGACGATCAGAAAGGTTACGGAGGACGTAGAAGAACTGCGCTTCAATACCGCCATCTCGCAGATGATGATCTTCACCAATGAGATGACGAAGCTGGAGCGCCGACCCAGGGCCCTTCTTGAGCCCTTTGTCCTGCTGTTAGCGCCGTTCGCGCCGCATCTGAGTGAAG
>Ga0075421_100013119_pt1 | contig 10322 bp, 12 predicted proteins | sample SoiMetdeltSBSDD5_FD_75292 | JGI IMG/M metagenome (GOLD analysis project Ga0075421, IMG submission 75292) | Bulk soil microbial communities from a Populus tree surrounding site in Tennessee, USA - Soil MetaG P. deltoides SBSDD5 | ecosystem: Environmental > Terrestrial > Soil > Tree plantation... | reverse complement strand
AGTATGTGGGTCGTCGTCATGGGAGCATCGACCGCTGCCGCGTCGAAAACTCATCGGCCTCGGGGCCGACCCGCGAGTGAGGCTCCTCACAGTTCGACTCGAGCCCGGCGACTGCAATGAGAGTCGCGACGCGTCGGGCTCCGCTGCCCGGCAGCGCCACCTCAGAGTCCGACCTACGAGGAGAAGCAGATATGGCGGAGGGAACGATCTCCGACCGGGAGCTCGCGGAGCTCGTCCGGCGCACCGAGGAGGCCACCTCGGCCTTCATGCGAGGCGACATGGAGCGCTACCTCGCGCTGACCCCGCACGCCCGCGGCTACACGTTGATGAAGCCGTTTGGTGGACCGCCCAGCCGTTACGAGGACCGCAGCGAGAGCTTGCGGGAGGCGGCCGGCTACTTCAAGGCCGGCGACGCGAAGCTGGAGTTGGCGGACGCGCACGCCTGGGGCGACACCGTGGTGCTGGTGATGATCGAGCGCCAGCACGGAGAGGTCGGGGATTTGCCTGACCAGGACTGGCCGCTGCGCGTGACCCAGGTATATCGGCGCGACGGCTCCGACTGGCAGCTCGTGCATCGCCACGCCGATCCGCTCGTCCGCACCGTCGACTTGGAGGAGGTAGCCGCCCTCGCCCGCCGTTGAACCCTGTGGCACGCTCACCCGGCCGGCTGCTTCGTGAGGGTGATGTCCATCCAGGGACGCCAGCTCCCCCCGCCGTCGAGCAGCTCCCAGTGGCCCGTGATGACCTCGAGATCGTCGTCGAACGTGCCCGTGAAGCGGTCGTTAGCGCTCCTCATCCGCCACACGACGGCGTCGCCTTGGGCGTCCAGCTCCGCTTCGTAGGCGTTCGGTCCGTCGCTGCCGAAGTACTGCGTCACGTATAGCGCTCGCTCGGGGTCGTAGCCGATGATCTCGGCCCCGTCGACCTTGGCGTCGCCCACTCGCGCGTCGACGAGGTGCAGCAGCGCGAAGCCGCCGTGCAGCCACTCGTACGTGTCGAACGCGTCGATCCGTTGTGCCTCGGCTGCTGGCGTCTCCCTCGTCCAGCCCTCCGTCTTCCAACGGCCGACCAGTGGCTCCAGGCGGCGCTGCTCGGGCCCGGGTGCGGTCGTCACGTCTCCTCCTTGCTCGTGTCTCGGTAAACCTTCCGGGCGCGGGGCGATTCCAAGCCCGGGCGGTACTGAAAGGGATACGCAGGTGATCCAACACGTCTCGTTCGAAGTGAAGCCGGACCAGCTCGACGCCTGCATCGAGTTCTACGAGCTGCTCGGCTTCCGGCGCGTGACGACGCCCGACAAGCTCGCCCACTTCGTCACCTGGCTCGAGCGCGACGGCGACCAGTTCCACCTGTTGCGGCTGCCGGAGACCTCGCACATGAACGCGGGCCACGCCGCGGTGCCGCTGGGCGAGGACTACGAGGCCACGCAGACACGCCTTCGCGACGCCGGCCATCAGGTCGACGACCACGAGGAGTACTGGGGCTCGCCGCGTTCGTTCGTGCGCGACCCGGCGGGGAATCTGGTCGAGCTGATGGAGTTCGCGCCGCCTCCGCAGCTCTAGCGAAAGGACCACGCGATGGCCGATGACGAGCAGCAGATTCGCACCTTGATCGAGCGCTGGGCCGAGGCGGTGCACAGCGGCGACATGAGCGGCGTGCTGGCCGACCACTCCGATGACATCGTGATGTTCGATGTGCCGCCCCCGTATGAGGGAGTTCGCGGCATCGACGCCTACCGCGAAACCTGGCCGCCCTTCTTCGAGTGGCAGGCTCGGGGCGCGTCCTTCGAGATCGTCTCCCTCGACGTCACGGCAGGCGATGACGTCGCCTACGCCCACGCCCTCCTTCGCTGCGGCACGCAGCCGGAACTGGACGACAACCCCCAGAACCGCCTGCGCCTCACGCTCGGGTTGCGCAAGCAGGACGGGCGATGGGTCGTCGCCCACGAGCACCACTCGTTCCCCGACACCGACTAGTCGGCTAGCGGGCCAGCTCCGCCAGCCGCCCCTCGAGAAACCGACGCTCCGCCTCCGAATGGACCAGCTCCAGCGCTCGCTCGTAGGCGGCGCGGGCGTCATCGAGACGGTCCAGCCGCCGCAGCAGCTCCGCTCGCATCGCGTGCAGGTAGTGGTAGTCGTCCAGCTCGAGGCTCTCCACGATCGACATCGCCGCCGGCACGTCGCCGGCCTCCGCGATCGCCGCCGCCTGGTTCAGCTCGACCACCGGCGAGCCGGTCACTCGGGCCAGCTCTCCGTACAGCGCTGCGATCTGCGGCCAGTCGGGCTCCTCCTCCGCGTGCAGCACCGCCAGCGCCGCCTGCAGCACGTATGGCCCTCGGCCGCCCAGTGCCATGGCTCGGTCGAGCTCCGCGCTGCCGGCCTCGATTTGCCCGACATCCCACAGCGCTCGGTCCTGGTCGCGCAGCAGCACCACTTCCCCCTCGACGAACCGCGCCTCCCGCCGCGCGTCGTTCACCAGCATCAGCGCCAGCAGTCCGCGCACCTCCGGCTCGTCGGGCATCAGCTCCGCAAGCGCCCGCCCCAGCCAGATCGCCTCCGCCGCCAGCTCTCCCCGTCCGCCGTAGCCCTCGTTGAAGATCAGGTACACGACCGCCAGCACGGCGGCCAGCCGATCCGGCAGCAGGTGCGCCGGCGGCACCCGGAACGGGATCCCCGCTGCCTTGATTCGCTTCTTCGCCCGCACCAGCCGTTTCGCCATCGTCTCCTGGGGCACCAGGAACGCCCGGGCAATCTCGTCGGTGGTGAGTCCGCCGAGCGTTCGCAGTGTCAGCGCCACCTGCGCGTCCAGCGCCAGCGCCGGGTGGCAGCACGTGAAGATCAGCTCCAGCCGCTCGTCCGGGATCGTCGTGTCGTCCGTGACGTCCTCACTCCTTCCGGGAGGCTCGAGCTGCCGCGTCTTCTCCGCCAGCGTTCGGTCGCGCCGCAGCCGGTCGATCGCTCGGTTGCGCGCCGTCGTCACCAGCCACGCCCGGGGGTTCGCCGGCGTCCCTGACCGTGGCCATCGCTCCGCCGCTATCGCGAACGCGTCCTGGGTGGCTTCCTCGGCGACCTCGAAGTCGCCGAGGAAGCCGATCAGCGTCGCCAGGACGCGTCCCCATTCCTCGCGGAAGACGGCCTCGAGGCTCAGTAGCCCTCCACGATCGGCCGAACCTCGATCGCGCCGCCCATGCTCGCCGCCGGGATCTTGGCCGCCAGCTCGATCGCGGCGTCCAGGTCGTCCGCCTCGAGGAACAGGTAGCCGCCCAGCGCTTCCTTGACCGCGACGAACGGCCCGTCGGTGGTCAGCGTCTTGCCGTCCTGCACCCGGACCGTGGTCGCGGCCTCCGGCGCATCCATCTGCTCGCCCGGCGTGACCCCCGGCGTCTGGTTGATCTCGCCGTACGCGGCGAACACGGCCTTCTGCTCGTCCTCCGACAGCCGCCCCCATGCCTCGGGGTCGCGCGGCGTAGGCGTGTCGCCCTGGTGGATCAAGAGCATGTACTTCATAGCTACCTCCTCAGGTTGATGGTCGCGTATAGACGAACGACGAGCGCGGAAATGGACAGCTGGCTCGTCAGTGCAACGCCGATGCGTCCAGGTGGTCCAGCAGGCCGATCGCCCGCGGGTCGCGGCCGTCCTCGAGCAGGACCGCGCCGCCCGGCCAGTAGGGGTGCGGCGGCGTGGCGTGGTGCACCAGCAGCGGCTCGTAGACCCAGCTGCCGGTGTTGACGATGCGCGGGCTCCCGCCCGGCCCGGTCCAGGTCGCGGCCTGGTCGCCCGGGAGGGGTCCAGAGCGGTGCACGTGCCCGAACACGACCCAGTCCGCGTCCACGCCGAGCCGGTTCACCACGCGCGCGAGCGCGGGAATGCTGGCGCGCCGCATCTGGGCGCCGAGCATGGTCGCGGTCAGCGGCGACATGCGCCGGGCGAGCAGCCCGCGCGGGACGCGCTCCACGCGCGGCATGGTGGCCGCGCGGAGCAGCTCGGCGAGGTCGTCGACGAGCCCGGCCAGCGGCCGCGGCAGCCGCCGCGTGAGCAGCGCCTCCACGCGGGTCAGCGACGGGCCGCCGGCGCTCTCGTAGTCGACCGGCCGGGCGCCGTCGCGCGGCAGGCGCCCGAGCAGCCCGCGGGCGACCCCGAAGGCGACCTCCGGCAGCAGATGGCGGTCGAGGTAGTGGCCGTGCGTGGCCCAGACGCCCTCCGTCAGCCACACGCCCGGGTAGCGCACGCGCACCTCTGCCGGCCCCAGCGCCGCGACCACCTGGGCGAGCACCGGGGTGGCGTCATGGGGGACGGGGGCGTCGAGCGCCGTGGACATCCCGTTCGTCCCCAGCCACGGCCCGACCAGGTCGCCGTCGTGGTTGCCCGGCACGAGGATCACCTCGGCGCCGGGACCCAGGCGCCCGCCGATCGCACGCAGCACCGGCTCGGCGACCTCCATCGCCTGCGCCGGGCGCCCTTCGAGCAGCTCGACGACGTCGCCGAGCAGCACCAGGCGGTCGACGGCCGCGAGCGCGTCGAGCAGCGGCTCGAGCGCGTTCGGGTGGGTCAGCACGTCCCGCCGCAAGCGGGCGCCCAGATGGAAATCCGATACCACCAACGTGCGCATCCCGGTTATGTTGGCGGCCGCTACCCCGGCCCCTGCAGAAAGCGAGACCCGTGCACGAGCCAGTGCCGTCCGACCGCGTGCGTCCGGTATCCCGCGGAATGCACGTCCTGCTCTACGTGCTCACCGCCCTCACCTTCTTCGCCGGGACGCAGCTGTTCGTGCTCTCCGACCACACCGATCGGTTCTTCTCGTGGACGATCGCCAACCCGATGAGCGCCGCGTTCATCGGCGCGGGCTTCTGGGGAGCGGCGGTCGTCGTGTTCTGGTGCGCGCGGCAGCGCGATTGGACGCGCGGCCGCGTGGTCGTGCCCACCGTCGCGGTGGTGGCCACGATGCTGCTGGTGGCCACGCTGCAGAACCTCGAGGCGTTCCACGGCCTGCTCGGCCTCGCCTGGATCGAGGTCTACTCGATCTTCCCGCCGATCCTGGGCGCGATCACGGTCATGCAGCTCGCCGTGCCGGGCAGGGATCCGCACAGCGGCGAGCGCGTGCCCGGCGGGCTGCGCATGACGCTCGCGGTTCAGGCCGTGGTCGCGATCGTGGTCGGCGTCCTGCTGTTCGTCTCGTCGCCGTCCCTCGCGGACGACCTCTGGGCGTGGAAGCTGACCGACCTGACCAGCAAGGCCGTCGGCACCTGGCTGGTCGGGACGGGCGTGACCTGCGCCGTGGTGGCGCTGCTCGACGACCGGGCCAACATCGCCGGCTGGGCGCTGGCGCAGATGACGCTCGGGGCCGGGGTGCTGTTCGGGATGGCGCGGTTCAGCGACGACGTCGATTTCGACGGCATCGGCGCGTGGCTGATCGCCGCCTATTTCGCCAGCACGCTCGCGTCGGGCTGCTACGGGGCGCTGCTGTGCTGGCGCGAGGACCGCTTCGCGCCGACGCGTGGCGTCGGCGGGATTCCGGTCGAGACGCGCTTCCCGACCTGACAGACCGGATAATCTGACTTGAAGGCTCCCGTCAGCCGGAGGAGAGGAGAGTCAGTGGCCACACCCAGCGCCGAGGTTGCGGAGTTCCCGAACCCGTTCTCGATCGAGACCCCTGCCGGCTGCGAGGGCTGGGAGGAGATGTATCCCTACTGGGCGCTGTTCGACGAGCATCGCCGCGAGTCGGACGAGAACCGGCTCTGGTTCTGGAACTCCCAGCACTTCCCGTTTCCGATGCCGGCGTTCGACATGGTCGAGGTCGACCACCCCTACTACACGCTCGGCGGCTGGCAGAACCGGGCGTTCGCCGTGCCGCCGGCGATGGGCGTCGACTACCGCGTGGTCAACGGCTACGTCTACATCTCGCCGAACCCGGTCACGGACCCGGACAAGATGGCCGAGCGCGCGGAGTACTTCCAGAAGCGCGCCGGCCACTACTTCCAGAACTGGGACGAGCTGTACGCCGGCTGGCGCACCAAGATGGAGGCGCTCAACCGCGAGGTCGAGTCGATCGAGGTGCCCGACCTGCCGGAGTACGAGCCCGACGAGGTGGTCTTCGGCGAGCAGGATCTGAGCAACATCACCCTGCTGCGCGCCTTCTCGCACACGCTGCGCTGCGCCGAGATGATGTGGCAGCACCACTTCGAGTTCCTGCTGCTCGGGTACGGCGCCTACCTGACGTTCGCCGAGTTCGTCCGTGCCGCGCTGCCGGACATCCCCGACCAGCACATCTCCCAGATGGTGGCCGGCATCGACGTGGTCCTGTTCCGCGCCGACACCGAGCTGCGCCGGCTCGCCCGCGAGGCGATCGAGGCGGGCGTGGACGGCGCCTTCGTCGAGGGCCGCTCGCCCGCTGAGATCGACGCCGAGCTGTCCGGGACCGACGCCGGCCGCGCCTGGCTGGACGCGCTCGAGCAGATCAAGGACCCCTGGTTCAACATGGGCACCGGCGACGGCCTCTACCACTACTACGGCAGCTGGCACGACGACCCGAGCATCCCCTACGCCTCGCTGATCGGGCACATCGAGGCGCTCAAGGCGGGCAAGGAGATCGAGCGGCCGACCGAGGAGCTGGCGCGGGAGCGCGACCGCCTGGCGGAGGACTACGGCGCGCTGATGGACGAGGAGACGCGCGGCGGGTTCCAGGAGCTGCTCGGGCTCTCGCGCACGGTCTTCCCGTACGTGGAGGAGCACAAGTTCTACTGCGACTACTGGTTCCAGTCGCGCTTCTTCAACAAGGTGCGCGAGTTCGGCGCGCTGCTCGCCAAGCACGGCTTCATCGAGGAGGGCGAGGACATCTTCAACCTGTCCCGCCACGAGGCGATGCAGGCGCTCGAGGAGCTGTCGCTGACCTGGTCGACCGGCGGCCCGCCCCTGGGGCCGCACCACTGGCCGCCGATCGTGGCACGCCGGCGCGAGCTGCTCGAGCGGCTCGGCGAGTGGACGCCGCCGCCGGCGCTCGGACGGATGCCCGAGGCGGTGAACGACCCGATCGTGGTGATGCTCTGGGGGATCACGCCTCAGCGCCTGAAGGAGTGGGCGGGCTCGCAGGAGGGCAGCGAGCTGAACGGCGCGGCGGCGTCGCCGGGCGAGGTGGAGGGACCGGCGCGCGTGCTGCGCGGTCTGGGCGACCTCGACACCGTGCGCCCCGGCGAGATCCTCGTCTGCACGATCACCTCGCCCGCGTGGGCGCCGATCTTCTCCAAGATCGCCGCCACCGTCACGGACATCGGCGGGATCATGTCGCACGCCGCGATCGTGTCGCGCGAGTACGGGCTGCCGGCGGTGGTCGGAACCGGCACGGCCACCTCGCGCATCACGACCGGCCAGCGCATCCGCGTGAACGGCTCGGACGGGCGCGTGACGATCCTCGACGAGGCCTAGCGCCATGCACGTGCGCTCGCTCACCGAGCTGCGCGCGGCCGACGCGGCGCTGTTCGGCGGCAAGAGCGCCAGCCTGGGCGAGCTGATCGCGGCCGGCATCCCGGTGCCGCCGGGGTTCGCGGCGAGCACCGCCGCGGACGTCGAGGAGATCGCCGACGCCTACCGCGCGCTCGGCGAGCCGGCGGTGGCGGTGCGCTCCAGCGCGATCGGCGAGGACAGCGCCGAGACGACCTTCGCCGGCCTGCAGGACACGTACCTGTGGGTGGAGGGCGTCGACCGCGTCTGCGCCGCGGTGCGCGACTGCTGGGCGAGCCTCGACAAGCCAGAGGCGGTCGCGTATCGCGAGCGCATGGGGGTCGAGGAGAAGCCGGCGATGGGCGTGACGGTCCAGCTGATGGTGGACGCCGTGGTGTCAGGCGTGATGTTCACCTGCAACCCGGTCAGCGGCGATCCGAGCACGGTTGCCGTGAACGCCAGCTGGGGGCTTGGCCAGGCGGTGGTGGGCGGCGAGGTGACTCCCGACGAGTACCGCGTCAGCAAGGTCACGGGCGAGGTGCTGCACCGCGCGATCGGCCCCAAGCTGATCGAGTACGGCCCGGGCGGCGTGCGCTCGGACGTGCCGCCCGAGCGCCAGGAGGCGGCGTGCCTCGACGAGCCACGGCTGGCCGAGCTGGTCGAAGTGGGCCGGCGAGTCGAGCGGCACTTCGGCTCCCACCAGGACGTCGAATGGGCGATCGACCGCGACGGCGAGCTGTTCATGCTGCAGTCGCGGCCGGTGACGGTCGTCGCGCGCGCCGAGCGGCCGGCGGGCAAGTCCGCGATGGACCTGGTCATGAAGACCTTCGGCGCAGGATCCTGATGGCGCTCACCGAGGACGACGTCCGCGAGATCCTGCGGCTGATCGACGAGTCGGAGCTCGACGAGCTGCGCATCGAGACGGCGGACTTCAAGCTGCACGTGGTGCGGGGGGAGGCCGCCGCGCCCGAGCGGGAAGCGGCCGAGGCGGCGGCTCCCAAGGCGGCGTCCGCGCCGGCCACCGATGGCGCTTCGGCCACCATCGCCGCGCCGATGCCGGGCACCTTCTACCGCGCCGAGGGGCCGGGGATGGCACCGTTCGTGGACGTCGGCACGCGGGTCGAGCCGGACACCGTCGTCTGCATCATCGAGATCATGAAGATGATGAACTCGGTGCCCGCGGGGGTGGCGGGGACGATCGTGGAGGTCTGCGCCGAGGATGCCCAGGTGGTCGGCGACGGCGAGGCGCTGTTCCGGGTCCAGTCGTGAGCGATCTCGTCGAGATCGTCGACACCACGACCCGCGACGGCAACCAGAGCCTTTGGGGCGCCACCGGCCTGACGACGCCCGACATCCTGGCGATCGCGCCGACCATGGACCGGGTCGGTTTCCGCGCGCTCGACTTCACCTCGAGCACGCACATGGCGGTGTCGGTGCGCTTCCACCGCGAGGACCCCTGGGAGCGGCTGCGCCTGGTCAGCGCCGCGATGCCGAACACGCCGCTCAACCTGATCACCACCGGGATGCGCTTCATCTCGTGGGTGCCGGCCGGCGAGGACGTGATGGCGCTGTCGTTCCGGCTCGCGGTGCGCAACGGGATCCGGCGCTTCCAGATCGCCGACCCCTCGAACGACCCCGCCTCGCTCGTCCGGCTCGCGCGCATGGTGCGCGAGGCGGGCGCCGAGGAGGTTGTGGTCGGGCTGACCTACTCGATCAGCCCGGCGCACACGCACGAGTACTACATCGAGCGCGCCAACGCGGTCGCCGACTCGCCCGACATCGACCGGCTCTACCTGAAGGACCCGGGCGGGCTGCTCACACCGGACGCGGTGCGCGAGCTGGTGCCGGCCTTCATCGCGGCGGTGGCGCCGCGGCCGGTCGAGCTGCACAGCCACTGCACGATCGGCCTCGGCCCGCTCGCGTACGTGGAGGGCCTGCGGGCCGGGATCCGCACGCTGCACACCGCGGTGGCGCCGGTGGCCAGCGGCACCTCGAACCCGCCGGCCGAGACGACCCTGCGCAACCTCGAGGCCGAGGGCTTCTCGCACGGGCTCGACACCGAGGCGCTGGCGCTGGTGTCCGAGCACTTCCGCGCGCTGGCGCGCGACCGTGGCCTGCCGCTGGGAGCGCCGGCCGAGTACGACGCCGCCTACTACCGCCACCAGATGCCGGGCGGGATGGTCACGACGACTCGCCGCATGCTCGCCGAGGTCGGACGCCCGGAGCTGTTCGACGCCGTGCTGGAGGAGGTCACGCGCGTGCGCGAGGAGATGGGCTACCCGATCATGGTCACGCCGGTGTCCCAGTTCGTGGCCACGCAGGCGACGATGAACGTGGTCAGCGGGGAGCGCTGGCGCGACGTCTCCGACGAGATCGTGCGCTACTTCCTCGGCCACTACTTCCAGCCGGCGGCGCCGGTGGACGCAGAGGTCGCGGACCGCGTGCTGTCGCTGCCGCGGGCGGGGGAGCTGCGCCACCTGGAGCCGCTCAGCCTCGAGGGCGCGCGCGAGCGCTTCGGCGCGGGCATCTCCGAGGAGGAGCTGCTGCTGCGCCTGACGATGCCGGCAGAGCAGGTGGACGCGATGGTGGCCGCGGGCGGGGAGGGGGGGCCGCCGCTGTCCCGGCCCGGGCGCGACCCGCTGGTGCGGCTGCTGGGGGAGCTGGCCAAGCGCGAGTCGCTCTCGTACGTGCGCGTGGAGAAGGGCGACGACCTGGTGGTGTGGCGCCGTGCGGCTTGACGAGGTCCGCGGCTTCGTCTTCGACGTCGACGGCTCGCTGGTCCACCGCGGGGAGGACTTCCGGGCCCGGCCACTGCCGGGGGCGGTGCAGGTGCTCGAGGCGATCCGGGCGTCCGGCCGGCCGCTGGTGCTGTTCACGAACGGCAGCCACATG
>Ga0075421_100013117_pt1 | contig 10323 bp, 8 predicted proteins | sample SoiMetdeltSBSDD5_FD_75292 | JGI IMG/M metagenome (GOLD analysis project Ga0075421, IMG submission 75292) | Bulk soil microbial communities from a Populus tree surrounding site in Tennessee, USA - Soil MetaG P. deltoides SBSDD5 | ecosystem: Environmental > Terrestrial > Soil > Tree plantation... | reverse complement strand
TGCTCGAGCGCACGGGGACGCGCGTCGTGCTCTGCGCTACCGAGGGAGCCACGGACCTGCTCGAGCTGAGACGACAGGAACGGGCCGCCCTGTACGACCTGACCCGCCCGCATCCGGACCCGCTCGTCCCGCATGAACGGGTTGTCCCCGTGCCGGAGCGCGTCGAGCCGCAGGGGATCGTGAAGCCGCTCGATGCGAACGGGGTGCGTCGCGTGGCACAGAAGGTCCTGGAGCACGCGCCGGACGTGATCGCCGTGGCGCTGCTGCATGCCTTTCATGACGGGCGCCACGAGCGCGCGTTAGGCGCCGCGCTCCGGGCGCTGATCGCCGGCGCGGACGTCGTGCTGTCGTCCGAAGTGCTTCCGGAGATACGAGAGTACGAGCGAACGGCGACGACGGTCGCCGAAGCCTATCTGCGCCCGCGGGTCGGCACATACCTTCGCCGCTTGGCGGAGGGGCTCGCGCAGGCCGGGTATCCAGCCCCGTCGGTGATGACGTCGGCCGGGGGCATGCGGAGCGCGAGCGACGCCGCGCAGGCCGCGGCCTCGCTCGCGCTGTCGGGACCCGCGGGAGGCGTTCACGGGGCCGCACGCGTTGCCGGCGAGGTCGGCGTGCGCGACGCCCTCACGATCGACATTGGCGGGACGAGCGCCGACGCGGGGCTCGTCCTCGGCGGAGAGCCGCTCGCCGAGCCCGGCGGAAGCATCGCTGGAGTGCCGATCGCGCTGCCGCGAGTCCTCATTGAGACCGTCTCCGCCGGAGGTGGGAGCGTTGCCTGGATCGACAGCGGAGGCGCCTTGCGGGTGGGCCCACGCTCCGCAGGAGCGCAGCCGGGACCCGCCGCGTTTGGCCGCGGCGGTACCGAGGCGACCGTCACCGACGCGCACATCGTGCTCGGGAACATCGACCCGGCGCGAATGAGCGGCGGCGTCACGCTCGATCCGGCCGCGGCAGCGCGGGTCGTCGGGGAGCTCGCGGAACGGGCCGGCGCGCCTGTCGAACGGATCGCGCAGGCGATCATCGCCGCCGCGGATGCGGCGGTGGCTCGCGCGCTCCGCCGCGTGAGTGTCGAGCGCGGGGTGGACCCACGGCGGTGCACGTTGGTGGCGTTCGGTGGCGGAGGTCCGCTGCACGCGTGCGCGCTGGCCACTCAGCTTGGCATGACGCGAATCCTCATCCCGCCCCACGCCGGCGTGCTGAGCGCGTTAGGCCTGGCGCTGGCGACGGAGCGACGCGACGTGATGCGGAGCGTGATGCGGCGCGCCGATCAGCTCGACCGTGCAACGATTGCGGAGATGTGCGGGGAGCTGGCGGCGCGCGCGGGCGAGGCGGCCGAGCGTCGCTGGTGGGCGCATGCGAGGTATGTCGGGCAGGGGCATGAGTTGGACGTCGCGGTGACACCGGATGATGACGGCGCCGCCGTGGCCGCGCGGTTCGCTACGCTCCATTCCGCGCGAGCCGGATTCGTCCTCGAGCGACCGGTCGAGATCGTGAGCTTGCGGCACGCCGCATTCGGCCCCGCTCGTGATGTGCGCCTGACGAGCGACGGCAGCGCCCCCTCCAGTGGCCCGATGAGCGGGCCGGCGGTCGTGACCCTTCCCGACGCCGCGATGCGCGTCGAGCGGGGCTGGACGGCCGTTCCCCTCACCATTGGCGGGTGGATGATGGAGCGCGCGACGTGACGACGTTCGACCCTCTCGACCTTCAGGTGATGGCGCACGCGTTCGCCGCCATCGCGGAGGAGATGGGGACGGTGCTGGTGCGCGGCGCACTCTCCCCCAACATCCGCGAGCGCCGCGACTCCTCCTGCGCGCTGTTCGACAGTCACGGCGCCATGGTCGCGCAGGCGGCGCACATTCCGGTGCACCTCGGCGCCATGCCCGAAGCGGTACGCGCGGTCATCGCGAAGCGGCCGGCGCCGGGCGACGTGTTCCTGCTCAACGATCCGTTCGCGGGCGGCTCGCACCTTCCCGACCTGACGATCGTCGAGGCGGTGGCGCACGACGGACGGATCGCCGCCTTCACCGCCGTCCGCGCTCATCATGCCGACGTCGGAGGGATGAGCCCGGGGAGCATGCCGCAGGGGGCGACGGAGCTCGTGCAGGAAGGGCTGGTGCTCCCACCCGTGCGGCTCGCCAGTCACGGATCGATCGCCGAGGATGTCATGTCCATTCTCCTGGCGAACGTGCGGACGCCTGACGAGCGTCGCGGCGACATGCGAGCCCAGCTCGGCGCGTGCGCTGCCGGCCGCGCCGGGTGGCGCGCGCTCGTGGCGCGCGAAGGGTTCGAGCGCGTGGAGCAGGCAGGGCAGGCGCTGATGGATTACGCGGAGCGGAGCGCTCGCGCCGCGCTGCACGCGCTCGGCGATCGCGTCGGACGAGCAGAGGATGCGCTCGAGGGGGACGGCGTATCCGAGGACGAAGTTCCGATCGTGGTCAGCGTCCGACAGCGCGACGGTCGCCTCGTGTGTGATTTCACCGGATCGTCGCCGCAGGTGCGGGGGAACGTCAACGCGCCGCTCGCCGTCGCGCGTGCCGCCGCGGTCTTCGTCGTCCGCACTCTGCTCGACGATGATGTGCCGATGAACGACGGCATCGCGCGCGTCGTCGAGATCATCGCGCCGAAGGGCACCGTCATGAATGCCCAATGGCCGGCTGCGGTCGCCGCTGGAAACGTCGAGCTGTCGCAGCGGATGACCGACGCGCTCTTCGCGGCGCTGGCCGATGCGGGCATTGATGTGCCGGCCCAGGGGCAGGGAACGATGAACAACGTGACGTTCGGTGGAGCGGGATGGACCTTCTACGAAACCCTCGGCGGCGGCCAGGGGGCATCCTCGCGCGGTCCAGGGCCAAGCGCGGTGCACGTGGGGATGAGCAACACGCGCAACACTCCGATCGAGTCGCTCGAGTGGTCACTCCCGCTGCGCATCGACGAATATGGAGTGCGATGGAAGACCGGTGGGGAAGGAGCGGCGCGAGGTGGCGACGGCGTCGTCAGGCGGTACCGGGCACTCGAGCGATGCACCGTGACGCTGCTGACCGAACGGCGCCGCCGGTCTCCCCGCGGGGCAGCCGGTGGGGCGGCAGGAAGCCCGGGACGCAACTCGCTGAACGGCCGCTGGCTGCCGGCGAAGTGCAAGGTCGAGATGCAGCCGGGCGACGTGCTGACGATCGAGACGCCCGGTGGCGGAGGTTACGGGCGGGCCCGATGAAGGTCACGGCCGCGGAAGTTTGTTGGGCCGCAGATGAACGCAGAAGACGCAGATTGGCTCCGGTGACGAAAGCGCCTCCGCGCGGCAGTTCACAAAGCCTTGTGAACTTCATCTCGCATGAGCGCAGTCGCCCTACGGAACAACCTGCGTCTTCTGCGTTCATCTGCGGCCAGCCAAGCTTGGCGGCCGTCCAACTCTACCGGCCCGCGATCGGAACTCCCCCGCCAGGCGTCCTGATGCCGTACACGCCGAAATTCCTCGGGTCGGTCAGCGCAAAGACTCGCGATTCGATGAACGTCGTCAGCAGGTCCTTGTCGAGCATTCCCTGCTTCGCTTCCATCCGGAGGATGTCGAGCGCTCGCTCGGCGGGAACGGCGGGCTTGTACGGGCGGTCGGTCGCGGTGAGAGCGTCGTAGATGTCGGCGATCGTCATGATCCGCGTTTGCACGGGAATCTCCTCGCCACGTACCCCGCGCGGGTAGCCCTCGCCATTCAGCTTTTCGTGATGCGCGTAGGCGATGCGCGGGATGTCGCGCAGCTCGCGCGTCCACGGGATTTGCTGCAGAAAGCGGAAGGTGTGCGTCACGTGCGCCTCGATCTCCCGCCGCTCCTGTTCATCGAGATTGCCGCGAGTGATCGTGAGGAACCGCACCTCATCGTCCGTCAGCAGCGGACGCTCCACGCCATCGATGTCGCGGAAGGTCCGCTTCGAGAGGCATGCGAGCTCCGCGCCGGCTTCCTCGCTGAGAATCGTCGGCTCGTTGGCGGCGATGACGGCCCCGAGAAATCGGTCCAGCTCGGCCTGATGATCGCGGAGGCGAGCCTCGAGCTCGGCGACGAGCGCGTCATAGCCCTCGCGTCCGTTGCGCAGCAGCCAGTCGGCGCGGCGGCGTTCGTACTCCAGCGCGGCCGTGCTCTTGAGAAAGGCGAAGCGCCCGCGGATGGCCTCGATGTCGCTGGAGTAGAGCTTCTTCTCCTTGACCAGCACCTGCTCGCTCACACCGACCTTCCCGAAGTCGTGGAGGAGACTGGCGTAGCGAAGCTCGCGAAGCTGCGTGGCGGAGAAGCGAGTGCCGCGGTACTGGCCGGTCCCCGACCGATCGACGGCGCGCGCGAGGGTGACCGTCATCGTCGCGACGCGCTCGGAGTGACCGAACGTCGCCGGGTCTCGCGACTCGATGGCGGAAACCGCCGCGGTGACGAATCCCTCGAAGAGGCGCTCGATGTTCTCGTGGAGCTGCGAGTTTTCGATCGACACAGCCGCCTGCGCCGCGAGCGCGCTCACCAGCTCGACCGAGCGCTCATCGTACGGCAGCACCTCGCGATCGACCGCCTCCGGCGTGTTGAGGCGGGTTCCCATCAGGCGCTTCCGGTTGATGAGTTGCAGCACGCCGACGATCTCGTCGCGATGCGTCGTCATCGGGATGACGAGCATGGACTTGGTGCGGTAGCCGAACTTGTCGTCGAAGCTGCGGTTCAGCCGATAGCTCACGTCTTCCGGAAGCAGATACACATCGGGGATCACGAGCGGCTCGCGCGTCGCGGCGGTGTAGCCGGCGAGGCTGCTGTTGTCGATCGGGATCGTGAACTCCGACAGCGGAACGCTGGTGAGCGTCTCATTCTGCGAGAGCTTGAACCGGAGCGCGTGCGCGTGCCCTTCCTCATCCCGCTCGACGAGGTAGAGCGAACCCGCGTCGCTCGTCGTGATGCGCCGCGCTTGCGAGAGGATGAGGGTGAGCAGCGACAACAGATCGCGTTCGGTCGAGAGCGCGACACCGACGCGCGTCAGCTCGGCGAGCTCACGATGACGTTCCCGCTCCTGGAAACGCAGAGCGCGGTAGGCCACGAGCGATGCGGCGTGACGAAAGGCGCCGCGCAGCTGTGCTACGACCAGGCCGGCGCTTGCGCCTCCCGGCAGGAAGCCGGAGAGCAGCTCGATAGGGAAGCCCGGCGGCGGCTCCGTGTCTCCCGGATCTCCGACCCCCACGAGTGCGGCCCGTTCAGCGAGATCGCGGGCCGGGCGCATGTCGCCACCCAGTGTGTGAAGGAGGACGCGATCGACGAGGATCACCGTCGGGCGCGAGGCATCGAGCGCGCTCGCCGCTGGGAACGAGGGGACGCGTCGAATCTCGATCTCGTCTTCCGACCGGCCCGAGGGCAGGTGTGGAATCGCTCGTCCGAGCGCCGCGATGATGAGCGGCTTCAGCTCGCGATCCGGTATTCGGGTCGTCATCGTTTCTCCGCCCTCAGACCGTCAACGTCATCCCCTCCGAGGCCGCGATCACTTCGGTGTTTCCACCGCGCGCTCGCACCATCGTGCGGCATTCCTCGACGCGCCGGTCCAGCTCGTCATCGGAGCGCTCCGGCTTGTGATGGAACAGAACCAGCTGCTCGACGCCCGCATCGACGGCCAGGTCGACCACATCGTGATACGTCGAATGGCCCCACCCGCGGTGGTGGTCGTATTCCTCGCGCGTGTACATCGAATCGTGGACGAGCACGCCTGCCCCTCTGACGAATCGCACCAGGTGGTCACGCCAGTCCCTCGGCGAGTCGTACTTGGTGGTCGTCCCCAACTCGTTGTCAGAGATGTAGACGAGCGCCCGTCCACCCCCGTTTCGGTCGCCGAAGCGATATCCCATCGCGCCGCCCGGGTGACGCACCTCGGTGGCAGTCACCGAGTAGCCACGTCCTTCGACCGCGCCGTCCATCACCGAACGAAAGTCGATGCTGGCCTCGATCTCCTCGAATGAGACGGGGAAGACGACGGGCGACATCTGGTCGCGGACGATGCGCTCGACCTTCGCCTCCATCGCCTGGGCGCCCCAAATGGTGAAGTGGTTGCCGCGCTGGAAGATCGGGGCGAAGAACGGCAGCCCCTGGATGTGATCCCAGTGCCCGTGCGAGAGGAAGATGTCGCCCTGGATCGGCGCCCCGTTCGCCCTGCCGATGAGCGAGCGGCCCAGCTCGCGGATGCCCGTGCCGGCGTCGAGGATGATCAGCCACCCCTCGCTCGTCCGGACCTCTACACAGGGAGTATTCCCCCCGTACCGGACGGTCTGCGAGCCCGGGCTTGGGATGGAGCCGCGTGTACCCCAGAAATGAAGGCGGAACATGTCGAGGGAGGAAAGATCTCGGTGGTCGCAAGCCTGCTGCGGTGACCCCTGTCACCCCCGATGTAGGGGTCAGGAGTCAGGAGTCAGGAATCAGGGGGGATCAGGATTCAGGTTACCGGGGCCAACTGCTAAACAGCGGGTAAGAGGTTACAGGGCAGTCTCTCCTCAAACCTCGAACCTGATCCCCCCTGAGCCCTGACTCCTGACTCCTGACCCCTAAATCAGACCCTGACGTGGGCCATCTGCTCCAGCTGGCCGCGATCCGAGATCGTGATCTGACGGCGCTCCACGCTGATCAGACCGCGGTCCTGGAATTCGCGCATTGCGCGCGACACGGTTTCGCGACTCGCGCCGATCATTTGTGCGATCGTCTGATGCGTGAGCGGCTTGGTGATCGTGGGAGCGCCGCCTTCGTCCGCGGCGTCCAGCAAAAGGCGCGCGATGCGTCCGTGGACGTCGAGCAGGACCAGGCTCCCAATCTGCTCGTCGGCACGGCGCAGGCGTCGCGAAAGCTCGACGAGCATTGCCCAGGCGACCGCGGGAGATTCGGCGACGCGCCGTCGGAAATCGTCTCGTCGCAGGATGAGCAGCTTGGCATCATCCATCGCGATGACGTGGGCGGAGCGTGGCTGTCCGTCGATCAGGGAGAGCTCTCCGAAATGCTCGCCGACGCCGAGCACGCTCAGGATGACCTCACGGCCGTCTTCGCCGACGAGGACCACTTTGACACGGCCGTCCCGCACGATGAACAGCGAGTCGCCCGGGTCATCCTCGAACACAATGACGCTGCCTTTCGGGTAGTCGCGCTCGCGCGTGACTTCGGCGAACCGCTCGAGCTCGTCGCGGCCAATGCCCGAGAGTAGTGGGACCGTTGCCAGAAACTCTACGATTTCCATGCGTGCATGCCGTGCCGAGGGTGAGAGCGAAGCGGCAACTTACGCCGCGCCGGGACGTCTGTCAAACGCACAAGCCATTGTCGCCTTGTCTTTTACGACTCGTCAGCGATATATTGCTCCGTTGGCACTCAATCTCTACGAGAGGCAGCTGTGAAAACCGATATTCACCCCACGTACGCCACGGCGACCGTAAAGTGCGCCTGCGGCAATACATTCGTCACCCGCTCGACGCAGGACGAGATCCATACCGACATCTGCAGCAACTGCCACCCCTTCTACACGGGGAAGCAGAAGCTGGTTGACACCGCCGGCCGCGTGGAGCGCTTCCGCCAGAAGTACGGTAAGGAACGCTGAGCATACGCGATCGGCTCGCCGACGCGATGTCGCGTGCGGCGGAGATCGAGCGCGAATTGTCCGATCCCGCCGCCGCGCGCGATACGCGCCGGCTCGCAGAGTTGGGCCGCGAGCATAGTCGGCTCGCGCCACTAAAGGAGTTGGCGTCCCGCCTCGAGCGGTACGAAAACGAGCTCGCGCAGGCGCGCGAGCTCGTTGCCGTTGATGACGCCGAGCTCGCCGCCGAGGCGCGCGCGGAAGAAGAGCGGCTGCGCGGCGCGATCGACAAGATCGAGGCGTCGATGACTCCGCTCCTCATCCCGCGCGACCCGCTCGATGAGCGCGACTGCATCGTCGAGATTCGGGCGGGCACGGGTGGCGACGAGGCAGCTCTCTTTGCCGCCAACCTGTTCCGTATGTACACGCGGTTCATCGAGCAGCAGGGGTGGCGCCACGAAATCATCTCGCTCTCGGAAGGCACGCTCGGCGGCATCAAGGAAGTGATCTTCAAGGTTCACGGCGACGGGGCATTCGGCGCGATGCGCTGGGAGTCAGGCGTTCATCGGGTACAGCGCGTACCCGCCACCGAGAACCAGGGCCGTATCCATACCTCGGCGGCAACCGTGGCGGTGCTCCCGGAAGCAGAAGAAATCGACGTCAAGATCGACGACAAGGATCTCCGAATCGACGTGTTTCGGGCATCCGGCCCAGGGGGCCAGGGCGTCAACACCACCGATTCAGCGGTCCGGATCACGCACATTCCCTCCGGGATCGTGGTGAGCCAGCAGGACCAGCGATCGCAAATTCAGAACCGCGCGCGCGCGATGGAGGTATTGCGGGCGCGACTGCTGGACCTCAAGGTGGCGGAGCAGGAGGCGGAACGCTCCCGGCTCCGGAAGACCCAAGTGGGAACCGGCGACCGATCGGCCAAGATTCGCACGTACAATTATCCTCAGAACCGCGTCACCGACCATCGCATCGGGCTCACGATGCATGAGCTATCGCGCATCCTGGACGGGGACATCGCCGAGTTGATCGAGGCGTTGCGGCAGGCCGACACGGAGGAGCGACTCGGTGGCTGAGGTCATCGCGTTCCCGACGTTAGGCAGCACGGCGCCGGCGCGGGTCGCGGACCTGGTGTCGGCGCTGACCGTGCACCTGGAGGCGGCGCAGGTGGCCGAGGCGTCACGCGAGGCGCGCGACATCGTCGCGGCCGTCGTCGACATGCCCCGATTCTGGCCGTCGCTGAACCGGGAGGCGATCCTCGGTGTCGATCCGTGCGCGCGTGCGTGGACGGCGGCGAGGCGCCGAGCATCGGGAGCGCCCTTCGCCTACGCCGTGGGGCGCGCCGCGTTCCGGCACCTGACGCTGGATGTGGACGATCGCGTGCTCATCCCGCGGCAGGAGACCGAGATGCTCGTCGAGTGCATTCTCGAGCGCGTTCGGGAGGGGGTGGCGGTCGACGTCGGGACTGGCTCGGGCGCCATCGCCCTCGCGCTGGCGACCGAGGGACAATTCAGCCGGATCATCGCGACCGATGTCTCGCGTGAAGCGCTGGATGTCGCGCGGCAGAACGCCGAGCGCCTCTCGCGGGTGTTGCGCGCGCCGGTCGAGTTGCGGCACGGTTCCACGCTGGCGCCCGTTCGGCGGGAGCGCGTGGCGCTCATCGCATCCAATCCGCCGTATATCGCGTACGATGAAGCGGCGGCGTTGCCGGAGAGCGTTCGCGACTGGGAGCCGCCGGTCGCCCTGTTCGCGCCACGACACGGAATGGGTGTCATCGAGCGCATCATTCGCGAGGCTGCGGGAGTGCTCGAGCCGTATGGGCTGCTCGCGCTCGAGGTCGACTCCCGGCGCGCCTCGCTCGCGGCCGAGATCGCGATGAGCGACGGACGCTACCGGGATGTCGCCGTCGAGCCGGACATGACGGGACGAGAGCGGTTCCTGTTTGCGACGCGTGACATGTCGAGGCATGAGGAATGAGGGCGAAAGACATCCTCGCTCCTCGGTCCTTGTTCTTCATTCACTTCTACCGGACGTAGCGTATGCTCGAAGACAAAGCCCGGGAACTCGGTCGCCTCATCGGGCAGAGTCCCGAGTACAAGGCCGTGAAGCGGGCGAACGATGAGCTGTCGGCGAATCGTGAGGCGGTGACGCTGTTGCGCGACCTCGAGAAGCTGCGCGAGGACGCGCAACGGATGATCGCGCGCGGGGAACAGCCGACGGAAGAGATGGAGCGGCAGCTCGACGAGCTGCTCGGAAAGGTGCAGGGAAATCCGGTGTATCAGGCGGTGGCGGTCGCGCAGGAGAACTTCGACAAGCTCATGATGCGCGCGAACGAATGGATTCTCGACGGGATCAAGAAAGGCGCGCAGAGCTCGATCATCACGCTCGGGTGACCGTCGCGCGCGGCAGGATCATCGTCCTCGAGGGCCAGGAGAGCGCCGGGAAGTCCACGCAGGCCACGCGCTTGCGCGAGTGGCTCGCGGAGCGTGGCGTCGATGCGATTCTGGTTCGCGAGCCCGGTGGAACCGACGCCGGGGAGAAGATCCGCGAGCTCCTGCTGCACCTTCCGTATCAGCTGACCCCCGAGGCCGAGGCGTTGTTGTTCATGGCGTCCCGTGCCGAGCTCGTGGACCGTGTGATGCAGCCCGCGCTCCGGGACGGACGTACCGTGATCATGGATCGGTATTTTCTCTCGACGTACGCGTATCAGGTCGCGGGGCGCGGACTGGATGAGGATCTCGTGGCGAGCGCCAATACCCTG
>Ga0075421_100013116_pt1 | contig 10324 bp, 7 predicted proteins | sample SoiMetdeltSBSDD5_FD_75292 | JGI IMG/M metagenome (GOLD analysis project Ga0075421, IMG submission 75292) | Bulk soil microbial communities from a Populus tree surrounding site in Tennessee, USA - Soil MetaG P. deltoides SBSDD5 | ecosystem: Environmental > Terrestrial > Soil > Tree plantation... | reverse complement strand
TCTCCTTCCAGGTCCGCCAATACCGGCTGCACGGTCCGCACCACGAAAGGCAGGCCGACGAAAACCAGAGCGACGAAAATGCCGAGCGGCGTGAAGGCGACCTGGATGCCAAGCGGAGCGAGCAGCCGGCCGAGCCAGCCGTTTTCCGCGTAGAGATTGGTCAGCGCGATTCCGGCGACGGCGGTCGGCAACGCAAACGGAATGTCGACGATGGCGTCGAACAACCGGCGTCCCGGAAACTCGTAGCGCACCAGCGCCCAGACGACTGCCGAACCGAACACGAGGTTGACCGCGGCGGCCGCCAGGGACAATCCGAACGACAGTTGCAGCGCATGCACAACCCGAGGGCCGGTCACGATGCGCACGAGTTGCTCGAGCGAAAGCTCGGTGGTCTTGAGGAACAGTCCGGCGAGCGGGATCAAAACGATCAGCGACAGCCACAGCAGGGTCAATCCCAGGGTGATCCCGAAGCCCGGGATCACCCGCCGATACCGAGCGATCGTCGCCCCGCTCACCGATTTCCCCTCTTGTCCGTGCGCACAGTCGGTCGAGCCGTATCCTACGCGTCGCGTGTCACTGCGCGTAGATGGTGTCGAATATACCGCCATCCTTGAAATGCGTGGTCTGCGCCTTCCGCCAGCCGCCGAACAGGTCGTCGATGGTGAAGAGGTCGACCTTCGGGAAGCTTCCTTCGTATTTCTTCGCTACGACCTCGTCGCGCGGGCGATAGAAGTGCTTGGCGGCGATGTCCTGTCCTTCCGGGGTGTAGAGGAACTTGAGATAGGCATCGGCCGGCGCGCGGGTCCCCTTCTTGTCCACGACTTTGTCAACCACCGCAACCGGCGGCTCCGCCAGGATGGAGACTGACGGGACGACAACCTCGAATCTCTCTTTGCCGAACTCGTTGATCGAAAGGAACGCCTCGTTCTCCCAGGCGATCAGGACATCCCCGACATTGCGCTCGACAAACGTCACGGTGGATCCGCGTGCGCCGGTGTCGAGCACCGGGACATTCTTGAAGATGCTCTGAACGAAATTACGCGCCTTGTCCTCGCCGCCGTACTTCTTGAGCGCATAACCCCAGGCAGCCAGATAATTCCAGCGCGCACCGCCGGAGGTCTTGGGGTTGGGCGTAATCACCTTCACGTTGGACTTGGCCAGATCATCCCAATCCTTGATGCCCTTCGGATTGCTCTTGCGGACCAGAAGCACGATGGTCGAGGTGTAAGGCGACGCGTTCTGCGGGAGCCTCTTCTGCCAATCCGCCGCGACCAGCCCACGGTCGGCAATCTCGTCGATATCGTAGGCGAGCGCCAGCGTGACCACATCGGCCTGGAGCCCGTCGATCACGGCGCGCGCCTGCCTGCCCGAACCACCATGCGACTGCTTGAGCTCGATGGTCTTGCCGGTCTCGGCTTTGTACTTCGGGGCGAACGTCTTGTTGATATCAGCGTAGAGTTCGCGCGTAGGATCATAGGAGACATTGAGCAGCGTGACGTCGGCGGCATGTGCGGCGCCCGTCCACACAGCCGTAACGATGAGACCTGCGACGAAGCGTACCATGACGACTCCTGGCGGCCGACCTCGTCCGGCCAAAACTGGTTGCTGTTCGGTATTCCGACCGTGGCGTCGGCTTTGCCGCTCCATCACCTCGCCTGCTGCGCTCCCTCGAAAAGCCGTGCGCGCCTGCGCGCTCGCGATCGACCAGCGTGGGACCGCCACGTTCCAATTCATCGGATGGCACTCAGATTCCGAATGACGCCGGCAAGTTCAACTCCAGCGGCAGGTATTCGTTCGCCTCCGGTCGTCCGCCGCGCGCGGCGCGGGATGCTAACGCGCAACCGCTTCGATCGGATGGCGGAGTTCTTTGCCGCATGACCTTCGCCAGCGACCGGCGGACGCGACGCAAAAACTACTGCATAAAATTCATTGGCGGAACTTTCGAGTTGACGAGAATTATTTGCCATATACAAAGGAAAAGGCTGGGGCAAATAGAAAAATTTTCTACTAGCTGGGAATGGTAGCGTGGAAGAAAAATGAGGGCCGATAGCAAAAAAGAGACCGCTATTGCCTCCGGCCCGGCAGCGGCGACAAGCACGGTCCAAGCGACGCCGCCGGACCGGCTGGACGAACTGGAATCGCAGAGCGTTTTCATCCTTCGCGAAGCGTTCGCACGCCTCAAGCGCATCGCCATCCTGTGGTCGCTTGGAAAAGACTCCAACGTGATGATCTGGCTTGCGCGCAAGGCCTTCTTCGGCCACGTGCCCTGCCCGGTGATGCACGTCGATACCGGCAAGAAATTTTCTGAAATGTATGCGTTCCGCGAGCGCTACGCCAAAGAGTGGCAGCTCGATTTGCTGGTCGAGCCATGCCCGCCGATCGAGGCGGTCGATCCGACGCTGCCGCCGGCCGCGCGCTCCGCCGCGCGCAAGACCGAAGGCCTCAGGCGCGCGCTCGCCGCGCACCGCTTCGACGGATTGATCGCCGGCATTCGGCGCGATGAAGAGGCCACCCGCGCCAAGGAGCGCGTGTTCTCGCCGCGCGGCGCCGACGGCCTGTGGGACGTGCGCGACCAGCCGCCCGAATTCTGGAACCACTTCAACGCCTCGCCGCCGCCAGGCGCGCATCTGCGCGTACACCCGATTCTGCATTGGACGGAAAGCGACATCTGGGCCTACACCAAGCGCGAAGGCATTCCGATCATCCCGCTCTATCTTGCGCGCGGTGGCAAACGTTACCGCTCCCTCGGCGACGCGGACATCACGTTCCCGATCGAATCGAACGCCGGCACCATCGATGAGATCCTCGCCGAGCTCGAAGCGACCAGGATTCCGGAACGCTCCGGCCGCGCCATGGATCACGAATCCGAAGACGCCTTCGAGCGTCTGCGCAAAGCCGGCTACCTGTGACGATGCTCCGTTCTGCTGCCGCCGAACTCCGAAAAGAAATCCACATGAACGTTCAGATCTCCCATCGACTCCACACTTCCGCGCCCGCCGCCGCGCGCGCCCTGGTGCGTATCGTCATCGTCGGCGAGGTCGATCACGGCAAGTCGACATTGATCGGCCGCCTGCTGCATGAAGCGGGCGGCCTTCCCGACGGCAAGCTTGACGCACTCAAGGCCATGAGCGCGCGCCGCGGCATGCCATTCGAATGGTCATTCCTGCTCGATGCCTTGCAGACCGAGCGCGATCAGGGCATCACCATCGATACCAGCCAGATTCGGCTGCGCACCGCCACACGCGACATCGTCCTGATCGACGCGCCGGGACACGCCGAGTTTCTCCGCAACATGATCACCGGCGCGGCGCAAGCCGATGCCGCCGTGCTGATCGTCGACGCCACCGAGGGGGTGCGCGACCAGACCCGCCGGCACGGCTATATCCTGCATCTTCTCGGTGTGCGGCAGGTGATGGTCGTCATCAACAAGATGGATCGCATAGACTTCGATGCCGGCAAGTTCCGGGAGATTGAATCGGAAATCACCGCCCACCTGGCATTAGGGCTGGATCTGACAGCGGTCGCCGTGATTCCGATCTCCGCACGCAACGGCGACGGCGTCGCCCGGCACACATCGTCGCTCGCCTGGTATCGCGGGCCGACGGTTCTCGCCGCGCTCGACGCCTTCGCGCCGGCGCGCCAGCCGCATGATCTGGCGCTGCGCATGCCGGTGCAAGCCATCTATAAGTTCGACGATCGCCGCATCCTCGCCGGTCGGATCGAGAGCGGCCATATGCGCGTGGATGACGACATTCTCGTCATGCCGGCTGGCAAGCGCGCGCGCATCAAGTCGATCGAGGCATGGCCGGTGCCGGAAAGCTCGCAGGTGCCGCGCGTGGCCAGCGCCGGACAATCCGTCGGCATCACGCTCGATCGCGCAATCCTGGTCGATCGCGGAGACGTCATCTCGGCGGCGTCGCATCCGGCCGCTGGCGTAACGCGGCTGCGCGCCCGGGTGTTCTGGCTGCACCGGCGGCCGCTCGCCGTCGGTGGGCGCATCACCGCCCGCATCGGAACCGCCGAGGCCGGTGGTGTGGTCGCCGCCATCGAGAACGCCGTCGATCCGGGGCTGCTGGCTTCAGATGGCGCCGAAGTCATCGGACCCAACCACGTCGGGGACATCGACATCGATCTTTCGCGCACCCTTGCCACCGACTCCCATACCGACAATCCCAATACCGGGCGGGTCGTGCTCGAGTTCGAAGGCCGGATCGCGGGCGGCGGCCTCATTCTCAGTACGCAGGCCGCCGCCGCGAACCCGGCATACGGCCCGCGCCCGAATCGCAGTGCGGCAGTTGCCGCGCCGGTCCCCTGCGCGCACACGACTCCCCAGCAATTGAGCGCGAAGGCCGCGGCGCTGGCGCGGCTGTTCGCGCGGCTGTCTCCCGCCGAACGACTTGTCCGTCTGCGCCGTGAGGTGGCCGGCAAGATCGTCTTTACCACCAGCTTCGGACTGGAAGACCAGGTGATCCTCCACCTGCTGTCCCAACAGGAGAGCGGCATCGAGGTGTTGACACTCGATACCGGCCGGTTGTTTCCCGAAACCTACGCGCTGTGGGCACAGACAGAACGCCGCTATGGCCTGCGCATCAGGGCTCTCTATCCAAGACACGCCGACCTCGAGGCGCTCATCGAGCGCCAAGGGATCAACGGATTTTATCATTCGCCCGCGGCGCGCGGAGCCTGTTGCGCTGTGCGCAAGGTCGAGCCCCTCGAGCGCGGGCTTGCGGGCGCGCAGGCCTGGATCACGGGGCTGCGCGCCGAGCAATCCGCGCACCGGCGGAACATGGCGCTGGCCACCGCCGATACCGAGCGCGGACTGATCAAGCTCAACCCCCTGTTCGACTGGACTCGCGAGCAACTGCACATGTTCGTGTCGGACCATGACCTTCCGGTCAATCCGCTTCACGCGCAGGGCTTCGCGTCCATCGGCTGCGCGCCATGCACGCGGGCGCTCGCCCCCGGCGAGCCAGAACGCGCCGGACGCTGGTGGTGGGAGGAGGAAAGCAAGAAGGAGTGCGGACTGCATTCGCATCGGTAGCGGTCTTTTGGCGTCCGCCCGGCCGCCCCAAATCCACGACCTCAGCTGGTCGCCACAACCCCGTCTCCCTCACTTCGCTCCGGCCACCGACTCACGGTCGAAACAGCGTTCAGGGCGACCAGCATGCAGACGCGCCTGCGGCGCAAACTGCAATATAGGTCCGTGCCCGTTGTGCGTGCGGCCATCGCTGTTGCTGCATGATAGGCCGAGCGATACGATCGCTCCGGCTTCATTCATAAAAGGGGGTCTTCTATGAGCCCGCGGAGCGCGATCGTCGTCATCGACCTGCTCAAAGGCTTCTTCAAGAGCAACCCCACTCTCCCGGACCCGCTCGACGCCAAGCGCCTGTTCGCCAACGTGCGGCGCGTCATCGATGCCGGCCGCGAATGCGGCATCAGGATCGTATTCATCAAGGACAACTTCCTGCCGGAGGAAGTGCCGATCGACAAGCACTTCAAGATATTCGGCCCGCACTGCATCATCGGCACCCCCGATGCCGAGATCGTCGACGAGCTCGATCCCAAACCGGGCGACTTTCAAATCCGGAAGAAGCACTACAGCGCGTTCAACTCGACGCGGCTCGATGCCGTGCTGCGCGAGCTCGATATCAAGCGCCTCTACTTCACCGGCGCCTGGACCGAAGCCTGTGTCCAGCACACCGTGATCGACGCATTTTATTTGAACTACGATATTTCGGTGATCTCCGATGCAGTGTCCTCACCTCACCGGGACGCCCATGACTATGCGTTGAACTATATGCGGCAGTATCACCGCGCTAAAATCATCACCAGCGAGGAGGCGCTCGCGCAGTTTCGCGCCGGTGCAGCAGCCGCCCCCGCCGATGATCGTCCCGTCGAGCTTGCAGCTTCGCGCCCGTCCTACGCGGAGTGGGGCCGCACTTCGCGGACCGGCTGATTTTTGGCAGCGCTGCGAGACGAACGGATGTGAACTCTCGCATTTGCGGTGCGGCTCTGGCCTTGAGGCCAAACGGCCGCCGGTTGGATTATTCCACTGAAAACTTCGCAGCCGCGTCGGCGCGTGCAGTGGAGCAACGCCCAGTTTGATCCTTGTCAAATATCGCGGGTGTACTTTATGTCATCGTGAGAGTTGATTTCAGGATCAGCTCCATGACTCTTCATTTTGAAAGAGATTTTGCGCGCCTGCGCAACGAAATGGTCGAAAAGGCGATTTTCGCACGCGGCGTTCGCTCCGAATTGGTTCTGAACGCCATGCGCACCGTTCCTCGTGAGTCGTTCTTGCCGGAGCAGCTTCGCGAATTTGCCTATCAAGATAGCCCGCTGCCGATCGACGAAGGTCAAACAATCTCGCAGCCATACATCGTTGCGTTCATGATGGAAGCCCTCGCGCTTGAGGGGGGCGAAAGAGTCCTCGAGATCGGCGCCGGATCCGGTTATGCGGCGGCCATTCTGTCCAGGATTGCCGGCGACGTTTACACCGTCGAGCGTATCGGCCAGCTCGCCGAAAAAGCCGCGTCGACATTGGCCGATCTCGGCCATCACAACGTGCATGTTCGCCACGACGATGGGACCAAGGGATGGCCGGAACATGCACCCTATGACGGCATCATCGTGGCCGCCGGCGGTCCCGCCATTCCCGAATCGCTGAAGGAGCAACTCAAGATCGGCGGTCGGCTAATCATTCCAGTTGGGCGCGATCCGAGGGTGCAAGAGCTGGTTCGCGTCACCCGTATTGCTGAGAACAAATACAAGCGCGAGGACTTGGCCGACGTTCGATTTGTTCCGCTCATCGGTCAAGAAGGATGGGCTCCGGCAGCGCGCGATCGCGCACGCTCAGCGCCGGCACGAGCATTCACAAGGATCATAAGCGAGCCTCTGGCGCGAAGCATTGCCGCCACTTGCGAACCGTTCCAATCGCTCGAGACAGCGCAACTCGACCGATTGCTGGCGCGGATCGGTGACGCACAGGTCGTGCTTCTCGGCGAGGCGAGCCACGGAACATCGGAATTCTACCGGATGCGCGACCGGATCTCGCGCGAGCTGATCGCCAAGAAGGGTTTCCGCTTTGTAGCGATCGAAGGGGATTGGCCGGATGCCGCGCGTGTCGACCACTACGTGCGGCATCTCGAATATCCCCCCTCCGAATGGACCGCCTTTGCACGTTTTCCGACCTGGATGTGGCGCAATGAAGAGGTGCGAGCATTCGTCGATTGGCTGCGCACGCACAATGGTCCGCTGAAACCCGAAGCGCGAGCGGCCTTTCATGGGCTCGATTTGTACAGCCTCTACGATTCCATCCGCGCCGTTCTGAGCTATCTTGACGAAGTCGATCCCTCGACCGCACGGGTGGCGCGCGAAAGGTATGGCTGCTTGACGCCTTGGCAGTCGGATCCCGCCACTTATGGCCACGCCGCCCTTACCGGCGCCTACCCGACCTGCGAATCGGAAGTCGCTGTCGTTCTCACCGATCTCCTGCACAAGCGCTGCGCCTACACCGATCGCGATGGCGAACGGTTCATGGATGCCGTGCAGAACGCCCGGCTGATCGCAAACGCCGAGCAATATTATCGGATCATGTACTATGGCTCCCGGGCATCCTGGAATCTCCGCGACAGCCACATGTTCGAGACGCTGAAAACGTTGCTGGCCTTTTACGACGACAAGGCCAAGGCGATCGTTTGGGCCCACAACTCCCACATTGGCGACGCCTCGGCGACAGAGATGTTCGCCCGCGGCGAGTACAATATCGGTCATCTCTGCCGGAAGGAGTTTGGCAAGCGTGTCTACGCTATCGGCTTCGGCACCAGCAGCGGCACCGTCGCCGCGGCCTCCGATTGGGGTGGGCCGATGGAGATCAAGTCGGTTGTGCCCGCCATCGCGCAGAGCTACGAGGGAAGTTGCCATGAATCGGGCATCGCCTCGTTCTGCCTCGATCTGCGCCAATTCGCGTTAAGCGGCGTGGTCGACGTCGACAAACCGCGGCTGGAGCGTGCAATCGGCGTGATCTATCGGCCGGAGACGGAACTCGCGAGCCACTATTTCCAGGCGATCCTCCCGCAGCAATTCGACGAGTATATCTGGTTCGACCAAACCAAAGCCGTGACGCCATTCGAAACCAAGGCGCTCGAGGAAATGCCGGATACGTATCCGTTCGGGCTCTGAGCCGCGCCCAAGTCCACGATTGGCGGGGGAATGCGAAATCGGTTGCGGGGACCGCGACCATCGATTTGATGGCCGCTTTAGCCCCCGAGATCAACCGAGGTTCCGCGATGCGGTAAAATGCAGAAGCACCTCAGCGGATCGACCCTGTCGGCCGCGCTCCATCCTTGTCGATGCGTGGCCGCGGCCTGCCCCCATCGGCGAGTGCAACGATGACCACGATCTCGCCCGGCCGTGGCGCGTCGGGAACGGCCACCGTGATGGTGTCGATGTGGTCGAATACCCACACATCGTCGCGGTCGGACAGCGGCACGTCGATCGCGGTCCCCGCCGCCGCGACCTTGACGTTGGACGGGATGATCGCCTTTCCGCCGCCGATGGCCTCGCGCATCGGCTTGCCCATGCGCGGATGGAGAATCGCGGCGGCATGCTCGATGTCGCCGTCGAGCCCGACGATGGCGGCTTTGCCGTAGCTCACCGGCGCGTTCGGCAAGACGGCCAGCGCCTTGCGAACCAGGAGGTCGCCCAGCTCGGCCCCGAGCGGTACCAGCTCGCCCAGATCGTCGCGCGCGACGCCAGCCAGCGGATTCCTGATCACCGCGCAGGCGGCGACGCGGCTGACCGGCCGAATGGCAGGCAACCGGCCCTCGCTGTTGACGGTGTCGCAGAGGACCAGCAGCCGGCGAATGTCCATAACTATCTCCCGATCAGGCGCCGAAAGTTGCCGGACAGCGCCAGCTCCGCCTGTTGCGCCGGCAGCGCACGCCGAACGAAGTTGACCGGATCCGGCTCTCCCAACGGAAACGGCGCGTCGCTCCCGAGCAGCAGATGCTCCGCTGGCACGATGCCTGCGGCGTAGCGCAGGTAGTCGGGTTCGAAACACACGGTATCGAAGTAGAAGTCACGCAGATAGTCGCCGACTTTGCGCGGCAGAGTACCAGACAGCGTCGCGTTGGTGTCGACCTCGCGCTGCATGCGGTTGCGCAGCAACAAGCTGAACGCGCCGGTATGGGCGCAGACCAGTTTCATGCCCTGGTAGCGATCCAGGAAATGGCTGCAGATCATGCGGAAGATGTTGATCGTGGAATCGAACAGATAGCCTGCGACCACGGTCAATTCGTAGTCGCCGGTGCGGTCCCGCCCGGGCGGATCGACGGGATGGAGGAACAGCGGGACGTCGAGTTCCTTGGCCGCGTCGAAGATCGGGCGGAAGGCCTCGTCCGGCAGGTAGGTTCCACGCACATTGGTCGCCACGTGGCCGCCGACGAATCCATAATCGCGCACGCACCGGCGAAGCTCTGCCGCCGCCGCCACCGGATCCTGCATGGGCAGAAACGCCCAGGCCAGAAAGCGCTTCGGGTCCGCGGCGAGGAGCCCGGCAAATCCGTCGTTGCACAGGCGCGCGGCCTCGCATGCAATCTTGGGCTCGAGATAGTAATTGACCAGCGGGGTCGCGAGCGAAATGACGGTGCGATCGATGCCCAGTCCGTCCATGCGGGCGACCTGTCGCGCCGGCTCGAAGAAGGTCGGGTTCAAGCCGAAGTGCATGCCACGTACCGTGATATCGATGCGCTCGCCATCCATGGCCGTCACGCGCGTGTCGAACTCCTTGCGCGCCTGCACGAACTTGAACAGCTCGTCCGGAATGAAATGACAGTGAATGTCCGTGACCATTTCACAGCCCCAAATACGCGACCTTCAATCGGTCATCGGCGAGAAGCTCGGCGCCGGCGCCTTGCATGACGATCCTTCCGTTCTCGAGCACGTAGGCGCGGTCGGCGGCGCGCAACACGTGGTGCACGTTCTGCTCCACGATCAGGATCGTATGGCCGAGATCGCGCAGCGTGCGAAGGAGATCGAACAGCAACTTGACATAAATCGGAGCCAGGCCTTCGGTCGGCTCGTCGAGCAGCAGCACCTGCGGCTTCGCCATCAACGCGCGCCCGATGGCGAGCATCTGCTGTTCGCCGCCGCTGAGCGACCTGGCGATCTGGCTGCGGCGCTCGGCCAGCACCGGCAGCAGCGCATAGACCTGCTCGAGCGTCTCCTTGCGGGCCCGGCGCGCGGCCGCGCAATAGGCGCCCATCTCCAGGTTTTCGAGCACGGTCATGAACGGAAACAGCCGCCGCCGTTCCGGCACCAGCAC
>Ga0075421_100013114_pt1 | contig 10325 bp, 10 predicted proteins | sample SoiMetdeltSBSDD5_FD_75292 | JGI IMG/M metagenome (GOLD analysis project Ga0075421, IMG submission 75292) | Bulk soil microbial communities from a Populus tree surrounding site in Tennessee, USA - Soil MetaG P. deltoides SBSDD5 | ecosystem: Environmental > Terrestrial > Soil > Tree plantation... | reverse complement strand
ATCACTTTTCAATTTTCATCCGGGACGTTCCTTGATTCGTTCACAACTATCCTAGCTTGCCTTCCTAAACAGATCACACTTCGATGTGATCACCGACAAGAGATCCTTCCAGGATTGTGAAAATGACTTGGCGCCTTCCTCTTGAAGCTGAGTGGCCAGAGCATCGATATCGATGCCGGCTTTTGCAAATTCCGCTAACACTTCTTCGCAGTCGCCGCCATCTGCGGGCAAGATCGGGCCTAATTCCGTATGACTCGCAAGAGCTTTCAATGTGGCTTCCGGCATCGTGTTCACTGTGAATGGTGCAGCCAATGCTTTGATGTAAAGGACGTCGGAAGCTTTCGGGTCTTTACTTCCAGTGCTGGCCCAAAGTAGGCGTTGCGGACGGGCACCAGCGTTGTAAACGCGCAGCCAGGGGGATGAGCCGAGTAGCGTATGGTACGCCTTGTACGTTCGCTTAGCGATAGCGATCCCGAGTTGATCGCGTAACGCTTCGGGTACTTTGCCCGTGACCGCCACGTCCCACCGGCTGACGAAGAGAGAAGCCACCGACGCGACATTGGGATTGAGTCCGGCATCGATCCGCCGTTCAAACCCGCGAAGAACTGCCGCGGCCGCATCCAAGTATTGCTCGCGTGAAAATAGAAGCGTGATGTTGATGGGAACGCCGGCGAAAATCGACTCTTCGATGGCAGGCAGGCCCTCTTTCGTTCCAGGAATCTTGATGAACAGATTCGTCAGCCCGGAGCGGGTGTACAGACGCCTGACCATCGCGATAGTGCTCGCCGTGTTGTGAGCTATCAAAGGGGACACTTCAAGTGATGCCCAACCATCCACACCATCAGTCCGGTCGTGGATTGGGCGAAACATGGTTGCGGCTCGACTCAGGTCGTCGAGTGCCAAATCGAAGAACAGTTCTTCGCCTGACTTGCCCTCCTGAAGTTTTTGGCGTATCGCGTCGTCGTAGGAGGTGCTGTTCTTGATCGCGTGGTCAAAGATCGTAGGATTTGACGTCAATCCACTAACAGAAAAGTCGTCGATGTAGCGCTGGAGCGTGCCACTGTCCAACAGCTCGCGCGTTATATTGTCGAGCCAGATGCTCTGGCCTAGATTGTGGACTAATTGTGTTGCTTTCGTGGAACACCTTCCTTCTGAAGCCTAATTAGCGCTTCTACAAAAAAACAAGAGGTAGAATTACGGATCTTCTTCAGCCGCCTGTCCAAGAAAGCCGAACTTCGTTCGACCGCGCCGGCTGAAGCCGGCGCCTCCAACGTCGGTCAAAACCCAACGCCTATGCATTGGTGAATGTTTCTCCCCCGTGCGCTTGAGCAAGAGGAGGCGGCCCGACTGGATCACTAAAATCGCCAGTCCAATACCAGTTCGTGATTTCCGGCATATCGACGAGATACTCACGAGTGTAAATAAAATGCTCCGTCAGCTTGTGCTGAAGCATGTCTTCGATGTGCGTCGATCTAGCCCGCAGCCGCTCCGCTCGACGCAGCGCATCAAGCGCGATGTGGAAGCGATCAATCTGGTTTATTACGACCATATCGAACGGCGTTGTTGTTGTTCCTTCATTGACGTAACCACGCACGTGGAATCGATCGTCACCCGGTCTGCCTTGCACGATACTCCGGATGGCGAATGCGTACCCATGGTGAACAAAAATCACCGGGACGCTTCTCGGAAAGTAACTCTCGAAGGCGATGTCGTCCATGCCATGCGGATGCACGTCCGCGCGCATCAAGGCGCAGATATCGACGACATTGACCAGCCGCACCTTGATATCCGGCAGGTGCTTACGAAGCAGCCAGACTGCGGCGACGGTTTCGGTAGTCGGCACATCACCTGCGCAGGCAAGCACTACATCCGGTTCTCCGGAGTCATCATTACTGGCGAATTTCCAAACACCGATCCCACGGGAACAATGTTCGCGCGCTTCACGCATGCTCAGCCACTGGAGCTGTGGCTGCTTGCCACAGGTGACCACATTGATGAGATTCCGCGTCCGCAGGCAATCATCCATGACGTTCAGCAGGCAGTTGCCGTCCGGAGGAAAATAGATCCGGATAATCTGGCTCTTCTGCACAAGCGCGTTGTCCACAAATGACGGCGCCTGGTGGCTGTAGCCGTTGTGATCCTGACGCCAGACGTGACTGGAGAGAAAAACGTTCAGCGACGCAATCGGCCTGCGCCAGGGCTGCTCACGCGACTCCTTCAGCCACTTCGCGTGTTGGGTTAACATGGAATCTGCAATTGGCGCGAACCCCTCATAGGACGACCACATTCCATGTCGTCCTGTCAGAACGTATCCTTCCAGCCAGCCCTGGCAGCAGTGCTCGCTCAATACTTCTAATACTCGGCCGTCCGGTGACACATGATCATCGAGTGGAACGCGTTCCTCAACGCTGCATCGGGAAGTCGCCTCGAAGACTGCATTGAGGCGATTGGACGCTGTTTCATCCGGGCAGAAGAAGCGAAAATTGGTCGGGTTCAAGCGAATGATGTCCCGAAGGAATTCACCGAGTTTGATCGGGGCTTCGGCTGGCACTCGTCCCGGCCCCGGAATTTCGAGAGCGTAATCCGCAACACTCGGCAGTTCCAGCTGCGTCAATAATCGCCCGCCGTTAACGTGGGCGTTGGCACTCATGCGTCGATCTCCTACGGGCGCCAGCGATCGCAATTCCTCTATGAGATCACCTCGGCTATCGAACAATTCTTCAGGTTTGTAACTGCGCATCCATTGTTCCAGCAGCTTCAGATGCGCAGGATTCTGGCGCACTCCGGCGAGAGGGACCTGGTGGGCGCGGAACGTACCCTCAACTGGAACGCCATCGACAGTTTTTGGACCGGTCCATCCTTTAGGAGTACGGAGGACGATCATCGGCCACGTTGGACGCTTATCGAAGCCGTCGGTCCTTGCTTCGTGCTGTATGCGGCGAATGTCTTCCCAGCATTGATCCAACGCGGCTGCAAACTGTTGGTGCACGATCATGGGATCGTCGCCGACCACCAGGTGCGGTGCATAACCGTGACCATGAAAAAAACTGATCAGCTCCTCCTCCGGTATACGGGCGTATACGGTTGGGCCGGAGATCTTGTACCCATTGAGATGCAGAATCGGAAGCACCGCTCCATCGCGCACCGGGTTGAGAAACTTGTTGCTCTTCCAGCTGCCTTCCAATGGACCGGTTTCAGCTTCTCCGTCTCCGATGATGCATGCGACGATCAGATCCGGGTTGTCGAATGCAGCTCCGTAGGCGTGCATCAATGCGTAACCTAATTCCCCGCCCTCGTTGATGGACCCCGGCAGATGCGCTCCGCAGTGGCTCGATACTCCACCGGGTGTAGAGAATTGGCGAAAGAAGAGCCGCATGCCCGCTTCATCCTGTGTGATCGGATGGTGAACCTGAGTGTAGCTGCCCTCCAGATATGCATTCGCATTTCCGGCAGGACCACCGTGTCCGGGACCGATGATGCAAATAACGTCGGCGTTGCGTTGGGTGATGAGCCGGTTTAGGTGTGTGTAGACGAAGTTGATACCGGGAGAAGTGCCCCAATGACCCAAAAGCCGTTTCTTAATGTGATCCCGGCTGAGCGGCTCTCTTAATAGCGGGTTCTCTTGAAGATAGATCTGACCCACGGTCAGATAGTTGGCAGCACACCAGTAACGGTGCATGCTGCTCAGCAGTTCCGGCGACAACGGTCCGGTCACATGTTCCGGAGTGACGTGCGGTGCCTGATTCGCTTCGACTACTGTTGAAAGATTCCCGTCAAATTCGAGTCGCATATTCTTACTGTTCTGGCGAGGTCGGGCATCTCCCGAAAAAAATTTGAAATTGGACGAAAGCCCATCTCAAATCCGAAATCCGAAGTCTCAAATTGGACTGCTCCACCCGCTACGGGAGTATCCAATCTCGGATTTCGGATTTCGGATTTGAGATGGGCTTTCGTCCGATTTCCAAGTTTTCCATTCTCTGCCTCTAGAGTTCAGCTAACCCCGTTATTCTTTTCAAGAACGAGCTGAGTATGCCGTGCGATCATCAGTTCCTCATTCGTCGGGATGACCCTTACAGTGACGGCGCTGCCCGCGGCGGAGATTACCGGAGCGTGCGAGGTGTTCGCAGCCGCATCCAGCCGGAGTCCGATGAACTCCAATCCGCTACAGATCCGCTCGCGAATCTCCGGTCCGTGTTCGCCGATGCCACCTGTGAACACCAGAGTGTCCAGACCTCCAAGGGCGGCTGCATAGGATCCGATGAATTTCCTTGCCCGATAACAAAACACCGCTATGGCCTCCGCGCAGTTAGGATCCGTGGATTCGCGTTCGAGCAGGTCGCGCATGTCGGCGCTGAAACCTGAGAGACCAAGCAGGCCGGACTCTTTATTTAGAAGACTGTTTAATGTTTCAGACGTCATGCCTTCCCTTTTCATGAGGTACAGCAGGGCTCCTGGATCGACATCGCCGGAGCGTGTTCCCATGACCAGACCTGCCAGCGGTGTGAAGCCCATAGAAGTATCGACACTCGTGCCCTCATGAACCGCGGTAATGCTGCAACCGTTCCCGAGATGTGCAATAACGACACGACCCTTTGCGGCTACCGGATCCAGCGCCGTTAACTCTTGCATGACGAATTCACACGACAGACCGTGGAACCCGTAGCGCATCACCCCCCTTTGAAAAAATCGTCGCGGTAACGCAAAAATCTGCGCGACCCGCGGCATTTGGCGGTGAAACGCGGAGTCAAAACATGCGACTTGCGGTACATCGGGGTAAATGCGTGCTACCGCGGCGATGCTATCGACCACCTGTGGTAAATGATCAGGAGCGCGGTCAGCGAGCTCTTGGAACCTGGAGAGCAACTCGTCGTCGATTCGCAAAGGTTCACGGCACCGGCTGTCACCAAGCACGATACGATGTCCGACGCCGTCAAGATTTGCCGCAGACCAGTGATTCTCGATCCTACTTAAAACAGCCGCAAGCGCAAGACTATGATCGCTGAGTTTCTCCTTATGATCAAATGCAGTGCCATTCTTCTTATACGCTATGGTGATCCGGCTCACCGGTGATCCAATGCGTTCCACATTCGCCACGAGCAGACAGGTTTCCAAACTTCCGATCCGGTACAATGCCACCTTCAAACTCGACGACCCTGCGTTGATGGTCAGCAGATTCCGGTCACGTGGTGTATTCAACTTTGTATTCCAAGAGGTCGGCAATGTGAGCGACGGTCTTGTCCGCAGGGGGATAGGCATTCACTACGGCTGGGTCGTGCGCATAGCGACCCTGTCGCGCAAAAATCGTCGTCACGCGGCTTCCCCAGATCTGCTTCACGGCTGTGAGGAGACGGATTTTGTCATCGACGAATACGTAATGTTCAGCGGGGTAATGCTCTTCCACATCCTCGAGCATCTGCTCCTTATGAATGTAGATCAGGACACGTTCCTTTACCGCGGCCCAAAGTCCGGAACGTTCCACCTTGCGCGGTTGGAATACGGCGTCGCCGTCGGAGAAGATTACAGCAGCGCCCATCAATTGTAGGTGTGTGATGACTTCGAGAGCCTGCGGGAAAAGCCGATCAGCGAATGGATAGTCAATCAGAAACGATGACATCCGAAGAAGGCGCGGTTCGTGCTGGTGCTCGAGACGATAACGCTGGAGTGCTCCAAGAAAATCCGCGTATCCAAGTTCACGACGTAACTCTTCCAATATGCTCCAGTATCTCTCGCATGCCTCGAGGCTGAAGAATCGTTCGAGGTTATCTTTCAAGTCTTGTTCGATACGGTCGTTATCGAGGAGGGTGTTATCGACGTCGAGTAGGAATACACACGAGCGCATTTGAGTCTTTTTTACAACACATCGAGACCACGTTGGTAGTGCGTCACTGCCCAATAGTGAGCACCGCCCGGAATCGCGCTTTGCCACTCATCATGTGGTCGTACGCTTCCGCGGCGCGGTCTAATGGAAAAACTTCATTCATCGAACGCACACCGGAGAGCACACTGAAGGCAAGCGTGTCCTCCGAGTCCATGGCAGCCTGGCCAATGGCCCTCCTTGACCAATCGCTATGGCAAACACCACAGGCCTTGACTCTAATACGTACCAAGCCAGGACTCGGTTGCAGGACCTCTCGCTCGACGATTTCAAGCGGTCCTTTTGGTGACCCAATCTGTACGGCGCGCATCTTGGCATAAGTCGCGTTCGCTGGGCTGAAAAGTCAGGCTGCTGTTTTTAACGGCCCGTGATTATCGCAGTGGCTGCCATGAGAATGATGCAAGTGACCACTAACAAGATAATCCAGGTGGTCTCCGTGCGGCACTCTTTCATGTCCGCACGCAGGCCCGTGTGAATGCTTTTGATCATGAGACTTGCAGTCATGATCGGGCGTGCAAGCGTCCGGATTGGCGTTCCCGACTGAAACCGAGTGTTCATCGACGTGGTCGTTGTGCTTGAAGTGCAGGTGCCCATCATGGAGATAGTCGGTGTGGCCGTCGTGCGTCACCGCCTGATGCCCACACGCCGAGCCGTGCGCGTGACCATGGCTACCGTGTTCGTTGCATTTAGCTTTCATCGGATCAACCTCCATTCTGATCAGATCGCAAATGCGTACAGGAAGATGTCGGCATGACTACTCAGTTGAATTCGGTGTTGCTCCTACTCATTCCACCGTTCATTGGATCAGGAACCTCTCTCATTGGCGGTTTCGGAACATCACCTGCTCTGCAAAGGGTTATGTCTCTCCGCTCAATTACAGTTTCTGCGATCGTTGTTACCGCCATTGCGGTTGCGGTAGTTGGATTTCATCGTAAAACACAACAGAAGAGCGCCTCGCAAATGATCGCAGAAGCCCGTGTCGCAGCGCACAAAAACGATAAATTTCTGATGGTACAGTTCGGCGCGAGTTGGTGTCCGGACTGCGTGGAACTTTCAAGGAGTCTGCAGGACGTAATCACGTCCAATAGGCTCGAAGAGCATTTCGTCGTCGTAGATATCGACGTCGGCGAGTTCAACCGCAATCTGGACGTGGCGCGGTCGTTTGGTATCGATGTCACTCAAGGTATTCCAGTCGCAGTGTTCTTTCCACCTCCCGGTGACATTTCGCAGGTGAAGCTGGGGACGGAGCAGATTCTCGGATACATCAAAGAAGTAATTGCACGCCCATAGCCGGCATCTAGGCGCTTATGATGAAAGCTTCGAAAGGAGCTCATCAAGACGATGGCGGCAAAAAAGGCACGAGCGTCAAAAGACATTCGAAGTGTCTTCGTGTATTTGTTCTTCTGCGCTGTGGCTGTGTTCCCCTATGTTCACGCGCAATCCATCGCTGAGCCCGCCGGCCAATCGCTGCCGCGGAATCTCGGCGACCTCAAACTGCAGATCACGGATTACGAACGTTCGGGACGTTATCAGCGTGACGTCGCGATCGTATTCGGCAACGCTGAAGCATATGTGCTCCGGCGAGCACCTCTCGTACGCAAACCCGCAATCGTCTTAGACATCGACGAAACCTCGCTTTCGAATTGGCCGCAGATTCAAGCGAACGACTATGGCCGCATTGCGAATGGTCCCTGCGACCTTCCAGCCGGGCCCTGCGGCCAAGCGAGTTGGGTGACGAGGGGTCAAGCTGAAGCGATCATCCCGGCACTCGGTCTTTTCAGAGCAGCGAAAACAAAAGGTGTTTCGATATTTTTCATCACAGGAAGATACGAGACCGCACGAGAAGCAACCGAAGCGAACCTGCGCAAGGTTGGATACGACGGTTGGAGCGCTCTCATCATGCGGCCTGCAGGAACATCAACCCCGTCAGCAGCCGATTACAAAGCGCCTGAGCGGGCTAAAATCGCAGCTCAGGGATTTACGATCATCGCCAATGTTGGCGACCAGCCCAGCGATCTCGCTGGAGGAAATGCAGAGCGCACGTATTTAGTGCCGAATCCGTTCTACCGGATCCCGTAGTTCCGCGTCTAGACGGAAGCGGGCCGATGCGCCCGGAGGAACGAATGTATCTGACGCACTGCTAACGGAATCCGCTCCTTCGGTTCCTTCCACGGGAACATGCTCACTTCAGCCTTCGGCGCGAGCATCGCGGCCTCCATGGCGACCGCGTATGGATGCGCCGGTATATCGTCCGGCAGGATCAATACGGGCGTCTGACAATTCCGCACGAAATCCCGCGTCACAGTGAAAACGAAGTCGGCATTGGTGCGGTACATCTTGGTCAGAAATTTGCCGACCATCTCCATTGTGATTTCCGGCCGGCGCTTAACCAATTCCGGACCCCAACCAGTCATATTGTTGTCGTAGAACAGAGTCGGCATCTCCGGCCGAAACCCGCTCGGCTGTGCGAGTACGCCAGCAACAACACGATTAGGTGCGCGCTTCAAAAGATTCCAGACGAAGGGGCCGCCAATGCAGAAGCCCATCACCATGAACTTATCGATGCGGAGATGATCCATCAATCCTATGTGGTCATCAGTGTATGAATCCCACGGCCGGTCGATGTCAAGCGGGCCGGAAGACTGGCCGCCATTGGCGTTGCGCAGGTCCGAGGCGATGCAACGGTATTCTCCCTTGAACTCCTTGATCGGATCGAAGGGGTGGGTTTCTAAACCGGACATCGTCGAGTTCAATCCGCCGCCGGCAATGATCAACAACGGGAACCCGGAACCGGCTTCCTCATAGTGGATACGAACCGGACCCTTTTCGTAAAAGGACATGGCAGTACCTCCTTGCCGAGTCTGTGCACTAAACACGCCCGGCGCTGCGGCCATCGCTGTCATCGCCGCACCCGTTTTTAACATTTTGCGTCTGATCGGATCCATAACTGCGTCCTCCTTACTGTTCAAACGAATTTACTTCAGCTGATCCTGCACCTTGGCAATACCCGCCTTCGCGCAGGCTTCCTCCTGCGGCTGGCCACCAGGCGCGCCGCTCAAGCCGACGGAGCCGATCGCATCATCACCAATCATGATAGGAACCCCGCCGCCAAGCGGAATGACATCCGTTAGACTACGTTGACCGGCTACGTCGCCATCCGCCGTCCGTTTCGCCCATTCGGCAGAGGTCCTACGGAAGGTCAAGGCCGTATAGGCCTTGCGTCGGGCGAGTTCAAGGTTGTGGGGAGACGCTCCATCGCCCTGAAGAAATACTCGGAGCCGGCCTGCGCGATCCAAAACCGCAACCGAGACTCGCGGCGTGCATTCAGTCAGCGCCGTTTCCGCAATTACTAAGGCCATCTTGATCGAAAGGTTCTTCTCGGAGAGTACCTGTGCTCCCGCTGATGAGGATGTTGCAACGAGTGCCGCCAAAACAGGCACGAGGCTCAATCGAACCAACATAAAATCCTCCCGTTTTTTGCTACTGATTGCCGCAAATGCTGGTCGGGGCGCGCTTTTGATGCGCGATTATGTCACGTTCGTTCGAGTAATGACAGCTGTGGACGAAACGACGGAAGTGTTCACTTGTTTTTTACGAGGATCTTCGCAGACCCAGTTTCTTCATGCGCGCTGCAAGCGTACCAGGTTTAATTCCCAGCAACTCGGCGGCTCCACAGCGGCCGTACACTTTCCACTGTGTTTTGTTCAACGCCGCCAAAACATTGGCCCGCTGGGCGTCACGTACTTCCTCCTCAGTCCGCACCTGAACGAATGTGGAATCGCCGAGCCGCTCTGCTCGCAGGGTGGCGTCCGGAGCGGAAGGCAGCTCAAAGAAGATCAGGCCCCCGCGCGCAGTGATGACTGCTCGTTCCACAACGTTCCGCAGTTCCCGCACGTTCCCTGGCCAGTCATATGCTTTCAAGGCTGCCAATGCTGCGGCACTCATGAGAGCAAGCGGCTTATTGAACTCCTTGCAAGCACGTTCGAGGAAGTGTGCCGCAAGCGTCGGAATGTCCGACTTGCGCTCACGCAGCGGGGGAAGGGTAATCGGGAATACATTCAGTCGATAATACAGATCCTCGCGAAACTTTCCCTCTCGGACTTCTTCGGCCAAATTTCGGTTCGTAGCCGCGATAAGCCGAATATCGGTCTTAAGGGTTTTGTTACCACCGACGCGCTCGTACTCTCCTTCCTGAATCGCCCTCAACAGTTTGGCCTGAAGTTCAATTGGAATTTCACCCACTTCATCCAGGAACAGAGTGCCTCCGTTAGCGAGTTCAAAGCGCCCGACGCGGTCCTGGAGAGCGCCCGTAAAGGCACCCTTGACGTGGCCGAAAAATTCGCTCTCGAAGAGGTCGCGCGGGACCGCACCGCAGTTGACCCTGATCATCGGTCCATCACACCGAGCACTGGCTTTATGAATTTCTCTAGCCACGAGTTCCTTACCGGTA
>Ga0075421_100013113_pt1 | contig 10326 bp, 6 predicted proteins | sample SoiMetdeltSBSDD5_FD_75292 | JGI IMG/M metagenome (GOLD analysis project Ga0075421, IMG submission 75292) | Bulk soil microbial communities from a Populus tree surrounding site in Tennessee, USA - Soil MetaG P. deltoides SBSDD5 | ecosystem: Environmental > Terrestrial > Soil > Tree plantation... | reverse complement strand
AACGCGCGTTGAATTTCTTCGCGGATGCCTCCGGCGACGACAACCAGAATGATGAACAGCACGAGGTCGAGCCGCGTGTGAATCAGACTCTGAAAGGGGTTCTCCGGCGCGGTCTGCATCCACGGCGCGATCGCGCGAACGACGCGAATCGTCGTGACGCCGATGACGATGGCGACGAAGGCGAGTGGCACGCCGGCGAGCGCTTCAGCCACAGACGGTCGCGCGCCGATGAAGACATCGCGCGGCCGCTCGCCGTGCACGGCGAGAAAGATCGCGATCAAACCAAGCAGCAGCACCGCGTCCGAAAGAGAAACGACGACGACGTACGTGAGACTGAGTTCACCGTTGGAGCGGAACAAGCCGAAGCCCATTCCGGTAAACGTTGCGGCGAGCGCCAACTGCGTCGGGTAGCCCGAGCAGATCAACACTTCGAGCAACGCCAGGATGCGTTCGGCGAGCGACGGGCCTTGGAGTTCTGCGCGCGGAGGGGGTTCGAGGCTCGAACGCGGTGGCTCGAGGTCCCCGTCAGGGGCCATTCGGCTACAGAGTACCCAACCAAAGGGGTCGGAACCCGACCCCTTTTGCAGATTTGGCTCGAAACTAGCATTAGTTGAGCTTTGGAGGTGTGTTTTCGGCCTCCAGAGTGTAAAAATGACATTGTTGGACAGGAAATGTTACCTATGAGCCTTGTCAGCGACGGTCCCGTTCAGGCGGACGCGCATGCGGCGCATACGGTTGCCGAGCGCGTTTTGATTGTTGAGGACGATGCCCCGGCCAGAGTGGGCCTCGAGCAGCTCGTCAAGAGCTGGGGGTTTGTCGCCGAGTCGGCGGGAGACGGCGAAGAAGCGCTCGAGAAAGTGACGAGCTTCCGGCCCGCCATCGTGATCAGCGATCTGGTCATGCCGCGGATGGATGGCCTCGCGCTGCTTCGCGCGCTGCAGTCGCAGGGCGCCGATGTGACGACGCTGCTGCTGACGGCGCAGGGAACCGTGGAGACCGCCGTCGAAGCGATGAAAGAGGGCGCGTACGACTATCTCACCAAGCCGATCGACATCCCGCGCCTGAAAGTGCTGCTCGACAAGATCGTCGAACGCCAGGAGACGCTGCGCGAAGTCAAAGCGCTCCGGCGTCAGCTCCGCGAGCACGGCACCTTCGGTCCGATGATCGGCAACAGCACTGAGATGCGGAAGATCTATCAGGTTGTCGAGCAGGCGGCGCCGACCAGCGCATCGGTGCTGATTGCCGGCGAGTCGGGCACGGGGAAAGAACTGGTCGCGCAAACGATTCACCAGTTGAGCCCGCGCGCGGCGTTTCCCTTCGTCGCGATCAACTGCGCGGCGATTCCCGAGACGCTTCTCGAGAGCGAGATCTTCGGCCACGAGAAAGGGGCGTTCACCGGCGCGGCCGATCGGCGCCAGGGCTGTTTCGAGCTGGCCGATCGCGGCACGTTGTTCCTCGACGAGATCGGCGAGATGACGCCGGCGACGCAGGTGAAGCTGCTGCGCGTGCTGCAGGAGCGGAAGTTCCGCCGTCTCGGCGGCCGCGCCGAGCAGTCGGTCGATGTGCGCGTCCTTGCCGCAACCAATCTCGATCCCGTCGACGCAGTGCAGAAGGGGAAGCTCCGCGAGGATTTGTACTATCGGCTGAATGTCTTCTCGCTGCGGCTGCCGCCTCTCCGCGAGCGCAAGGAAGACTTGCCGCTGCTCGTGCAGTCGTTTCTGGCCGAGTTCAACAGCCGGAACCAGAAGGCGGTGGCCGCCGTCGATCATCAGGCGATGCGGATGCTCGACCAGTACAACTGGCCGGGCAACGTTCGCGAGCTGCGCAACGTCATCGAGCGCGCGACGATTCTGTCGTCGGGGCAGTTCATCGAGCCGCGTCACCTGCCGCCGTCGCTGTCGAACGAGCCGGCGCCTCAGTATCAACCGCAGGTCGCGCTGGCGCCCGGCACGACGGTCGAGGAAGCGGAACGCCGTCTGATCATGATGACGCTCGAGCACACGCGCGACAACAAGACCCGCGCCGCCGAAATTCTGGGCATTAGCCTGAAAACGCTGCACAACAAGCTGAATAAGCTCAGGCTGCGGCCGAGAAAGAACTAAACTGGGGGGAAGTCATCCCCATGCGTCTCGGCATCAAGGCTAAACAGGTTCTTTACGTCACCTCGATCGTCGGGACGGTCGTGGTGGTGTTGAGCGTGATGCATCTCGCGCGGCTCGCAGAGGTGAGCCTCGAGGAGAGCCAATCGCAGGCGGTGCTCGTCGCGAACGCGATCTTTCAAAGCGCGAGCAACGTCGTGAAGAACGCGCGCGGCAACCCGGCCGATGCCCTGCGCGCCGATCCGGGCCTCCGGTCGATTCTCGAAGCCAGCCTCTATTCGAAAACCGTCACGTTCGCGGCAATCGTCGACACGCAGGGGTTTGCCGTCGCCCACGCCGATCCCAAGCGCGAAGGGCTGCCAGTGACCGGCGCCGCGAACCTCGACCAGCTGCTGGCGCGTCGGCCGATCATGCAGCTGCGCGCCATCTACTCCGATCAGGGGCGAAACCTCGAGCTGCGCAAACCGCTTCTGCTCGACGGCGGCATCGACTTCGGTTCGATCCGAATCGGCGTGTCGACGCTGCTGATTCGCGACGATCTCGACGCCTCGCTGTGGCCCTCGCTCGTGACGGCGTTCATCGCCCTTGCCGTGTCGGTCGTGGTGGCCTCGATCCTCGCCCAACTCCTGCTGCGGCCGATTCATGTGATCCGAAGCGGACTGACGCGCCTCGGACGCGGCGAGTTCGGCGTGCGGCTCGATTTGAACCAGCACGACGAGTTCGGCGAGCTCGGGACGTTCTTCAACACCGTGAGCGCGCAGTTGTCGGCGGATCGATCGCAAATGGCCGATCAGGTCGCGCATCTCGAATCCGCCGTCGAGCGTCTCGAGGACGCCGTGGCCATCGTCAGCCCGAAGGGCGACTTGCTGTTTGCCAACCCGGCGATGCGGGCGCTGCTGCCGAAGGCGGCGCCCGGCGTCCCGCTTGAAACGCTCGTTGGCCGCGACCACCCGCTGGCGCGGCTGGCCGACCAGACGCTCATCGCGCGCGAATCGCGCGGCCCGATTGCGGCGACGTTCCGCGAAAAAGACGAACGGCTGATTCAGACGCACCCGGTGAGCGACGCGGGCGGACAACTGGTCGGCATCATGCTGATCGTGCGCAATCTCGCCTATCTCTCGCAGGTCGAATCAACGGTTCAGTATTCCCGCAAGCTCGCCGCGCTCGGACGCTTGTCCGCGGGCGTCGCGCACGAGGTCAAGAACCCGCTGAACGCGATGATGATCCACCTCGAGTTGCTGCGCCAGCAGTTCACGGTCCACGTGCCGGTCGTCGAGCGGCGCGTGGCGCACGGCGGCACGGTCACCGCGGCGGTGGCGGCAATTGCCCCGCACGTGAACGCCGACCAGGCGATCCAGCACGTGGATGTGATTGCGGCCGAGATCAGGCGGCTCGACGAGGTCGTTCAGGGGTTCCTGAAGTTCACGCGGCCCGAAGATCTCAAGCTCCAGCCGGTGAAGCTGGCAACCCTGCTCGAGGACATCGTGCCGACGGTTCGGCCCGAAGCCGACCGGACCGGTGTCCAACTGATCGTGGAATGCGACCGCGGGCTCGATGTCAACGGCGATCCGGCCATGCTCCGCCAGGCATTCCTGAACCTGGCGCTGAACGCGTGTCAGGCGATGCCCAACGGCGGGACATTGAGCATCCGCGGCACAGCCGAGCGTGGCGGCCGCGTGTCGATCGTCTTCGCCGATACGGGCGTCGGTATCCGGCCCGAGCACCTCAAGCGGATTTTCGATCTGTATTTCACGACGAAGGACAAAGGCAGCGGCATCGGCCTGTCGATGGTTTATCGTACGGTGCAGATGCACGACGGCGAGATCGAGGTTCAGTCGACTCCCGGCAAGGGGTCGTCGTTCCGGGTAGTCCTGCCTCAGGCACGGGGTGAACAATGAGGAGAGCGTTTCCTCTTGGCTTCCTGCCCGTGCTGTTGCTCTCAATCGCCCTATCAGGATGCACACGTGTTCAGGCTCGTGTGAATCCGGAACTGCCGCCGCTCGATGTGCCTGAGCCGCCGCCGCGAAACGTCGAGGTCACCGAGCCCCAGCCGCTGCCTGCAACCGCCGTGCAGGAAGCGCCAACCAGCGCGCCGACGCTCAAGCCGCAGCCGGCGACGCAGCAAAGGCCCGAACCGCCGAGACCCGAACCGCCGCGCGTCGAGCCGGTCGCCCCGCCGGCCGAGACGCCGAAGCCGGTCGAGGATGTTCGCGGTCAACCACCACCGACGCTGCAGACGACCCCGGCGGGACGGGAGGCGCAAGTTGAGGGACAGATTCTCGATACGCTCAGGCGCGCGAGCGCAAGTCTCAACCGTGTGGATTATCGTGCACTGAATGCTGATGCACAGACGCAGTACGATGGGGCTCTGCGATTCATTACGCAGGCGCGCGAGGCGCTTCGCGATCGCAACCTCGTCTTTGCGACCAATCTTGCGGACAAGGCGCTGGCACTCGCCGCTCAGCTTGCGGGCCGTTAAACAGAGCTTGGCACTTCGATTGCTCTACTGGTAGGCAACCTCTTTCCTCCCGCAGTCTGCGGGAAGAAAAAACGCCTGCTGGTTGCTCCCCCCTGTGCACCACGGGAAGCCGTCACAAACGGCTTCCTGCACGCCTCAGCCGCAGCTCATCGACGAAGTAAAGAGTGGCTTCTGAGGTTCCAACTTTCAGCCGTCTGAGTTCTTCTTTTTCCTTTAAGCCTTTTCCTTTTTACTCGGCGACGGCGCGGAAGAGCGCGCCGATTGAGTCTTTCCTGATACACGCACAGCCTTCAACACGTCAACATCTTGCGACTGACCTAAAACAAAGGCACAATATGTAGTGTTTACACGCTTGACAAACGCCCATCGTGGGCTCATATTTGTCCGCCGTAGCGCGAAGCGGCAGAACCGCACGAGAACCTCCCAGCTCTCGATAAACCGCGCATCCAAGGCGATCAGCGGATAAAGAAACCAGGGCGCACGAGTCCGGGGGCGGGAGCGTGATCGCCATTTCGGGGGAGTCGACATGAAAGAAGGCGCTGCCTACCAAGCCGCAGGTGCCGGTCAGCAGTCTGTGGAGAGCAGTGGGACGTACGCTCCGCGCCCCGACACTGGCGATGCGCGCGCCAAGAAGACCGCCCCTGGTCTGGCGTTCCCGCGATTCTTTACGGAGGCCGGCGTCGATCCGTTCGATGAGTTCGAATGGGACCTGCGCGCGGCCGTGATCGGCAACGAGCGCGGCGAAGTGGTGTTCGAGCAGCGCGACGTCGAGATCCCGAAGTTCTGGTCTCAGCAGGCGACGAACATCGTCGTCTCGAAATATTTCCGCGGGCAGATCGGCACGCCCGAGCGCGAGTCGAGCGTCAAGCAGCTCATCGGCCGCGTGGTAAACACGATCACCGACTGGGCGCGGTCGAACAAATATTTCGCGAGCGAAGAGGATCTGCAGGCGTTCAGCGCCGATCTGAAGCATATCCTCGTCTACCAGAAAGCCGCCTTCAACAGCCCGGTGTGGTTCAACTGCGGATTCGAGAAGGCGCCGCAGTGCTCGGCCTGCTTCATCAACTCGGTGCAGGACACGATGGATTCGATCCTGACGCTGGCCCGCACCGAAGGGATGCTCTTCAAGTTCGGTTCCGGCACTGGAACCAACCTCTCGTCGATCCGGTCGTCGAAGGAACTGCTCGCCGGCGGCGGCACGGCGTCGGGTCCGGTGTCGTTCATGAAGGGCTACGACGCGTTTGCGGGCGTCATCAAGTCGGGCGGCAAGACGCGCCGCGCCGCCAAGATGGTGATCCTCGACGCCACACACCCCGACATCGTCGAGTTCATCAACTGCAAGGTCGGGGAAGAACGCAAGGCCTGGGCGCTCATCGACGCCGGCTACGACGGCTCGTTCACCGGTCCGGCGTATTCGTCGGTGTTCTTCCAGAACTCGAACAACAGCGTGCGCGTGACCGACGACTTCATGCGCTCGGTGCTCGACGATGGCGTGTGGGAGACGCGAGCGGTGCTCGAGCCGCACGGCGTCGTGGACACCTACCAGTCGCGCCAGCTGATGCGGCTCATCGCCGAGGGGACGCACGTCTGCGGCGATCCGGGGATGCAGTTCGACACGACGATCAACGAGTGGCACACCTGTCCGAACACGGATCGCATTTACGCGAGCAATCCGTGCTCCGAGTACATGTTTCTGAACGACTCGGCGTGCAATCTGGCGTCGATCAACCTGATGAAGTTCGTGAAAGATGACGGCGAGTTCGACGTGGCGGGTTACAAAGCCGCGATCCGCACGCTCATCACCGCCCAGGAGATCATCGTCGACAACGCGAGCTATCCGACCAAGGCGATCGAGAGAAACAGCCACGATTACCGGCCGCTCGGCCTTGGCTATGCGAACCTCGGCGCGCTCCTGATGTCGCGCGGCCTGCCGTACGACAGCGACGCCGGCCGCGACTACTCCGCCGCGCTGACGGCGCTGATGACCGGCGAGGCCTACGCGCAGTCGGCCCGCATTGCGCGCGACTGCGGCGGTTCCTTTGCCGGATTCGAGAAGAACCGCGAGCCGTTCCTGCGAGTGATGCGCAAGCACCGCGACGCGATGCGCGACGTCAACGCGCGCAATGTGCCGTCCGATCTGTACGCCACTGCCAAGATGTCGTGGGACGATGCGGTGGAGCTCGGGGAACAATTCGGATACCGAAACGCGCAGGCGACGGTGCTCGCGCCGACCGGCACGATCGGGTTCATGATGGACTGCGACACGACCGGCGTCGAACCCGATATTGCGCTCGTCAAGTACAAGAAGCTCGTCGGCGGCGGGTTGATGAAGATCGTCAACCAGACGGTGCCGATGGCGCTCAGAAAGCTTGGCTACACGCCTCCGCAGATTGACGCGATCGTCGGGTACATCGACGTCAACGAGACCATCGAGGGGGCGCCGGGGCTGAAGGAATCACAGCTCCCGGTGTTCGACTGCGCGTTCAAGGCGGCCAAGGGCCAGCGCTCGATTCACTACATGGGCCACATCAAGATGATGGGCGCAACGCAGCCCTTCATCTCGGGCGCGATCAGCAAGACGGTCAACGTGCCGAAGGAAGCGACCGTCGACGAGATCACGCAGGCCTACATCCAGTCGTGGAAGCTCGGGGCGAAAGCGATCTCGATCTACCGCGATGGCAGCAAGCGCACGCAGCCGCTCAACACCTCGAAGGACAAGACCGCCGCAGAGATTGCGGCGCAGGCGGCGGCTGCGAACGTCCTGCCGCGGACGCCCGTCCGCCGGAAGCTGCCCGACGAGCGGCAGGCCATCACGCACAAGTTCGACATCCAGGGCCACGAGGGTTACATCACCGTGGGCCTCTTCGAGGACGGGACGCCCGGCGAGATCTTCCTGGTGATGGCGAAGGAAGGTTCGACGATTTCCGGTTTCGCGGACGCGTTCGCGCAGGCGATTTCCTACGCGCTTCAGTACGGCGTGCCGCTCCAGGCGCTCGTCGACAAGTTCAGCCACGTCCGGTTCGAGCCGTCGGGAATGACGAAAAACCCCGACATCCGCTTTGCGAAGTCGATCGTCGACTACATCTTCCGGTGGCTGGCGACCAAGTTCCTGTCGCCGGAAGCGCAGTTCCACGCCGGCGTGAACCGCAGGGATCTCGAGGACAACGGCCACGCGCTGACGCCCACCGCCGCGGCCGATCGCAACCATCCGGCCGCTTCGGCGGACAGGCCCACGACAGCCGCGGGCGCCAACTTGCATTCGACGATTCAGAATCAGGAAGACGCGCCGCCGTGCTCCACGTGCGGCTCGATCATGATCCGCAGCGGCGCGTGCTACAAGTGCGTCAACTGCGGCAATACCTCAGGGTGCGCGTAGGGAACTTGCGGAGATGTACGCAGGCCCGAGCTTCAGCTCGGGCGTGCCGGCAGAAATAGGGACGTACGTAGGCCCGAGCTTTAGCTCGGGCGCGCCGGCGAGAAGTAAACCTGCGGCGGCTTCCCGTCCCTCAGCGACGCTTTGAACTCGTCGAGCGTCACTCGATCATCGTGGCTTCCTGTTCATGGCGCCAACCGCACGATCGATTCGGGCTCATATGTTAGAGTCCTTTGTCCTCGTCTGTCTTCCTATAAGGAGCACCGGAATGAAACGTGCGTTGCTCGTTACCATGGCCCTTCTGATTGCAACGATGCCGATTCTCGCTCAGGCGCCGGCCGGGCCCACGACCATCGTTCTCGCGATTCAGCGCGGCTACAACACCGTGAAGAACTTCCTGACGCAGGAAGCCGAGAAACTGACCGACGCCGACTATGCCTTCAAGCCGAGCAGCATGTCTGAAGTCCGCGGCTTCGGCCAGTTGTTCGGACACGTGGCCAATGCGCAGTTCAACTTCTGCGCGGCCGCGAAGGGCGTTCCCAACCCGAACCAGGGCAAGGATCTCGAGCAGCTCAAGACGAAGGCCGAAGTCACCAAGGCCCTCGCCGACTCGTTCGCATTCTGCGACGATGCGTATGCGGCGCTGACCGATGCGAACGCGACAGAGCTCGTGACGCAAGGCCGTGGTCAGATTCAGCGCGCCGCGCTCTTGATGAACAACGTCGTGCACAACAACGAGATGTACGGAACGGGTGCGGTGTACCTGCGGGCCAAGGGCATCGTGCCGCCGTCAACCGAGCAGCAGCAGATGGGTCGTGGCGCCGGCGGCGGCCGTGGCCGCGGCGGCCAGCAGTAGCTGCACATCAGCGGTTAACGAACCTCCAGCCCGTCTTCGCGGACAGCGGGCACAACCTTCAACGGGAGGTGCGTCATGGCGTCCCAGGATCGGTCCGCGTTATCGCTCAGCAGAACACCCGTTGAACGTTTCGTCGCCGCGCTTCGCGACGGTGACACGCACAGGGTCCGCGATCTGCTCGAGCAGTACGCGGAAGTACGAGCCGCCATCAACGAACCTCTCAGCTCCTTCGATAGCCGGCCGATCGCGCGGGCGACAAAGAATCTTCCGCTGTTGGATCTTCTGATCTCGTACGGCGCCGACATCAACCTCAAAAGCGCGTGGTGGGCCGGCGGATTCGGCCTGATGGAGTACGACTGCACGCCCGAACAGGCTGCGCCGCTCATCGCTCGCGGTGCCATCGTCGACGTGTTTGCCGCCGCGCATCTCGGGATGCTCGACCGCGTGCGGGAGCTCGTCGATCGCGATCCGTCCTTGGTCCACGCCCGGGGCGGCGACGGTAAGATGCCGCTGCACTGCGCCCGCACGGTCGAAATCGCCGGCTATTTGCTCGAGCGAGGCGCCGACATCGATGCCCGCGACGTGGATCACGAATCGACGCCGGCTCAGTATCTGGTCCGCGACGCGCCGGACGTCGTGCGACTGCTCGTCGATCGCGGCGCCTGGTTCGATATCTTCATCGCGGTAGGCTTGCGCGATACCACTCTGGCCGAGCGTTGCCTGCGCGAAGACCCCGATGCCCTGAATCACCGCAGCGGTCAGGGGCTGTACTCCGTAGCTCATGACGGGAAGAGGGCGGCGACACGTGAAGAAATCGGCAATCGCCGTGGCGATATTTATCGATGGGTGTTCGATCACAACGTGACACCGATTCAAGCCGCCGGCCTCCTCGGTTACCGTGACATGACGGAGTGGCTCCTGAGCCACGCCTCGCCGGCGCAGCGGCTCCTCGCAGCATGCGCGACCGGCGATCGGACTGCCGCCGAGGCCGTGGTCGCGTCGAAGCCTGACGTGGTTGCCGGACTGACACGGGACGAAATGCGGATGATTGCGGACATGGCTCAGGCGAACAACGCTGCGGCGGTCGAGCTGATGCTCGACCTGGGCTTCGATCCGCGGGCGATCGGTCCAGACAACGGGGACGCCCTTCACTGGGCCGCATTTCAGGGCAATTCGGAGATGGTGCGCGTCCTGCTGCGACACAATCCGGCGATTGGCGTCCGCGATGCGGGATACAACGGAACGCCGCTGAACTGGTGCATTTACGGCGCGGTTCGGGGGTGGGCGTGCAGGCGCGGCGACTTCCCGTCGACGGTCCAACTTCTGCTCGAGGCGGGCGAACGCTTCGAACTGTCCGTGCTGCCAACCGGCCGCGACGATGTGGATGACGTACTGCGGGCGCATCTCACTCGTCGGATGTAGGCCCGACCTTCAGGTCGGGCGGTCACCGTGAAGGTCGGGTCGTAACCTCCGACACCCCTCAGAGGGGTGTCAGAGGGGTGTCAGAGGGGTGTCGGAG
>Ga0075421_100013112_pt1 | contig 10326 bp, 6 predicted proteins | sample SoiMetdeltSBSDD5_FD_75292 | JGI IMG/M metagenome (GOLD analysis project Ga0075421, IMG submission 75292) | Bulk soil microbial communities from a Populus tree surrounding site in Tennessee, USA - Soil MetaG P. deltoides SBSDD5 | ecosystem: Environmental > Terrestrial > Soil > Tree plantation... | reverse complement strand
AGCTGCGGCGCCTGGTGCGCGAAATCAACCCCCGCCTCCTTTGCCGCTTCCCGCAAGACGAAGCCGTAGCGGGCGAGCGCGGCGGGAGCGCCAGCGGCGAGCCTAGCCGACTCGCTGCGCGCCGTGAGCCGCTTGATTACCAGCGGCGTCGCCAGCAGCCCGGCGAAAAAAACGAAAAGCAAAACTCTGATCCGCGTCGATCCGCTCTTTTCCGTGTTCATCCGCGGCCTGTTCCTCACCTCGCCCGGAGCGCGTCCCGGAACCGCTCGGGCGTCACGTAGCGCGTGTGATACTCCTGCCAGTCGCGCGCGTGGCGGCGGTAGACGGGGTCGTCTTCTAACCTCCTCGGGGCCGTAGTGTAAGCGCGCATCTTTTGGTCAGGCAAGGGGAGCACCGTCTTGGAGTATGTCGAATTGTAGTCGCCGTCCTTGATCCAGCCGTTGCCGACGAGCACGAAGTCGCGCCGCCATGCCGCGGGCGGCCCGGGCGGGGCGGGGAAGCGGAAGCGCATCTCGTCCCCGGCGTTGACGATCGCGAAGCGGTCGTCAACGCCGGCGAGCAGCTCGCGGATGTCCCCGAAGCGCGTGTAGTAGCCGATCAGATCGCGCCACCTCTGCCCCGTCCCCGCGAGCCGGTCGTAGTCAGGTAGCTCCGGCGAGGAGTCGTCGGCGCGCCGCATGACCGAAAAACCGCGGTGGCGCAACTCGGCCGTCTCGGGGCTCAACCGCTGCGTCCGGATCTCTGAACGGGGCAGCCCCGCCGCCCACTCGAGCTGGTCCCAGAAGACCTCCATGTTGGTTCGCAGCCGCAGCCGCCGCGGCGCGCCCGCGGGGAAGATGCCCGAGAGGTCGACGAGCACCGTCTTGTGCTTGCCGGCGGGGAAGCCGAGGTTGGGGCGCGCGACCTTCCACTCGCCGCGACTATCGGCCACCTCCAGGCTCAGCCCCCGCGGCGCGACGTAATTGTCGCGCTGACTCATGGCGATGTTCACCGTCCCGTCGGTCGGGTGGACGAAGCCGTGGCCGATGAGCCACAGCGGCCCCGAGCGCGGCGCCTCGTCGCCGAGCTCGAGCTCGACGAAATGGTCGCGGGTCACGCCCTGGTACTGGCCGCGCCCGAAGTTGTCGAGGTAGCGGTCGTCGCGCGCGCCGACGATCCCGGAGACGTCGCGGCCGCCGTCGTCCAAGGCGCGGGCGAAGGGGCGTGGCGGCGAGGTCGCGTAAATCCGGAGCGGCGGCGGCGGCACGGCGAAGCGCTCGTCGGTAAAAACCTCGGTGCCCTCCGGGTGGTCGACGACGACGAGCGAGTAGTGGTCGATGTAATAGGTTTCCCAGAGCTCGGCCGTGATCCGCAGGTCGTAGGAGCCGTCGCGCGGGGCGAGCTGATCGCCGCGGATCTTCATCCACTCCTCGGTCTGCTGAATCCCCGCCGTGACCTGCGCGTTGATGTGCAGCCCGAGCGCGGGGCTCCACGGCGCACAATCCTTGACGAAGGTCATGGCCCGGCCGTTGAACGCGAAGAGCGACGGGCAGGAGCCCTTGAGGCGCTGCTCGGCGAGGACCGCCTGGTCGGTCCCGAGCTCGAACTCGGACTGGATCGAGCCGTTCGGCCAGATGATCCGCGCGACGTCGGTCTGCGTCTGCTCGCCGAGCCCGAAGTGGACGAGCGGGCCGGCGATGAGCTGCTTCTGGTAGAGCAGCCCGGCGCGCGCCTCGATCTCGCCGCCGACGCCGAAGGAGTTAATCCGCTGGTCGCCGGTGGCTTTGGCCGCGCGCGGGCGGATCACCTGCCAGTGATAATTCTTCGACCCACGGTTGAGCATGCGCGCGGCTTGGCCATTGCTATCGACACCGACACCGTCGAGCCTCCCGTCACCGTTGAGATCGGCCGCGGAGAAGAAACTGGTCCCGAGGCTCGCTACCGGGCGGGGGAAAGCGCCCCGCGCGTCGCTCGTCCAGGCCTGCGTGCCGGAGGGGGTGGAGGCGATCAGATCGAGGCCCCCGTTGTTATCCAGATCCGCGACGAGCAGACGGCCGGACCCCGGCGGCAAGCGCTCGTCAGCCTCGCCCGTTGCCGGCGCGCGGTACAGCTCCGCCGTCTCCCACTCTTGGCCTTCGTTCTTGTCCGAGAGCCGGAGGAGTGACCCACGGCGGAGCCAGAGGACCAGGTCGACGATCACGTCGTTGTTCAGGTCCGCGGCCGCGAGCGCCAAGGCCGGCTCGGGCAGAGGGGGCGCGGCGCGCTCGCGGAACTGCCCGAGCCGTTCGTTGACGAAGACACGCAACCGGCCCCCGGCATCGAGCAGCGCCGCGTCCGGGTCGCCATCGCCGTCAATGTCGGCGTAAGCAAAGCCGCGCAACTGCGAGGCGCCCGCGAACGGCCGCAGCTCCTTGAACGTCCCGTCGCCGTTGTTTCTCAGGACGAGCGGCGGGCCCTCCCGGGCGCCGACGACGACGTCGAGATCCCCTTCGAGGTCGACGTCCGCGGCCCACGCGCCGGTGTAGGCGGCCGAAGTCACTCCCGGCGACAGCCCCACCCGCGTGGTGACGTCGACGAATTTCGTCGGGCTCTCCTGCCGGTAGATGCGCAGGCCTCCCGCCCCGGTCATGACCAGATCAGTCTTGAAATCGTAGTCCAAGTCGAGCCCGAGAATCCCGTCCGGTAGCGGGCGTGATGACGGCCCGCCGGGAAAGCCGATCCTGACGCCCTCGCCCACGAGAACTTCGCGGCTATTGGCGAGAACGATCGCGGGCGTGCCCTCGCCGTTCAACGAGAGCGCGCCAGCCCATTCCCATTGCCCGTCACTCGCCAGAGGCTCGGCGCCGAACGCCAGCGCCTCATCCGGCGGGGCGGAAGAGAAGTCGGGCATGGGCAGCTTCAGGAAGCGCTCGACGGGGTCTCCGCTCTCCTCATTCGGGGTCTTGATCGCCGCGAGGCTCTGGCGGTACTCGGGCAGGCGGACGAGCACGTTGCGGAGGAAGGCAACCTGGCTCGCCGCGGCGCGCGAGTTCGGCCCGGCGGCGGCGGCCGCGAGCGCGGCGAACTGCGGCTGAACCTCAGCCGGCCAGGAGACAGCGCGCTCGCCGAGGCGGGCGACGGCGCGCCTGAGCGTCTCGGCGTCGCCGCGCTTGGCTGCGATCCGCGTCAGTTCGAGCTGCGCGGCGAGATTCCCCGGCTGCGTTTCGAGGATACGCTCGATGAGGCGCTGCGCCTCGGCTTCGCTGCCCTCGCCGCCCTGCCGCTCGACCTCCTGGGCGAGGGCGTAGGCAGCCTTTAAATTCTTCGGGTCCAGCTCGACGGCCCGGCGCAGCGCGGACATGGCTTCGGGCAAGCGCCCGCGTCTGCTCTCGGCCAGGCCGAGGAGCGAGGCGAGGTGGCTGTTGTCGGGCGCAAGCTGGCGGGCCCGCTCCAGGTTGGCGAAGGCCGCCTCGAAGTCCTGCTGCCGCAGCGCCAGCACACCGAGGTTGGCCCACCCGGCCGGCTCGCCGGGGGCGAGCTGCGTCACCCGCATGAGCTTCTCCTTGGCGCGCACGTCCTCGCTCGAAAAAAGGGCGGCCAGGCCGACGTAGAAGGCCGAGACGGCCTGGCGGTAGGCGTCCGACGACTTCTCGGGCAGGCCTTCACCCCCGCGGCAAGAGGCGGCCGGCACAATCAGGGCGAGCGACAGGAAGATAATCGGGTGTCGAATGCGCATCGGCAGATGACGTGAAAAGGCGCCAAAACTATATCACGCCATTGCGCACAAAGAAAAAGCCCCCGCGAACGGGGGCTCAAGAAGGGGGAATGAGGTGGGATATGATTCCGAGAATACAGTCACCCGACCACCGGCCTGCAAGCACCAGCCCCGCGCAACGCGGGGCCGGCTTGCGGCTCATCTGCGCGAATCCTGGCTGAGGGGGGAGGGCGCAGATGCGATCGAGTGAAGGATTCATCTAGAAAACCTTCATTCTACATATTGTCTATTCAATCTTCGTGCCACGCCGCTCCCGGGCGCCGGGCCGCGACGAAAAGCTTGAGCGCGCACGAATTGCCGGCGCCGGTGGGACGCCGGGGCCGGGCGCCGGGCGGCGCCCGATCTATCCGAAGAGATAGCCGAACTATCCGATCAGATAGATCATCTTGACCTGAAAAAAGCAAACCAGCATCATATGTCGGCGAGGCTCAAGGCATCACTCATCATCAAGATGGCAGTAGAAAAGGATCCCCCGAAGAAGTCCCTGTGGTCGGCACTGGTCCTGCTCGCCGCGCTCGCGCTGTGGGCCGCGCTCGCTGCGCTCGAAGTCTTCCCCGCCTCGGCCTTCCCCTCGCCACTGGACGCGGGCCGCGGATTCATCGAGGAGGTCCGCAGCGGCCGGCTCATTAATGACCTCATCGCCTCGCTCTTCCGCGTCACGGCGGGCTTCGCGCTCGCGGTCGGGCTCGGGCTCCCGCTCGGGCTCTGGCTCGGCAACCGCGGGCGGGCGCAGCTGGCGTTGCTGCCGGCGATCAACTTCTTCCGCAACCTCTCGCCGCTGGCCTGGATCCCGTTCGCCATCCTCTGGTTTGGGATTGGCGACCCGCCGGCGATCTTCCTGATCTTCATGGCCTCGTTTTTCCCGATCGTCCTTGCTACGATGGCTGCGGTCGCGAGCGTCCCGGCAGTCTATTACCGGGTCGCACGGGATTACGGGTTCGCTGACCTGGAGCTGCTCACCCAGGTGACGCTGCCGGCGATCGCGCCGCAGGTGATCACGGCGCTGCGCGTCACAGCCGGGATGGCCTGGGTCGTCGTCGTCGCCGCCGAGATGATCGCCGGCCGGGACGGGCTGGGCTTCGCCATCTGGGACGCGCGCAACGGATTGCGGATGGACCTGCTCGTCGTCGGGATGGCGGTCATCGGAGTGATCGGCGTAGTCATCGACCGCCTCCTCGTCCAGCTCACGCAGATTCCCAGTGTGCGTTGGGGCTATGAGAGATAAGCTGCTCCGCCTGGAAAATGTCTCGCGCTCCTTCGGGGCGGTCGAGGTCCTGAGCCCCCTCTCGCTGGAGATCTCGCGCGGCGAATTCGTCGCCGTCGTCGGCCCCTCAGGGTGCGGCAAGACGACGCTGCTCAATCTGCTCTCGGGTCATGACCGGCCGTCGTCCGGCGCCATCAGGCGCGAGGGCCGGGCGCGCATGGTCTACCAGACGAGCGGCCTCTTCCCGTGGCTGACGGTTGCTGAGAACATCAGGCTCGGGCTGCGTCAGGTCGGGGGTGAGGCGGAGCGGGCGGGGCAGGTGCGGGAGATGATCACGCTCATCGGCATGGGTGGCTTCGAGGGGCATTACCCGCACCAGCTCTCGGGCGGGATGCGGCAGCGCGTCGAACTGGCGCGGGCGCTCGCCGGGGAGACCGACTTGCTGCTCCTCGACGAGCCGTTTTCGGCGCTCGACTACCTGACGCGGCTGCGCATGCGGCAGGAGCTGGCGCGTATGCTCCGCGAGCGGCCGCGGACCGTGGTCCTGGTGACGCACGACATCGAGGAGGCGGCGCAACTGGCCGACCGGGTGATCGTCTTCTCCGAGCGGCCGGCGCGCGTCCGCCGCGAGCTGCGGCTCGCGGCGCCGCGCCCGCGCGACCTGACCCACCCCGAGGTCGTCGACGCCGTCCACCGGATCCTGATCGAGATGGGGCTGGAGAAGAATGCTGAAAACGCGCTGGTCAGCTAAACCGGGCCGAGACAATGAATGAGAGAACACGGATGAGACGGGTGCGACGGATGACCGCGGATCGATCCGCGGTCATCCGTCGCACCCGTCTCATCCGTGTTCTGTTCCCAAACCAACGGAAATCGATATGCTTCGCTCAAACGTCGCGCGCGTGACCCTCGGGGTGATCGCGCTCATCGCCGTCCTCGGGCTGCTGCGCTACAAGCCGTGGCAGCGGGAGGCGCCCCCGGCGAGCCGGGAGCGCCTGGCGGTCGGGTTCCTGCCGGTGACCTGTCATTTGACGTGCCCGGTCACCGACTACGCCTCGGAGACGAGCGCAACGACCCGCTTCGAGTCGCAGCGCTTCACCGACTTCCCGACCATCGTCGAGTCGATCAAGGGGGGGCGCCTGGAGGCGACCTTCATGATCGCCCCCCTGGCCATGAAGCTGCGCGAGCAAGGCGTCCCGGTGAAGATTCTCTATCTCGGCCACCGGGACGGCTCGACGGTCATGGTGCGCAAAGACCTGCCGGCCAAGGACCTGCGCGACCTGCGAGGCAAGACCTTCGCCATCCCGAGCAAGTACAGCAACCAGAATCTGGTGATCCACAAGCTCATGGAGGACCAGGGGGTCAAGCCCGACGAGATCCGCTTCGTCGAGATGCCGCCGCCCGACATGCCCGGCGCGCTGGCCGCCAGGGCGATTGACGCCTACTTCGTCGGCGAGCCGCACTCGGCCAAGGCCGAGATCGACGGGAGCGGCCGCGTGCTCTACCATGCCAAGGACATCTGGCCGCGCTTCATTTCGTGCGTCCTGGTCGCCCACGAGCGGCTCATCCGGGAGCGGCCCGGGGTCATGCGCGATCTGGTGCGCGGCATCGCCGAGAGTGGCGAGTGGGCCGAGACCCACCGCCTCGAGGCGGCGAAACTGGTTTCGCCCTACTTCCGGCAGGACGAGAAGCTGGTGCGCTACGTGCTCACCCAGCCGCCCGACCGGGTCAGCTACCGGATGCTCACGCCGACCGACGCCGAGATGCAGCAGATTCACGATATGGCACTCAAGTCGGGTATTCTGGAACGCCCGATCGAGATGAAGGAGTTAATCGACCGGCAGTTCATCCCGGCCGAAATCAAGCCGGCGGAGATCGAAGCCAAATAGAACGCGGATCAGCATGAGAAGAACGATTATTATTCTTGCGCTCGTCATGACCTCAGCGTGCCAGAAACAACAGGCCCCCGAGCCGGCACCTGCGGCCACCGCAACGCCGGCCGCGAGCGCGCCGCCCGAGGCTACCCCGTTGCCCCCTTCGCCTTCGCCGACCGCGCCGGCGAAGCTCGTGCCGACCGAGTTCGTCGACGTCACCGAGCAGGCGGGTATCCGCTTCCGGCACAACAACGGCGCTTACGGAAAAAAATATCTGCCGGAGACCAACGGGTCCGGCGGAGCGTTCCTCGACTTCGACAACGACGGCTGGCAGGACATCCTGCTCATCAACTCGACCGACTTCGAGGACGCGCCGAAGAAGCGGCGCTCGGTCATGGCGCTCTACCGCAACAACCAGAACGGCACCTTCGTCGACGTGACAGCGCAGGCGGGGTTGGCCCGCCCGATGTACGGCCAGGGCGTTGCGGTCGGCGACTATGACAACGACGGGTGGGACGACGTCTTCGTCACCGCGCTCGGCCAGAACCGGCTCTTCCGCAACCTGGGCACGGGGAAGTTCGCCGATGTCACCGCGAGGGTCGGCCTCCAGGGGCCGCAGCACTTCTCCGCGAGCGCGGCGTGGGTCGATTACGACAAGGACGGCCGGCTCGACCTGTTCGTCTGCAACTACGTCGACTGGGCGCCGGAGAAGGACGAGTTCTGCTCGCTCGATGGGACGAACAAGAGCTACTGCACCCCGGAGAAGTACCCGGGGCAGAGCTCGCGCCTCTACCGCAACGCGGGCGCCAGGTTCGTCGATGTGACTGAGGCGGCTGGCCTGCTCGACCCTTCGGGGAAGGCCCTCGGCGTGACGGTCCTCGACTACGACCGGGACGGCTGGCCCGACCTCTTCGTCGCCAACGACACGCAGCCGAACAAGCTCTACCACAACAGCGGCAAGGGCACGTTCGTCGAGACGGCCGTCGGCGCCGGCGTCGCCTTCAGCGAGGAGGGGAAGGCGCGCGGGGGGATGGGCACAGACGCGGCCGACTTCGACGGCTCGGGCTACCCGAGCATCATCGTCGGCAACTTCTCGAACGAGATGCTCGCCATTTTCCGCAACCAGGGCAGGGCCGAGGGCCTGTTCATCGACGAGGCGCCGGCCTCCCCCGTTGGGCAGGCGACCATGTTCTCGCTGACCTTCGCGACCTTCTTCTTCGACTACGACCTCGACGGTCTGCCCGACATTTTCATGGCCAACGGGCACGTCGCTGACGACATCAACAAGGTGCAACCGAAGATCACCTACGCCCAGCGCCCGCAGCTCTTCCGCAACGAGGGCAAGCGCAAGTTCGTCGAGGTCTCGCGCAAGGCGGGCAAGCCCTTCCAGCGCGCGGTCGTCGGGCGCGGCGCGGCCTACGGCGACTACGACAACGACGGCGACCTCGACGTGCTGCTGACGACCAACGGCGGCCCGGCTTACCTCTGGCGCAACGAGGGAGGCAACCAGAACCGCTTCGTCCGCTTCAAGACCGTCGGCGGCGCCTCGAACCGCGACGGGATCGGAGCCAAGGTGACGATCCACCTCGCCGACGGGACGCGCCAGTGGCGGACGGTGCACAGCGGCTCGAGTTACTGCTCGCAAAGCGAGCTGCCGCTCGTCTTCGGGATCGGCCGCGCCGACAAGGTCGAGCGCGCCGAGGTCGAGTGGCCGAGCGGGAAAGTCGACAAGCTCACCGATCTGGCGGCGAACCAGCTCCACGTCGTCAAGGAAGGCGGGGGCATCGTCGAGAGCAGGCCGCTGCCGCCGCCGGCGTCGCCCGCGCCCACGCCGACGGTCGCAGCGGGGCAATGAAATGGCCCACGGATGAGACGGATCGAGCGGATCAGCGCGGATTCTGGAGGAAGGTGGTGAGGCGGTCCGGGTAATCGGTGACGATCCCGTCGACGCCGCGGGCGAGCATGCGGGCGAAGGTCGGCTCGTCGTTGGCCGTCCAGACGTAGAGTTGCTTGCCGTTCCGCTTGACCCGGGCGGCGAGGCGGTTGAAGCAGACCCCGACCTGAAGGCTGAGGACGCTATAGTTGACGCGCCGCAGGGCTATCCAGACGCGCGGATCGAACGTCTCCGCCCCGAGAATCACTCCGATCTCCACATCGCTGACCTCGTCGCCGAGCCGGCGCATGAGACCTATATTGAACGAGGCGAGCAAGACTTCGTCCCGGCAGCCGCGCTCCCGCACCAGCCGGAGCGTCTCGCCGGCCGCCCGCGGATCTTTGATCTCCAGGTAGAGACGGGCGCGGCCCCGCGCCAGGTCAAGGGTCTCCTCCAGCGTCGGGACCGGCTCGCCTTTGCCGGCGTTCGCTTTACGCACCTCCCCGAGACTCATCTCTGAGACGCGACCCCGGAGGTCAGTCGTCTGGCTCAAGTCATCGTCGTGAATGACGACGACGCGGCCGTCGCGCGTGGCGTGCAGGTCGAGCTCGATCATCTCGGCCCCGAGCCGGATCGCCAGCTCGAAGGCCCGCAGCGTGTTCTCCGGCTCGGCGGCCGAGGCCCCGCGATGGGCGATGACGAGAGGGAGCATGAGGGCTTACTTCACTTGAAACTCGCGCGACCCGAGGATCAGGGCGGTGAGGTTGCCAAGCAGTTGGTCGGCCTGCTGGCGCGCGGCGCGGTCGTCGTACCTTGCCGGCACCACCTTGTTCTGTGCCTCGGTCAGGACCCGGGTCAGGTGCTGGCGCGTCTCGGCCGAGACGTCGCTGTGGACGAGCAGCGCGATGAGTCGGTCGAGAGAGTCGCTCCCCAGGCCCTGGGACGTTGGGTCGAGCAGCCGCTTGGGGTCGAGACGCGTCCCGTTGATCCGGTTTTGGGAGAGGGCGAGGGCGAAATTCATGCGTTCGAGTAGCGTCGCGGCGCTGACCCAGCGGGCCGACTCCTCTGGGTAGCCGGTCGGCGGCTGCTGGAGGTAGAGCGGCTCACCCATGCGCGCGACCCACTGGATGAGCGGCTGCGCGCCGTCGGTCGCCGCGCCCGTCGCGCGCAAGGCCGAGGCGGCGACCTCGAGCGGCGACTTGACCTTCGCGCGGTAATACTTCGGCGAGTAGAACTCGGGCGCGGTGAGGATCGCCCGGACAACCTCGCGGATGCTGCCCTCGGTCTGCGTGAAGACCGAGGCGACGTGCTCGACGAGCGCGGCCGGGGGCTCGTCGGCGACGAAGCGCTGGCAGAGCTTGCGCGCGATGAAGCGCGCGGTCGCGGGGTGGCGCGAGAGCATGTCGAGCACGCGCAGCCCGTCGTCAACCCCGCCGCCGGCCGGGAGGCGCATCCCGAGCACCGTTTTCCCGCCGCGGTCGTGCATGCGCGGTCGGAAGATGAACATCGGGTTGGGTTGCTGCCCGAGCGACCAGCCGGTGAAGCAGCGCGCTACCTCCTGCACGTCCTGCTGCGTGTAGCCCCCGTCGACTCCGAGCGTGTGCAGCTCCATGAGCTCGCGCGCGTAGTTCTCGTTGAGGCC
>Ga0075421_100013111_pt1 | contig 10326 bp, 7 predicted proteins | sample SoiMetdeltSBSDD5_FD_75292 | JGI IMG/M metagenome (GOLD analysis project Ga0075421, IMG submission 75292) | Bulk soil microbial communities from a Populus tree surrounding site in Tennessee, USA - Soil MetaG P. deltoides SBSDD5 | ecosystem: Environmental > Terrestrial > Soil > Tree plantation... | reverse complement strand
AAGGAGAAGTTCGTGCGCGACTTCGTGGCCGCGTGGGACAAGGTCATGAATCTCGATCGATTCGACGTTGCCTGATTCTCAAAGTATGCGGTAGGCAGTAGGCGGTAAACGCATACTGTCTACTGCCTACTGCACGGCATGTCGAGAAGGCAGCGGCCCTCTTCTGAAGTCCTCGTCGTCGGCGCTGGTGCGGCAGGGATCGCTGCCGCGCGCATGCTGCATGAGCAGGGTGTCAACGTCGCAGTCATCGAGGCTCGCAACCGCATCGGAGGACGAGTCTGGACGCTCCACCCTGCGGACGCTCCACTCCCCATCGAACTGGGGGCTGAATTCATCCACGGGCGCGCGCCCGGCCTCGACCAGTTGCTTGCCGACGCGTCGCTTACGCAGCTCGACATCGGCGGCCGCCGCTTCCATGCCGGAAGAAAGCAGCTGCGGCCATTCGATGACTTCTGGGAACGTCTCGATCGCGTTATGCGGCGTCTCGATAGCAGCGTCCAACCAGATCGGAGCTTTCACGACTTTCTCGCGCGGCGACCGGGAGGCAGGCGGCTGGCATCCGATCGAGCTCTGGCACGCCGATACGTCGAAGGCTTTCACGGCGCTGACCCGCGCCTGATCAGTGCGTCGGTGATGGCGGAAAGCGGTAGCCCCGGCAACGACATTCAGGAGCGTCGGTTGCGGCGGGTCGTCGGCGGTTACGATCGCGTGCTTGCATGGCTGGCCGCGCCGATCCGCGGTCGGATACGCCTGTCATCAGTCGTTACGTCAATTCAGTGGGAACGAGGCGCTGTATCGATGGCTATTCGCAGCCGCACCGGCGGACGACTCCGCCGCATCAACGCACGCACGGCCATCATCACTATTCCTCTGGGCGTATTACAGGCGCCGGTCGGCTCGAACGGCGCGATCCAGTTCATCCCCGAACTGCGCGAGAAGAGGGACGCGCTGATGAAGCTCGCTGCCGGCTCGGCCCTGCGAGTCGTGCTGCAGTTTCGGAATGGCTTCTGGACGTCGGATCAATTCGCGAAGCGGCGTCATGCTGATGATCTTCATGCGATGAGCTTCCTGCACAGCGCAGACGATGACTTCTCAACGGTGTGGACGACTTATCCGGTCACAGCGCCACTGCTCGTCGCCTGGAGCGGTGGAAGACGCGCGCGTGAACTCTCGAGTCTCACGCGAGGGGCGATCATCGAACGTGCGGTCGACGCACTCGCGCGCCAGATGGGGACGGCGCGCCGTCGTCTGCATCGTGAGTTGAAGACTGCGTGGACTCATGACTGGGAGAACGACCCGTACGCCCGCGGCGCGTACAGCTACCAGGTCGTCGAAGGAGCGACAGCGCCGTCTGCGCTCGCGCGGCCGTTGGAGGGCACTCTGTTCTTCGCGGGTGAGGCCACCGACACATCCGGCGCGACGGGAACAGTCCATGGAGCCATTGCAAGCGGACGGCGTGCCGCGTCACAAGCGATGCGTGCTCTCGGCCTGGGTTAGCGGGCGAGAAGAGAACCCACTGTGCCAACCTCACGTTGGTAAGCTAGAGCGTGATGTCGCAGAATCAAGCGGGACCCGACTGGGGGCGAAGCGTGGGCGCGGTGGTGGCGGGATTCATCTGCACCGCGCTGCTCTCAGTGGGCACTGACGCCTTCATGCACGCGCGCGGCATCTTTCCACCGTCAGGCGAAGCGATGTCCGATGGACTCTCTGTGGGCAGCGACGTATCGGTTGGCGTTCACCGTCCTCGGTGGTTACGTGACCGCTGCGCTGGCGGCGCGGAGGCCGATGGCACACGTTCTCATCCTCGGCTCCATCGGCGCTCTCGCGGCGACCGCCGGCGCGGTCGCAACGTGGGATGCCGGGCCGGAGTTTGGACCGCACTGGTATCCCGTCCTGCTGGTCGTCACCGCCTTGCCGTGCGTCTGGGCCGGCGGCACGTTGCGGATGCGTCAGCATCGAGCGACATGACGAAGACCTAGAAAAGCGCCAGCGGATTGAGCGGCGATCCCGTGCCTTTCTCGACGCGCAGCGGCGCTGCCATGAACAGGAACTCGTAGCGATTCACGCGCCTCGCTTCCTCGACGGCTCTTTCGAAGTCGAGGTTGTCGAAGATGCTGACGCCCATGGCCACGAGCGCAAGCTGGTGAAGTCCCACGCCCTGGGGCAGGCCTGAAGGCGAGACGTCGTTCGGCCCATCGGCGCCAATGAACGCGACGCCGCGCTCCTTGAGAAAGTACGCGACGTCAATGTGGTAACCGGCGAACCCGGTGGCGTTGGGCCAGGGACCCAGCGCCGCGCGGCGCTTCCACCGGCCCGTGTAAAGGAGGATGACGTCGCCGGGCGAGACCTTCACCCGCTGCATTCGTTCCAGCGCCTCGAGGTCCTCACGGTGGATGGCGGTTCCCGGTTCCAACCAGCCTTGTGGGGTGGCCTTGCCGGGCAATCGCGTGGCGTCGAACAGGATGCCGCGCGTCACGACGCCGTCTTTCAACGCGTTGATGCTGCCGCGAGGGCAGCCGCCGGCCGCCTTGATCTCCTCCACCGACACGCCGTTGTAGCCCTTGCCGTCCACCATGATGTGGCAGTCCACGGCGTCGAGGTGGCTGTGAACCACGCCATGGTACGTGCCCGTGTACTGGTAGCGGTCCAGCGCGACGTTCGGAGCAACGGTGACGAGCGCACGGTCCAGGAACGTGGGAGTGTCCGCCGCCTTCTCCTGCGGCACGTCGTGCGACAGCGAGACCACCCGTCCCTCTCGTGCGACCGCCAACGCCTGTTTCCGCTTCGCGGGCGTGATCAGATTGGCAGCGCCCAGTTCATCCATCGCTCCCCAACGGCCCCAGTTCGACAGTTCCTTCATCGCTCGACGAAAGTCATCTTCAGTCGCGATCGTCGGCCTCGCGTTCTGTCCCCAGACGAGTTGACTCGCCACCACACCGACCAGGCCGACTCCGACGATGGCACTCAGCAGACGAAAAGCGATTCGCATGAAGTCAATCCTCTCGTTCAGCAGCTGGCGCGGGGAATCACGGAATCAGTCTCTATCGAGTCCGGCCGTCCAGTTGACGATGACTGAGTAGGGTGTGGGCGCGCCCGTGGCGGAAGGAATCACCATGAGAAAACGGCCATCGGGAGCGATGTCGTAGCGACGGTCTCGCGTTGGCTGCGCGCGGTTGACCGTCAGCGGTGTCTGGAATAGCTCCACGGGACGACCGGCAGTGAATGGCGGACCGCCGATGGCGACCGACATCAGCTTCCCGTCGAGACTCAGGTAATACAGCTCGCGACCGTCGCGCCGCCACTTCGGCTCGACTCCACCGTCTGCGCTGATCTGCCATTTGCCGCCACTGGCATCGGGGAATGTCTGGACGACGATCTGATATGTGCCGGATTCGTTGGTAGAGTAGGCGACGGAGTCGCTGTTCGGCGACACGCGCGCCTGGAACTTGTCGAACCCGGTCTCGAGCAGGGGAGTCGGTTTCCGATCGCCGAACGTCGGCAACAGCCACGTGTCGTAGCCGGAGCTGTTCGCGAGTTGTCTCAAGCGGGAGAAGACGATGTATTTGCCGTCGGAGGACCAGTTCACCGGAATCGACGGCAGGTCACCCGAAGGCAGCACCGTTTCCGTGCCGGTGCCGGTCGAAGACTTTTCATAGATTCTGTTCACAGCGTCCCCTGACGCTCGGTTTGATGCGAACGCCAGCCGACTGCCGTCCGGCGACCACGAGGCCGTCCAGTCTCTGCCGGGGTCGAACGTAATGGGCTGCGCAACAGAGCGCTCGAGGTCGACGACCCAGATATCCTGGTTGCCGTTCGTGACGATATCGACCGCTGCGCGATCACCCTTCGGCGAGATGTCCACGTTCCCGTAGTTCGCCTCGACGCCCACTTGTCCGAGCGACTTGCCGTCTCGGCCGAACCAGAGAAGCTGCCTCCCCGCCCTTGGCGTAGCCTTGTGGTAGAACAACAGGCCGGTATCAGAGGCCATGAAAGTACCATCAACGTTGTCCGCAACGACGATGGGATTCCCTTGTGGCTGACCCATCGCATCGACGCGCTGCGCGCTCAACCTCCCTTCATTCATGTACAAGAGGTGTCCGGAAGGAACGTACGTCATTCCGTTGAAGTTGTTCGGTGCAATCGCGATGACCCGGGTGGGCGATTCAGTCCCGTCGAGTGATGCGCGGAAGATTCCAGAGTCCTCCGCTTTTCCTGCGACCGCCACATACAGGAAGTGTTGGTTGTCAGGGAGGAATACGGGTAAGCCGTGCACGAGCTCCTTGCGGCCGGCGTCGAGTTTAGTGACAGGGGTCACGTCGCCGCCCGAGTCCGACAGGCGAACGATGATGTTGTCGCTCGTGCGCGCCAGAAGGAGCACGCCGTCGCGATTCCAACCGCCGCCCCGCAGCCCCCCCACTGAGCCGAGCGGCCGCGATGAGCCGCTTGCGAGATCGAACATCCGCAGTGTGCCATCTGCCAGCGTAACCAGCCGCCGGCTATCGGGCGACCAGATGGTGAAGTTGACGTTCTCAGTACTGGGAATCTGTTGAGCGCCGTCCGAGCCAATCGGTCGAAGCCACGCCGCGCGCTTTCCGTTCGCGGGCTGAGTGGCGTACGTGATCCACTTTCCGTCAGGGGAGACGATCGGCGGCCCCACCAGGTCCGACAGTGGTATCTCGAAGCGCATCTGCGCAGGCGGTTCAGGCGTACTGCGAAGAGCGAGCGCGGCAAGGATGCCTGCTCCCAGGACGATGATGGCGAGTGCGGCCAGAAGCAGCGCCATTCCTCGCGGACGTCGAGACGCTGTCGCGATGGGAGTTGTTGTCGGGACGGCGAGCGGGCCGTCGAGGAAGAGTCTCGTATCGCCGATGTGCTGAAGACGCTGGCTACTGTTCTTGTTCAACGCGGAGGTGAGCAGCAGTCGAATCGAGGCGGGTGTGCTCTTCGGGAGGAGGTCCAGGTCTGGCGGCGTGGAGACGATGCTGGCCAGGACATCGGTGATGGTCTCACCTGTGAACGCCTGTCGTCCCGTGAGCATCTCGAAGAGCACGCAGCCGAACGCCCAGATGTCGGTGCGCGAATCGACCTCCTTGCCGCGCGCCTGTTCGGGCGACATGTAGCCGGGAGTGCCGACGATGACACCTGCGACTGATCCGCCAGCGACGGTAGCCGCGGTCGTCACATTGAGATCGGAGGTCCTGGGCCCGAGCGCTTTTGCCAGCCCGAAGTCGAGCACCTTGACGGTTCCGCTGCGTGTCAGCTTGATGTTCGCCGGTTTCAGGTCGCGATGAATGATGCCGCGTTCGTGGGCCGCGGCGAGGGCGTCGGCAATCTGTTTCGCGATGCCGACCGCCTCGTCGAATGCGAGCGGTCCCTGCTTGAGTTTCTCCTCGAGTGTCTCGCCCTCAACCAGCTCCATCACGATGCAGGTCGACCCGTTCGCCTGCTCGAGGCCGTAGATCTGCGCGATGTTCGGATGGTTCAGTGAGGCGAGGACCTGCGCCTCTCGCTCGAACCGAGGAAGGCGGTCGACGTCGTTGGCGAAGTGCTCGGGGAGCAGCTTCAGCGCGACGTCGCGTTGCAACCGTGAGTCGCGACCGCGAAACACGACGCCCATCCCTCCTTCTCCGAGATGGGCGGTGACCTCGTAGGGACCGATGCGCGAACCAGGGGCGATCGCCATGCGGTCGCGATTATACGCGGCGTCACTCGTGGCGTAGCGCGACCAGCGGATCCATTCGGGCGGCCCGGCGGCCTGGTACGAACGCCGCGGCAACACCGACCACGGCGGTCACGGCAGCGATGGCCAGCAGCGCCACCGGGTCGAAGCTCGGGCGATACACCGAGAGGCTTCCGATACCGATGTCCGCCGATCCCGACCCCGCGCGCATCACCAGCATGAGCAGCACCGTGAGAACGAGACCGATGCCCGTGCCGACCCCGATCAGTCCCGCTACGCCTCGCGCGATGCTCCAGACCACCTGCTGACTGCGCGCGCCGAGCGCCATGCGAACGCCGATCTCACGCGAGCGCCTCGCGACCGCAAAGGCCACGACCGCATAGAGGCCGATGCTGGCCAGCACCAGACCGAGGCCGCCAAGGGCACCGAACAGCGTGGCGATCGCATTCGGTACTGCCAGCGAGCTCTCCAGCTTCTGCGCCATCGTCTGCGCCGTCATCACCGGCAGCGTGATGTCTACAGCACGCAGTTCGCGCTGCATCGCCGCGACAAGTGGTGCAGCGTCGCCCGACGTCCGCGCGATGACCGTGGTCGGCAGCGCGACGGACTGGAGGTACGAGGTATAGAACATCGGCGATATGGGATCGAGGACGTCGTCGTCGAAGTCTCCCGTGCCCGTATTGCGCACGACGCCGATCACCTCCGTCCACGAGTTGGGATCGTTCGCCGACCGGAATCGCCGGCCGATCGCGTTCACGGCGCCAAAGTATTGCCGCGCCATTCGCTCTGAGATCACCGCGACGCGCGGCGAGTCCGCGCGGTCGCGCTCGTCGAACACGCGGCCGTGCAGCAGCGGGATGCGCAGCGTGTCGAAGAAGCCAGGTGCGGAGGCGATCGCTGCCGCTTCGAGCGTCGATCCCTTCTGGCCGTCGCCGCTATCGATGACGATCGCCACGCCATTGACATCCATAGGCAGGCCGCGCAACAGCGCGGCGGATTGGACGCCAGGGATTGCTGCGATCCGGCGAAGCAGTTCGTCGAATACCCTCCTTGCGTCCGGCTCCGAGTAGCCGGCGAACCGTAGATCCGTCTCGAGCATCGCCACGCCGTTGACGGCATAGTCAACGCGCTGCGCTCTCGCAGCTGCTGCCGCCTGGAGGAAGACGCTCGTGCCGCCGAGCAGCAGCACCGAGACCGCCACCTGAAAGACGATCAGCGCGTTCTTCAGGGTGAGCCGACGATGATCAATTGGCTGCAGCCCTTCGTCACGCAGTGTCGTCAGGAGATCGACCCTCGTGGCCTTGAGCGCCGGCGCCAGGCCGAACACGGCACCCGTGACCTGCGACAGCACGATCGCAAAGGCGAGCACGCGGTAGTCCACTGTCAGATCCACTCTGAACGGGAAGTCGATCCCTTGCAGCGCTCGCATGCCCCACCACGCCAGGATGCAGCCGGCAATGCCACCCGCCAGCGAGAGCAGCAGGCTCTCGATCAGCAGGTGCCGGACAAGCTGACGCCGCGTGGCGCCCATGGCCAGCCGCACCGAGACTTCTTTGGCGCGCGCGGTGCCCCGGACCAGGAGCAGGGTGGCCAGGTTGCTGCACGCGATGGCGAGGACGAGGCCGACGATGACGAGCACAAGCGAGGCGATCACCATGAACGGTCCGTCTGCCTGCGGGTGGATCCGCACGTCCGTCGAGGCAACGACCGTGATGCCTGGGCCCACCGCAAATTCGCCCTCGGCGCGAAACTGATCCGGATACTCGGCCGCGAGCCGCTGTGCGAGCACGTCCATCGCCGCTTTGGCCTGCGCGAGAGTGACGCTCTGGCGCAGACGGGCTTTCACGAGGAAAGGTGCGTGGATCGTAGTGGGGTCGCCAGGAGGAAGGTTGACGAAAACCGCAGGCACCGCCGTGATCGGCAGCCAGAAGTCCGTGCCGAGACCGATGTCCACGGTGCCGCGGTGACTGGCCGGCGCGATGCCGACGATCGTCACCGGACGGCCTTCGATCCGGATGATGCGTCCGACGATGGATGGGTCCGCACGGAATCGCCTGGTCCACGCCTGATACCCGAGAACGGCGACGAGCGGAGCCCCGGGCCGTTCCTCCGTCTCGTCGAACCAGCGGCCGAGCGCCGGACGCAGTCCCAGGGTGTCGAGATAGGTCGCCGTCGCGAACTCGACGACCGCATCGCGGACGGCGCCGTCGTAGAGATAGCGGGCGGGGTTCGGCATGCTGCCGGCCATCGTCGCCGCAAAGACGTCGGTGTACTCCGCGATCTCCTTGTAGGCGGAATACGAGGTGACGACGAGCGGCCTGCCGGCGCGGTCGTTCTGATAGATGTTGACGAGGCGATCGGGGTCGGCGAGCGCCTCGTTACGGAACAGGACCGCGTTCACGACGCTGAAGATAGCGGTGTTGGCGCCGATGGCGAGGCCGAGGATCAGTATCGCCGCCGTGGTGAAACGCCAATCGCGAACGAGCCGACGGATCCCCTGTCGCGCGTCGCGCACGAGCGCGTCCCATCCGGCGGTCCCGCGCGCGTCGCGGGAGGCTTCCTTGATCTGTTCGACGCCGCCAAACAGACGTCTTGCCTGGAGGCGGGCTTCCCCCTGAGACAGGCCTGTCGCCTGCAGACGCTCGGTCTCTCGGTCGAGATGGAGCTGCAACTCCTCGCGCAGGTCGGTTTCGCGACTGCGACGAAAGAAGATGGATCGGAGCCGGCTGCGGAGGATGTGCCAGGTGCGCACGGCTACGTCCTTTGCAGAACGAGGTTGACGCCAGCGGACAGCCGCTCCCATTTCGCGACTTCAGCCTCGACTTGCTTGCGACCCGCCTTCGTCAGCGCGTAGAAGCGCGCTCGGCGGTTGTTCTCCGACGCACCCCACTCGGCCGTGATCCACCCCTGATGCTCGAGCCGGTGCAGTGCGGGATAGAGCGAGCCCTGCTGAACGCGCAGCAGGTCGTCGGAAATCTGTTGAATACGCTGAGCGATCGCCCACCCGTGCATTGGTGCGAGGGCAATCGTTCGCAGGATCAACAGGTCGAGGGTGCCTTGCAGGACGTCGGTCTGGTCGCTCATCCGCCTCCGCTGAAGCTTCGGCGGACAAGTCCGCCTCTCTTGTAGATTAGCCAAGGGAGAAGACGGATGGAAGGCGGAAAAGGTTCCCCGGACCCTGATACAGTGTGCGCCCATGAAAACACGATTGCTGCTCGTCCTCACCGCGCTCGCGATCGCCACTCCGTCGTTCGCGCAGCTTGCGAGTCCCAACGGAACGGGTGCTGCGCTCGGCCACATCCATATCAATGCCGTGGACGTCGATGCCCAGACACGTTTCTGGACGAGCGTCGGCGGTCAGATCGTGCAGCGAGAGAAGCTCACGATGGTGCAGATTCCTGGTGTCTACATCCTGGTGCGGAAACAGGATCCGACCGGCGGCACCAACGGATCGGTGCTCAACCACTTCGGGCTCTACGTCAAAGACTTCGCCGGAGAGTCCGCGAAGTGGAAGGCGGCCGGACTGAACTGGGAGCCGAACAAAGATCCGAAGGTCGCCCAGGGATTCCTCACTGGACCTGACGGCGTCCGCGTCGAGATCTACGGAAACGACGCGCTTCCCACCGCGCTACAGATGCATCACATCCACCTGATGGTCGCGGATCCATCGGCCGCACAGAAGTGGTACGGCCAGCACTTCGGTGCGACGCCGGGGAAGCGGCTCACTTTCGAGACCAGTACTGTTCCCGGAACCGAGATCGCGCTGGGCAAAGCTGATGCGGCGCTGGTGCCGACCAAAGGGCGGTCCGTCGATCACATCGGTTTCGAAGTGAAGAATATCGATGCATTCGTCGCGAAGCTGCAGGCTGCCGGCATCAAGACCGATGCGGCGATTCGCAGCAGCACCAATGCGTCCGGTCTGCGCATCGTGTTCATCACCGATCCGTGGGGCACTGAAATCGAACTCACGGAGGGTCTGGCGACGACGCCGATCGCGGGCGGCCCCTCGACTAAGCTGGGGGCAGGCAGCAGATAGCGACCATTCCCGCACGTCCCTCGACGCAGCTCGGGACGCCCTGAGCCCGAGTCGAAGGGCGGGGTGTGCGCAAGGAGGCACTGTGACTAGCGAGGCGGAGTCACATGCTCGTCGGTCGGCGGCGCCGCCTCGCTAGAATCATTGCAGGATGCCTGGGATTTTCATCAGTTACCGCCGAGAGGATTGTCCTGGTCACGCCGGCCGCATCTTCGATCGGCTGCGGAGCCGCTTCGGGAGCGACGTCGTTTTCATGGACGTGACGGCGATTGAAGCCGGCGTCGATTTCGTCGACGTGCTCCACAGGGCGGTCGGCTCGTGCGACGCGCTGCTCGCCATCATCGGACCGCAGTGGTTGTCAGTCACGCACGACGGCAAGCGTCGTCTCGACGATCCCCGTGATTTCGTGCGTCTCGAGATTGCCGGCGCGCTCGAGCGCAAGGTTCGCGTGCTGCCGGTGCTCGTCGAAGGCGCATCGGTTCCGCCAACAGAGGACCTGCCCGCCGACCTGCAAGCCTTGACGCGCCGCCAGGCAATCGAGTTACGAGACGCGCGCTGGGACGATGACATCGATCGGCTGGTCGAAGGGCTCGAGAAGTTCCTGAAGGTAGGC
>Ga0075421_100013108_pt1 | contig 10328 bp, 9 predicted proteins | sample SoiMetdeltSBSDD5_FD_75292 | JGI IMG/M metagenome (GOLD analysis project Ga0075421, IMG submission 75292) | Bulk soil microbial communities from a Populus tree surrounding site in Tennessee, USA - Soil MetaG P. deltoides SBSDD5 | ecosystem: Environmental > Terrestrial > Soil > Tree plantation... | reverse complement strand
GTCAGCGGGAACCGGATGCTGATAGATCGGTTGCTCTGGCAGGTCGAGCAATGGTCGCCCGTCGGCGCCACACACCGGGCAGCCTGGTTGATCGGCGAGATTGCCGGGCACGGTCACTCTATGTCCTCCCAGCGAAGCGGTTCACCCCGAGCAAGATCCCGCCGCGCGCGCCGTCCGACGACCGAAGGCAGACTGCGCGGCGGCAACCCCAGACCGGGCCGTATCGCGCGAACGTGACTGGCTTCGATCGATTCGCCGGCCGCTACGGGACGGACGATGAAAAGAGATCGCGCATGCTCAGCGCCCGGGCGACGTGCTTGCGTCAATACGTCAGCATCGCCCAGTGCCTGCCAGGTCTGGCGCACGGAGCGGACCAGGTGTGCGAACTCCTCGGGCTCCAGTGAGAACTCGGCGTCCGGCCCTCCGTCGGCTCTCGACCGTGTGAAGTGCTTTTCCAACACCACGGCGCCGCGCGCAACCGCCGCCACCGCCGCGAGGTCACTCAGACTGTGGTCAGAGAGCCCCACCGCGCAGCCGAAGGCGGCGAGTCGGTCAAGCGCGCGCAGGTTCATGTCTGCCACGTCTGCCGGGTACTGTGAGACACAATGCAGCAGCGCGAGGTCGCGGCAGCCCGCCTCATGCAGAACTCGAAGTGATACCTGAATATCCGACAGGTTCGCAATGCCGGTGGAGACGAGTACTGGACGACCGGTGGCCGCAACCGCCTTCAGCAGGGGATCGTCACAAATTTCGAAGGAGGCGATCTTGTAGGCAGGGCAATTCAGACTCTCCAGTAATGCAACCGCCCGTTCATCGAAAGGTGAGCTGAAGACGGTGATGCCGGAGTCGCGCCCCACGCGAAACAGGCGTTCGGTGCAGGCGGCAGGCAGCGCTATCTTGCGATAGAGCTGATAGTAGTTCAGGCCGGTCCATGGCGGCGTCCGGATGATGAACTCCGGCCGATCGCAGTCGATGGTCAGCGCATCTGCATCGTAGGTCTGAATCTTTACTGCGTCGGCGCCGGTCTTCGACGCGAGCTCGATCAGTCGGCATGCCCGCTCGGGGTCCGCAAGGTGATTGTTCGAGATCTCCGCGATCACATACGGAAGGTGATCTGGTCCAATAGGACGCCCGGCGATGTTCATAGGCTCTGTCGACCCCTGAAGCAGAACCGGACGAATCGCGCGCCGCCCGTCGTCGCGAACTCGGAGTCCACGGGGTCGTCCCCGACGTACATGGTTGGCATCGCTGATCGCCAGTGAGCCAGCTCCGCCCACGCCCACGCCGAGGGCTTCAGCCGATCCGGCCGGCGCGGATCGCAGAACACACAGATATCGAACATACTACCCAACTGCAGCTGAGCGAGCTTACGCTGCTGCAATTCGGCATATCCGTTGCTCACGAGCGCAAGCCTGCGGTTCTCAGCACACAGCGCCTCCAGTTTCTCTTTCAAGCTTTCCGCCCGTTGAAGCTCGGCGCCGGGATACTCATGGAACCGCCGCGCGCATTCGCTCCCCCACGAGACCGGCAGGCCATATTCCGCCAGCAGATCGTCGAACAGCCCCGTTCTATGGCGGTCCGCCTCGCGGCGGGTCCACAGCGTGTGCAGAAGCCCGTGCAAGGGCTGCCCGCTCCTCGAGCGGAGCCAGTCGACGACCGACGCGAGTGCCGGCCTTTCGAAATCCCGCGTGTCATACAACGTCCCATCTAGGTCGAAGACGATTCTGGTCGCGCCCGAGACCTTGGCCAGAAGATCTTCCGGGCTGGTGGCCACGTATCCGTCAATCACGACGAATCGGCATCCGTATGCTCCTGCCAGTAGCGCCAGACACGAAGTTGTCGCGGTCTGCCATGCCACGAATCGCCTTTCCAGAGCGCGAGTGTCGCGGCAAAGGGATCGCAACCCGCCAGTGCTGAGAAAATGGCGCTGCCCGCAAGTCTGGGATTGAGCTCGATGATCCAGTCGTGGTCATCTGCGCTCCGGATGACCTGGAAATTGATCGCGTACCGGAATCGCCATCGCCGACCCAGTCGCTCCGCGAGCTGATGCAACCTCTCGTCAGGACCAACGACGCCCACGGTCGATACGCCGGCCGCTCGCAGGCGTCGTCGCGCTGACGTGGCAACAAGCCGGCCGTCACCGCTAAACACTGCATCGACCGTGAATTCCTGCCCGCTCACTGCCTGCTGGAAAACGCCATCACGCCCCTGCAGGGCCCGGAACATGACGTCGTCCCAGGCTTCGATCACGCCCTTTCCACCGCGTCCGTGGCGCGGTTTGAAGAACGCCGGAGCGCCTTTGGCCTCCGGAACGATCGGCAAGGTTGCATCCAGGCACGCGCGCTGGAACCGGCACTTATCGATGCAATCCAGCAGCACGGCCGGCTCCGACACCGCGATTCTCGTCGCGAGCCCGGGCGGCAGAAGATCCCAGCCTCGGGCGATCGCCAGCAGTTCCTCGTCGATAAAGGGCAGAAAGACGTCGACCTCGGCGAGTCGTGCAGCGAGAAAGGGTAGATAGTGCGGCGAATCCGCCATCGGAGCGACATGGAACTCATCGCAATGGGCCCGACCCAGGGGTTCCGTTTCGGGAGCAGCGTCGAGACCGATCACGGAGTGACCAAGTGAACGCAGGTGACGGAGAATGGATACCGCGGCCGGCGACCCTGCGGCACTGATCATCACGCGCATGTCAGTCCTTGCCCGGGCAGCTGCGTACCGTGGGATCAAGGCGAAAGGTCCTGAGACCAGTGCCCTTCGGGGATACGGACTCGTCAAAGCCCAGGCGCCCGAAGACCGATCTCGAGGCCAGGTTTGCTTCCTTCACGTCCGCGCAAAAATTGATCGGACCGCTATTCAGCAGTTGCTGCACACCGAGCGCCACCACCTGCGTCCCCCAACCGCGGCCGCGAAAGAGCGGGTCGATGGAATAGTCGATCCAGGCATCGGCCCCGTCCCGATCGAAGCGGATCTGGCCGACAGGAAGCTCGCCTGCACACATGACGCACAGGTGGCTTCGGGCCGTCGCGAGTCTCGCAGAAAACCACTCCCGATGTTTCTCCAGCGTGATCTCGTCCGTGTCGATTGCCTGCCGGCGCACCTCTGGGTCATTGGCCCAGCCGAAATACAGCAGTATGTCGTCGGCAGTCGCCGGCCTCAATCGAAGCAGCTCAACGGGCGTTGGATCGAGATACTCGGCGAGCCTCATGGCACCGAGGCCGTCCACCGCCAGCTTGCTGCGGTCCGACAGCTCGACGAGTGTCTCCGGTTTGGCAATGCATACGCTCAGCTCGCGGGCGATCGTTGATGCTTGCACTTCGTCGTGACGCCCGAGATACCGCAACAGACCAGCGCCAGAGAGCGCCTCGCAGGTCGGCTCCTGGTTCTCGGCAATGCTCACCGCCAGGCTTGGCAAGCCGAGACACAGGCGTTCCCAGGTGGTGGTGCCGCCGGCGCCGATCGCTAGGTCGGCCTGCGCCATCAGGTCTGCCAAATGCGGGCGCTGGCCGTACGACTTGGTGCGCGGTCGCGCGACAACCGCGCGGTGCAGGAACGCGCGATGCGCATTGTTGGGGCCAATGACGACGTCGACTTCCAGGCGCTCGAACTCGGCTCCGGAAAGCGCATCCAGCGCCATCCCGGTCATGTTGTGAGGGTCAGAACCGCCAAAGAAGATCATCACCCGGCGCACCGTGCCTTCGCGTGCACGCAGTGCCTTGCGATGCTGCAGATACTCGCGGCGCAGCAATGCGTAGCGCGGCCCCAGTGCCAGGGCTGCCCCTTCTGGAACGAGCTTCCGGTATCGGGCCGACCCACCGATCGAATAGTTCTGATCGAGCAACAGGTCGCAGTCATGCTGTCGGTTGGCCAGATCGTCGATGACCAACAGTTTTCCTGCGTGCCCCCGCAGCGTGCGCTCCCAGGCCGAACCCAGCCCATAGTGATCGACGATCAACCAGTCAGGATGCTCGCCCTGCAGCGCCTGAATCGTTTGTTGCGCATCCTCGTCCTGCGTCACGCCCAGCCAGTCAGCGTAACGCTCGGGGTCCGTATCTGGGTGCGCTCCCTTCGGCTCCGGAAGAGCGCTGACTGAAATTCCTCGCTGTTGAGGCAACTCGATCAGGCCACCCGGATGTGCCCGACATACGAATCGCGTGCGGGCACCTCGCTCACGCAGAGTCTCCGCCAGCGTGAGGCAACGCATGAGGTGCCCGATCCCGATGCGGCTCGATGCATCGACTCGAAAAGCGGCCGTTATGATAGCTGCCGCCCCAGGACAAAAGCCTCGGCCGCTTCTACGCCGACGCTGGCGCCGCGCCAGCGCGCGAGGTGTTCAACCCCGCGACGCGAACGCGGATGTGGCCAGTTGCGCAACTCACCCGCGTAGGCGTCCAGCGCTGCGAGCTTCCGATCAAGCGAAGCCGATATGTCAATGAACCAGTTCGGAACAAATGCGTGGCCCGATCCGGGGGGCTGCCATTCGGTGCTCGAAGCCACTTCGAACGACAGCAGGGTCCGGACCGGATGACCGCGCTGGGGCCGGCACGCTGTCACCGCAGCCTCGTGCACTCGACGGTGATCGACATTGAGGTCGCCGGCGTGATGCGTGAACACCGCGACCGGGCAATGTTCGGCAATCAGCGCCTCAACGGGTCTTACGATATCTAGCAACGCCAGCGAATCCAGCCGATTGTCCGGCAAATCTCCAAAGAATACCGATGAAACACCCAGGATTTCGCACGCCTTCCGAGCCGCCGCCCGGCGGAGGGCTAATTCCGTCTCATGCGCTGTGCCGCTACCCGAGGGGGCTCCGCGGGACGACACTCCGTCCGCGAGATACGCGACGTGAATCACGCTCCCCTCGCCTGCAAGTCTCGCGATCGCACCACCGCAACCGAGCACCTCATCGTCCGGGTGCGCAGCGAGAACAAGAACGGATTTCATCTGCGCTCCATCAGAAACCACGTGATGTCATCCTGCGGAAAACTACGATCACGGTGATAAGCAAAACCATAGTCGAGCAGCGTCAGGGACTTGAAACGATCCATGATCTCGCCGGCGAAATCCCGCTTGAACAAGCGTTCCGTGTGTCCACGATAGCTCACGGTCACCGGCACGGGGTTGTAGTACTCGCACACCAGCAGGTAGCGACCGGTTGCTTCGTAGAGCTTCGCGTAAACCTGCTGCAGGAACTGCGGGTTTATGTGGATCAGGACGCCTTTGATCAGGACGAGATCGTAGCGTTTACCTTCGGAAACCTCGTGATCCAGGATTGATGCCTCGAAGACGCTTTCCGGAGGGAGCTTCCTGCGTAGCTCCGCTGCCGCATTGTGGTTAATCTCCACCGCGTACTGCTTCTGGCTGGGATACAACAGCCGGAGCGCATCCAGGTTCAAGCCTATGTTGGCGCCGAACTCGATGCAGGTCGCCGGAATTTCGGCCTTCTGGAGCGCCTGGCTGAAGAGGGCAACATTCGAAGCAACCGCATGTCCTCCCTGGTTGCGCGCGATGTATTCGGTACCGAACGATCCGGCCCAGAATTCTTCCTGTTCCGTTCTGAATCTTGTGTCACTTGTCACTGTGGGTTCTCTGCTTGCTCAACTCGTATATCAGCTCGGCCCGGCGCCAGTCATCCTCGGTGTCGATGTCCTGGACCCGCCAACGCGGGATGACGACCGCCGCGGAATGCGGGTCGAAGAGCGGCTTACAGCCGGTCCATGAGTCGGCTCGGCCCCAGTAGAACTGCGCCGCATCGTGCAGGGCAACCGGTAGATCCTGTGACCGCTTGTCGTATTGCTCAGGGAAGAACATTTCGACGCCGCCTTCGCCGTGAAGGCGGAAGGCCCGGAAAATCGATGACGCGTACTCGGTAACCGAGAAAGCGTACGCCCAGCTTCCGCTCTCCAAAATACGAAGACCTCGGGCCAGATCGTCTGCCTGCAATAGGGCGGCGGTCGCATAGACGCAGCACACGGACTGCGCCGGACATCCCTGGTCAGCGAGCCATCGTGTCGCGTGCGCGACCACCTCGAGGGTGCCGGCGTGGTCGCCCGAGAGACCGGCCGGTCGTCTGAATGGCGCTTCGGCACCGCACCGTACCGCGACCTCGGCGATTTCCTCGTCGTCGGTCGAGACGATCACACGGTCAAACAGATCCGACTGCCTCGCGGTCTCGATGACCCAGGCAATGATCGGCCTGCCGCAGAACGCCCTGACGTTCTTGCGCGGGATCCGCTTGCTGCCGCCGCGCGCAGGAATTACCGCCACGTTCAAAGGACATCCTTCAGCGCAAGCACTACTTGCCGCTGCTCCTCGTCGGTCATCCCAGGGTACAGCGGCAGCGTCAGCGCCGTCCTTCCGTGGGCTTCAGCCTCCGGGCACCGTCCCGCCGCAAAGCCAAGCTCGCGGTAATAGGGCTGCAAATGCACCGGCAGGTAGTGCACGTTCACCCCGATGCCTCGCTGCCGCAATCCATCGAATATGCGCCCGCGCTCGCTGCCCGTGGCGTCCCGCTCCGTCCGGGCTACGTAGAGATGAAACGCGGACTGGTTCCCAGGCAGCACGCGCGGCAACCGCAACGGCAGGCCGCCCAGTTCGCGGTCGTAGCGGCGAGCCAGCGCGTTACGGCGTTCGAGGTAGGCGTCCAGCCGTCCTAGCTGGCTCGAGCCCAGGGCAGCCTGGATGTCCGTCATGCGATAGTTGTAACCGAGCATCTGCTGCTCGTAGTACCAGGCCGGAATCCGATCCGGTAGATCAAACGCACTCCGTGCCGCGCTGCTTCCGATTTGCGCCGCGTTGCGCGTGACCCCGTGACTGCGCAGCATGGCCATACGTTCCGCAAGGGCTGGGTCGTTTGTCAGGGCCATGCCGCCTTCGCCGCTGGTGATGATCTTCACCGGGTGGAAGCTGAACACGGTGATGTCGGACCACCGGCAATTTCCCACTGGTTCGCCATTTCGTGACGCGCCTACGGCGTGCGACGCATCCTCCAGGACCTTGAAACCATATTGCTGTGCCAGTTCCCAGATCCCTTCCTGCTCGGTTGGCTGGCCCGCGAAGTGCACCGGTACGACGACTGCCGGCAATCTCCCCGCGCGCTTAGCTCGGCCGAGTTTCTCGGTCAGCGCGGGAACGCTGAGATTCCAGGTGACTGAGTCGATATCGACGAAGTCAACGTCTGCGTCGCAGTAACGCGCGCAGTTTGCGGACGCAACAAACGTGTTGGGCACCGTCCAGAGGAGGTCACCCTTGCCCAGCCCGAGCGCCAGGCATGCGAGGTGCAGGGCGGATGTGGCGCTGTTGACTCCGATTGCATGCTTGGCCCTCACGCGCGACGCGACGGCATCCTCGAAACGCGGTACGGCCGGCCCCTGGGTGAGAAAATCCGAGCGCAGGACTTCGACGACTGAGTCAATATCGGACTGCGTGATGTCTTGCCGGCCGTAGGGAATCATTCCACTTCCGAGTAGTGATTCATGGCGACTATCTCGTCGATGGAAAGGAAGTGCGGGTTCCTTCCGGAGTGGAACTCGAAGCCCTGCTCTACCGGTCGCCCTCCCTCGCCCAGCCTATTGATCGAGAAGTCTGCGCGGCCCGAGAACTGGATCGTCGGCTTGATCACATAGTGATCCGCGAATTCCAGCGTGAGATGCGAATCATCTGCAGGACACATGACCTCATGCAGCTTCTCACCCGGGCGGATGCCGACGATCCGGTGCGGAAGGTTGGGCGCCATTGCCCGGGCTACGTCGACCACTCTTACCGACGGGATCTTGGGCACGAAGATCTCGCCCCCGTGCATTCGCTCGAAGTTCCTCAGTACGAAGTCGACGCCCTGCTGCAGGGTGATCCAGAAACGCGTCATGCCTGCATCGGTGATGGGCAGGTGATCGCAGCCATTCCGGATCTGCCGCCTGAAGAAGGGCACGACCGAGCCGCGCGAGCCCACCACGTTTCCGTAGCGTACGGCGGCGAACCGCGTCCTGTGCCCGCCCGCAACGTTGTTGGCCGCAACGAACAGCTTGTCGGAGACGAGCTTGGTTGCCCCGTATAGATTGATCGGATTGGCGGCCTTGTCGGTGGACAACGCGACCACACGCTCGACGTCATTTGCAAGAGCCGCATGTATGACGTTCTCGGCTCCGTGGATGTTCGTCTTGATGCACTCCATGGGATTGTATTCCGCCGCCGGCACCTGCTTGAGCGCCGCCGCATGGATGACGAAATCAACGCCGTTCATGGCCTGGACCAGGCGATCCCGGTCGCGCACGTCGCCGATGAAATAGCGCATGCATTCCTGGTGAAAAGCCTGCTGCATCTCGAACTGCTTCAGCTCGTCGCGCGAGTAGATGATCAGCTTCCTGGGCCGGTAGGTTTCCAAAATCGTCTTCACGTAATGCCTGCCGAAGGAGCCGGTGCCGCCTGTAATCAGTATGGATTTGTCGTTGAACATGTGCCGACAATCAGCCCGTTCGGGTCGTCTGGGTCATCTGTCTGAAACTGGTGCTGGACTCCAGCAGCTCCTCGTATTTCCCCTGCGCGATGACCTGGCCGTGCTGCAGCTCCACGATTCCGTCGCAGCGCTTGACGGTCGTGAGCCGATGGGCGATCACCAGAATCGTGAGATCCCGATCGAGTCCCTCGATGGCGTCCATTACTGATTGCTCGGTAACGTTGTCGAGGGCGCTCGTGGCCTCGTCCAGGACGAGGACGGTCGCCTGCTTGTACAGCGCACGGGCGATCCCGATCCGCTGGCGCTGGCCGCCCGACAACCGGACGCCGCGCTCCCCAACGAGGGCGTCGTACCCCTCCGGGCGCCCCTCGATGAAATCCGCGATCTGCGCTTGTCGGGCCGCCTGCCTGACTCGCTCCATGGCGATGGCACCGGACGGTACACCGAAGGCGATATTCTCCGCGAGGGTCGCATCAGCGAGGTAGATGCTCTGCGGCACGTGCGCGATGGTTCGCTGCCACGCCCTCACCCGATTTCTGCTGAGGGGCTCGGAGTCCACCAGAATCTGGCCGTCGGCAGGTTCGAGGAGACCCATGAGCAAGTCCATAGTCGTACTCTTGCCGCTGCCGGTGGCGCCTACGAAGCCGATCCGCGCCCCCTTGGCGATCGTTAGATTCAGCCCGTTCAGTACCCATGGACTGTCGCTGGAGTAACGAAAGCGCACCTGATCGAATCGAATCGCATGCTTGAACCGCAGCGGCTCGGGCGCAGGCTGCAACAGCTCCTTCGGTATCGGTTGATCCAGGAGCGCGATGACGTCGGCCAATACGCCTCGGCTTCCCGCGATGCTGGCCCACGAGGCGTAGGTCTGCTGCAGCGCCGGGAGCATGCGCTGGGCACCCACGGCCAGCGCGCCGAGGACGGGCAGCGCCGTGGCAACACCCCCGTCCTGACGGCTCAAGCCGTACGCAAGCGCCGCTATCAGCACCATGCCAAGCGCCTCCATCGCGTAGCGCGGACTCTGCGCGATGAAGATGTTGGTGCCCTGCGCCCGCCTCAAGGGTTGATCGGCCTGGCGATAGGCGTCGCAATACACTGGCTGCGTCCCATCCAGCAGCACGTCGCGTATGCCACCCAGACCCTCCTGCAGTGCCTTCACGACTTGAGTGTGCTCGTAAGCGATACGTTCGCTGTTGCGCCGTAGCCTGCGTCGTGCGAATCGACTGATCGACATATAGCTGCCCCCAAAGCCGATCGCGGCAATTGACGCTACCTTCGGGTCAATCGCGATGAGGGTGACCATGATGGCAAGGAGAAGCGATCCGGAGCTGACGAGGGTTACAAAGGGCAGGAGCACGCCGAGCATCGTGCTGCCAACCTTGCTCGTGATCCCGGCGATCACCTGGCTGCTACTGCGACCGATGTGAACGCTGTAGGGCTGGTAGAGCGATCGCCGGTACACCTCCCGGCTGAGGTCGGCGCCGGTATTGAAGGTGAATCGCGTGCTGGCCCAGGAAAGCAGCATGCGGACCGCTCCGGAAATGATCGCTGCACCAGCAAACGCGATCGTCAACGGCAACACCAACTGATCCGCCGACGCGATACCCCAGGCCCGGGCCAGGCGCGCGACAGCCTGGTGCTCGAATACGACGTCCGGTGCCGCAAGCACGCCGATGAACGGGACCACGGCGCCGAGACTGATGACCTCAGCGACGACGCTGATCATCATCAGTCCCAGGAGCAACACGAATTGCCGCTTGCGGCGTTTACTCAGGTGACGCCATAGTCGAACCAGCAACGAGGGGCGATGTTCAGACAATTTCACTGCCGAAGGCGCTGCTTGGCTGCAATCCCGTTGCCGGCGTGAATCAAGCCG